>Ga0153915_10000172_pt1 | contig 58236 bp, 52 predicted proteins | sample Opewatmetagenome_2_FD_107003 | JGI IMG/M metagenome (GOLD analysis project Ga0153915, IMG submission 107003) | Freshwater wetland microbial communities from Ohio, USA - Open water 3 Core 3 Depth 3 metaG | ecosystem: Environmental > Aquatic > Freshwater > Wetlands | place: USA: Ohio, Lake Erie...
CCCGCGTCGCGGACGCGCGCAGCACGTCGAACTCCAGCCCGCCAAGCAGAATGCGCTCGCCGGCCTGCGGTATCCGTCCCACGGCCGTGGTCAGGAGGCCGCCGACGCTCTGGGCCCCCGCGGGGACCGTGATCCCGAACCGCTCGGCGAGCTCCTCCGTCGGGATGGTCCCGTCGATCTCGATCAGTGCCTCGACGGGCGCGGTCGCGGGGGCTGCGCCAAGATCGGTTTCGTCAAAGATCTCGCCCACCAGCTCCTCCAATAGGTCTTCCAGCGTGACGATCCCCGCCGTGCCCCCGAACTCGTCGAGCACCACCGCCATCTGTCGGCGCTCCCGCTGCATCTCGAACAGCAGGTCGGCACAGCGCCGCGACGCGGGGGTGACGAGCACCGGGCGGGTGGGGAGCGGCTCGTCGGGGCTCACCTTGAGTGAATCGAACACGTACGCCATGCCCGCGATCTGGTCGAGCGACTCACGGTACACCGGGAGGCGTGAGTATCCCGATGCGGCGAACAGGGCGCCCGCCTCGCGGGCCGTGGCACCGTCGGGGAGGGCGACGATCTGGGTGCGCGGCGTCATTGCCTCGCGCACCGGCCGCTCGGTGAACGCGATCACCCCCGCGATGACGGCAATCTCCTCCTCGCGCTGCGCCCCCACCCCGGGCGTCCGATCGGCGCCGGGTCGTGGCTGACCGGCCGGAGTGAGCGGGCGGACCAGGCGCGCGACCCGGCTGAGCGAGGGCGCCGCCGCGCGCATCATCGGCTCGGCCCAGCGTCGTCCGGCGGCGCGCGGCAGCAGGTGTACCGCCACGACGAGTGCGGGAATCGCGCCGAGTAGCACGGCCACCGCCGCGGGCAGCGGCAACGGCGCCAGCACCGTCGCGAGCCCCAGGCCGGTCAGCACCACCCCCGCGGCGGCCAGCGCGTTGGCCGGTCGCAACACTCGCCCTGGGGTGGAGAGCAGGGTCGCCGCGAGCTCCGCGCCGTGCTGGCGCTGCGAGATCCAGCGCGACAACTCCAGGCGACTCACCGCCGCCGCCCCGACCGCGAGGGCAGTGCCCGCGGCGGCGACCGCCATTCCCAGCACCAGCACGAGCGTGCCGGTCATTGGTCGTCCGCGCCCGCATCGGCACGACCGGGGCCAAACTCCACGAGCGGCTGGGGCTCGAGCCGCTCGAGATAGACCCGCCGGATGCGCCGCCGCGCGACCTGCTCCACCACGACCCGGAATCCGTGCGCCTTGAGCTCCTCCCCGGCCCGCGGGACGCGGCCCAGCTCGGCGTAGATCAGGCCGCCCACCGTACTCACTTCGTCGTGCTGGAGCGGGACGCCGACCGCCGCGGACAGATCGTCGAGCGTGACCCGGCCGTCGACCCAGAAGCGGTCGTTGCCTTCGCGCTCGATCGCGGGCTCCTCGTCGGTGTCGTACTCGTCCCGGATCTCGCCCACGATCTCCTCGAGCACGTCCTCGAGGGTGACCAGGCCGGACGTGCCGCCGAATTCGTCCACCACGATCGCCAGGTGCGCCGCACCGCGCTGGAAGTCACGCAGCTGGGCGGCGAGGGTCTTTGCCTCCGGCACGAACGGCACGGGTCGCACCAGCTCGTGCCACGATGCGGGTGGCCCCGAGTGGCCGGCGAGCACCGGGGCGATGTCCTTCGCGTAGAGGATGCCCGCGATGTCGTCCAGGCTGTGGCGATACACCGGGATGCGGGAGTGCTCGCTCTGGCGCACGACGTCCACGACTTCCTGCCACGACGCCTCGGCCTCCGCGCCGACGATGTCGAGCCGCGGAGTCATGATGTCCTCGACCGTGCTGTCCTCGAGCGAGAACACGCCCACCAGCATCTCGCGCTGTGCGGTGCCGAGCACGCTGCTGCGGGGACGCGACGACGGCACGAGGCGATGACCGAGACGGTCTGCCACCGCCATGATCCCGAACAGCGGCTTGAACGGCGTGAGGCTGGCGCGGGCCAACGGCACGACCGCGGCCGCCAGGTGGGGCGCCAGAGCCCCGAACCCCCGCGGCAGCCCGTCCCCGATCGCCAAGACGAGCCCACCGACGATCAGCAGCGTCGTGGCGGCGTCCAACGGCGCGCGCTGCCACCATGCAGCGGCCGTACTCACCGCCGTGGTCGCGATCAGCAGCAGCGTGACCCGCGCGATGTGCAGGGCGCGCGCCAGGGGCAGCGGGCTCCCCGGCGGCGCCGGGGGGTCGCCCAGGGCCGAGACCACGCCGGGGGCCTCCTCGGCGAGCGCGAGCAGCGCCGCCCAGAGCGCGGCGAGCAGCCCGGTGCCCGCGGCCGGCGCCGCTTCGAGTCCGGTCACCGCTCGCTCCGCGCCAGGCGCTGGACGTAACGCTCCTGCCGCCGCCACATCGCCGAGGTCACGCGGCGGGCGCCCGACGGGTGATCCTGGCCGAGCGCGTGCAGCGTGCCGTGGACCACCAGCCGCAGGAGCTCTTCGTGCGCCGGAACCCCAAAGCGGGCCGCCGAGCGGGCGGCCACGGTGGGGCAGACGCAGATGTCGCCCACCAGCATGCCGCCGTGCCGCATCGCGAAGGTGATGACATCGGTTGCGCGGTCGCGGCCCAGGCTGCGACGGTTGAGGGCGCGCATCTGCTGCCCCGTCAGGAACGTCACGGTGAGGGCGGCGGAGCCGGACCGCTCACCGGCGAGCACGAGCGCGACGGCACGGCGCACGAGCGCCGCGGTGACACCGCGCACGCGGTCGGCGGCCGCCACCCGCACGTCATGCTTCGGGGGACGTCCACTCGGCATTGATACCACCCACGGAGCTCGGGTAGTCGATGCGATTGTGATACACACCCGCCAAGACGTGTACGAACTCCCGCTTCACGCGGTCGAGCTGGGCAAGGGTGAGCGGCGCGTCGTCGAGCTGCCCCGCCTCGATGCGCTGCTGCACGAGATGGTCGATGGCGTCCCGCACCTTCTCCGGGGTCGGCTCGTCCAGCACGCGCAGCGCCGCCTCGACGCCGTCCGCCAACATGGCCACGGCCGTCTCGACGGAACGCGGTCGCGGGCCCGGGTACCGGAACATCTCGCCGGCGGTGCCGTTCAGGCCCTGGGTGCGGGCGCGCTCCAGGAAGTAGGTGATCTCCGCGGTGCCGTGATGCTCCGGGATGAACGCTTTCACCACCTCCGGGAGTCGCGCCTCGTCCGCCAGGATGGCGCCGTCCTTCACATGACTCCGGATGATCTGCGCCGAGACGTCGGGCCGCAGCTTGTCGTGCGGGTTGGCGCCCGGCGTCTGGTTCTCCGCGAAGAACTGGGGCTTCTGGACCTTGCCCACGTCGTGATAGTAGCAGCCGACGCGCGCCAGCAGTCCGTCGGCGCCGATCGCGCTGCACGCCGCCTCGCAGAGGTTCGCCATCGCGATGCTGTGGGCGTACGTGCCCGGTGCCTCGATCGCGAGGCGGCGCAGGAGCGGGCGCGTCGGATCGGACAGCTCAAGCAGCGTCAGATCCGTGGTGATCCGGCCGAGCCACTCGAATAGCGGCAGCGCGATGCCCACCAGGGCCGCCGACACGACAGCGTTGACCACCCCGCGGACCGCGGTGAGGCCCATCTCGCGGACCGGCCAGCCGAGCTGCAGGCCCACCGTGATGGCGGACACGGCGACCGCGGCGGAGATGATCACCATCGTGGAAATCAGGTGCGCACGCCGCCGGACGACGCGGATGCCGATGGCCGCCGCGATGCCGCCGATCAACGCAATATAGAGTGCACTGGCCCCGCCATAGACCGGTTGCGAGGCCACGAGCACCGCGAGGACGGCCGCCCCGACCATCGCCACGCGACCGCTGAACAACACGGTCATCAGCATGGCCGCGAACGGGATCGGAATCAGCTCCGGCTCCTGGCCCAGGAACCGGAAGTTGAGCGCCGCGCCCACGATGACCACGGCGAACAGGGCCGCGAACACGAGCACGTGCCGCAGATTGCTGTACGACTCGCGGCGGTACAGCAGCAGCAGCAGCCAGAAGATGGCGAGGAGCATCGCATTGTTGAGGATCTGCCCGGCCGTGGAGGCAACGCTCCGCTCGGTTCCGCCGCGGCGGACGATCTCGGCCCGCAACGCCGTGAGCCGGTCGTGCCCCTCGGTGGTGACCAGTTCATGCTCCCCGACGATCAGCTCGTTCTGGCGGACACGGTCCTTGATCGAGTCGACGCTTGCCCGCAGCTCGGCGCGCTGCTCCTCCGTCTCGGCGACGTTGGGAACCAGGGTGGGGCGGAACGCGGCATTCAGCAGCTTGACGAAGATCGGATCCGCGCCGGCCACACGGGGGCTCGGATCGTAGTCCCGCCGCCGCTCGAGGAACTGCTGGTACCCGAGCACCGCGTCGCGCGGCGTTACGTGCTCCGTGCCTTCGCGCCGCACCACGATTTCGCTCGCAGTCTCTCCCTGCAGCTGTCCGGTGGCCGTGACGCCCCGCGACAACTCGCGGCGCAACATCTGGTCCACCGCACGGCGGTAAGCGGCACGCCGGTCGTCACCCGCCAGAAAGTCCGCCTCGTCGGACGCCAACCGCACCCCGTGCGCCTGCGCGGCATCGGCCAGCGCCGCGGCGCCGGCGGCGGAGTCGAGCGCGCCGAACAGTGCCGCCGCCGCGGTCAGCGCCGAATCCAGCGCCTGACGCCGGTAGTCATAGAACGGTCGGACGGTAGCCGCGAGCGCGTCGGATTCCCGCGCAAGTTGCGCGGGTCCCTTCCGCACCACGAAGTCGAACGGGGCCACCACGTCGCGGGGAGAAACCTCGCCCGCCTCGAGGGGCGGCGCGTCGAACCGGCCGGCCACGGGGTACAGCAGGAACGTCAGCAGGGCCAGAACCAGCACGGGCAACCATCGCACGGCGTGGTAGCGGAACTGGCGTGGCAGCTCCTGCGGCGCATCGAGGGGGACGACCACGCTGCGACGCTCGCTCATCCCGACTGATCCTCGGAGTAGGCGCGAATGATGTCCCGCACCAGGCGGTGACGCACGACGTCCTGTTCGGTCAGGTAGCAGAAGGCGACGCCGTCGATGCCGGGCAGGATGCGCTCGACCTGGATCAGCCCCGATTCCTCGCGCGTTGGGAGGTCGATCTGCGTCTTGTCCCCGATCACCACGGCTCGAGAGTTCAGGCCGAGTCGCGTCAGGAACATCTTCATCTGGCCGCCGGTGACGTTCTGCGCCTCGTCGAGAATCACGAACGCATCGGACAGCGTCCGCCCTCGCATGTAGGCGAGCGGGGCGATCTCGATGGTGCGCGCCTCGAGCGCCTTCTGCATGCGCTCGGGCGGCGTCAGCTCCTCCAGCGCGTCGTACAACGGGCGGAGGTAGGGATCCACCTTCGCCTGCAGGTCGCCGGGGAGGAACCCGAGCCGCTCCCCCGCCTCAACGGCAGGCCGCGCCAGCACGAGGCGCCGGACGAGCTTGCGGCTGAGGAACTCGACCCCGAGCGCCACCGCCAGATACGTCTTCCCCGTCCCGGCCGGCCCGATCCCGATCACGATGTCGTGCTCCCGGATCGCCGTGACGTACTCCCGCTGCCCCGGGGTGCGCGGTTGCACCGCGCGCCGGATGCCGGGAAGCACGATGCGGAGCTCGCCGTTCGCCCGCTCCACGGCCGCGGGACCGTCCCCCGCGAGCCGCCGCACCTCATCCAGCGTGACATCCCCGGCCCGCGCGAGGTCCACCAGCGCCGTCACGAGCCGCGTGGCGCGCTCCACACCGTCGAGGTCCCCCGCCAGCACCACTTGGTCGCCGCGCAAGGCGATCCGGGCCCCGGTCGCGCGCGCCAGCTCCACGAGGTGGGCGTCGTTGACGCCGGCGAGGGCGAGGGGATCAGCCCCTTCGGCCGATACCCGGTGGGTAACCTCGCTCATGCGCCGATCTTGAGGTGCAGGGCCGCCAGCTCCGCCGGGCTTACGGTCGTGGGAGCGTCTTCGAACAACGCCCGTGCCGCCGTCGTCTTCGGAAAGGCGATCACCTCGCGCAGGCTCTCCGCGCCCGCCAGCAGCATCGTGACCCGGTCGAAGCCGATCGCGAAGCCCCCGTGGGGTGGGGCGCCGCAGGCGAGCGCATCCAGCAGGAAGCCGAACCGGTGGCGGGCCTCGTCGGGGCCGATGCCGAGCACCTCGAACACCTTGAGCTGCACGGCGGGATCGGTGATGCGGATCGAGCCACTACCCAGCTCGGTCCCGTTGTAGACGACGTCGTAGTGCAGTGCCCGGACGCCGTCGGTCTCGCCGGCGAGGAACCGCGCCCGGTCGTCGGGATGGGGCGAGGTGAAGGGATGATGGGCGAACACCAGGGCCCCGGTGGCGCGATCGCGCTCGAACAACGGGAAGCCTTCGACCCAGAGGAAGGCGTGCCGGTGCGCGGGCGCGGGCGCCAGCCGACGGATCAGCCCCTGGCGCACCCGGTCGAGCGCCGGCCCGGTTGCCGCGTCGGGGCCGGCCGCGACGAGCAGCAGGTCGCCGTCCTGAAGTCCGTACGACTCCGCCGAGGCCCCGGCGAGCTTCGCCAGCGGCCCGGACAGCTGATCTCCCTGGCGCTTTACGGTCGCGAGCCCCCCCACACCACCCTGCTTCGCCTGCGCCGCGAGCTCGTCGGCATCCTTGCGGGACAGCACGGCGCCGCCCGGCACCCGAATGCCGCGAACCCGCCCGCCACTGTCCAGGGCACCATCGAACGCGGCGAATCCACGGCGGCCCAACGTCGTCGAGAGGTCGGCGATCTCGAAGCCGTACCGCAGATCCGGCTTGTCGGTGCCGAACCGCTCAAGGGCGTCCCGGTGCGACAGGCGCAGGAACGGGCGCGCCACCGGCTGATCGGCCTCCGCCCACAGAGCCCCAAGCACCGCCTCCACGGCCGCGTAGACGTCCTCGGGCCCGGCAAACGACAGCTCGATGTCGATCTGCGTGAACTCCGGCTGCCGGTCCGCGCGGAGATCCTCGTCCCGGAAGCAGCGGGCGATCTGGAAGTAGCGGTCGAAGCCGGCCACCATCAGCAGCTGCTTGTAGATCTGCGGCGACTGGGGCAGCGCGTAGAACTGGCCCGGATGCACACTCGACGGCACTAGGTAATCGCGCGCGCCTTCCGGCGTCGGCTTGGTCAGGATCGGCGTCTCGATCTCGAGGAACTCCAGCTCGGCGAGCGTCCGGCGGGCGGCCTGCAGCAGCTGGTGGCGCAGCCGGAGGTTGCGCTGCATCTCCGGACGCCGCAGGTCGAGAAACCGATATTGGAGGCGAAGCTCCTCGGCCGGCAGCGCTTCGCCCTTCGTGCGCCAAACCGGGATCGGCAGGGAGGCCGGAGCCGGGCCCACCACTTCAAGCTGCTCGGCGCGCACTTCCACATCCCCGGTGGGCCGATCGGGGTTGCGCTGGTCGTCGGGCCGCGCCGTGACGACGCCCTCCACCAGCACCACCGACTCCGCCGTGAGCTGGCCCAGGCGGGCCAGCACCCCGGGCGGCGTCCAATCCGGGCCGAGCGCCACCTGCAGCAGCCCATCCCGGTCTCGCAGGTCGAGAAAGACGAGCCCGCCAAGGTCACGTCGGCGATGCACCCAGCCGCCCAGGCGGACCCGCTGCCCGACATCCTCACGGCGCAACGCGCCGCAACGATGAGTACGCATCGCGGTCCCGGTCATGAATGTCCCGGCCTCACCGGCCCTCAGCCTCCCGCAGATGTCGATGGAAATCCTCACCGGTGCGACTCTGCAGCAGGCGATCCCGCAGCTGCGGCTGTCGCACCAGCCGGGTGATGCGGCTCAGGACGCGCACATGCAGCCCCGCTTCGCTCTCGGGGCCGACGAGCAGGAAGAACAGCCGCACGGGCTCGCCGTCGAGCGCCCCGTAGCTCACGGGCCCAGCCGCGAGGCCGGCCGAGGCGCACAGCTCGCGAAGCCTGGCCGATCTCCCGTGGGGAATCGCGACGCCGTAGCCGATGCCGGTGGAAAGCACCGCCTCCCGCTCCCGCACCGCCTCGAGCAGATCGTCCGCGTCGGGACCAGGCCCGCCCGCCGCGACTTCAGCCAATTCGCGAAGCACCGCCGGTTTGTCGGCGGAGAGGATGGGGACCCGGATGTGCTGGGGGGTCAGCAGCTGCGAGAGTAACACGGCGGACGCCGTCCAAGTCCATGCATCGCTGCAACATAATGGCCGTTCAGGGGGGCAGCAAGCGGCGCCTTGACACCCCGCCCCGCTGTCCCCAACCTTCGGCCGTGAAACGGCTTGGGTGGGCCATCCTCGGTGTACCGCTCGCCGCTGGGCCGCTCGCCGCGCAGGCCCCGGAACTGGCGCTCCTCTGGCGCGTCAACGGCAGCGTCCTGACGGCCCCGGCTCCCCTGCAGCCGGGGCCGATCGGCGTGTTCTGGAACCCGGCGGCTGTGCAAAGCGTGCCGGGCCTCGCCCTCGGGCTCGAGGTGGTCCACACGCCGGATGTGGTGAGCATGAGCTCCCTGCTGGCTGGCGTGACCTACCAGGTGGGAAGCCACCTGGGAGTCGGGATATCTGCCGGCCGCATTTCCGTCAGCGATCTGGTGCGCACCTCGACGTCTCCGGGAAGCGAAGAGGGGAGCATCCCCGTCTACGCGCAGTTCGCCGGGGTCGCGGCCGGCACAGCCGTCGGCCCGGTGGCGGTGGGCGCCGAACTGCGCCTGCACGACGTCCGGCTGGACACAGACAACGACCACGGGCTCACGGCGGATGTGGGGTTGCAGCTGCGCCCGATCGCCGGCCTCACGATCGGGGCCGCCTCGCAGTTTGCCACGCTGAATCTCGCGGGCGGGGCCACCGCCGCCTACTCGGCGGCGGCCGAGTATCGCGTGGGGGCGGGCCATGCCCTTGGGGGCAGGGCGGCGCTGCTCGGCCGGTACGGGATCGAGCTGCGCGCAAACGGCGACGTGGAGCATTTCCTGAGCACCGGCCTGGCGCTCGGTGACCGGCTGCGCGTCGATGTGGCCATGCAGCGGGCGGACGGCTATGGGACCGGCGCCTGGCAGCCCGTGGTGGGGGTGGAGTTCAGAGCCGGTCGGTACCTCGTGGGCGTTGCCCGCGGCAGCGGTATGAACGGGGTCGGCGCCACGTACCGGATCGGCCTCAACGCGGGTGTGCTCCCCTGACCTGGTGGGATCTGACGCCGGCCGAGGCGGCCGCCGCCACCCGCGAGTGGGGAGCGGCCCTCGGACTGGAGCCGTTTCGGGCCCGCCAGATCATGCGGCGGATCTGGGAGCGACCGGTCGGCTCGTGGCGGGAGGCCACCGACCTGCCCGCCCAGGTGATCGCCGCGCTCGAGCGCGACCACCCCGTCCCGCGCCCCGCGCTTGCGGCCCGGCAGGAGTCGCGCGACGGAACCGTGAAATACCTCTGGCGGTTCGCCGACGGCGCTGCGGTGGAATCCGTGCTCATCCCCGAGGGGCGGCGGCGCACGTTGTGCGTTTCCTCGCAGGCAGGCTGCGCCTTCGGCTGTGTCTTCTGCGCGACCGGCCGCATGGGCTTCGGCCGCCATCTCGTCCCGTGGGAGATCGCCGTGCAGGTGCGGGAGCTTGCGCTGGATGCGCGAGCCGGCAAGCCGTCCAACGTCGTGTTCATGGGTATGGGCGAGCCGCTCCACAACTGGGCCGCCGTGGACGTCGCGCTGACCATTCTCAACGACCGCCACGGGCTCGGCATTGGCGCCCGGCGCCTCACCGTGAGCACGGTGGGGATCGTCCCGGGTCTCCAGCGGCTTGCCCAGCGCCCGGAGCAGTTTCGCGTCGCGCTGTCGCTGCACTCACCGTACGGCGGGCGCCGCCGCGCCCTGATGCCCGTCGAGCGCAAGTACCCGCTCGCCGATGTGCTGCGCGCGCTCGGCGCGTTCCGCCGGCGCGTGACGTTCGAGTATGTCGTGATCAAGGGCGCCAACGACCGCCGCGACGACGCCCGCGAGCTGGCGCGCATCGCCCGGGAGCTCGACGCGCACGTGAACCTCCTGCCGCTGCATCCCGGTGGCGCGCCCGGTCTCGTCCCCGCCCCGCCCGAAGGGATCGAGCTGTTCGCGGAGCAGGTACGCGCAGGGGGTGCCAACGTGACGGTCCGCCGGAGCCGCGGTCTCGACATCGACGCCGCGTGCGGCCAGCTACGGGTCGCGGTCGAGCGCGTCCCGCCCCAGCAGCACCGTGACGTCGAGCAGCAGGGTCGAGTCGCGGGCGACGGCGACGCGCCCGAACCCGAGGGCCTTGCGGATCACGAGGCCGGCCGCCGAGTCGCCCCGCCGCACAAGCACCAGGGTCGAGTCCGTTCCTCCCCCCGTCGCTGAGCCAAACGAAACGACGTCGATGCCCTGACGGCGCAGCCGCCGCGTGACGGCACGTGCCAGCCCGTCCGCGGCTGTCCCGTTCAGCACCTCGACCACGTAGGTCACGCGCTCACCGGGGATCGGGAGGCCGCCGGTCGCCGGGTGCGGGCCGCGCACGGCGAGACGCCAGGCGATGACGACGATCAGGGCGGCCACGGCCGCCGCGCCGATCCACCTGTTCACGGCAGCGCGTTCCAGAAGGCCACCGTCTCCGCGAGCAGCGGCCAGCTCTGCGAGAGACCGTACGCGATCCGCTCTCGGGCGATCGTGCGCAGCACGGCGTCCGGCTCGCGGCCGACCCGCCTTGCCTGTGCCGCCCGCCGGGGATCGGAGTGCCGGCGCCCCGGCTCCAGAAAATCCGCGAGATAGAGCATCCGCCCGACCTGATCCCATCCGGCGTAGCCGATCGAGTGATAGCAGACCGCGTCGAGCACCCCCTGGTCCCGCTCGCCATCCTGCTCGGCCCGTCGGGCTGCCGCGGGCCCGTGCCAGATCCTCGGCGATCCCAGCTTCGGGGAAGCGAGGGCCGCAATGGTTGCGTCGGGGGCGTCTTTCAGGGCGTCGTGTAGCAGCGCTGCCCGAATCCAGCGCGCCTGCTCCGCATCCGACACCCGGAGCCGGTCCGCCCAGGCCGCGAGCAGGCTCGCGACCCGCCGAATGTGGGCTCGACGCCGCGCAGTGGTGACCGCCCAAGGCGGCAGGGGTGGCAGACTATCCATCGAGCGTCGGGTCGCCGCGCAGGCCGTTTCCCAAGGTGACGTTGTCGATCAGGCGCGTGGTGCCCGCCCGCACGGCCAGCGCGAGCAGCGTGCCCGCCTCGACCGGGTCGATCGGCGTGAGGCTCTCCGGGTCCACGACCTCGACATACTCCGGCCTCAGCGCGGGTGCTCGGGCCAACGTGGCGGTGACGGCCTGCAGGATCTCGGCCGCCCGCCGCGCACCGGCCTGGAACGCGGCGTGCCCCGCCTGGAGCGCCTGCGGGATCGTGGCCGCGGCGCGCCGCTCGGCGGGCGAGAGGTACACGTTGCGCGAGCTCATGGCGAGTCCGTCCGGCTCCCGCACGGTCGGGGCGACGTCGATCTCCACGGGAAAGCTCAGGTCCGCGGCCATGCGGCGGACCAGCTGTGCCTGCTGGGCATCCTTCCGGCCGAACACCGCCACGTCGGGCTCGATCACGTGGAACAGCTTTGCCACGACCGTTAGGACCCCGGCGAAATGTCCCGGCCGGCGCGGGCCGCAGAGGTGGTCGGCGAGCGCTCCGGGATCGACCGTGACGCGCGCCGGCCTGGGGTACATCTGCTCCACGCTCGGCACGAACAGGCAGTCGACGCCGCGCCGCTCGGCAGCGGCACGGTCGCGCGGCAGATCCCGCGGGTAGCGGGCGAGGTCCTCCTCCGGGCCGAACTGCAGCGGGTTGACGAAGATGCTCAGCGCCACCACGTCCGCGACCTCTCGGGCGCGATCCACCAGACGCAGGTGTCCCTCGTGCAGGCAGCCCATGGTCGGCACGCAGCCGACGCGGCGGCCCGCCCGCCGCTGCGCCCGGCTCCACGCGCGGATCTCGGCGACCGACGCAAGCTCGATCACGAGGCGAAACTGTGGTCCGCGTCCGGGTAGCGGCCCTCTCGGACGTCCGCGCCGAAGGTGCGCACGGCCCCGCGAACGTCCTCCGCCAGATTGGCGTAGCGCTTGAGAAACTTCGCGTGGAACTGCTCGTTCAGCCCCAGCATGTCATGCAGCACCAGCACCTGCCCGTCGCAGCCCGGGCCCGAGCCGATGCCGATCGTGGGAATCGCCAGCTCGCGCGAGATGCGCTCGGCGAGCGGCGCGGGCACGAGCTCCAGGACCAGGGAGAAGGCCCCGGCATCGGCAACCGTCTGGGCGTCGGCCACCAGGCGCTCGGCGGCATCCGCGCCGCGACCCTGCACGCGAGCCCCGCCGAGGGCGTGCACCGACTGCGGGGTGAAGCCCAGATGGGCCATCACCGGAATGCCGATCTCGACCAGCGCTCGGATGGTCGGAGCGAGATGCGCCCCGCCTTCGAGCTTCACCGCGCTGGCACCTGTGACCTGCAGCACCCGCCCCGCGTTGCGCTTGGCCTCCTCGATCGACACCTGGTAGCTGAGGAACGGCATGTCGAGCACCAGGAGCGCGCGGCGTACGCCGGCCCGGACGATCCGGCCATGGTAGATCATTTGCTCCAGCGTCGCCGAGAGTGTTGTCGGTTGGCCGCAGAGCACGGTATTCACTGAGTCACCGACCAGGATCACGTCGGTGCCGGCGCTGTCGACGAGCGCGGCGAACAGGGCATCGTACGCGGTCAGGGCCACGATCTTGTTGCCGGCGCGCTTCATCGCGCCCAGCTCATGGGTCGTCACGGGGTTATCGGGCATGGGGTTCGAGCTCCGCAAGCTCGCGTTGCCAGAAGGGACGGTTGGCCAGCTCGGGATGGGGAACGATGAGGTCCGCTTCGCGGACGCGGCGGTCTCCGAAGCGGACGATGTCGAGGTCGAGCGTGCGGGGGCCCCATCGGACGCGGCGGGTCCGCCCCGCGTGTCGTTCGATGCGGAGGCACGCCTCGAGCAGATCTCGGGGCGACAGGGCGGTGCGCAACAGCACCATCTGGTTGAGGTAGGGCGGCTGGTCGGGCGGCCCGAGCGGTGCCGTCTCCTCGACGGAGCTTGCCGCGACCAGCTCGGTGCCCGGCAGCAGCGCGAGGGCCGCGCGGCCCCGCGCCAGGTAGCCTGCCCGGTCGCCGAGGTTCGAGCCGAGCGCCACGTACGCGCTCTCAGTGGTGGCGGTGGTCTGCGGGTCGCTCACGTTCGATCACCACTTCGACATGATCCAGCGGCCCCGCGATCGGTGCGTGGGGCTTCCGGGCCGCCACGCGCACGCGCTCGATCGCGCGAATCGTCAGGACGCGCGCCGCGATCTTCTCGCACAGCGCCTCGAGCAGCGTGTGGTGTGTCGTCCCGACGATCTCGCTCGCGATCTGATAGAGATCGCGGTAGTCGACGAGATGCCGTGCCGAATCGCTCTCCCCCACGGGGCGGAGCGGCAGCCAGACCGTGAGATCCAGCTCGAGGGGCTGCGGGACGTGCTCCTCGTGCGGCAGCAGTCCCACCAGCGTGTGGAACCGCATGCCCTTGAGTACGATGCGGTCGCAACTGGGCGTCATGTCGGCAGTCCCCTCAGGATACGGTGGTCGCGTCGAGGGCCCGGCGCAGCTCCCGCACCAGGCGCGTCGCAGGCTCGAGCCCGTCGGCGAGGCGCCGCACCAGCGCGGATCCCACCACGACGCCGTCGGCGAACCCGGCGACCGCCCGTGCCTGCTCGCCGTCGGCAATGCCGAACCCGACGGCGACGGGGAGCGGGCTCCGGGTGCGGATCTCCGCCACGGTCCGCCGCACGGCGTCGGTGATGGTGGTCGCGGCGCCGGTCACGCCCAGCCGGGAGATCACATAAATGAAGCCGTGAGCGTCACGGACGATCTCGGTGAGGCGCGCCGGGCGGGTGGTGGGCGCCACGAGGCGGATCAGGTCGAGCTCCGCCTGCTCCACGGTGGCCTCCACCGTGGGATCGGTGCCCGCCGGGAAGTCGGTGAGCAGCAAACCGGCGGCGCCGGCCTGTCGGGCGTCGCGGACGAACCGCGCGAGCCCGTAGCGCAGCACCGGGTTCAGGTAGCTGAACAGAATCACCGGGATGCCGAGGGCCGCCGCCTGCACGACCTCCAGCACGCCGCTGGTGGTCATCCCGGCCGCGAGCGCCTCGTGCGAGGAGCGTTGGATCACGGGACCGTCGGCGAGCGGATCGCTGAATGGCACGCCGACCTCGACGACATCGGCGCCTTCCTGCTCGAGCATGCGCAACGCCGCCTGCGTGGCGGCGCGGCTGGGATGGCCCGCGGTGACGTACGGGATCAGGGCCGTCCGCCCCGCCGCGCGCGCCGCCCGCCAGCATGCCGCCAGCGGCCGCTCAGACAAAGTAATCCCCGGGGGTGATCCCCCACCGTGCCGGGTCCGTCACCTTGATGATCGACCGCTTGAAGTTCCCGTCCGGTCCGACGTCCGCGAGGTTGACGAGCGGGGGTGTCGGGACCCGCTGGCCCTCGCGTCCGAGCACCAGGCGCACGACGGGTCGATGGATGTGCGTCAGGTCGGCGTTCGCCGCGTGGACGATCGCGACCTCGTAGGTGTCGAGGATGACGCACGTTCCCACGGGATAGACGCCCACCAGGTTGATCAGCGCCTTCACGAGCACGGGGTCGAGACCGCGCCGCGGGTTCTCCCACATCTCGCGCAGCACGTGGTCGGGCTGCAGCGGCACGGTCTGGTAGGTGCGGCGAGTCGTCGCCGCGTCGAACCCGTCGGCCACGGCGACGATCTTGGAGAACACTGAGAGGGTGCGCGGGCGGATCGCCCTGGGATAGCCGCTGAGATCCGGCTTCATGTGGTGCTCGTGCGCGACGATCATCCCCCGGTAGGGGATCTCGCCGTAGCCGCGCAACCCGAACAGCGTGAGCACGCCCAGCCAGGGGTGGGACTGCATGATGCGCCACTCGTCGTCCGTCAGCACTCCGTGCTTGGTCAGGATCTCGAGGGGCACCCGGCTCTTGCCGACGTCGTGGAGCAGCGCCGCGAGGCCGAGATCGAACAGCTGCAGGCGACCCAGGCCGAGGCGCTTCCCGATCGCCACGGCGAAGATGCAGACGTTGACCGAGTGCGTGAAGGTGTACTCATCGTAGTCGCGGATCGTCGTGAGGCCGATGAGGGACACTTCGTTGGCGAGCACCTGATCGACGATGCTCTGCACCGCCCGCTTCACCTTCTTGACGCTCGCGCTCCGGCCCATCCGGATGCTGCCGACGACCTCCTTCGTGACGGCGACGGACCGCTCGTACGTCCGCTTGGCGACCTCCTTTGCCCGCTGCTCATCGGCCAGCTCCTCGGTCTCCTCGCCGGGCGGATCCACCGTGATGTGGGTGACGCCGCCCTGCATCATGCGCTGGTACAGCTCGGTGAGCTTCGACGGAGACGGGTCGCGCGCGCCGGACCCGAGCAGCAGGGACGCGAACACTTGCCATTCCCGGCGCTCGGTGCGCTCGTCCACGTGCACCGCCCCGACCCCGGCCGCGCGAAGGGTGCCGAGCACGTGGCTGAACGACGCGTAGTTGTCGAGGTTGAGCCGCAACCGGGTGGCATTCACGAAGATGAACTCGCCGGAGATGCGGATCTCGAGCTGGTCCTCCACCTGGAGCAGCGCCATCGCCGATTGGTGGAGCTCGTCCAAGCCGCGCTGCACCTGCTCGTTCTCCACCGGGTAGAGCTTCAGGCTCCGTAGCACGGCGTAGAAGTTCAGCAGGAACTGGCGGCCCCCCTGGCGAACGAGGCCCTCCGTCGCCTGCAGGGCGTCCGCGATGATGCTGCGCCGCCGCTCGGCGCCCGGTTCGGTCATGTCGTCAGCTCACTTCGCGCAACGCCTTGCCCACGGCATTGCGCACCAGGGGGTCCTTGTCCTGGGCGGCGGCCTGCAGCGCCGCGCGCGCGTCATCGGTGCGGATCCGCCCCAGGGCCATGGCCGCGCACGCCCGCGTCTCGGGGTCCGTCTTCTTCCTCAGGAAGCCGCCGGTCTCGAGCAGGGGCTTCAGGTGCCGAATGGCGGCCGCGCCGCCCAAGGTACCGAAGGCCTCGAAGAACACCATCTTCTCGGTGAGGTCGGCGGCGCGCAGCGCCCTGCCGAGCACGACTTCCTCGATGCGGGGAAGGGCCGCCCGGTGACCGCGCGTCGCGAGCACCCGCACCGCGGCCACGCGCACGTCCCGGTGGGCGTCCTGAATGGCGCCCTCGAGCTGCTGTATCGCGCCGGGCGTGCCGATCGAGGCGAGCGCCTCCACGGCCGCGACCTTGATCTCGGCGTCGGCGTCGCCGATCAGCAGCCCACCGAGCGCCGTGACCAGCGGCGGCAGGCGCAGCCGGCCGGCGATCCGCGTGGTCTCGAGGACGACGGCCGGATTGTCGTTGCCCAGCGCCTTGGCGAGCTCGTCGGGATACTGCGCCGCGATCCGCTGCACGGCGACGCCGAGCAGGTCCCGCACCCGCGCGTTCGTGAGCTGTGGCATGCACTCGAGCACGGTCTCCAGCGCCTCCCCGCGCAGCTCCCGGAACAGGGCGGCGAGCTCCTCCTCGGTGGGGTGAATCACGGCCTCGTCGAGCGACTGCAGCAGCTGGGTCACCGCGTCGGCCTTCGACAGCCTGGCGGGCAGCTCTTCGAGTGCGCGGCGGTGTTCCGGCAGCAGCTCGCGCGCCCGATCCAGCACGACGCGCAGCTCGCGCAGCACGTACGCGACCGACCGGAAGTCGCCGACCCCCAGCAGGTAGGGAATGACGTTGTCGATGATCGACGTGATCTCGGCGCGCACCGTCGCGTACGCGTGCAGCTCGAAGATGTCGAACAGGATCGCCAGGATGTTGCCCCGCAGGTCCTGCTGGTACTCGCGGTCGACCTCGCTCCGCAAGTACTCGACGTCGCGGTCGTCGAGGAAGTAGAGCGTCGAGTCGAAGTCCTCCAGCCGCACCACGCCGGGCGGCGGCTCCGGCTGCTCCTGCTTGACTTCCTGGGCGGGCGTTTGCTCGCGGGGCGCCGCCTGCCGCTCGACGTTGTCGTCCGCCTTCGGGATCTGCGCCACGTCGTCCGCGATCAGCTCGACGTAGTCGTAGCGGATCCACTGGAACTCCTGTTCCCAGAGCAACGTGAGCAGGTCGTCATCGGCAGTCGCCGGGAGGTTGCGCGCCTTGTTGATGACCTGCAGCAGCCGGACGAACTCGTCGGCCTCGGCACCCGGCGCGATCACCAGGGTGCGAACGCCATCCTTGAACAGCACCCACGCGAGACTCTCGGCCCGCGGCTGACTGAGCACGACCTTGCCCTGCCACTTCAGATCCGTCTCGCCGACGGCGAGCGTCAGCTCGTCGCACGCATCCCACAGCGGGGGGAACGCCTTCCGAACGTTCTCCATCGCCGTCTGGTAGACCGGGTTGTTCGGCAGATAGAGCTGCGCCGCCCGCAGCCCCTTGAGCATCGCCTGGAGGAACGCCTCGACGGCGCTGGAATCGACCTCCCAGCCCGCCTCGGTCGCCTCGGTCACGACAGCGCTCCCATGAGGGCGGCCACGTGGGCCACGTCCTTGTCGCCGCGCCCGCTCACGTTGACGATCACGACGTCCTCCGGGTCGCGCTCGGCAGCCCCGGCCAGCACCCACGCCACGGCGTGCGCCGGCTCGAGCGCCGGCACGATCCCCTCGAGCCGTGCCAGCTCACGGAACGCGGCGAGCGCCGCCGCGTCCGTCACGGCCACGTAGCGCGCGCGCCCGGTGTCCTTCAGGTAGGAGTGCTCGGGCCCGACGCCCGGGTAGTCGAGGCCGGCCGACACGGAGTGGGCCGGCTGTACCTGACCGTCCTCGTCCTGCAACAGGTAGCTCAGGCTGCCGTGCAGCACGCCCGGGTGCCCGGCGACCAGAGACGCGGCGTGGTGCCGGGTGGCGAGCCCCTCGCCGGCGGCTTCCACGCCCACCAGCCGCACCGTCGTCTCCTCCAGGAAGCCTGCGAAGAGGCCGATTGCGTTCGAGCCGCCGCCCACGCACGCGACGACTTCGGTCGGGAGGCGACCGATCCGCTCGAGCACCTGCGCACGGGCCTCTCGGCCGATCACCGCTTGGAAATCGCGCACCATGCGTGGAAACGGATCGGGGCCCACCACGGAGCCGATCACGTAGTGCGTGGTGTCCACGTGCGTCACCCAGTCGCGCAGCGCCTCGTTGGTGGCGTCCTTCAGCGTCCGCGTCCCCGCCGTCACCGGCACCACCGTCGCGCCCAGCAGGTCCATGCGATACACGTTGAGCCGCTGCCGCTCGATGTCTTCCGCCCCCATGTAGACCACGCACTCGAGTCCGAAGTGCGCGCAGGCGGTTGCGGTCGCCACTCCGTGCTGCCCCGCTCCGGTCTCCGCGATGATGCGGCGCTTGCCCATCCGACGGGCCAGCAGCACCTGTCCCAGCGTGTTGTTGATCTTGTGGGCGCCGGTGTGCGCGAGGTCCTCGCGCTTCAGCAGCACGCGGCACCGGGCCGCCGCCGAGAGCCGCGCCGCGTCCGAGAGCGGCGTCGGGCGACCGGCATACTGACCCAGCAGCGTCGCCAGCTCGGCCACGAAGGCCGCGTCGTTGCGCACCGCGTCGTACGTCTCGGCGAGATCGTCGAGGGCCGCCACGAGCGTCTCCGGTACGTAGCGCCCCCCGTACGGGCCGAAGCGGCCCGCCTCGATCATACCTTGCGCGGTCACGGCGTTGATCCTCCACGGCGACGCGTCATGCCGGGGCGTCCGACACGCGGCACCCCGACGAGACCCGCAACGGCGTGCGTCGGGTCTGCCGCGCCGGCCAGTGCCGTGCCAACCAGAATAGCGTCCGCCCCCCATGCCGCAACCCGCTCGACATCGGCGCGCGTCGCGATCCCGGACTCGGCCACCGCAAGGACGCCCGGCGGAATCGCTGCGAGCACCGGCGCAGCCGCCTCGGGCCGCATGGCAAACGTCGCGAGGTCCCGGCAGTTCACGCCCACCGCCTCGGGCGCGAGCGCGAGGGCGAGCTCAAGCTCCCCGAGCGTGTGCACCTCGACGAGGCGTGCGAGGCCCAGCGCGCGGGCCACCGCGCTCAACTCCTCGAGCCGCTTCGGGTCGAGCGCCCGGGCGATCAGCAGCACCGCGCTCGCCCCCGCCGCACGCGACTCGTGGAGCTGGAGTGGATCGAGGATGAAGTCCTTGCGGAGCAGCGGGACCGGGACGGCGCGGCGCACGGCCGAGAGATCCGCGATCGAGCCGCCGAAATGCGGCTCCTCCGTGAGCACCGAGATGGCTGCAGCGCCGCCGGCCACATAGGCCCGCGCATGCCCCGCCGCGTCGAGCCGCGGCGCAATCGCTCCGGCGGATGGTGAGCGTCGCTTGATCTCCGCGATCAGCGCCACCCGGTCTCCGGCAAACGCCGCGCTCCAGGGCGCCGCCGGCGCGGCACGGCCCGCCGCCTCCAGAATCTCGCTGCGGCGGTCCCGCAGCCGGGCGACGCGGGTGCGGGTCGCGGCGAGAATCGAGTCGAGCGATACGGTCACCAGGTGTGCTTGCAGTTCGGGTGGTCTTCGGGTATACTGTGTTCGGGCTTCTTTCGGGTCACAAAACCGCCGAGCGTATGATGCCGCTAACGCGACGCCAGAAGCAGATCCTCGACTTCCTCGAAAGCTACATCGCGACAAACGGCTACGCCCCGTCGTTCGACGAAATCGCGGGGCACTTCACGTTCAGCTCTCTGGCCACGGTCCACGAGCACCTGACCAACCTCGAGCGCAAGGGCTACATCCGGCGGGCCCACAACGAGAGTCGCGCGATCGAGTTGGTCCCCGCGCCGGGGCAGGCCGGGGCCACGGAGCTGCCGCTGCTCGGTCAGGTCGCCGCCGGCGAGCCGATCGAGGCGGTGCCGCAGCGCGAGACGATCGCCGTGCCCAACGACCTGCTGCCCCGCCGGGGGTCTGCCTACGTCCTGCGCGTGCGCGGCGACTCGATGATCGACGAGCACATCGAAGATGGCGACTACGTAGTCGTGCACAACCGTAACGCGGCCAACAACGGGCAGATGGTCATCGCGCTGATCCAGGGCACATCGGCGACGGTGAAGCGCCTTTACCGGGATCCCGGAGGGTGGATCCGTCTGCAGCCCGCCAACGAGCGGATGCAGCCAATCCGGGTGCACGAGGACGATGTGCTGATTCAGGGCGTCGTCGTGGGGGTCATTCGGAAGTACTGATCCCCACCGCCTGCCGGAAGGCGGCCAGCACCCCGGCGGCCCGGCCGTCATCGAGCGCCTCCGCGGCGCGCCCGATTCCCTCCTTCGGCGTCGCAACCGTTCCGCCGGCGTACACGGCGAGCCCGGCATTGAGGATCGTCGCCGCGCGGCCCTCCGGGTCGTCAGCCGGGCGGTCGAGCAGGCGTGTAATTCGGGCGGCGTTCTCCGCCGGCTCGCCTCCCCGCAGCGCACCGAGGTCGGGCTGGTCGAGGTGATAGCTCGCGGGGTCGAGCGTCCACGTGCGAACGTCGTCGTGGCGCACCTCCCAGACGAGCGTCTCTCCGTGCGGCGCGACCTCGTCCATCCCCACGATTCCGTGCACGACCAGCGCGTGCTCCGCGTCCAGCCGCCGCAGGGCATCTGCTACCACCGGGCCCCGCTCGGCATCGCCGACGCCGACGAGCTGCCGGCGCACCTGGGCGGGGTTCGCCAGTGGCCCGACCAGATTCATGATCGTGGCGATCGCGAGCTCGCGCCGCACCGGCGCGACGTGGCGCATCGCCGGGTGGAACGCGGGGGCGAAAAGGAACGCGACACCGACGCTCGTCAGCAGGTGCGCCACGTGTTCCCCCGCCCGCGCGAGGTCGATCCCGAGGGCCTCGAGCACGTCGGCGGAGCCGCAGCGCGACGTGTAGGACCGGTTGCCGTGCTTGGCGATCGGGACGCCCGCTGCCGCGACGACGAAGGCGGCCGCGGTGCTCACGTTGAACGTGGGAATCGTCCCGCCGCCCGTGCCCGCCGTGTCGACGACGGTCAGCGACGCCGGGAGCTCGACGCGTCGCATCACGGCCCGCATCGCCCGCGCCGCCCCGGCCAACTCGGCCCCGCTCTCACCCTGGACCCGGAGGCCCATGAGCAGCGCGGCGGCCCGGGTGGGAAGGGCTTCCCCGCTCATCAACAGGCCGAACGCGTCCGCCACGAGGCCCTCGCCGAGACGGCCACCGCGCGCAAGCACCGCCAGCGCGCGTGTCAGCGGGTCGTCGAGTTCCCTCGGGGACGGTTCGGGTCGGGCGGTCATATTGCGGAATCGTACGCCTGCACCGACGTGAGTGTCAACATCGCAACTCGTTGCGCTGCTTGTCGCTACGGAAGCCCGGAGATAGTTTCCTCCGCGCATGGGTGGGCACTCCTGGTACGCGGTCCTGCAGTACGCGGGTGGCGGATTCGCCGGCTGGCAGCGGCAGCGCGCCGACCGCACCGTCCAGGGAGAGGTGGAATCCGCGTTGGAGCGTCTGGCCGGGGTGCGCGTCGTGACCCATGCGGCTGGACGGACCGACGCCGGCGTTCACGCGCTCGGGCAGGTCGCCAGCTTCCGGCTGGCCCGCCACTGGGATCCCACCGACCTCGCGCGCGCGCTCAACGCGGTGCTGCCCGACGACGTGTGGGTTGTGCAGGTCGGCGCCGCGCCGGACGGCTTCCACGCGCGCAGGGACGCCGCCGCCCGGCGCTACCGCTACCTCGTGGGCTGCGATGCCGCGGCATTCTCCCCGTTTCGGCGGCGATTCGAATGGGCGTGTGGCCGGCCGCTCGATCCGGCAGCGCTGGCGGCCGCGGCGGCCGCAGTACGCGGCACCCACGATTTCCGCGCGTTGTCCCGTGTCGGGCCGCCCCGGCCGCACTACGAGTGTACGGTGACCACGGCAGAGTGGGAGGCGCGGCCCAACGGGCAAGGCTTTATCTTTCTCATTCAGGCGGACCGGTTTCTCCACCGGATGGTGCGCTTCATTGTGGGCATCAGCGTCGACGTGGCGCTCGGGCGTCGCCCGCTCGCCGACATCGGACGCCTGCTCGAGAGCACGCGCAACGCCGAGGCCAGCCGGCCGGCGCCGCCCGAAGGTCTCTACTTCGTCGGCGCGCTGTACCCCCAGCTTCAGCTCGAAAGCGAGATCGGCCCATGCAGTTCTTTCTCGACACCGCGAACCTGACCGACATCCGGTGGGCGGCGCACGCCGGCCTGATCGACGGCATCACGACCAACCCGACGCTGCTGGCCAAGGTCGCCGGCGACCGCGATCCGCGGAGCATTCTCAAGGAGATCTGCGAGACAGTGGACGGTCCGATCAGCGCCGAAGTCGTCGCGGTGAGAGAGAACGACATGTACACCGAGGGCCGCGAGCTGGCGAAGCTCGCGGACAACATCGTGGTGAAGATCCCGATGATCGAGGAAGGGCTGCCGACCGTGCGGCGGCTCGCGGCGGACGGAATCCGCGTGAACGTAACCCTGTGCTTCAGCGCCACTCAGTGTCTCATCGCCGCCAAGGCCGGTGCGGCCTATGTGTCGCCGTTCCTCGGGCGACTCGACGACGTCGGGCAGGACGGGATGGATGTGATCCGCGAGACGCGGGTCATCTTCGACAACTACGAGATCGAGACCCAGATCCTCGCCGCCTCGATTCGCCATCCGCGCCACGTCACCGAAGCAGCGATGATCGGCGCCGACGCCGCGACGATGCCGACGGAGGTGCTCCGCAAGCTGCTGCTCCATCCGCTGACGGACCGCGGCCTCGACCAGTTCCTCAACGATTGGAGCAAGCTGCCGGGGCGCGCCAAAGGCACCGCGTGAGGCTCTGGGCGCTGAGCGTCGCGCTGGCCGCCGCCGCTTGCGGCGGCGCGTCGTACGACGTCTCGACGGCGTCGGCACAGGCAACGCGGCCGAGCCGCACGCCATCCCAGGCGATCGAGGCGTCCCGCCGCACCGCCATCGTCACCGCCGCCGAGCGTGTCGCGCCTGCCGTGGTGAGCGTCAACGTGGTGCGGCGCCAGCGGCAGCAGGTCAACGATCTGTGGGACTTCTTCTTCGTGCCGCGGGACGCGGAGCGTACCGTCCAGGGCCTCGGCTCCGGCTTCCTGACGCCCCCGGGCGGCCTGGTCATCACCAACCAGCACGTGGTCGACGGCGCCGAGCAGATCGTCGTGACCACGCGGGACGGCAACGACTATCCCGCCACGCTGCTGGGCGAGGATCCTCTGACCGACATCGCGGTGCTCCGGATCGACGGCGCGAACCTGCCCACCGCGCCGATCGGCACGAGCCGTGACCTCATGATCGGCGAATGGGTGGTGGCAATCGGCAACCCGTTCGGCTACCTGCTGGGCAACAGCGAGCCCACGGTCACGGCCGGCGTCGTGAGCGGCGTGGAGCGCAACCTCATTCCCTCGGGGGACCAGCCCGGCATCTACGTCGGGATGATCCAGACCGACGCGGCGATCAATCCGGGCAACAGCGGCGGGCCGCTGGTCAACTCCTTTGGCGAGGTGGTGGGGGTGAACAGCTCGATCCTCTCGGCGTCGGGCGGCTCGGAGGGCATCGGCTTCGCGATCCCGATCGAACGGGCCCTGCGGGTGGCCCGCGAGCTCACCGAGCATGGCGAAGTGCGCCGCGCGTGGGTCGGCCTGGATGTGATCGGTGTCGAAGGCATGCGCGAGTGGAAGCAGCGGGGCGGGCTGGTCGTCACCGGAGTGGCCTCCGGCAGCCCGGCCGATCGCGCCGGGATCCGGGAGGGCGATGTCCTGGTCACGTCGCGCGGTCGCGCGCTCCACACGTTTCTCGACTGGGAGGCGCTGAAGCTGGACCTGAGCCCGGGCGACACCGTGTCGGTGGCGGTTGCTCGCGGGGGCCGCTCGCGCACGGTCCCGCTGCGCGTGGAGGATCTGCCCACCGCGCGGGCCGCGAAGGTCGACGTCCTGGGCGGGTTGCGTCTGGTGACCGTGACCGCCGCGGTCAAGGCCGAGCGGGGGATCCAGAGCCAGCAGGGCGCGCTGATCTACGACCTGCCGGAGGAAACCCAGCGCCAGACGGGATTGCGCCCCGGGGACGTGATCCGCCAGGTCACTCGCACGCCGATCACGCGGGCCGAAGACGTCGAGCGCGCGTTCGACGCCGCCCGGGGCGGCGCTGCCATCCGCGTGTTCTTCGAACGGGACGGCCGCATGAACTTCGCCGACTTCTACATCCGATGACCGCCGGACCGGGCTACGAGTCGCCGCTCGCCTCGCGCTACGCGTCCGCCACCATGCTCGGCCTGTGGAGTGCGGAGCACCGGGCCGTCCTGTGGCGACGGCTGTGGCTCGCGCTGGCCGAGACCCAGCAGGATCTCGGGCTCGCCATCCCCGACGCCGCGCTCGCGGCGATGCGGGCGCACCTCGAGGATGCGGATCTCGCAGAGGTGCGACGGTACGAGCGCCGCGTGCGGCACGACGTCATGGCCCACATCCACCATTTCGGGGATCAGGCGCCGGCAGCGCGGCCGTTCCTGCACCTGGGGGCGACGAGCTGTTACGTGACGGACAACGCCGACCTGGTCATGCTGCGGGAAACCGGCGATCTGCTGCTCGGCCGGCTCGAGGCGTTGCTGCGCGCGCTCCGCGCCCTCGCGGTAAAGCATGCGGGGCTTCCGACGGTCGCCTACACCCACTTCCAGCCGGCGCAGCTCACGACGGTCGGCAAGCGGGCCATCCTGTGGGCGCACGACTTCGCACTCGATGCGGACGCGCTGCTCGCCCTGCGCGACGCCCTGCCGTTTCGCGGCTGCAAGGGAACCACCGGCACACAGGCGAGCTTCCTCGACCTGTTTGACGGCGACGAGGCCCGGGTGCGCGAGCTCGATCGCCGGGTGGCGGCGCGCTTCGGGTTTGCCCGTGCCGTGCCCGTGTCGGGCCAGACATACACGCGCAAGATCGACGCGCGGGTGCTGGACGTCTGGGCCGGCATCGCGCAATCGGCGGCAAAGTTCGGTACCGACCTGCGGTTGCTGCAGCACGAGGGCGAGCTGGCGGAGCCCGCCGAGCGCGACCAAGTGGGGTCCAGCGCGATGCCCTACAAGCGGAACCCGATGCGGGCCGAGCGCCTCTGCGGCCTGGCGCGATACCTCGTCGCCCTGCGAGAGAACACGGCCTACACGGCGGCCACGCAGTGGCTCGAGCGCACCCTCGACGACAGTGCCAACCGCCGTCTGGTGCTGCCGGATGCGGCCTTGGCCGCCGACGCGCTCCTGATTCTCGCGACAGACGTGGCGCACGGCCTGGAGGTTCGCGACAGCGTGATCCGCCGCAACGTGGAGCGGGTCATGCCGTTCATGGCGACGGAGCGGTGGCTGATGCTCGGCGTGAAGGCGGGCGGTGACCGGCAGGCGTTGCACGAGGTGATCCGGCAGCACAGCTGGGCGGCGAGCGACGCGGTCGACCGCGGCGAGCCGAACACGCTGCTCGAACGCCTCGCCGCCGACCCGGCCTTTGCGGCAATCGATGGCGCCACGCTGCGCGCCGAGCTCGATCCCGTGCGGTTCGTCGGTCGCGCGCCGTCGCAGGTGCGCGAGTACATCACCGAGGAGCTCGATCCCCTGCTCCTCCGGCTGGGGCCCTATGCGGTCGCCGATCAGGCGGGAGTGCGCGTGTGAGGGACGTGATGCTGACCGAAAGCGCGCTGCCGCTGCCACTCGTGCGGCGAGGCAAGGTGCGCGAAGTGTACGCTGTGGATGACGCCACACTGCTGCTCGTGGCGAGCGACCGCGTGAGCGCGTTCGACGTGGTGATGCCGAATCCGATCCCCCGCAAGGGCGCGGTGCTCACCCAGGTCAGTGCCTACTGGTTCGGTGCGTTGCGCGAGGTCTTCCCGAGCCACTTCATCTCGGCCGACGTCGGTGAGATCGTGCGGCGCGTCCCGGCGCTCACCGACTACCAGGACGAGCTAGCCGGGCGCGCCATGCTGTGCCATCGGGCCACCCCCCTGCCGATTGAGTGCGTCGTCCGCGGGTATCTCGCGGGGTCGGCGTGGGCGGAGTACCGCGAGCACGGCACCTTGGCCGGCGAGCACCTCCCCGCCGGCCTGGTGGAGAGCGCGCGTCTCGAGCCAGCGATGTTCTCGCCGGCCACCAAGGCCGACGTGGGGCACGACGAGAACATCACTCTGGCCCGCGTGCGCGAGCTGGTCGGTCCCGAGATTGCGGAGCCGGTGCGCGCGGCGAGCCTCGCGCTCTACGCGGCGGGACGGGATCGCGCGGCCGCACGCGGGATCATCATCGCCGACACCAAGTTCGAGTTCGGGCGGATGGGTGACGGTCGCCTCATTCTGATCGACGAGCTGCTGACCCCGGACTCCTCCCGGTTCTGGCCGGCGGACCGGTACGTGCCGGGGCGCGGGCAGCCGAGCTTCGACAAACAGCCGTTGCGCGACTATCTCGCCGGCCTGAGGCGAACGGGGACATGGGACGGCAACGCACCGGGGCCGACGCTGCCGGCCGACGTCGTCCGGGCCACGAGCGAGCGCTACCAGGATGCCTACCATCGCCTGACGGGCACCGCGCTGCCCGACGCCTGGTGAAGCTCGCCCCCGAGGGCCGGCCGTTCGTCGCGGCGGGGGTCGCCACGCTGCTCGCGCTGGCGTTGGCCGCGCGGCTGCTGGGAGGGGGATGGGGCTACCTCGCTCCCGCGCTGTGGCTCCCGGTGGCGGCGTGGATCCCGCTGTTCTTCCGCGATCCGGCGCGCCTCGGCCCGCGGGGCGACCGGTTGGTCATCGCTCCGGCCGACGGGCATGTTGTGGGCATCGTCGCGCTGGAGGAGCCCGATCTCATCGGCGGCCCCGCGCAACGCATCTCGATCTTCATGAGCGTGCTCAACGTGCACGTCAACCGCTACCCCGTGAGCGGCACGGTCGTTTCGCGTGCCTACCGTCCCGGCAAGTTCGTCAACGCCTCGCTCGACAAGGCCAGCGTGGGCAACGAGCAAGTGTCACTCGGCATTCGCGGGCCCCGGGGGCCGGTTCTCGTGCGCCAAATCGCCGGTCTTGTGGCGCGCCGCATCGTCACGGACGGGCAGCCCGGCGACCAGGCGACGCAGGGGGAACGGCTCGGTCTCATTCGGTTCGGCTCGCGCGTGGATACCATCCTGCCGGCGGACGCCGTGCCGCAGGTGCGCGTCGGGCAGCGCACCCGGGCCGGCCAAACGGTCATCGCGGAGTGGCCATGAGACGACCGGGGAGGGGGCGGCCCTACGTGCGCCGCGTGGTCGTGGTGGTGCCCAGCGTGTTCACCCTCGGGAACCTTTTGTTTGGCGTCTGGTCGCTGATCCTGTCGGCGCGTGGCGAGTTCTACCGCGCGAGCTGGTACATCGTGATCGCCGGCGTGCTCGACATGCTCGACGGGCGCGTCGCGCGAATGAGCAAGACCGGGACGCGGTTCGGCGCCGAGTTGGACTCGCTGGTGGACATCGTGAGCTTCGGGGTGGCGCCGGCCGCGCTGATCCACCATCTCGTGTTCGCCACCCAGGGCGGGTTCGCCTGGCTGTTCGCGTATGGCTTCATCGTGTGCGCGGCCCTGCGGCTGGCGCGCTACAACGTGACCGATGCGGGTCACGAGCCGGCGGGGAGCTTTCAGGGGCTCCCGTCTCCCGCCGCGGGCATGACGCTCGCGACCTATTATCCGTTCGCGCAGACGGCGTTTTTCCGGAGCGAGCTGGTCGACCTGCCGTGGTCCCAGGTCATGATCTTTCTGACCATGGCCCTGAGCCTGGCGATGGTGAGTACGGTGCGATACGCACGCCTGCCCCGGATCGGTGTGCGCAGCGTGCGGGGCGTGCTGGGACTCGCCGTCTACGTGACGATCCTCGCGTTCGGGATCTGGGCCCGGGACATCTTCTTCTTCCCCCTGGGACTGGCGTACCTGACCTACGGGCTGCTGCGTGGCGCGGTGGTGGCGCTCCTCGAACGCGGCGATGGCGACGAGCCGGGCCCGCCGCTGCGTGCGACACCTCACACGTAGCGTGTGCGGGACCGCACCGACGGCTGGATGACGGTGGATAAGCGCGACGGTTCTGATTACGATATCGGTAGCGCTGCGCGGAGCCTGTGCGGCGGCGGCTTCCGTGGCGCGACGGTCAAACTCCTGCGAGGAGGCTTGGCATGAACCGGCATACCCTCACCCTCATCACCCTGGCGGGCCTCGCGGCCACCGGCTGCAACTCATTGTTCAAGCGGGGCGGCCAGACCGACACGACCGCCACCGCCACCAGTGTGCCGTCTGGCGATACGAGCGCGCGGCCGGTCGACACGATCGCCATGACAGGCCCGTCGGCACCGTCGCCGGCAGCTCCTGCTGCGCGGCCCCCGGCCCAGGTTGCGGTTCAGCCCCCGGCTCCCCGCCCCGCGGCGACGGCGGTCGACGAGCCGTGGACCCCAGCGAGCACGGGTACCGTTTCTCCGGGCATGGACCGAGACCAGGTCGTCGGCGTGTGGGGCCCGCCGGTGGCCGAGCGCACCGTGGGCGAGTGGACATACCTCTACTACCGGAACGGGTGCGAAGCGTCGTGCGGCACCTTCGACGTAATCTTCCTGCAGGCGGGCCACGTGGTCGATGCGATCGTTCGCGCGCCGGGCCACACCTATGACGGAACCTCGTCGTCCCCGCCGGGGCGCCCGGCGGCACCGACGGTGACGCACACGGGCGGAACGGCGGAGTGATGTATGCCGGACAAGCCGAGCCGGAACGAGGAGGAGTACTTCGCGCGCGCCGAAGCCGGACGCGTCAAGGCGATGCGGGAGCAGGCGGACGCCGAGGCGCGGCGGATCGAGCGGCGGAGCCACCGCATGAAGTGCCCCAGGTGCGGTGCCGACCTGCAGGTCGAGGAGCACTGGGGCATCGAGGTGGACCGCTGTCCCGAGTGCGACGGTCTCTGGTTCGACGCCGGCGAGGCGCAGCGACTGGTCGAGTTGAACGAACGGCAGGGCGTCGGCGGCATCTTCCGCTCGGTCGTGGAAGCCGTCCGCGGGCCGTCCCGAGCGAGCAAGCCCGCGAAATGAGCCCCGCCGGGGGTGGTGAGGACTGATCGCTCATGTGCGGCATCGTCGGTGTGGCGGGCATTCCGGATGCGGCGCAGCTGGTCTACCTCGGCCTCTACGCGCTGCAACACCGCGGCCAGGAGTCGGCGGGGATCATCTCGATCGAGCCAGACGGTACCGCCCACTCACACCGCGGGATGGGCCTCGTCAACGACGTGTTCCCCCCCGGCGCGCTTGCGCGGCTGCGGGGTGACGTCGCGATCGGACACACCCGGTATTCCACAACGGGAAGCTCGGTGCTTGCCAACGCGCAGCCCAAGCTCGTCAACTACCACGGCGGCCCGCTCGCGCTCGCCCACAACGGCAACCTCATCAACGCCCAAGAAATCCGCGCCGACCTGGTCCGCCGGGGCTCGATCTTCCAATCCTCGTCCGATTCCGAGGTTCTCGTCCACCTCATCGCGCGGTCCGACGCCCGGCGCTGCGAGGACCAGATTCGGGACGCTCTGGAGCGGGTGGAGGGGGCCTACACGCTGCTGCTCACGGTCGGGCAGACGGTCTTTGCCATCGTCGATCCGCGCGGCTTCCGGCCCCTGTCGGTCGGCCGACTGGGAACCGGGTGGGTGCTCGCCTCGGAGACCTGCGCGCTCGACATCGTGGGCGCGCGCAAGGTGCGGGAGCTCGAGCCGGGCGAATGGCTCAAGATCGAGCACGGCCGCCTGATCGATCTGCCGCCCCTCGCGTCGGCCACACCGCGGCGCTGCATCTTCGAGCTGGTCTATTTCTCTCGCCCCGACAGCACGGTCTTCGGCCATTCCGTCGATCGGGTGCGGCGGGCGCTGGGACACGCGCTGGGCCGCGAGCAGCCGGCCCCGGGGGCCGACTGCGTCTTTTCGGTGCCCGATTCCTCCAACGCGATGGCGCTGGGGTTCGCCGAGGAGACCGGGGTCAAGCTGGAGCACGGGTTGATCCGCAATCACTATGTCGGCCGCACCTTCATCAACCCGAGCCAGGCGGCGCGGACCGCGAAGGTGCGGATCAAGTTCAACCCCGTGCAGGATGTGATCGCCGGGAAGAGCGTGGTGGTCGTGGACGATTCGCTGGTGCGGGGCACGACGTCGCGCGAGCTGGTCCAGATGTTGCGGCATGCTGGCGCCCGTGAAGTCCACTTCCGCCTGGCATCGCCACCCATCACCGGCCCGTGCTACTATGGCATCGACACGCCGAATCGGGGTGAGCTCATCGCCTCCTCCCACTCGATCGACGAGATCCGGGCCCACCTCGGCGTCGACACGCTCGGCTACCTCTCGCTGGAGGGGATGCTCGGCGCGGTCGGAGCAGAGGACCGGTACTGCCACGCCTGCTTCTCGGGCCAATACCCTACCGCCATCCCGAACCATCCAGGCACACGCGACCACGAGCCATTACCTCTCGTCGCGGACTGACTCATGACACAGCACGTGTATTTCTTCGGCGATGGCGCGGCAGAGGGCGGCGCCACCATGAAGCCGCTGCTCGGCAGCAAGGGCGCCAATCTGGCCGAGATGGCCAACATCGGGATCCCGGTCCCGCCCGGGTTCACCGTCTCCACCCGGGTGTGCCTGCAGTACCTCGCCGACCGCGCCCTGCCAGCCGAGGCGCACGATCAGATCCGCGCGGCGATGGGCCGGCTCGAGCGGGCGACGGGGCGGACGTTCGGCGGCGCGCAGAGCCCGTTGCTGGTGTCGGTGCGCTCCGGTGGCGCCGTGTCCATGCCGGGCATGATGGACACGATCCTCAACCTCGGCCTCAACGACGCCACTGTGCAGGCGCTCGCACAGGAGTCCGGCAACCCCAGTTTCGCCTACGACTCGTTCCGGCGCCTGATCCAGATGTACGGCGACGTGGTGTGCGCGCTCAAGGCGCTGCCGGGGGAAGAAGACCCGTTCGAGGCGGGCATCGAGGCCGCCAAGGCGGCACGCGGGGCCACGCGCGAGATCGACCTGCCACCCGACGACCTCCGGGCGCTGGTCGCCCGCTTCAAGGGGATGGTGGCGCGGAGCGCGGGCCAACCGTTCCCCGAGGATCCCTGGGACCAGCTGTGGGGCGCGATCGAGGCGGTGTTCCGCAGCTGGAACAACCGCCGGGCCGTCGAGTACCGGCGCGTGCACCGGATCCCGGACGACATGGGCACAGCGGTGAACATCGTGGCGATGGTGTACGGGAACATGGGGGAGGATTGCGGCACCGGAGTCGCGTTCACGCGGAATCCGTCGACCGGCGAGCCGCAGCTCTATGGCGAGTTCCTGATCAATGCGCAGGGCGAGGACGTCGTGGCGGGGACTCGCGACCCGCAGCCCCTGAGCGACATGGCGGGCTGGCTGCCCCGCTCTTACGAGCAGCTGCTCGAAACGGCGCGCCGCCTGGAGCGTCACTATCGGGAGGTCCAGGACCTCGAGTTCACCATCGAGCGCGGCAGGCTCTACCTCCTGCAGACGCGGACCGGGAAGCGCACCGGCACGGCGGCCGTGCGAGTCGCCGTGGACATGGTTCGCGAAGGTCTGATCACGCGCGCGGAGGCGCTCCGCCGGGTGGATCCGGACCAGCTGAACCAGCTGCTGCACCCCACCGTCGATCCAGATCAGCCGCTCGCGGAGATCGCGCGTGGTCTGCCCGCATCCCCCGGGGCCGCCGTCGGCATGGCGGTGTTCGATGCGGAGACGGCCGTAGAGCGCGCGGGCAGGGGCGATCCCGTCATCCTGGTGCGCCGCGAAACCAGCCCCGACGACTTCCATGGCATGGCCGTCGCTCGGGCAATTCTCACGGCACGTGGCGGCATGACCAGCCACGCGGCCGTGGTGGCACGCGGCATGGGAAAGTCGTGCGTGGCCGGCGCCAAGGAAATCGAGGTTGACGAGGGGCGTCGCCTGTTCCGCTCGCGCGGGCACGAGGTGCACGAGGGCGACTGGATCACGCTGGATGGCTCGTCCGGCGGAGTCATTTTGGGGAAGGCGGCGCTCGTCGCGCCCACGCCGGGCGAGCATTTCGCCGAGCTGATGGCGTGGGCTGATGAGACGCGGCTGCTGCGGGTCCGCACCAATGCGGATACGCCGAAGGACTCCGAGCGCGCGCGGGCGTTCGGCGCCGAAGGGATCGGGCTCTGCCGTACCGAGCACATGTTCTTCGAGGGTGACCGCATCCAGGCGATGCGCGAGATGATCCTCGCCACGGATCAGGAGGGGCGGCGGCGCGCGCTGCTCAAGCTGCTCCCCATGCAACGGCAGGATTTCGTGGAGATCTTCCGGGTGATGAGCGGGTTCCCGGTGACGATCCGGCTGCTCGACCCCCCGCTCCACGAGTTCCTGCCGCGCGAGGCCGACGAGGTTGCGGCGCTCGCGGCCGTGACCGGCGTGACGATTGAGCGCATCCAGCACGCGATCGACCAGCTGACCGAGGTCAACCCGATGCTCGGGCATCGCGGCTGTCGCCTGGGCCTCACCTTCCCGGAGATCACGGAGATGCAGGCCCAGGCCATCTTCGAGGCCGCGTGTCAGGCGGCCACGGAAGGGGTGGAGGTGATTCCCGAGGTCATGGTCCCGCTGGTGGCGGACGTCGAGGAGTTGCGACGCCAGACCGAATTGGTCCGCCAGGTCGCGGAACGGGTGTTCGGGGAGCGCAAACGGCGGGTGGACTACCTCCTCGGGACGATGATCGAGCTGCCGCGGGCGGCGCTCACGGCCGACCGGATCGCGCACGCCGCCGACTTCTTCTCGTTCGGGACGAACGACCTCACGCAGACGACCTTCGGACTGTCGCGGGACGACGCCGGCCGGTTCCTGCCGTTTTACGTCGAGAACGGGATCCTCGCCGACGATCCGTTCCAGACGCTCGACCAGGAAGGCGTCGGGAAGCTCATCCTCATGGGCGTCCAACTCGGTCGCGAGACGAATCCCAAGCTGAAGATCGGCATCTGCGGCGAGCACGGTGGCGACCCGCGCTCCGTGAAGTTCTGTCACCGAGCGGGGTTCAACTACGTCTCGTGCTCCCCGTTCCGGGTTCCCGTGGCGCGACTGGCCGCGGCCCAGGCCGCCCTGGAATCACCGGCCGGCCCTAACTAGGGCTCCACCCCTTCCAACGGCCCGCCCAGCGCCGACACCCGCCAAGCCGTCACCGGTTCTGGTGCGGCGGCACACGCAGCGCCCGGGCAACCGCCCGCCGCAGGGGCTCGTCCGTCCCTGCAGCTTCCAGGTCGTCGATCGCGCACCAGACGACCCGGGATACCTCCGCCGACGGGCGCGGGACATCAAGCGGCGCGACAAACCGGTACACGAGGTCATGATGCAGGTGGGGCGGCTCGCTGCGGACGGGCGGAATCTCGTGAACGTCGATGCTCACGAGGAGCGGGGAAACCGCCGGATCCGGGGTGACCCCCGTTTCCTCGATCACTTCACGACGCGCTGCCCCTGCCACCGTATCGTCGCGCGGATCGAGGTGGCCGCCCGGCTGCAACCAACGTCCGAGGCGCGGGTGGAATACCAGAAGCAGTGCGGTTCCGCTCGGCGCGAGCACGATGCCGCTCGCTGTCACGTGACCTGGATCGTACGAGGTGCGGTCGAGGGGATGCGGATGCCCGTGCAGCAGTGCGAGGGTGCGCTCGCGACTGTCGGCCGCCCGCGCGTTCCCCGCCGGGTCGAACTCCGCCACCGCGACGGCGATACCGGTCACGTTGATCACCGTTGGCGCTCCCCCGGGCCAGTTCTGACCCTCCTGGTCGACCGGCAATTGACCGGAGCCGCGGCCGAACGGCAAGGGTCGCCTGGCCCGTACGCCTGGAAGACCGGTGCCTGACCTCGTCTGGCTGCTGGCCGTTCCCTACGGTCTCCTGTGCGCGACGCTGGCGGCCAACCTCTGGTACCTCACGCGCCGGCGGCCCCACCGCCCGACACGGACGGATCTTCGGATCTCGCTGATGATCCCGGCGCGGAATGAGGAGGCGAACCTGCGGCGTCTGCTGCCCTCGCTGCTGCGGCAGCGTCGGGTGGACCTCGAGATCATCGTCTATGACGATGCCTCGACGGACGGGACCGCGGCCGTGGCCGCCGGCACCGGTGATTCCCGCGTGCGGACGGTCGGAGGCGCCGGGCCACCCCCAGGGTGGGTCGGCAAGGTCCATGCGCTGTATCAGGCGTCCCGCCTCGCGACCGGCAACGTCTTCCTGTTCCTCGACGCCGACACAATGCTGAAACACGAGCACGCGCTCGCCGACGTGCTCGACAGGTTCGCGGCACTGCCCCCGCACTCGGCGCTCACCGCGGTCCCGCACTTCCGCGGCGGGGGGGCGCTGCTCGTGAGCGGCATACCCCACGGGTTTCTGACCAACCTGCCGCTCCCCCTCATACCGCTGCTGCGCAGCCGCTTTGTTGCCGCCCTGAATGGCCAGTGCTGGGTGATCAGCCGGGAGGACTACCTCGCGCATGAGCCCCACCTGCACCATCGGCAGGAAGTGCTCGAGGACATCCGCATCGGCCGCTATCTCTGCGGCCTTGGAGTCATCCCCTGCTTTGAGGACCTGCAGGACGACCTGGAAGTGTGGATGTACGATGGGTTCCGGGCCGCCTGGCGCGGCTTCCGGAAGAACGCGTTCCTCCTCACGGGCAACTCCCGCCTCGGCTTCGCGGCATACCTCGCGGCCTACGTGGCGGTGTACCTGCTGGCGCCGCTGGCATCCCTCTGGTTCCCTGTCATCGCCATCACCTCCAAGCTCGTGTCCGACCGCTACACGCGGTATCCGCTGTGGGTTTCGCTCCTGGCGCCAGCGACGTTCGTCTGCTGGGCCGTCCTCTTCATCGACTCCGCGGTAAGCCATCTTGCAGGGACCGTGGTCTGGAAGGGTCGCGCAGTCGACGGGAAGAGCCTCCGCCGGCGCTGAAGCGCGCCGGCTGAGCAGCGCGAACCCATCCCGCCGTTTCCACAATGGCTGGTCCACAAGCGCACGCCACGTCGCCAGAGTCGACACCGGTCACTATGGCAGATCAAGCTGAATAGTCTATATGATTGTATAGCAAGTATTTACAGCATTGCGATGATGTTATACTTGATGTTGGCAGCAGGTTTCAACAATCCACGCCCCCTCCCTTCGGCCGTAGTGCTCAAGGTACCCACGGACGCTGAGTTTCCGGGCCGCGTTCTCTGGACTCATTGTACCGCACGGTCCCAAACACCGCTCGTATAGGCCCCGACGGCCGGTCGTGTTTCCCGGGGCACCACAGAAATTCCGCTATACGAGTTGGGATCACGGCCGTCGAGCGCGTGGTGGTTGTTGAGGTAGCCATGGTCTCCAGGGCTTCCCGGGCATCAGGGGACTCACCGATGCCCTGTTCTTGGCTGTTCCGAGCCCTAAGATTCTCCGGAGCGAGATTTGCCGCGAAACCGGGCGAGCGTGGAGAATACACGGATGGGGGAGCAGCGACACCGCAGGATCCAGGCGGCACCCGAATGACCGAGGTGACGCCTCCTCCCGGGCGCTCGCGCCGGGCGTGGCGACGGGTTCTCCTCGGCGCCTGCCTGTTCGCGGCCGTGGCGCTTGCGGCCCGGGTATGGATGCGCTCGCCGGACGTTCGTCAGCTCACGACTGAGGGCCCAGCCCGCTTCACGCCGCGTTATGGCGGGGCCGTTCCGGGGCGGCCCACCTGGGTGGGGCTCCGGGATATCTCGCCACACCTCATGCGCGCCGTGTTGGTGGCGGAGGACATTGAGTTCTTCTCGCACCACGGCTTCTCCTGGTCCGAGATCCGCTCGGCGTTCGCCGAGGCGAGCGCCGGCGAGCGGGCGCGGGGTGCCTCCACCATCACCCAGCAGCTGGCGAAGAACCTGTGGTTGTCACCCGACCGCTCGCTCTGGCGCAAGGTCCGGGAAGCCGCCCTCACGGTCGACCTGGAGCGATTCCTCACCAAGCGGCGCATTCTGGAGCTCTACCTCAACGTCGTGCCGTTCGGGCCCGGCGTCATCGGGGCGGAGGCGGCGGCCCGGGTGTACTTCGCGAAGCCCCCGCTCTTCCTGACGGAACAGGAGGCCGCGATGCTCGCGGCGGGTCTGTCGCGACCCTCTCTATGGAATCCGACGTCCACGAGCGACGCCTACCGGGCGCGCGTCGAGTTGATCCTCAGGCGCATGGCGAACGCGGAGTTTCTGTGGCGCCACATCGCGGCCCTGTGATGACCGGCGGCGACGCATCGTGAATCGCTCCTCGGCCGAGCTCCGGCTCCGGGCGCTGCGGGCGGAGATCCGCCATCACGACTACCTGTACCACGTCAAGGATCGCCCCGAGATCTCGGACGAGGCGTACGACGCGCTGTTCGGCGAGCTCAAGCGGCTGGAGCAGGCATTCCCCGACCTCGTCACGCCGGATTCGCCGACCCAGCGCGTCGGCGGTGGCGTGTTCGACCGATTCCCCACGGTGCGCCATCTGGCGCCGATGCTGAGCCTCGACTCGGACCGCGACGAGGAGGCGCTGCGGCGCTTCGACGAGCGGTTGCGCAAGGCACTCGGCGGCATTGCCCCGCAGTACGTGCTGGAGCCGAAGCTGGACGGTGCCTCCGTCGAGCTCGTCTACGAAGGCGGAGTCCTGGTGCGGGCCGCGACCCGTGGGGATGGGGTGAACGGCGAGGGGATCACCGACAACATCCGGACGATCGCCGCGGTGCCGCTGCGCCTGCGGCCTGGCGGGCCGTCGGTTGAGTCCGTCGCCCTCCGGGGTGAAGTGATCATGCGTCTGAGCGCATTCGAGCAGCTCAATGAGCGATTGATGTCCCAGGGGCAGGAGCCGTTCGCCAACCCCCGCAACGCGGCGGCGGGCACGCTGCGTCAGCTCGATCCGACGGTCACGGCGCAGCGCCCGCTGGACATCTACCTCTACGACGTGCTGGACATTCGCGGCGCCGCGTTAGCGACGCACCGTGAAGCCCTGCGGGCGATACGGGCCTGGGGCTTTCCGGTGTCCGACTTGATCGCCGAGGGGCGGACGGTCGACGACATTCTCGCCTATCACGGGGAGCTGCTCACCCGGCGCGACGATCTCGACTTCGAGATCGACGGCGTGGTCATCAAGCTCGACGATCTCGCTGCGCGCGCCCACGTCGGCATGACGGCACGCCATCCGCGCTGGGCCTACGCGTTCAAGTTCCCGCCGCGCAAGGAAGTCACCCGCATCATCAAGATCGTCGCGAGCGTGGGTCGGACGGGCGTGGTGACGCCGATCGCGATCATGCGGCCCGTGGAGATCGGCGGGGTCACCGTGAGCCGTGCCACGCTGCACAACCGCGAGGAGGTGTCGCGCAAGGACGTCCGCGAGGGCGATCTCGTTCGCATTCAGCGAGCCGGGGACGTGATTCCCCAAGTGATCGAGCGCGTCGAGGAAGCGGGGCGGAGCCGCGGCTCGCGCTTCGCCATGCCCGGCGAGTGCCCCTCGTGCGGTGCTGCCCTCGCGGCGCGCGGCCCGTTCACGGTGTGCCCGAACGGCTTCCGCTGTCCGGCGCAGCTGGTGGGCCACATCGTTCATTTCGCCTCCCGTGATGCGCTCGACATCGCGGGCCTGGGAGAGGAGACGGCGCGGCTGCTGGTCGATACCGGCCTGATCCGGCGACTCGACGAGCTGTTCGATCTACAGGAGGAGCAACTGGTCGAGCTGGAGGGCTTCGCCGAGAAGTCGGCCGGGAACCTCATCGGCGCGATCCACGCGGGCGCGACGGTCGAGTTGCCTCGCTTCCTCTTCGGCCTCGGCATCCCCGAGGTGGGCATCGCGGTCGCGCGCGATCTGGCCGCACACTTCGGTGCGCTCGCCGCGCTGCGGCGGGCGACCGAGCCCGAGCTGCAGGAAGTGGCGGGCGTCGGCCCGAAGATGGCCGGGCAGATCGCCACGTTCTTCCGCGATGCGAAGAACGCCACGGCCCTGGACCGCCTCTTGGGCAAGGTTCAGGTACGGGAAGGCAAGGCGCGCGCCGCGGGCGGTCCGTTCCTCGGCGTCACGTTCGTGTTCACTGGGGGTCTGGACGCCATGTCCCGGGCCGACGCCGAGGCTCTGATCGCGGCTCACGGGGGACGGGCTGCCACATCGGTCAGCAAGAAGACCGACTACCTCGTGGCCGGGACCGATGCCGGCTCGAAGCTCGCCAAGGCCCGGGACCTCGGAGTCGCGGTGCTCGACGAGGCGGCGTTCCTCGCGCTGTTGCGCCGCCACGGGCTCAAGGCGTGACGATGGAGAATGGCGAGCTCGCCCGGCTGCTGGCCGACGTCGGGGTCCTGCTCGAGATCACGGGCGCCAATCCGTTCCGCGTGCGGGCCTACGAAAACGCCGCGCGCACCGTCGACGATCACCCCGTCCCGCTCAAGGACATGCTGGCCGGCGGGGCCGATCTCACCGCGTTACCCGGCATCGGCAAGGACATGGCCGGCCATATCCGCGAGGCGATCGAGACTGGGCGCCTCACGGTGCTCGAGGAGCTGAAGCGCAAGGTGCCGTACACGCTCGTCGGGCTCGTCCGGCTGCCGGGCGTCGGCCCCAAGCGCGCCCGCAAGCTGTGGGAGGCACTTGGGGTGGCCACCCTCGAGGAGCTCGAAGTCGCGGCGGCGGCGGGCAGGATCGAGCAGCTGGAGGGGTTCGGCAAGAAGACCCAGGCGCGGATTCTCGAGGGCATTGCCACCCTCAAGCGGCGGGGGGACCGCTTCGGCATCGCCGACGCGGATCAGCTCGTGGCGCCGCTGGTGGCCCATCTCCGACGGCACCCCGGGGTCGACCGCATCGAGGTGGCGGGCAGCTATCGCCGCCGCCTCGAGACGGTAGGCGACATCGACATCCTGGTCATCGCGGCCGACCCGGGTCCGGTGATGCAGCACTTCACGAGCTATGGACGGGTGCGCCGGACCGAGATGGCCGGCCCCACTCGTGGAACGGTGGTGCTGGACAGCGGACTCCAGGTCGACCTGCGGATCCTGCCGCCGGAGAGCTACGGTGCGGCGCTGCAGTACTTCACGGGGTCCAAGGCGCACAACGTGAAGCTCCGCAAGCGCGCGGTGGCTCGTGGTCTGAGCATCTCGGAATACGGAGTCTTCGAGGCCAGCGAAGCGACGGCCGAAGCGGAGCGCCCCCCGGCCGGCCGGCGCCTCGGCGGAGCCACTGAGGAAGACGTCTATGCCGCGGTCGGCTTGCACTGGATTCCACCCGAGCTGCGCGAGGATCGGGGGGAGATCGAGGCGGCCGAACGCGGGCTCCCGAAGCTCCTCACCACCGACGACATGCGCGGCGACCTGCAGATGCACACCACGTGGTCCGACGGAAAGCACTCCATCCATCAGATGGTGGACGCGTGCGCCAAGCGCGGGTACCAGTACTGCGCCATCACGGACCACAGCAAGACGCTCGCCATGACCGGGGGGCTCGACGCCCAGGCGCTGCGCGAGCAGTGGCGGGAGATGGACGAGGTCATGGCCCGCCGCTCGGACATCAGGCTGCTCCGCAGTCTGGAGATCGACATCCTGCGCGACGGCTCGCTCGATCTCGATGACGAGACGATCGCGGGTCTGGATCTGGTGCTCGTGTCGATCCATACACTGCTCGATCTCCCGCCGGCGCAGCAGACCCGCCGCATCCTCAAGGCGATCGAGCACCCTGCCGTTCACGTTCTCGCTCATCCCACCGGCAGACTGATCAACCGCCGGGAGCCCTACGCGTTCGATCTCGACGAGGTGTTGCACAGCGCCAAGCAGCACGACGTCGCGCTGGAGCTGAACGCCCATCCCCAGCGCCTCGATCTGCGCGACACGCAAGCTATGCTGGCACGCGAGCTCGGGGTGCGAATCGTGATCGACACGGATGCCCACCAGGTGCAGGAGCTCGAGCTGATGCGATATGGCGTCGAACAGGCCCGGCGCGCGTGGCTCGAGCCGAAGCACGTGCTGAACACCCAGCCGCTGACAAAGCTGCTGCGGCAGCTCGGGAAGAAGAAGCTGTGATGCGAAGAGCCGGGAATGCGACCCCGGCGCCGGCCGGGGAACCGCTCGGGCTGCTCAGCGCGTGACCCTCCGGACGGTCGTCGGCCTCGCGGTCGTCCTGCTGACGCTGGCCGGCATCGCGCTGGGGGGCCTCCCGGCTCTCCGGATGAACCGCGCCACCATCGCTCTGGTGGGGGCGACCGCGCTGGTCGTCGTCGGGCTGGTGCGGCTCGACGAGGCGTTGCGGGCAATCGACCTCAACACCATCGCCCTCCTCTTCGGCATGATGGTGCTGAACGCGAACCTCCGACTCGCTGGGTTCTTCGATCTCGTCGCGCGCCGTCTCGCGCAACGTGCCCACTCGCCGGCCATGCTGCTGGCGGTGACCGTGCTGACGGCAGGCACGTTGTCCGCGGTGTTCCTCAACGACACGATCGTCCTGGTCTTCACGCCCCTCATGCTCGAGGTGACCCGGGCGGCGGGGCTCAATCCCCTGCCCTTCCTCATGGCTGTCGCGACCGCCGCAAACGTCGGGTCGACGGCGACCCTGGTGGGGAACCCGCAGAACATGCTGGTCGGGGTCGCCTCAGGCATTTCCTTCAATCGCTTCCTCTTGCACCTCGCTCCGGTCGCGGCAGGAGGACTCGTAGTCGTGATCGCCGTGCTGTGGCTGACGTATCATCGCGCGCTGGCGCCGCGGGCGGTGCAGCTCCACGTCCCAACGCGTATCCGGCCGTTCCGCCCCCTGTTGCGGAAGAGCCTGCTGGCTTCGGGGCTGCTCGTACTGGCCCTGTTGGCGGGCGCTCCCGTACCGCTCGCGGCGCTGGGCGCCGCCGGCTTGCTGCTCGTCACGCGGCGCGTGCGGCCGGAACGCGTGTTTCAGGAAATCGACTGGTCGCTGCTGGTGTTCTTCGCCGCGCTGTTCGTCGTCACGACGGCGGCCCGGCGCGTCGGGCTGGTGGAGGCCGTGTTCGGATGGATGCCGGACGCGCATGGCGGCGGCGTGGCCCTAGCGGCGGTGTCGACCGTGCTGAGCAACGTCGTCTCGAACGTCCCTGCCGTGCTGCTGCTGCAGCACGTCGTCGTGGCGTCGCCTCACCCGGAGACGGGCTGGCTGACGCTCGCCATGGCGACCACGCTGGCCGGCAACCTCACGCTACTGGGCTCGGTGGCGAACCTCATCGTGGCCGAGACGGCGCGCCGGGAGGGGGTCGCCCTCTCGTTCGTCGAATACCTCAAGGGGGGCGTCCCCATCACCCTGCTCACGCTGGTGTGGGGCGTGCTGTGGTTGGGCCTCGTGCGCTGACGGCGGCCGCTCAAGCTGCGACTGCGCGGTCCTTCCGGAGAGAATCCAGCATGTCTCCGGCACCGCGCCGGACGTCAGGGTCCTGATGCGACAGCAGGCCCACGAGCGCCGCCTCAGCTTCGCCGAGCGATGTCGCCAGCACGAGCAGCGACCCGACCGTCCACATGCGCAACTCCATCTGTCCCTGGATCAGCACCTCGCCGGGGGAAGCGGGGCTCCCCAGCGTAGCGGGACGCTCGCTCCGCGCCAATCGTACGTGGCTTGGTGGTGAGCCCTGGTGGGGGAGGACCGGGATGGGTGATATGGTGAGCCGGGAATCGCCGCGCGACGTGCGGTTCAACAGTGACCAGAGCCATCCCCAGACGCGGTGCAACCGGGCGGCAAGCGGCATGGCCGAATATAGCGAACGGCGGCCGAGCCGGTGAGGCCAGCCGCCGTGCGGATGGAGGCGCGGGGATTCGAACCCCGGTCCGAGCTTCAATCCAACCCTGTCTCTACGTGCGTAGGCCGCGCTTGATGTCTTCGCCGCCAGGGGCGCAGCCGCCCAAGCGACGAACGAGCCTCCTAAACGTCTCGCGTGCCGTGAAGAAGCGCCACGTCACGCCAGCTTGATTTTGCGATACCCACGCGCCGCCTCAAGCGCGGCTGCCACGTGGGCAGGTGCGGTAAGCCGAAGCTTACGCAGCCAGGGCCAAGTCAGTATTGGCAGTTATGAATTTCTCAGCGGGTTTTGCCAGGACGCCGAGCACCTGGGCACGCAACTGGGCCTTCACGAAACCCGTCGAAACCAGTCGCCCCCGAGTTGTCAAATACCTGCCATGAAATATAGCAGGGACGGGGCGTTCCACGCATGGAGGCGCCGGCGGTCCCGACTAACGGGCCGGTCAGTCGGGGCTGCGGCCCGGCACATGGCCGGCGGGAGCGGACACTCCGACCCGGTTGCGCCCCCCCTGCTTGGCCCGGTACAGCGCGGCGTCGGCAGCGGCGTACAGGTTGGCGTGGACCGTCGTGGATTCAGGCACGGCCGCGACACCAACGGAGCACGTGAGCGGGACTTCCCTGCCCGACCAGCGGGCCGGTCTCGCCTCAACCGCCGCCCGCACGCGTTCCGCGACCTCGACCGCCGGTGCGAGGGGGGTATCCGGCAGCCACAGCGCAAACTCCTCGCCCCCGATCCGCGCGGCCACGTCGCGCTCACGCAGCGCCGACCGCAGCACGCCCGCCAGATGCCGCAGCGCCGCATCGCCCGCCACGTGGCCCAGCGAGTCGTTCACCCGCTTGAAATGGTCGAGGTCCACCACGAGCAGCGCCGCCGCCTCCCCCACCCACAGGGCCATGGCGCCGTCGAGTCCGCGGCGGTTCACCAGGCCGGTGAGCTCGTCGGTGCGCGCGCGGGCCTCGCGGACGTGGATCGCCTGGAGGTGGCCGAGCCGCGGGGTGGCCGCCAGCACCAGGTGCAGCACCTCCTCGCGCAGCTCCGGGGCGAGGCCGGCGGGTGGTCCGAACACCACGAGCGCGCCAACGGGAGCGCGGCCGTCCACCATGGGGAACGCCAGGCCCTGCAGGTCGGCGCGACGCCGGTCCGGCCGTGGATGGCCGAACAACTCCTCCACCGACATCCCGGCGACCGGCGTGTCGCCGTCCAGCGCACGGGCCACCGCCGACTCGGGGAGTACCGAGGTGCCCTGCAAGCGCTGGTCGCCACCCGTCGATACGCGCGTGACGTGTAAGGCGCCCGTGCTCTCGTTACGCAGCACCAGGCCGGTGGGCCGTCCGGTGTGCCGGCGGACCTGGTCACACAGCGCGATCGACGCGGCCTCGATGGTCTCGGGAACCACGAGCCATGACTCCTCGCTCCAACGAGACGGTCGGCTCGCGCGCTCGGCGAGCTGGACCGCGGCGGCCAGCCCCGCGGCCAGGCGCCACGCGTCCGCCAGCGCGCGTTCGGCCGTGTCTTCACCGATTTCTCCGTCGAATACCAGCGCCACGGCGATCCCTTCGTGGGTCGCCGCCACGGTCGCGGGAGCATCGGTGAGCTGCTGCGGGTAGCGGTTGGCGAGGGCGAGACGTGCCGCCGCGACACCACGCTCGCTCACGGGCGCCGGCACGCCGCGCGGATGCTTGCTGACGAGGATCGTCCCGTCCACATGCAGCCGGATCGCGACGAGGGCACGATGGGCCCGGCGCAGCAGGTCGAGCAGGTGCTCGTGGTCGGTGGGTAGGGGTGGTCCGGCGCGCCGCTCGGGGGGCGACGCGTGGCGCCCGGCCAGCCAACCGGCTATCCCGGCCAGCGCCGTCAGGAGCCCCGTAAGCCCGATGACCAACGCGCTGTTCATGCGCCCCAGGGCGCCGACATGCAGGGCTGCCGACCTGTCAACACGGGGAGAACCGGGTCACGGAGATGACGGGGAAGGAGGCCGAAACCATCAGGATGCGCCCTGCAGGACTCGAACCTGCAACCCCGAGATCCGAAGTCTCGTACTCTGTCCAGTTGAGCTAAGGGCGCGCTCGGGGAGAAGTATAGACACGCCGCGGGGGAGGTTCCAGCGGTATCAGGAAAGGTGGTTGATGCGCGACGCGGCGACCGCCGCGCCGAACCCGTTGTCGATGTTGACGACCGCGATCCCCGAAGCGCAGGAGTTGAGCATCGCGAGCAGCGCCGAGATGCCGCCGAACGATGCGCCGTATCCCACGCTGGTCGGGACGGCGATCACGGGCGCACGGACCATGCCTCCCACCACGCTAGCCAGCGCGCCGTCCATCCCGGCCACGACGATCACCACGCTCGCCTCGCGCAGGGCATCGCTGCGACGGAGCAGGCGGTGAATCCCCGCCACCCCGACGTCCGTGAGGCGCGAAATGCGGTTGCCCAGTGCGCGGGCCACGACTGCCGCCTCTTCCGCAACGGCGAGGTCGCTGGTGCCGGCGGTTACGACGAGGACGGTCCCCCGGCCGGTCGGGGCCGGTTCGGGCTCCGGCGGGAGGTAGACCGTTCGGCCGAGCGGGTTTCGTTCAGCCCGGGGGAAGCGGCCCGCCAGCCGCTGCTGCACAGCTTCCGGCGCCCGCGTGGCGAGGAAGCTCCCGTTCGCCTCGACCAGGGCGGTGCAGATGCCCTCGACCTGGTCGGGGGTCTTGCCGTCGCACAGCACGACTTCCTGATGCCCCTGGACCAGCGCGCGGGCGTGATCGACAGAGGCGTAACCGAGCTCTTCCACCGGGAACCGGGCAAGCTCCGCCAGCGCAGCCTCCGCCGTCATGCGCCTCGCGGCGACGGCGTCGAGCAGTTGCCGGAGCCGTTCAGGGGTCAAGCCGGGACCGCGCTGCGATCGAGATACGCCTGGAATACCCGTTCGATCGCAGCCATGGAGTCGATCTGCTGGAGCTGGCGACGCAGTTCCGCCGCGCCGTGGAGGCCGCGCACATACCAGCCGAGGTGCTTGCGGAACTCCAGGGCGGTCTGCCCGTCGTCGCCCTGCAGCTCGAGCTGCAGCCGGGCGTGCTGCAGCGCGACCGCGAACCGCTCGCCGGGGTCCGGGGCGGAGCGCGGGGCGTCACCGTCCAGCAGCGCCCGGGCCTGGCTGAAGATCCAGGGGTTGCCGAACGACCCGCGCGCGATCATCAGGCCTGCGCAGCCCGTTTCGCGATGCATGCGCAGCGCGTCTTCCGCCGTCCTGATGTCGCCGTTCCCGATCACCGGAATGTCGAGCGCCGCCACGACGGCCGCGATCTCGGGCCAGCTGGCGGCGCCCGTGTACAGCTGCGTCCGCGTGCGGGGGTGGAGCGTGAGCGCCTGGGCGCCGGCCTCCTGGCAGCGCAGCGCGATCGCAACCGGGTCGCGCGTCGCCTCATCCCACCCGCTGCGCACCTTCACCGTGACCGGCAGGTGGGTGGCCGCGCGCACGGCTCGAATGATGTGCTCCACGAGGTCGAGGTCCTTGAGGCACCCCGATCCCCCGTTGCGGCGCACGACCTTCTTCACCGGGCAGCCGAAGTTGATGTCCAGGAAATCGGGCCGGTAATGGGCGGTGACGAGGGCGGCCGCTTCCGCCATGGCCGCCGGCTCCGCACCGTAGAGCTGGATGCCGATTGGCCGCTCGCGCTCGGTGAAGAACGCGCCGTCGTGCACGGAGCGTCGGCCCCGGCGCAGCCCTTCGGAAGAGAGAAACTCCGACACCACGACGTCCGCGCCGAACCCGCGGCAGAGCAAGCGGAACGGCGGCTCCGACACGCCTGCCATGGGAGCCAGGAATAGCGGCACCCGCTGGCCAACCGGAAACGGGAACGTCGTCATGGTGCCAATCTACGCTGCGCCCGTGAGCAGCGGCAACCGAGTGTTTGACAGTGCGCGCGCCGGACCATTACAATTCCGCCGGCCGAAAGGATCACTATCCCCATGCGCCTGAAAGAGTTCATTTCCCCCGACGCCGTTTCCCTGCAGCTGCAGGGGACGGCCAAGGACGACATCCTCCAGGAATTGATCGGCTTGCTGCACCTGGATGAGAAGTCCGAGGGCATGCTGTTCAAGATGCTCAAGCGTCGCGAGAACCTGGGCTCCACCGGGATCGGCCGGGGCATCGCGATTCCCCACTGCCGCTCCCTCGTGGTGAACCGCCTGCGGGTCGCGTTTGGCCGCAAGCCGGAGGGGATCGACTTCCGGGCGATCGACGAGAAGCCGGTCTACAACTTCTTCCTCATCGTCGCGCCGCCACTCGAGGTCTCCAACCAGTACCTGCCCGTCCTGGGCAAGATCGCCCAGTTCGCGAAGGAGTCCGACATCCCCGACCGCCTCGCCAAACTGCAGAATCCGTCCGAGTTCATGGAACTGCTGGAGTCGCGGAGCTTCTGACCGCCTGAGCGCTCGGGTCGCTGCTACTCCCACTCGATCGTGGCCGGCGGCTTCGAGCTCACGTCGTACACCACGCGATTCACCCCGCGAACCTCGTTGCTGATCCGGCTGGAGATGCGCCCCAGGACATCCGGCGGGAATGTGAACCAGTCGGCGGTCATGCCGTCGGTGCTGGTGACTGCGCGGAGCGCCACGACGTTCTCGTAGGTGCGCGCGTCGCCCATCACGCCCACCGCGCGCACCGGCAAGAGCACCGCAAACGCCTGCCAGATGTGGTCGTACAGTCCGGCGTCCCGGATCTCCTCGAGGTAGATCGCGTCCGCGTGCCGCAGCACGGCGAGGGCGTCCGGCGTGACCTCGCCGAGAATCCGGATGCCCAACCCCGGTCCCGGGAACGGGTGCCGGCCGACGATCTCCTCCGGGAGTCCGAGCTCGCGCCCCACCTGCCGCACCTCGTCCTTGAACAGTTCCCGGAGCGGCTCGATCAGGCCGAACGGCAGGTCGGGGCGCAGCCCGCCGACATTGTGGTGGGTCTTGATCGTGACCGACGGACCACCGCGGGGAGAGAACGACTCGATCACGTCGGGGTAGAGCGTTCCCTGGACGAGATAGTCCACGCCGGCGCCGACCTGCCGCGCCGCGTCCTCGAAGACGTCGATGAACGTGTGTCCGATGATGCGCCGCTTTTCCTCGGGATCCGCGACGCCCTGCAGTCGTCCGAGGAACCGATCCGCGGCGTCCACCACGCGCAGGTCCATCCCCAGATGCTTGCGGAACAGGCGCTCCACCTGCTCGCGCTCGTGCAGGCGGAGCAGGCCGTGGTCCACGAAGATGCACGTGAGGCGATCGCCGAGGGCGCGGTGCACCAGGACTGCCGCCACCGCCGAGTCGACGCCGCCGGACAGGCCGCAGATCGCGCGGGCGGTGGGGCCCACGCGCTGCGCGATCGCGGCGACCTGGTCGGCGATGAAGTGGCCCGCAGTCCAGTCCGGCTGGCAGCCGCACACGTCGAACAGGTAGTTGCGGAGGATCTCACCGCCCCGGGGCGTGTGGGCGACTTCGGGATGGAACTGCACGCCGTACAGCCCGCTGGCGCGATGCTCGAACGCCGCAATCGGGCTGTTGGCGCTCGCGGCCGAGAGCACGAAGCCCTCGGGCAGGCGCGACACGTGGTCCCCATGACTCATCCACACGGGGGAGACCGAGCCGACCTCAAAGCCCCGGAACAGGCCGCCCGTGTCCCGCACCTCCACCATCGCCCGACCGTACTCCCGACGCCCGGCGCGCTCCACGGTGCCGCCCCCGGCCAGCGCCACCAGGTACATCCCGTAGCACACGCCGAGCACGGGCGCTCCGAGCCCCACGACGGCGCTGTCCAGCAGCGGCGCCCCCTCGTCGTACACGGAGTTGGGGCCGCCGGAGAGGATGATGCCCCGCGGGCGCCGCTCGCGGATCCAGTCCGGCGTGACGGTCGGCGGGTGAATCTCGCAGTAGACGCGCGCCTCGCGCACGCGCCTGGCGATGAGCTGCGTGAACTGGGATCCGTAGTCGAGGATCAGGATGCCGTGAGAGAGATCGATCATGGTTCGCCCCGCGTCATGCGAGCCAGCGCGGCGTCCCATGCTCGCCGCGTACCAGGTCCTCGATGGACTCGCGCTCGCGGATCACCCCCCATCGATCCCCATCCACCAGTACTTCGGCGGGCCGCGGACGGGAATTGTACTGCGAGCTCATGGTGAAGCCGTAGGCCCCCGCTCCCCCCACGGCGAGGAGCGCCCCGGGCTCCGCCGGCGGGAGTTGGCGGGCGAGACCGAGAAAGTCCCCGGTCTCGCAGATCGGGCCCACCACGTCCACGCGTGCCGTCGCCGCACCGTCGGCGCCACCCACCAGGTGAATCGGGTGCACCGCCTGGTACAGACTCGGGCGCAGCAAGTCGTTCATCCCGGCGTCGACGATCAGCATCCGGCGTCCGCCGGAGTGCTTGACGTACAGCACCTGTGTGAGCAGGACCCCCGCGTTCCCCACGAGGTAGCGGCCGGGCTCCACCATGATCTCAAGACCAGTCGCCCGATGCAGCGGCGTCACGGCATCCGCGAACGCCGCGGGGTCGAGTGCCGGATCGCCGGCCGCGTACGCGATCCCGAGCCCCCCGCCGACATCCAGGCTCGTCAGGGTCGTGACCCCGGCGGCACGCAGCTCCGCCACCAGTGCCGCGAGCTTGGCGGCCCCCGCGCGGTAGGGAGCGTCGGCCGTGATCTGGGAGCCGAGGTGCATCCCCACGCTCATCAGGTCGAGGTGCGCCAGCTCCAGGGCCCGCCGCGCGACCGCCAGAACCTCGTCGAGCGGCACCCCGAACTTCACCCCGCGCTCGCCCGTCTGGGTGTAGGGATGCGTTTCGGTGGTCACGTCGGGATTCACCCGGATCCCGATCCGTGCGCGCGTCTGCAGCCGTGCCGCGACGCAGCCGACGGTCTCGAGCTCGCCCTCCGACTCGACGTTGATCAACCCGATTCCGGCGCGCAGCGCCCCCTCGATCTCGCCGGGAGTCTTCCCCACACCGCTGAACACGATCTGCTGCGGCCCGAAGACGGCGCTCAGGGCGCGTCGCAGCTCCCCGCCGGACACCACATCGACCCCGGCACCGAGATCGTGCAGCAGCCGCAGAATCGCGGCGCTGCTGTTCGCCTTCACGGAATAGTGGATGTGACAATGAGCCGTCCGCGCCCGCAGCGCCGCGTCGAGCTCCTCATAGCGGGCCCGAATCGCCCCGGCGTCGTACACGTACAGCGGCGTGCCTGCCGTGGCCGCGATGGCCGCGAGCAGACGGTCGTCCATCAGTAGGCCTTCGCCCAGACCGCCTCGGTTTCGGCCGGGCGGCCGCACCATACGCACGTCGCCGGGGCCTCCGCCGAGCGGAATTCCGGATCGGGCAGGACCCGGATGGTGGCCTTCGTGCGGTCCTTGATCGCCTGCTCGCAGGCGACGTCACCGCAGTACCCGCCGTACGCGAACCCGCCCGGGCCGTCCATGCGCTCGATCAGCTGTTCCTTGGTCACGCCACGCACGGTCCCGGCTTCCCGGCGGGCCCGCGCGGCTGCCAGCAGCGCCTGCTGCATGGCCTCGAGCTCCCGGGTGACGTGATCGGCAAGCCCGTCCAGGCTCAGCGCTGTCTTGCCGCCCGTCCGGCGGGCCGCCATGACTTGCCGCTTCGCGAGGTCCCGGGGTCCGAGCTCGAGGCGGAGCGGGACCCCGCGACCTTCCCACTCGTAATACTTGGCGCCGGGCTTCATGCCATCCCGCGCGTCCACCTCCACACGCGCGCCGGCCCGCCGCAGGTCCGCGCGCGCGCGCCCCGCGACCTCCAGCAGCGTCTCGCGCTCACCCTCCCCCTTCCAGATGGGGACGATGACGACCTGGAGCGGCGCGAGCCGCGGCGGGCAGACGAGTCCCAGGTCGTCGCCGTGCGCCATGACCAGGCCACCGACCATTCGCGTGGATGCTCCCCACGACGTGCTCCAGACGTACTCCATCGTTCCCGTGGCCGTCTGATACTGCACGCCGAACGCCTTGGCGAAATTCTGACCGAGAAAGTGGGACGTACCGGTCTGGAGCGCCTTGTTGTCCTGCATCAGCCCTTCACAGGCGTAGGTGCGCACCGCCCCCGCGAACTTCTCGGAGTCCGTCTTCATGCCCGTGAGAACCGGCAGCGCCATCCACTGCTCCATGAACTCCCGGTAGACCTCAAGCATCTGGCGTGTCTCCGCCTCGGCCTCCGCGGCGGTGGCGTGCGCCGTGTGGCCTTCCTGCCAGAGAAACTCCGTCGTGCGGAGGAACAGGCGGGTCCGCATTTCCCAGCGTACCACGTTGGCCCACTGGTTCAGCAGGATCGGCAGGTCCCGGTAGCTCTGCACCCACTTCGCGAGCATCGCGTAGATGATCGTCTCGGAAGTCGGCCGGATGACCAGCGGTTCGTCCAGCTCCTTGCCACCACCGCGCGTCACGACGGCGGTTTCGGGCGCGAACCCCTCGACGTGCTCCGCCTCCTTGGCGAGGAAGCTCTGGGGAATGAGGAGCGGGAAGTACGCGTTCTGATGACCCGTGGCCTTGAACATGCCGTCGAGGGCGCCCTGCATCAGCTCCCAGATGCGGTATCCCCACGGCCGGATGACCATGCATCCCCGCACGGGCGAGTAGTCCGCCAGCTCCGCCTGCATGATCACGTCGTTGTACCAGGCGCTGAAGTCCTGCGCTCGGGGGGTGATGCCTTTCTCTGCCGTCATGGCCGGGAAACGGTGCCTCCATCCGCCGCGAGCGGGCGCAACAGGGTGAACGAGGTACGGAACTGGACCCGCCGGCCCGCGCGGAGCGCCGCGGTGTCGTTCGGGGCCCACACGGCCGTGATCGCGGGCCGCACATCGGCGACGCCGCTCGTATCGGGAATCCCGATGAGAAAGCCGATCGCGCGCACCGACTTGAGACTCGTATCCGCGGTGGTCGCGCTGTCGATCGCGTGCTGCAGCGTGGCGCGCGCCGCCGCTTCGGTGGGCGTGGCGAGAAACACGAGGTGCAGCTCCGCCACGCGATACCCCTCGGTCGTGGTGGTCACGTCGTGCTTCACAACGCGGACGGGAACCGGCTCTGCCGGGGCCTCGCTCGTGAAGCTCGGCGGGGTTCGCTCTCCCCGCTCACAGCCCACCCCGCCCGTGACAGCCAGCAGTACGCTCAGCACCCGGACGTCAAAACGCATTGTCGAGCTCCTCGAACGGTATCCGCTTCTCGATGCCCCGTGTCAGCTCCCGTACCAGCGCCGCGCCGGCGGCCCGCTCGTCCGGCCCCACGATTACGGCATACGGGGCGCCACGCGCCGCGGCCAGCTTGAGCTGCTTGCCAACGCCCTGCGCCTTGAGCGCATACTCGACCGCGATACCTCGGTCACGCAGCCGATGCCCGAGCGCCAGCACGTGCGGCACGTCCTCGGAGGTCACCGCCACCATGAACGCCTTGATGATCGACGGCGATGCCGCCGTCGTCTGACGTCCGGCCAGCAGCTCCCCCAGCACCACATCCCCCATGCCGAACCCGACCGCCGGGAGATCCACGCCCCCCAGCGCCTGCAGCAGCCCGTCGTAGCGGCCCCCACCACAAATCGCCCGCAGCGATCTCCCCGTGTCGAACAACTCGAACACGACCCCCGTGTAGTATGCCAACCCGCGCACGATCGAAAGGTCCAGCTCGAGAAATGGCCCGAGCCCCATGGCCTCCAGGGCATTCACGCACTCCAACAGGCCCTCGGCGACGTCAGGACCTTCGGGAAGTCCCTCCAGCGCGCGCTCCACCGCCGGGCGCCCCCGGACATCCCCGACCTGCAGGACGCGGTCGACCACGGCGACGGCCAGTCCCCCGGCGTTCAGCCGGTCGGCGAGGACGTCGCGCGGCTCCCGATCGATCCGGTCGATGGCCGCGTACGCCGCGGCGAGATCCGCTTCGCCGACGCCGGCCGCCATCAGCAGGGCCCGCACGACGCGCCGATCGGAGACACGCGCGCGAACCTCCTGCGGTCCCAAGCCCAACTTTCGGAGAATGTCGAGGGCCGCCGCGATGATCTCGGCATCGGCCAGCGGGCCGGTTTCGCCCAGCAGGTCCATGTTGAGCTGGAAATGCTCGCGCAGCCGCCCACGCTGTTGGCGCTCATAGCGAAACAACTGGGGTATCGAGTACCAGCGGATCGGCTTCTTGAGAGCCTGAGCCCGCGCGGCCACCATGCGCGCGAGCGTGGGAGTCATCTCGGGCCGCAGCGCGACGCGACGCCCACCCCGGTCTTCGAAGGCGTACAGCTGACCCGCGATCTCTGCCCCGCTCTTCTCGGTGTACAACTCGAGCGCCTCGAGCGGCGGGCCGTCGTACTCCTCGAATCCGTACCGCGCGGCGACGTCGCGCCACACGGCGAAGATGTGATTGCGGAGCGCCGCCTCGGCAGGATAGAAATCGCGGAATCCGGGCAGCGCTTGTGCTTGCATCGCAACAATTTAGCCGAACGGCCGAAACCCGGGCAAGCGCGCCATCACGTCACCGACCGTGTGAAACGACCCGCACACCAGCACGGTTCCGGCCGCGTGGCGTAGCGCGGCGACCGCCGCGTCGAAATCCGGCTCGACCCTCACCCGCCCGCGGAACTCGGCCTCCACCGCCGCCAGGCTCCACCGGCGCGCCTCCGGCGCGGAGGGCGCGGTGGTAACCCAGAGCTCCGCGACGCGTTCGAGCAGCAGCGCGAGCATCGTCCGCCAGTCCTTGTCGTCGAGGATGGACACCAGCGCGCGCAACGGTCCGGGAGGCGGGAGCGCCCGCAGCGTCGCGAGCAGCGTGTGGACGCCGTCCGGGTTGTGGGCCACGTCGAACAGCCAGTGTCCCCGGCGGTCGTAGCGCCCAGGCAGCCGAGCCCGGGCGAAGCCCCCCGTGATCGCGTCGTCGTGCGGCCGCAACGCCCGGGGGAGGGCGCGGAGCACGGCGGCGGCCACCGCCGCGTTGCGCCGCTGGTGCGGCCCGGGCAGGCCCACTGCTCCCGCGTACCGCTCCTCGGGGGGCACCCGCACGACCGGGGCGGCGCCTGCACTGCGGGCCGCCTCAGCCAGCACGGCCGCGAGCGCGGCGTCCGGCTCCCCCACCACGAATGGCACCCCCGGCTTGGCAACGCCGGCCTTTTCCCGGGCGATGGCGGGGAGGGTCGTTCCCAGATACGCCGTGTGCTCGAGGGCAATGTGCGTCACCGCGCTCACCAGCGGGGTGAGCACGTTGGTGCTGTCGAGGCGACCTCCCAGACCGACCTCCACCACCGCCACGTCCGCCCCCCGGGCCGCGAAATCGGCGAACGCGATGGCGGTTGCCGCCTCGAAGAAGCTGGCGCCGGTTCGCTCGATCTCGGGCCGCAGCCGTTCGGTCCACGTCGCGAAGCCCGCCGCGCCGATGGGTTGCCCGTCCACCATCATGCGCTCGCGCACGTCCACCAGGTGGGGTGACGTGTAGAGCGCCGCCCGCCAGCCCGCGGCGCGGAGCGCCTCGCAGGCGAGCATGCAGACCGATCCCTTGCCGTTGGTGCCGGCAACGTGGATTGACGGGAAGTGCCGGTGCGGATCGCCCAGCGCGGCGAGCAGCTCAGCGGTCGGCCCCAGCGACCAGGTGGTCGCCCCGCCGGCACGCGGAAAGAGGAAGCCGCAGGCCTCCTCGTAAGTGAGCGCCAGGGCTAGGCCCCGAGCGGCTCCAGGCGCAGCATGAGCCGGAGCAATCGGGCGACGGTCTGCGCCAGATCGAGCCGCGGCACTACCATGTCCACCATGCCGTGCTCGAGCAGAAACTCGGCCGTCTGGAACCCCTCTGGCAGGTCCTGGCCGATCGTCTGCTTGATGACGCGCGGCCCGGCGAACCCCACCACCGCCCCGGGCTCAGCGATGTTCACGTCCCCCTGCATCGCGTAGGACGCGGAGACCCCGCCCGTGGTGGGGTTGGTGCACAACGAGATGTACGGGATGCCGGCGTCCCTGAGCTGGGCGATCATGACCGACGTCTTGGCAAGCTGCATCAGGCTGAGCACGCCCTCCTGCATGCGGGCGCCCCCGGAGGCGGACACCAGCATCAGCGCGACGGTCTCATCGAGCGATCGCTGCGCCAGGCGCGCGATCTTCTCGCCGACCACGCTCCCCATCGAGCCCCCCATGAACGCGAACTCCATGGCCCCGATGTTGAGCGGCACGCCGGTCAGGGTGCCATGTCCGGTGACGATCGCGTCCTGGGGGCCGGCCTTCCGCAGTGCGACGGCAATCCGATCCGCGTACCCCTCGAAGCCCAGCGCATCCACCGATTGCAGGTCACCGTACAGCTCGACGAAGCTGCCTTCGTCGGTCAGCAGCTCGATGTAGCGCCGCGCAGGGATCCGCCGATGGTGGCCGCAGGCCACGCAGACCTGCCAGTTCCGCTCGAACTTCTCGCGAATGTCGATGTGGCCACACTGCTCGCACTTGTCCCACGCGTCGGCCGGGATCTCGAGCCGCTGCCGCACCGGCGTGCGCTCGCGCCGTTCTTTGCGAAACCACGTCATGAAACGCCGGTCGACTCCTGGAGTCGTGAGCGGGGTGGAGGAATTTGACGGCTCGACCCCGCCACCGCCACCCCCACCCCCGGCAGCCCGATGTCCGGGCGGGTCCGCCTTCAGAGCTCGGCGTAGCCCCCAAGCCGCGCGTCCCAGGCCACCCGCAGCGCGAGGCCGATCGCGAGGCAGCACGTGAGCAGGAACGAGCCGCCATAGGAGAAGAATGGCAGCGGGATGCCGGTGATCGGCATGAGCCCAACCGCCATGGCGACGCTCTCCACGACGTGCGTGAAGAGCATGGCGGCGACACCGAACACCACGAGACTGGAGAACGGATCGGTCGCCCGACGCGCGATCCGGACCAGGATCACGATCAGCGCCGCGAACAGCAGCAGCGTCGCGAGCACGCCGACGAAGCCCAACTCCTCGCCCACCACCGAGTAGATGAAGTCCGTCGCCTGCTCGGGCAGGAACGCCAACCGCTTCTGGGTACCCGCGGTGAAGCCCTTCCCCAACAGGCCGCCGGACCCGATCGCCACCTTCGACTGGATGATGTGCCAGCCCGTCGCGCGAGGATCGATCTCGGGATTGAGGAACGAAAGCAGGCGGTTCTGCTGATAGGGGGCCAATCGGTTCCACAGCCAGAGCGCCATCACGCCCATGCCCACGTTCGTGAGCCATACGGTCAGGCCTTCCAGCACGTAGGGCCGAAGCCGCAGCAGCAGCACGGTGAGCGCGACGATCCACAGACCCCACGACAGGGTCGAGAACGCCAGCAGCAGGCTGATGATCGGCGAAGCGAGCAGCAGCAGCAGCCACGGACTGACCCCGGTCCAGAACAGCATGGCGAACAGGATGCCGAGGAACACGATGGCGCTGCCGAGGTCCGGCTGCAGCCCCACGAGAACGAACGGGGCGCCGACGATGAGACCGATGGGGACGAGGCGAACCAGCGTCTCGGGCGGCTCGCGCCAGCTGCCCAGCCGCCGGGCCAGCATCAGAATCACCCCGACCTTGGCCAACTCGGTCGGCTGGCCGATGCGTACCCCGCCCACCGCGAGCCAGGACTTGGTGCCCGCGGCGGTTCCGGCGCCGGTGCCGAGGACCAGCGTGGCGGCAAGCAGCACCAGCCCAAGCCCGTAGAAGAACGGGGTACCCCACTCGATCAGTCGCGGAGAGATGCGAAACGCGATCGCCGCGCCGACGATTCCCACCGCCAGAAACATCAGCTGGCGCTCCCAGAGATGCCCGGCGGCGGTCGGCACGTCGGTCTGGCCGGCGGAGTACAGCACTGCGGTACCGACGATCAGCAGCGCCGCGACCGTCACCAGCAGGGGCCTATCGAGTCCCTGGGGTGGTCCGCGCATTGGTCCGGCCTTGGGGAAGAATGGGCAGCGGCGCCGGCGCGGAATCGTCGGGCACGGCGAGCCGGGCGTCGCCCAGATCAGCCGGTGCCGAGCCCTCGAGGTAATGGGCAATGATGCTCGTGACCATGGGAGCCACTGCCGATCCGTGCTCCGCGAACTCGACAATCGCGGCAACCACTACCCGCGGGTGATCGGCCGGCGCGAACGCCACGAACCAGCCGTGGTCCGGGCCATGCGCGTTCTGCGCCGAGCCAGTCTTGCCGGCGATCTGGAGATCGGCGACGCGGGAGCGGGCCGCGGTCCCGCCTTCGACGACGGACACGAGCGCATCGCGCAGCCCGCCGAGGGCGCCCGGCGTCAGGTCGAGGCGACGCGGGGCGGCATCCCGGCTGACCGTGACCAGGTGGGGCAACGGGGCTTGACCGTCGGGACTCGCCAGCAATGCGTAGAAATACGCCATGCTGAGCGGTGTCTGGACGTTCTCCCCCTGACCGATCGCGAGATTCAGCGTCACCGCCCTCGTCCAGCCCCGGGGCCCGTACCGCCGGTTGTAGTACTCCTGAGAGGCCGGCAGGAACGACGTCCGCTCGTTGGGCAGGTCGATCCCGAGCGGGTCGTGCATCCCCAGGGCGCCGGCATCCTGGAGCAGATCGGCCAGTCCCAGCTTGAGCCCGAGCTGATAAAAGTAGACGTCGCACGAGTACTTGATCGCGTCACGCAGTGAGAGGTCACCGTGGCCCTCCACCTTCCAGCAGCGGAAGTAGCGGTTGTAGTACTGCAGGCCTCCACGGCAGGGCATCGCCATGCGACTGTCCAGGGTCACGATGCCGCGTTTCAACGCAATCGCCGCGATCAGCAGCTTCCACGGCGATGCCGGCGGATACGCGGCCTGGATGGCTCGGTCCAGCAAGGGGTGATCGTCGGCCGACGAGAGCGTGTGCCACAGCGCCGCATCGATCCCGCCGATGAAGGCGTTCGGATCGTAGGTGGGGGACGAGTAGAGCGCGAGCACCCCACCCGTCTGGGGGTCGAGGACCACGACCGCCCCGCGCTGGCCAGCCGGAAAGGTCGCGGCGACGTAGCGCTGCAGCGTCATGTCGAGCGTCGTCCTGATGGTGACGCCCGGCTCCGGCTGCAGGGAGGGGGCCACCCCCTGGTCGCGCACGGTCCGTCCGAGCGCATCCACCTCCACGAAGCGGATGCCGTCTCGGCCCCGCAGCGCCGCGTCGTACTGCCGCTCGAGGCCGTCCCGCCCGACCAGAGTCCCTGGTCGGGCGCCCACGACGTTGCCCCCCGCGAGCTCGGCCTCCGTGATCTCGGAGACGTAGCCGATCGCGTGCGCCACCACCGGGCCGTTGGGGTAGCGCCGCTTGGGCTCGGTCTGCACCACCAGCCCCGGAATTAGCACCCGCCGCTCCTCCACGGCAGAGACGGTCTCGAACGGGACGTCGCGCCGGATCGTCACCACCTCGGAGGGTTTGCGTCGATACCGCTGCAGGATGTCCGGCATCGCCGCGCTGTCCAGCCCGACCAGCGGCCCGATGCGCCTGAGGGTGGCGGCCAGGGAATCGGCGTTGGACGCCAGCAGGCCGACGGAGTAGCCCGGCTCGTTCTCCGCGAGCGCCTCACCGTGACGGTCGAGGATTAGCCCGCGAGGAGCCGGGATCGGGACGGCCCGCAGGCGGTTCTGCTCCGAGGCCAGCGCGTAGCGATCGGCTGAGAGCACCTGGGTGCGGAAGAACGCCGTCAGCAACACGCCGGCCATTCCCCACACGACCACTTTGGCGACAAAGGCACGCCGGGCCACGAGGTGGGGGTGGAACCAGTTCATCCCGTTGCTCGTACCCGCAGCCAGCCCAGGAGGATCATCTGAACCAGCACGCCGACCAGCGCCGTGGTGAGGCCCTGCAGCGGCGTCCACAGACCGAGCTGCCAGGCGATGCTGGTGCCGCCGGCATGCCCACCCCACAGCAACACCAGCACGTCCCGCATGAAGACTCCCCCGAAGAAGAAGGTCGCGGCGACGAGCCGGTTCTCGGCGAAGAAGACGGCCTTCCCCCAGGCGGCGAGGAAACCGACCGCGGAGTACGCCAGCATGGCGGACCCGAAGGCCACTGGGTTGAGCGAGTCGCTCAGCAGCCCCACGAGATAGCCGGCCACGGCGGCACGCCCCGGACGGGCGCGGATGGCGTAGACCAGCAGCGCCAGCAGCAGGAAGTCGGGCGCCACCCGGGGACTCCCCAGCCAGGGTCGCAGACCGAAGTGGAGCACGACCAGTACCCCGAGCACCGCCCACAGTCGCTTCACACCGGCTGCTGCGGGCGTCATCGCTGCTCCTCGGGGAACGCTGCGAACACGTCGGGGGCGGGGCTCACCAGAATGATCACGTGCGTGGCGGAGGCGGGATGCACCGCCGGCAGCACCCGATAGGTTCGGGACAGCCCTTCCTGCTCGCCGGTCACGCCCCGCACCTCGCCGATCGGGATGCCCCGGGGGTAGACCCCGCCGAAGCCCGACGTATAGAGCCTGGTGCCTTCGGGAACCGTGTCGCGGTACGGCACGCCGCTGAGGATCATCCCGAGCGTGTTCGGACCGGTCGCTCCGTCCGGCGCGACCAGCCCGAAGACCGACCCGTCCCGGGTCATCGCGCTGACGCGGAAGTCGGGATGGGTCCACAG
>Ga0153915_10000173_pt1 | contig 57949 bp, 50 predicted proteins | sample Opewatmetagenome_2_FD_107003 | JGI IMG/M metagenome (GOLD analysis project Ga0153915, IMG submission 107003) | Freshwater wetland microbial communities from Ohio, USA - Open water 3 Core 3 Depth 3 metaG | ecosystem: Environmental > Aquatic > Freshwater > Wetlands | place: USA: Ohio, Lake Erie...
CCAAGCGGTGGTCAGTATATCAATGACAACATGACCCTGATCCTTGAAGCCGTTGGTTCGCATGTCTACCTTGAGCCTACAGCAGTCCAAGACCCAGTTAGCAATGCTGGCGGAACACACAGACCCATAGCAAATGTTACTGGTACTGATCCATATGTGGCATCCATCCTGAATGGAGTTCATAATGTGCTAGTTCACAGCCCAACCCTTCTGTACGGCAGTAACAGTGCCACTCCTGGCGAGAACGTCAGTGCCGTTGCCCTTGAAACAACAAGCATCGAAGATGTCTATGTACTACTGCGGCACAGCAAGAATGGTACAATTGTTGATGGCGACCTTCAGGCACCCTATGCACACACGAATAGTCAACGCGGAGAATTCGTTTCAGTAGCAATGGAAGTGAATGCAGGAAGTGCAAACACTAGTGTGCTCGTCGTGTCAGGTGGTTCCCCAATTGGTCACTACTGGCCAATGATTGAAGATATGTACGGCGGCGTAATCGGCTTGAGCGGCCATTATCTGCTCAGACAGGCAATTGACTTCGGAGTCAATCTAGCTACACCTGAGCCAGTGACAACAACAACAATCACAACAACGACTACTACAACTACTGGCGTAACGTTGCCCATAGATCCAATGCTTTTGGCAGCGATTGGTGTTGGCGCGCTCGTCGTCATCATCATTATCATTGTCGTTGTACGTAAGCGTTAGAGAATATAATTAGTAGTCTGAGATGTTCTCAGGCTACTTCCCCTTTCTTTTTTTGAAGTCTACAAAAGCCAGTTGAGAAGCAGCTTTCTCTGCTCTTTGAAACAAAGAGCCACTAGTAGATAGAGGAAGTTATTTATCCGCAAAAGGGTAACTCAAAGCCTTGCCTCGGAGGACAATGAGTTGCATTACCCGCGAAGAACATATCTTTTTGTTGGAATAGTGATTCTCACACTGTCTGTCTGTTTTGTACCGTTCGTACCTTCAGACCAAGCCAGTATGGCTATGGATGAGGTGTTCAAGACCTCAGACTTTGTGAGCAAGAACATACTCTTTGACGAGTCACATGCAGCCAATGGAAGCGCTATTTGGGCACCAGGTAATGCCTCAATGTTCAGCTGGCTGCTAGGGGAGAATGGATATAACTCGAGTACCAACTTTGATCAAGCCCTAGACTCGGGGATTCTTAGTGAGTACGATATACTTGTAATCTTCTTCGCACAAATTGCATTTACGACAGGCGAGATCTCTGCGATAACTTCATTCGTTAATAATGGCGGAGGCCTGCTCCTTGTGGGAGTGAGCCATGGTAGCACATGGGGTTTCACAACGTCCCATATGAATCCCCTATCTGTTGTATTTGGGATTACCTTTGTTCAGGACATGGTTGATGCCACTGTAACAACCTTTGTGGAGCATAATGTGACCTATGGAGTGACTTCCTATTGGACTAATGTTGACCAGATGTATGGCTGCAGCCTAGCAGTCACAGGTGCGGCTCAATCAGTGATTACTCATGACGACAAGAACCTGACAGCTGTTGCAGAATATGGCCTTGGCAGAGTAATCTGTGCGAGCTCAGCGGGACCATTCATATTCTACAGATACGAATCGCTCGGTCATGGTGATTCCCATATGCAGTATTCCCTGAATACGATAGACTGGCTTGCTGGAAATCCCAGGCGCAATGTTGTTGTTCCTGAGATAGCAAGGATTACTGTAGGTCCAGGTCCAAACCTAAGTCCTGCAGAACTGGAACAGTATGACTTGTTTGTCGGGCAGTATCATGATCACACCACGTATAGTGATGGAGCCAACACTCCTGAAGAGATGCTTGACTCAGGGCTTGCACGTGCCATGGACTTCATGGTAATGACAGATCATTCTCATACGAGTCCAAATCCAATAGAAGGTGTGACGAGCGGGCATTATATGCGGGCAATTGCCAACGAATACGACCTGGACATCCACATTACTGTTGGAGCCGAACTCTCATCAATCATGCACACAACAGGGTTCCCATTGACTGAAAACATTTGGACCACTGACCAGCAGACAGGTATTGATCAAATTCATGCTCAGGGAGGAATAGCTACTTTCTGCCACCCAGGAATGTCCCCAAACTATGCGACAGGCGTCGAGAACTTTGAGAGCTTCGGTTTTGATGCAATTGAGGTTGTAAATAGCAACTTCTTTCGAGGAGAGGGGGAACTAGGATTCCTTTGCAACTTCATGGGCGGAAATGATCACCATGGTGCATCATTTGTAGGAAGTACAGCAACTGCAGTCTTCGTATTGAATCCGTCAGGACCCGATGGGGCAATATCAGACAGTGACATTGTGGACGCAGTCCTCAATAGGCGAATAGTCATTCTCGACACGCTAAGCAGCATGGTGTATGGTGAGGAGATCTGGGTAGACAGATACCTCGAAATCCTAGATGAGGCAAAGGCAAGCGTTGCAGCAGCCCATTCAACAATTCAGTCTTTGAAGGATTCAGGTAACGACGTAGGACTCTCGGAGCGCTTCACGGATGAGGCAGATATTGCTCTCTCTCATTGGAATCCTGGACGAGCTCTGAATCTTGCAGCCAATGCGACATCTGCAAGTGCCATCGGTCTAAATATCGACATAACAGCTCCGTCAAGTTTGGGTGTTGACACTGACTTCGATCTCACTGTCGGATTTGCCAATAACCACACATATGCTGTCACGTTCAATGCATCCTTCTACGTCAGCACCTCAGTGTCCTTTGGTTATCAGAACTACATCGTGGATGCACCTGCAAGAAGCACGAAGAATATGCTTCTTCACGGACACTCTGATCCATTTGGGGTGGCAATCTATTATCTCTACATTCATGACTTCAATACATCTGAGTACCTGATGCCTATTGTGTTCCGAGCGAGGAATGTGATAGACAACGTATCATTCACTATTCGTGAGAATGGAGAACAATATGAAATAGATTTCAGCTTCTATGCAGGTAGGGAGTCAACTAGGCTTATCTATTCGGTAATTCTCTTCTACGATGATGGTTCTGGAGAAACAAGTGTGGCGATGAGCAAAGCATGGAACACCTATGACGTTTCATTGACATCCTATGAACCTGGAACCATTATTACTTTCCATGTGAGGGTGATAACAACATATGGCGATACCTTCTACTTGAGTGAGCAAGTCTTGACCCTGCCGGGCGGTGAAACGACGACCACTACAACTACAACAATTACAACTAGTACAACTGGAATGTTGCAGCCTCTCGATCCAATGGTACTCCTCGCAATTGGAGGAGTCGGAGCAGCACTCATATTGATTGTTGTTCTCGTAGTGATGAAGCGGCGTAGTTCATAAGGCACCTAATGTGGTCGGCAGGCACGAGCCTGCCAATCGCACCACTTAATACTGCCTAAGATACAAGATTCGGTCATGAGAAAGACATGTGTCATCCTAATCATTCTAGTATTGCCACTGTTCACAGCAGTGACTCTTTCACCGATGACGATGCAGGCTGAGGCCTGGGGGCTTGCAACCCACATGGACATAGCTTCGGAAGCCATGAATGCACTTACCAACTCAACATGGAAAGAGGTCTTTGATTTCTACAGGCCGGAAATCATAGCAGGGTCCGCAACTCCTGACCAAGTTTGGCAAGACTGGGATAACCACCTCTACTACCCAATCACGGGAGAGCATAATGCACCCATTGCGGCCCAGAGATGGTTCAACAATACGAGGGACAATTTCACTCTAGGCAATTGGGAAGATGGTTTCTTTGCTCTAGGCGTGATGAGCCACTACTTCGCAGACCCCAATTCACCTGTCCACACAGATGAAACATGGGCAGGACATAGCGCCTATGAAACGGACATCAATAACAACCTAGACTCACTGACGATTGGAGCTCTTGCAGAGAGCACAGCTACGAATGTCAGCCAGATGGTCGTAGATGGTGCAACGTACGCGCACCAGTACTATGACATGGTGGTCGAGGCCTATCCGGAAAGCGGTTCTGTCGCCCTGATGGCGAATGCAACAATCAAGACATTCACAGAGATTTGTCTAACAAATGCCATCAACGGGTGCCTATCCATCTTTTACACCCTGACTCAGTTCGTTGCGCCACCAGATGTAAGCATCTTGTATGAGTACGTTGCCCTTGTCGACTACGCGCACTCCAATGACTACATCGACCTCTCGGACCAGCTGACATCACTGAACACCAGTCTCAGCAGAGAAGGCTTCGAGTCGAGAAAACAGACGACAGCGTTTACTGCTAGTGATCTTGTTGGTGTAGATTTGTTGATTGCAACGTGTGGATTTGATGCCTATTCTGCCGCTGAGCTTACTGCAATATCAGACTGGGCAGACACAGGCAATAGATCAATCCTGTTGACAGGTCGGGGAGACTTCTCAATATACACCGACACTGCCAGACCAAATCAAATACTAGAGGCAGTTGAATCCAACATACGTGTCACAGATGACAATGTGTACATGACGGGAACATACAAGCTATGGTACAACGATTTGGACACTATGCTTGCGCCTGTGGATACTCTCAATTTGACATATGGAGTGAGTACATTCACAATGTTCTCGCCAACAAGTCTGTATTTCCTTAATGACACTCCAATCCTCCCGGTGATTATGGCCGATCATGCAGCCTATCAGACAGATGACTACCTGCCAGCTGCGGAAGTCATCTATGACAGTATGGCAGATGGTGTCTATGGCGATCAGATTCCCCTCGCCGCAGTGGAGGAAGTTGGCAGTCTTAGAATCCTTGTTACGGGCACGACTTTCTTCAGTGATTTCGACTACGGAAAGACAGCTCAATTCGACAACATTGTCTTTTTGGAGAACTTCTTGGAGTGGGCAGTGGAGGACCGATCTGATCGGCCTGTAGGGGCCGTCGATGAAATAGGGCCCAGATTTAGTGATATTCAGTGGAGTCCTACGTCTCCAGCGGAAGGGCAGAGTGTTCTGGTCACGGTGACGGCGACAGATCCAAGTGGTGTTTCGTTTGTATATCTCAAGTATAACAACGGGACATTCTTCGTGTCACGGCAAATGCTAGCCAATGATAGCATTCACTTTTCTACTACAGTTTCAGATATAGTAAATGGTCCAGTCGTATTCACCTTCCAAGCACTAGATACCCATTCGAATATGGCAGCATTCGCATCATTCACAATCAACTGGCCTGCAGCAGTAACCACAACGATAACCACTACTACTACCACGACTAGTACAACTTCAACAACCACCACAACATCAAGCGTGACTCGCCCTACGTTTAATCCTACGGTAATGTATCTGGCACTATCAGCAGGAATCGGTATTCTTGTCGTAGTTCTGATTCTGGTCTTTGTAAAGAGACGGAGATAGATAGAGCGCTGGCTTGGTCTACTCCAAGCCATCTCTCCCTTTTTTGTCAGCAACACATTCAGACAGCATAGGAAAAAAACTGCAGACCTTTCGATTTCGGAGCAGACCAGCATCAAAAATCGTACAAGGTGCCATCCGCAAATATTCATATGCGTTGAACGATAATTAACTGCAGACTCATGAGACGTCGGTGTGGTCACAGGTGTCTTTAGGGATGCAATCGGATGAGATGGACAGAGAGATTGAGATAGCGATAGTCAGGTCTTTTGGCTGGTCGATAATTGATTTTGAGGCAGCTCTGTTTCAGAAGTTCCTGGTCGTATCTGCATCTACATCATTGATGACAGAGGACATGTTTCGCAAGCACCTGAAAAACATGCAGGCAAAGGGGTATGTGGCTCCAGTAGAATTCCAGGGAAAAAGAGCTTGGAAAAGGCTGGTCATCGAAACAGACATCGACGAACCAGCTCTCACACCTGAAGAGGTCAAGGAATTCATTGAAAAAGCAAGGGACAGGATGACAGAGAAGAAGGGCCATATGGAGCCATCGGGCGAAAAAGTGGTAAGCGAGTCAAAGGCTCTGGCTGAAACCATTATCAGGTTTCTCGAGAGAGGAATAGCAGAACGACATCCGATGAAGAAGAGAATAGGAGAGCCCAAACTGATTGATCATGTTGAAGCGATGCAGAGAGCGCTTGCTGAATCAAAAGAGAAATTCCTGAGATATGTGCATGACCATATTCCAGGTGTCTACAAGGACATGGAGAGTATTTTGGATTCCAAGGGAGAGGAAGCTCTCCTGCTCAGTCTTCGCGTAATCGAGTCTGGCCACAGGGCCTATCCGCCTCAGTAGTTACGCATCACAAGGAACTCTGATATGTCGAGCAAGAACTGCTTGTAGGGCTCCTTGAAGGGAGGCTTTGCCTTATCAAGAGCCACCTGTCCTTCGTGAAGAAGTTGATTCTTTATCTTATCCGCAGACTCAAGAGCACCAGAGTCGCGGAAAATCCTTCGAACGTTTTCGACTTGCTCAGCTGTGACGTGGTCATTTCCGAGTGATTTCTCGAGCGTCTTCTTCTGGGCTGTAGTGCAGAGTCGCAACGCTTGGATCACGAGCATGGTCTTCTTGCCTTCACGAATGTCACCATCAGAGGCCTTTCCTGTGACAGACTCATCTCCAAAGGTACCCAAGATGTCGTCCTGTATCTGAAATGCTTGACCAACTTTGACGCCATATTCGCTCAGAGCTTTCATCTGAGACTCTGATCCTCTGGCCATGGCTCCACCCATCAATAGGGACTTCTCCAGAAGAACTGCGGTCTTCATCCGTATCATGTCAAGATACATCTCAGCGGTAGCCTTTGGGTCCTTTACCATTGTCATCTCTAGCAGGACACCCTCGACGAGCTCATCAAAGCTCTTCTGGTAGTAGACGAGGCACTCTATTCCAATGTCCGGCTCCAAATCTGATTCAGTGATTGCCACTGAGCCTAGATTCATGAGTGTATCTCCACCAAGAATCGCAGCGGTCATACCGAAATGACTGGCCTTCTCTGGATCGGGAGACACACTCTTCTTGTACCACTCCCGATATCGCGCATGGAAGGTAGGACCGCCACGTCGGGTTTCATCACGATCGATGAGGTCATCATGAAGGAGAGATGCATTGTGCAGTATCTCAACAGAACAGGCCGCGCGATAGTAGCTCGCTGGATCGATGTTGCCGCCAATTGCCTTGTATGCAACGACAACTGCGATAGGTCTGAACCGCTTGCCGCCACGCATCATGTACTCCTTGATGTACTCATAATACTGGACATGGGAGGGTCCGAGCTTCTTCGCTTTCTTGATTCTGTTGTCGAGAAAGTCCTCGAGGGCTCGATTCACTGCAGCAAGTTCGCTTTTGATAATCTCTTCAAATGCCACGTGGATTCTCTCCAGAATCAGATGTCAGGTTTGGCAACGCTGCTCCTTTTTAGCATTTCTGAAATCGTCGAAGAATTGTTTAGAGTTCAACGATGCCAATGCAACCAGAGCCGGTATCATCAATCTCGCTCGACGCGGTTTCTATTGTCCAACGATTTCAGTATTGGGGAAAGCTATAGTTGGCATTACTCGCTTGTCATGGACTTCCGGATTGTCCGCAACGAGAAGATTCCCTTTGATTGACTCGTAAAGATTCCCAACCCATAATGCATACTTAATAGCGCGACCTAATTCACCGTTCTCAATCACACGGCCATTTCGTATCTCGTTTGAGAATGTGCCAGACATTGAATCGACAATTGGGTATGCGAAGTGTTCGATATAGACACCTCGCTTCACTTCAGCGATAATATCTTCAACTGACTTGGAACTCGGCTTCACTTCCATTGTTGTTGCATCGCATTCTGCAGGAAACGAGAATCTGCCCGCGAGCTCACGGGCGGTTCTACGCATTCCATTTCCAGTTGACGTCATCTCGAGTTGGTAGGCGTTGTAGCTGTCGAAGAGATATGACTTCAAGATACCCTTCTCAAGGACAGTCGTCTTTTGTGTTGGCACTCCTTCATCGTCAACGATTCCACTAAGCAGACCTCTCTTTGAGAGACCATTATCCACTATGGTTAGGTTTTTGCTTGCCACTCTCTCACCAATCTTATCTGCCCATGGACTGGATTTCTTGTTGACATTGTCTCCAGCTGCCGCAAAGCCCACCAGACTGTATATCATTTCTGTCCCTTCGCTCGGAGCAAGAACTGCAGTGGCATCTTCCCATTTTTGTGTGAATGGTCGGGCCTTAAGTACGCTCAGTGCCTGTGATCTCATCAGCTCCCCTATTCCATGGAAATCAATGGTGCCGATTCCACGGCTCCAGCAACGCTGAACACCTTCTCCTACTCCGTCTTTGCTCGCAGACTTGGCGGTGAAGAATCCGAACGCGATAGTCCCCTTGGAACCTACATCAATTCCGAGCGAGTTGGAAACATGGTATTCGACAGAGCTGGTTCTAAGGGAACCGTTCGGGACTGTGACGTTCTTAGCCGATGCACCCTTGACAACCTCCATTGCCTTTTCCATCAGAATCGTGCTATCTGCCGCTGCTGTGTCGTTATCATGGAATCTATTGGAAGAACCAGATGCCTTCTTTGGTGCCGGCAACGAGACGAACTTCTCATCTTCATTACTCACTAGAGCCAGCGATTTGGCACGTTCGATGACTTCCTCAGGAGATTCTTGAGCTAGAGTAGAACTGGTAAATCCTATCCGCTTTCCTATGACGAATTTCAGGCCAATACCAGACTCCGTCATAGATCCTCCGATTTTGGGGATGTTGTCATCAATGTACGTGCTAGCTGTTTTGACCCTTGTCGCGTAGACCTCAGCTTGTGTTGCACCATTCTTTTCCGCTTGTGCAACCATCTTTTCAGCGATATCAGCAATCCTCACTCTACCCACCTCCAACCATCATCTGTGCTCTCATTATGGGACCACCCGTGGATACTGGGATGAAGTCCTCCTCGCCTTTCCCGCAAGTTCCACCACCTGAGAATGTAAGCTCGTTTCCGACAGCATCAACTGTCTTCAGTATGTCCAGCACTTTTCCTGCTAGGGTCATGCTGCGAACCAGCTGTGCAATCTCACCGTTCTTGACTATGTAGCCTCTGAGCGCTGAGCATTGCACACCGCCGCCAACAACATCTTCCATTCCAGACAGTGATTTCTCAACATAGAGACCCTCTTTTGTTTCGGAGATTATCTCGTCATTCTTCCAGTCACCAGAGTCAAAGAAGGTATTCGTCATCCGCGCAAAGATACGTCGGTTGTAGTCCTGAGCTCGACCATTTCCTGTGGGCGCGACACCCATGAGTGAAGCTGTTTCGAGAGTATGCAAGTATCCTTTGAAAATCCCTTCTTCAATAATCACAGTACGGGAGGAGCGTGTGCCTTCAGAATCGAAAGGAAAGCTGCCACGGATACCTTCCAGTGTACCATCATCTATCAATGTGACAAGGTCGGTTCCAACCTTCACTCCGACCATGTCAGTAAGGAAGGAGCGTTTCTTCACAACCTCATCAGCCTCACTTGCATGACCACAGACTTCGTGAGCGATAAGGCCAGAAACGTCACTATCAACAATTACAGTCATAGAGCCGGAAGGGGGCTTCGCAGCGCTGAGAAGCTCGATGGCCCCTTTAGCGCATTCAGCAGCGAGTTCTTCAGGACTGATAGACTCTGCCAATTCGTAGCCTGCTGTTCCACCCTTCACTTCATAATTGAAGTGCATACGAGTTCCCTCTCGAGCGACGGGCTGAACTACAGCCAAGATTCGTACTTCATCCCACTCTAGCCGAGATCCTGCCGTATTCACAAGTCGGAATCCAGTCTTTGAATCGCTGTAGACTGAGTTTGTATTTACGATGCGATCTTCAATCTTCTGAGCCTTGTCAAGAGCCATAACAAGATTCAGCTTATCCTCTGTTGATACATTTGCTGGATCGATTTTGCATTTCTGCGATAGCTTTTGTTCAATAGGTTTTACACCCGAGAAGTCAAGGGATTTTCGTGAGAATCGAGCATTTGCTTTTGCGCTCGTAATGGCTTCTTTGAGCAAGTTCCTGCAAGTTTCAAATGTCAATGGTTCAGAGCTAGAAGACATACCCCAACACTCACCGACTAATGCTCTCGCTACGGCACCTGATTTGGTTGCTCGGCTGAACCTCTGAATATCGCCATTGCTCACTATGATCTGGGTAGATGCATGGGATTCTTGTCGAATATCGGCGAAGGTTACTGCTTTTGCGGGAACATCCTCTACGACTCTAGCCATTATGTCCAGCATGAGGTTTCACTGTCTGGACGGATGTTGAACGCGAGATAAGCCTTTGGAGGAAGGCAAGTCTCAATCTCGTCACTAAAACAGCATTTAATAGAAGAGCTTCCCCTTGAAGACGATGACGCCAGTACCACTGACCTTGACTTGCTCAATGTCTTCTTTGTCGCCGTGAACTTCAACGAAGACTCTTCCTGGGCGACCCACGTGATACCCTTGCTCAACGACAATGCTAGTCACAGGGCGAGTGGGCTCGATGAAACCATAGCGAATGAGATAGCAACCGATGCTGCCCGCTGCAGAACCAGACACGGGATCCTCGTAGACTCCGAGAGCAGGTGCGAAGGTCCGAACCTGGGCATCTGAAGTGGGTGCTCTCGTTTCCCTAGTGAAGACGCTCACAGTGACATAATCGGAGTCCTTCTGAAGCGCCTTGAGCTTGTCCCAGTCTGGCTTTATTCGATCAAGCGCTCTCATTGTTGAGAGAGGCATAATGAGGTGGGGAGTTCCGGTGCTTACTGTTTGAATCGGACTTGGTGAATGATAGTCTGCAAGCGTGAGACCCAACGCCTTGAGGTACTCCTTCGGGTCATAGGTCCTCAGGAAGACTGGCTTCCTGTGGGTAATCTGGATTTCATGTCTGCCAGTCGATTCGTTCTTGACTATCTCCACGTCGAGAATGCCAGCTCGTGTTTCGAGGCTGACCATTGTGACATCCTTTGCTGTTTCAATCAGTCCTTCCCTAATCAGTGCATGAAACGCCGCAATAGTAGGATGACCTGAGAAGTCTATCTCGCTCTTCGGGGTCAAATACCTGAAGTAGAAATTCGCCTTATCGGACTCCATAACAAAGACCGTTTCACGCGTGTTCATCTCGCGAGCGATTTTGGAGAGCATTTCATCGTCTAGACGATCAGCACCAAGAACGACTGAAGCAGGGTTGCCTCCGAAAGGAGTGTCTGTGAAAGCATCAACATGGAAGATATCAAGTTCGCTGCGAGGAACCATTCAACACCATCTCCGAAGGCCCTTCTCGGAGCGTGCTAATTAATCATTGCATCTGATTTCACTGCACAATCAACCATCATCATGTGCGTCCCAAAGTGATATAGCGGAATACTCCAAATGCCACGTCATGGCCATCAAGATTGTTCCTTTCTTTTCAGCACTTTCGCCCGATGGACTCAGGAGCCAGGTTCTTGATAGGATACAACAAGAGGGTGTTAGGATAGTCTCAAGCGCAGAGGAGCTCGCACCCAAGGAATCCGTCTGCATCTTCATCGGAACTGGGGGAACAGAGAATGATGTGGTTGAGTTCCTTGAAAATGCCCGCTCCGCATCTCAAATAACCATACTGAGTTATGACGAACGAAACTCGCTGCCTGCTTCAATGGAGATACGAGCTTACTTGCAGAGGAGAGGAGTTGAGGCTACGATAGTGCATGAACCTCTGAATGGGCTCCGCGAGCTTCTTGGCAGATGGGTCAAATGTTCGCAGATCATCGAGCATCTTAAGGGCAGCAGACTTGGACTTGTCGGCCAATCGTCATCTTGGCTGATTGCCTCGGATGTCATTCGCCGAAAGGTAGCCAAGAAATGGGGACTTGAGATAGTTGATATTCCAATACAGGAACTGATGGATGATTTGCCGGATACTTCCAACAATGGATTCAAGACGCGTATGGATGATTTTCAGTCTCATGCGATATGCCAGAGTGTTTCAAGCGCGGATATTGGCCGAGCTGGAGCCGTGGCACAGCGACTTGCAGAAATCGTCAACGACGCCAAACTTGATGCTGTGACTGTTCAGTGTTTCACGCTGCTTCAAGAAACGGGCACATCAGGGTGTGTTGCTCTGTCCTCCGTCAACGACGTGAGAGATCTAGTGGCAGGATGCGAGGGTGATATTCCTGCTACCTTCACGATGTTGCTTGCCAAGATGCTCACAGGACTGCCCTCATTCATGGCGAATGTAGCGAGTGTGGACCTGGAGCTTAACACCGCAGTATTTGCACACTGCACAGTACCTTTGAGCATGACTGAAGGATACGAGACGACCAGCCATTTTGAAACAGGAAAGAGTGTGGGCATTCGAGGAAGATTGCCGCTCTCTGAGGTAACAGTCTTCAAAGTCTTCGGGGAGGATTTAGGTGAGCACTGGGTTTCTAGCGGCACCATCATTGAAAACCTGGTGAATGAGAGTGGATGCAGGACTCAAATCAGAGTTGCAATGGACGAGCCTGTTGATTATTTCCTAGAGGAGTCACTGGCGAATCACCACATTATCATACTAGGAGATCATGTTGAGGTGATTGCAGAATTCTTTGAGTTCCTTCGCAGAAAGTGAACAGGCATGATAGTTAGAGAGAATGAGGTGGCGAGCATGCGGGAAATCGTGGTAGGAGGGGGGAGTTTCGTAATTGAGGGCATGTAACGAAAAACTAGCCCACACACTCGCCAATGTTTCATTCCATGGAGGTAAATCTTGCCCTTAATCCTCCGTGATAAGATGATAGCAGAGGTCACTTATTAAAGTTTGCCTAGGTGAAGATACTGAATTCGATGGTTTATGAAATGTTTAAGTTTTCGGCGGCATTCCCTAAATCTGCCAAGGCGACATGGAACAATGCGATAGAATTGGCGCGTATGGCATTTCGAAGGCCAGTGATTCAAGCCCCCATAGATTGGTCGGTCTATTTGTTAAGGCGTTCACGTGTCACTTTAATGTTGTATAACTGTCAAAGAAGCCACCATATGCAACGATGCACTCCAGCAGAGCAATGTTTCGAGGGGAATGTTTCACGCTATGGTGCGTGATTCTTCTATTGACCACTCAGAAGAAAAGAGGAGGAGTGCATCACTTGGCTGAGTAGCTGCAACACCTTTGAAGCATGATCTCACTGGCCGGTCTTGTAGGGTTTGCTGATGCTTTCCTCTTCCACTTGAGTTGGTCTGTGGCCTTTGCGCCACTCCTCGATAGGCCTTGAGAACTTCTCCTCCACTCGTGACCTATGAATTGTGTTCATGGTACAGAATGGAATGATTCTGCCATCGGGTACTGCGTAGTTGACATCACAGTGCTGTACGCGCTCAAGATCGAAGTTGTAAGGGTCTTGAAAGTGCATTATTCCAAGCATGATCACGCGTCGCATGAATTTGGCAAGTGAGTCATAGTCTCCACGTTTGAGAAATGCGCTGAGCAAGTCCTTGAGAATTCCCTTCTTCTTGATATGACGAACACCAGCAGCCAGCTTTGCCTTTGCACGTGTACTGGCACCGGCCTTCTGATCAGCATAGAGATTAGATATCTCTTCTAAGAGAACCAGGAAACTGTCAACATCGATGACCTGAGTGATTGGCTTGTAGCTGCCGTCTTCGTCGATGAAGATGAAAGTGGACATACCGCAGGCAAAGTGCGAACTGAGCTCCAGCTCAGGGCCACCCTTGATCATACCGAGGGCACGACCAACTGGCATCATCGAGGGGACCGGATACCAGTCGCTCGCAGGAATCCTGCCGCCAGTCTGCTTTTCGATGAGGTGGATGACATCAGGTATTGTGATGCGCATCTGATGGCGAGCTTTGTGGTCGATTCGACCAGTAATGCTCACTGGCTGAAAATTCACGCACCGAATAACGTCACGATTGTCTACTGCAAACTGGACAATATCACCTAGTTGGTCATCATTGACGCCACGCACAACCGTGGGAACTAGGACAAGTGACTCCATGCCAATCTCACGTGCATTCTGAATAGCCTGCTTCTTGAGTGGCAACAAGTCATTTCCTCTAGCTGCAAGATAAGGACCGGGAGTGACACCATCGAACTGCATATAGATGGTTGAGAGACCCGCATTACGCAGTTCCTGTAAGTACTCCTTGCTCTTTCCAATTCGAATCACGTTACTCGCAATCTGGACATGCCTGAAACCAAGCTGCTTTGCCCATTTGATGTACTGCGGAAGATTCTTGCTTACAGTCGGTTCACCGCCAGCAAACTGGACAGCCGGGGCTGGAACAGGCAAATTGCTTCGCAGGTTCTTGAGCATTTCAAAGACCTCCTGCGGGTCGGGCTCATAGATATCGCCACCTTCTGCCGCAACTGCAAAGCAGATCGGACATCGCAGATTACACCGGTTGGTGACGTCTATTAGCGCTAGAGCTGTATGTGATTTGTGCTCTGGACATTGACCACAGTCCTCTGGGCAACCTTTCACGGTTTCCGTTCGAGGATTATCCAGCCCTACCGACTTGTACCACCAAGTCTGAGCTTTCTTGAATAGTTCAACATCGCCCCAATAAACATCAATGAACTCCCCGTGTTTCTCACAGGTCTTCTTGTACATTACCTTGCCGTTTTCCTCGTATAGAGTTGCATCGATGACATGAACTTCGTCATCAGTAAGCAAACACTCTGGACAAATGGATTGAGTTGTATAGGGGAGCTCCCTTACAGGATACTTCTGAACATGATACCTTGAGAGGTCACTTTCCGTGTGCTTAACTGGCGTCTCAGGTACCGGTTTTACATCATCTGTGGCCATACTTGCTAGCTCCTTAGTCGAATATTACCACCACTGGACAGGGTGGTATGTGATGGCCGGACGCGTAGGATGAAGAATATAACCTTTGTCAGATGTTTCAGAGTATGTAGAGTGAGCTTTCGTGTGCTACATGTCTGGGTCTTGCATGAGGATGTACCCTTGCTTGAAGCCGCCCCTGAACAATCTCTTGGTTTCGCGTTGGAGGTCCAACATTGCTCGGTCAGTCTTTCGTAGATCAAGCAGAGCATCCAATGCCTCAAGGATATCTACAATCTCCTCAGAGTCCCCCGACTCGAGGAACTCCTGGGCCTCCTCGACGATTTTGGCCCTCAGAAAACGGTCGAGCTCTCGAGAAGTAGCAACACGGACTTCAGGATTGAATCCCTTTTCCCGAATGATTTCAGGTATCTTATCTCGTACCAGTTTCTCCACCATGTTTTGTCCCTCACACATAGTTCTACCTTAGTGCTAACGCAGCCTCAACTTGGAATTTCGCCGCTGAGAGGAATGAGTCGATGGCAGCCTTTACAGTGCCTGGGAGTTCGTCTGTCCAGGGGGAGGGATCGTCACGAGCAGTCGATCCAGTCATAGACTCAAAGGGGAGGAACTTGGCTTTGAATTTCCCATCAAACGAAATTGTGCCAAGCCACTGACCGTCTTTGACCAGTTCGTAAGTGGGAAGGAACTTCCTCATAGAGTCTGGTATGATGGCATTCCAGTAGATTGACATGCCATTGAACTGTCCGAGCTTGCCAAGACCTATACTGTAAGTATCAAGGGTGGCTTTTGCAGTCACAAGTCTATAGAGAATGACTATTCTGCAATTCAGACACTGATTGAATTCAAGGCCATCACCATTTGGCTGAACGTAGGCAATCCCGTTCTTCTCAATGTTGTCATCATTGCAGTGGACGCATAGGTTCATCCCCCATCGGACCTGAATATGCTCACTAAGTGGACCCTTTACGAATCTGGTGATTGCGTTTTCAAAAGCAGTCTCAAAATCAGCAGGATCTTCAGAATCCATTTTGTGACGTATTGCTTGCCACACTTCCAGTATGTTTTGCCACAGAACTCGGATTACCATATCTGCAAGCTTGTCGAAGGATCTTTCTTCAAGAGCGCTCGTCCAGAACACCTCAACCTTATTTCTGCAGGACAACCTATTGCAGTGACCAATTAAATCTTGGTTGGACCTATAGGATGGTCAATTTGGCTTAGCCTAAGATTTTTAACCAAGTCGAAGATGAGAGTCTAGAGAGCCCCTACAGGTGAGAAAGGATGGATTATCAAATCGACTAGGCAAGTAGCACTATCACCTAGTGATGGACATGCATGGTTCTCATCTGCGGATGGTGGCAATCAATCGCTTTCTTACTATTGCAGCAACGAATACCTGAGAGGACACTGAGATGAGCTCATTACCGAAACGATATGAACCGCTTGCCCTAGAAGAAGAGGTCCTTGATTTCTGGGAGAGAGAGAGAATCTACGACAAGACCATCGAACTCAGAAGTACGGGGCCAAGATGGAATTTTCTTGAGGGCCCTCCTACAACAAATGGATTCATGCATGTTGGGCACGCTCGAGGTCGAGCCATGAAAGACGCACAGATCAGGTACATGACCATGCGGGGCTACAATGTATGGCGCCGTGGCGGATGGGACATGCAGGGTCTGCCCGTGGAACTTGAAGTTGAGAAGAAAGAGGGTATTGTTGAGAAGGGGCTAATCGGGTCGAATCTCGGAATGGATGTGTTCGTCAAGAAATGCAAAGAACTCGTAGACTTCTATCTAGAGAGATGGGTCAACGATTCAGTTAGGCTAGGTCTGTGGCTGGACTATCCATCAGCCTATCAGACTCGAAGGGATGACTACATAGAACATGTCTGGTACTTCCTCAAACTTGCAAACGAAAAAGGACTGCTGGGCAGAGGTTATCGAGTCAATCCAATCTGCCCACGATGTGTCACAGCACTCTCGGAGCACGAGGTCTCTCAGGGGTACTTGATGAAGACAGATCCTTCGATATATGTCAAGTTCAAGCTCGTGGACAGGGAGAATGAGTACTTGGTCATCTGGACCACGACTCCATTCACTCTGATCTCGAACGAGATGGTTTCTGTACACCCAGACTGCAAGTATGTCAAGGTCAAGGTCGAAGGCGAACTCTGGTGGCTCGTCGAGGACAGAGTAGAAGATGTAATGCGGAAAGCAAAGAAGAAATCGTATGAGATTGTCGACTCACTCTTGGGCAAGAAAATGCTTGGATGGAAATATGAACATCCATTCAAGGATGAGGTCCCGTTCCATCGGGCGCATGATGAGAAATACATGCATGCAGTTGTCACAGGTACCCATGTCACCGTAGTGGATGGTACGGGACTTGTGCATACGGCACCCGGATTTGGGCCCGATGACTTCAATGTTGGTAGAGAGTTCGAGGTTCCAGTTCTTGCGCCAGTGACAGGGTCAGGCAAATTCACATCGGAGGTACCTATGTTCGAGGGAAGATTCGTCTTTGATACGAACCCTGAGGTTCCGAGGCTGCTTGAGAAGAAGGGGCTTCTCGTCCATGAAGAAACTCTGGAACATGAGTATCCTCACTGCTGGAGATGTGACACTCCTCTCATCTACCTCGCGGACAAGACTCAGTGGTTCCTGAAGATGACAGGAGTACGAGAACGACTGGTCAAGGAGAATAGCATAGTAGAGTGGACACCGGAGTGGGCAGGAACAGGTCGTTTTGGAGACTGGGTGGCAAATGCAGATGATTGGTGTATATCGCGATCCAGAGTCTGGGGCTCCCCGCTTCCGGTGTGGATTTGCGATGATTGTAAGTCAGAAATCGTCATAGGTTCCCGAAAGGAGCTGAAAGAACATGCAATAAGAATGCCAAAGGACTTTGAGATGCATAGACCCTGGGCCGACAAGGTCGTTCTCAAGTGTGAGAGGTGCGGGGGCAAGATGCATCGCGAGAAGTTCGTGACGGACTGCTGGCTAGACTCAGGCATGGCGCACACTGCGAGCTTGGATTATCTGAAGGACCCAGCATTGCATAAGCAGCTCTTTCCCTTTGACTTCATAACGGAGGCAGTGGACCAGTCAAGAGGATGGTTCTACAGCCTGCTCTATACTTCAGTTGTCATGCATGACAAAGCACCCTTCAAAGCAGCCGTGAGTCAAGAGCATGTTTTGGACGAGGATGGGGGAAAAATGAGCAAATCAAGAGGAAATGTCGTCTGGGCACAGGATGCATTTGCTAGCATAGGAGCAGATCCATTCCGCGCATTTGTACTGACTCGGTCGGCATCATGGTCTCGAATGAACTACGACTCAAAGGAGATAGAGCTCACTCGGAAGAAACTGGATGTTCTCTGGAATGTTGTGCTCTTCACGGAAACCTACATGGACCTTGACGACTTCAAGTTCAATGAGAAGCGGATGATGAAGTCGCTGCCTAATGCGAATATAGAGGATAGGTGGATATTATCCAGGCTCCAGAGTGTGGTCAAAGAGTACCATGAGCAGATGAAGAAGTACCTGTGGCATCAGGCAGGACGAATCCTTCTTGATTTCATATCTGAAGACCTCAGCAGAGTGTATCTACCATTGGTGAAAAAACGTGTCTGGCTGGACAGCGAGGATCCAAAGAAAGTGATGGCATACGATGTCATTTACTATACGCTTCAGACCTTTCTGAGAGCCCTTAACCCATTCACTCCGTTTCTATGTGAGAAACTCCACAAAGACTTCCTTGTGAGATTTGCTGATGGTCTTCCCGAGTCCATCAACTTGACAGATATGCCGATGCCTGTAGAGAAGATGATAGACACAGAAATGGAGTCGACGTTCGATGTGCTTCAAGAACTCAGGAGCGCCTCAAGCTATGCTAGGAACAAGAAGGGCGTCAAACTGAGACACCCCGTCGCGAAAGTCATACTCATAGCTGTAGATGATGAAATCAGTTCGAGAGCCGAGAGCCTGAGAGATCTCTTGCTAGATGATCTCAACACTAGGGCCTTCGAGGTGCGACGAACAGATGTCATGGCCGAATTCACACAGCTCTCAGTCAAGCCAAACTACAAGGCACTCGGTCCAAAGTACAAGGACATGATGAAGCAACTGGTCGCAGCACTTCAGGAAGCCAATGCAGTCAAACTCCGTGCAGACTTGGAGAAAGGGAAGGCAGGAGTTGTTGTTGCAGGAAAGAAACTCAAATTGGTCGAGGGGGACCTAGAGTTTGTGGAGAGCCTCCCAGACCATCTCAGCTTTGCTGAAAGTAATGTTGGCAAGGTCTACATTGATGTGACACGTACGAAGGAACTTGAGGCTGAAGGGCTTGTGAGAGATGTGACAAGGCGGGTTCAGGTCATGAGAAAGGAACTAGACCTCAAGGTCGAACAGTCAATTGACCTGGTACTTCAATTCTCTGAGGATGAATCGGTCGAACTGGCAGAGATGTTCAAGACACATTTGATAAACGAAACGCGGGCACAGTCATTGAATCTTGTGGGTCCTAAGAAGGTGCCAGATTGGGGAAAGTATCACTATGTCAAGGATTGGCAGATAGATGACCTTAGCTTAAAGGTAGGAATAAACCCCCTGTAGGTACCTACTCGGAGTTCTTCTCTCTTGTCAAAACTTCTATCATCGTGTGGAATACTTCGGCATTCTCTCTAAGAGATGGCAATGATACCCATTCATTGGCACCATGCAGATTATCGCCTTCCGGGCCAAAATCGAAAAGGTCTGCACCTTGTCCCGCAAAGTACCGTGAGTCAGAACCTCCAAATCCTTCGATAATGCTGTAGAAGACACCCTTTTTGTTGAGAGCCCATTCCATTGCCCGAATCAGGCGTGAATCAGGGGCAACATCAACATAGCCGGCTCCGCCTAGCACTTTCAACGAAGACAGCTCCAATTTGCCCTTCACTGCCTCTCGAATTGATTGTTCTACTTCATCATTGTTATTCGTCATCGCTCGCACATCACAGTACAGAGTCCAGATGTCGCTTTCTTTCGAGAGGAGGTTGGGACTGATGATCTTCCCTTTGTCGGAGTGTCTTGTAGGAAAGGCTGCCTGTGAGATAGCCAGAAGGACTCGTAAGAGCTTGGTCAGTGCAATGTCGTAGGTGGATTCAACTCCAGAAGAGTCTGGATGGACAACATCCAGCTCTACCCAGTCAGGTACGACATTCGACTTCAAGAACGCACCTCTCACGTCAGAAACTACAGTTTCAGGATGCATGTCCAGATACTTTGAGGCAGTGAGCATTGCATGCCGGTCTACACCGGGTCTGAGATATGCACTATGACGAGTGTTTGAGCCGTAGGTTTCGGTCGTGAAGCGAACGGTTTCGGGCTTGCCCCTCACCTTCGCTTTATTTGCATCCACCTTCACGTAGGTAGGAAGAATATTGCGGCGTCTATGTATGATTTGCTGGTGGATGCCGTCCGCGACCACAACGTAATCAGGAAACAGTCCATGCTTGACTAGCCAGTCCCTAAGCATTCCAGCTCCATTTCGCCCGCCTATCTCCTCGTCGCCAGTCATGGCAAACATGACAGTACATGGAAGGTCAGACTGCATGAGATGTTCAGCAAGGAGAATAAGTGAAACGACATTTCCCTTGTCATCGCAGGCCCCTCGACCATATGCCACATCGCCATCAATCTTCAGCGATAAGGGATCGCTGTTCCAGCCGCTTCCGAAGGGTACAACATCAAAATGGGCAAGGAAAAGAATCTTGAAGGCGCCACTGCCTCTTCTGCCAAAGGCTGTGTAATACCCTTCGGATTCCAATAGCTCAGTATGGCAACCAGCATCAGTCAGAAGCCTGTTGATATACTCTGGGCATTCTTTACCAGGTTTCTGAGAAGGATCGTCGTTTCTTGTGTCAAAAGCCACAAGTTTGGCAAGGACATCGAACAGATTAGTCGTCATAATCAATCGGGCAACAAGATATAATGGTTAGTCAAAAGCCTATCCACCGAACAAGATGAAACGAAAAAAAGAGTATGTCAGGAGATGTTCGGATGAACATCCCCTGCGGTAGTCGATTGAGCTTATGTTCGTTTGTAGACCCATCTGCTCCACGAAGCCAAATTGGGCATCTCCTCGGCCATCTTCTTTCTCTTCCGAATCTCCAGAATAATCTCTTCCTGCAGATTGCTGGGTAGAACATCAAAACCATGGAACTGATAGCCAAAGAAGCTGCGACCCGCGGTTGCGCTTCTGAATTCATCAGCAATACCGATGGTTTCTGCAGTGGGTAGAGTCCCCCTCACGGTGACTGTATCCTCTTCACCCTCAATCGTAATGATTTGACCCCGGTGACCTGTAAGGACCTTAATCACTTGGCCCTGTGTATCAGTTGGGGTCTTGATGTCCGTATCAAGAACAGGCTCGAACAGCCCAGGCCTTCCTGTGAGGAACCCCATATTGAGAGCCGCGCTCACCATGGTGGCCACCTCGTTGTACCCGGTGTGCGCTGGATCGTTGTGAACGGTAGCATCAGTCAGTGTGACTTTGACACCCATCACCGGTTCGTGTGCTATTGGACCAGCATCAATGAACTCACGGAAAACAGTCTGGAGGTATGAATAGATACGGTCGAATCGCTGTACTCCACTCATTCCATCAACTAACATAGATGACTCGTATATATCGAGAATCTTCCGCGCTTCTTTTGCGTCCCAGCCAGCCTCATCACGGAGAATCTGAGCTCTCTCTCTGTCGTTCATCTCAGCAGTGATCTTCTTCTTACGAATCAGGTCGACTGTCTTATCATCAAGGGGCTCAAGGAACATGCGAACCTTGTTATGACCGTTCGGTGATTTGGTGTGGAATTCCTCTCCGCGCTCGGTCATTTTCTCACGATACACAATGATGGGTTCTGAAACCTTGATGGGGACCTGCTCGTTGATTCTCTCGGTGAGTATCTCAATCTGAAGTGGGTCGATACCATCAAGGCGATACTCCATTGACTCCTTATCATGAGTGAACCTCGCTGTTGGGTCAGCCATGATCCACTTCGATACTACTTCGCCAAGCGTAGCAACGTCTTGAGGATCAATTGGCTTGATGCTCCTACTGACGACCGGCTCGCTCACGTACTCGATGGCTTCGAAGCCCTTCGTGTCTGAGCCGGGGTCTACGAACGACTCACCACTTGGACACATGAAGCCGAACACAGAGAAGAGATTGCCAGCAGGAACCTCATCCATGTCAAGGATATCGGTGATCTCCTGAACTCCTAGGCGCTTGACTTTTGCATTCTGCTTCATATTGACAAGACGTATCTCCTGCCCCGACTTGATTGTTCCAGAGAACACACGACCTATGAGGGTCGGTCTCTTGCTCTTTGGATCAATGAATATCTTGTTGATAGATCCGATGAGCGGTCCATTGCGGTCGCAGTTCAGAAGAGCCTGTCCTGCCGGGCTACTCAGATCGCCAGACCATATACGAGGAATCTTGTATTTCTGTGCATCTTTTGGATTTGGAAGGTGTTTCACTATCATCTCGAGAAGAGCTTCATCCAAAGGAAGATTATCTCTCAGCCATTTATCATCGCCCTTGCTGTACTTCTCAAAGACGATAAGCGGCTTGATGCCCTTCTTCTCCAGAGTCTTCATTGTGAAAGCCCAACCGGTCTTCGCGCTACCGATGGCTACACTTCCCTCTTGGAAACTGACTCTCCAATCCAGAGCATACTCCTTGGGAGCTACCTTCTTGATCAGCTGATTGACCTTTGAGATGATGATGTCTATTCTCTCATAGACCTTGGCTGGAGGCAGCTTAAGCTCATTGATAAGGCGATCTACCTTGTTAACGAACAGCACTGGTTTGCATGCCTCAGAGCCAACTGCCAGGCCAATGTTTGTCTCGGTCTGCGTCATGACACCCTCGAGAGCATCTACAAGGATGACCGCCCCATCACTAGCTCTGAGGGCACGTGAAACCTCACCTGTGAATGATAAGTGTCCAGGAGTGTCTGAGAGTTGGACAAGGTACTCCTCGCCTTCGAGCTCAAAGTGCAACATGACTACTGAAGTGAAGATAGTGATGCCTCTCTCCTGTTCTTCCGCATCACTGTCTGTCATGAGCGCCTTTCCTGTTGCAGCATCACTCATGAGACCAGCACGGCGCAACAGATAGTCTGTCGTTGTAGTCTTACCATGGTCAATGTGCGCGCTGATTGAAATGATTCTCTTATGCGCATAGTCATCTGAGAGTATCAGTTTCCTTATCGCATCTGGCTCTTTGATTTTTACCATGATGTTACACCATTCTTACTTCTTTTTCCCTCGCGATACTGCAAGCTAATAACCTGTCCCCAACTCATGAATATGTCACGAGAGAACTCATCGGGGCACCGATAATATCCATACCGGTGGCTTAGGCGAACTCTTTTTTGGAGTCTTAAAAGGATTATGACAGGGAAATGAATTATCCTCCGAAAGATGGTGTTCTACGCTGTGTTCTCCCGAAGAAGGAAGTAGAGGGTAGACATTTTCATGCATTCATTTTGTCGCGACAACAACCATTCTCTCAGACCCAGCTGAATACGGCATCCTCGGGAGAGTGTTCTGTCCATAGAATTCGACCTTCTTGAATCCAACTTCATTGAGCATTGCATGAATCTCAAGAGCGGTATACATCCGGATGTCGTTGTTAGATAGAGCATCCGAATCCATCAATACAATGCGGTCGTGTTCTGTATCAACAAAGAGCGCAGGGCGTCCCCTGAGAACTCCTGCAGGAGCATCAAGCATGTGAGGCTCGCTCAGAAGATATCCGCCCTCAAGCTCTGTCCAAGTCTTATGAAATCGTGGCAGGTTATACGGATTCATCAGATCCAGCAGAAGCTTCCCACTCTTCTTCAGCGCGGCAAAGACATCCCCGAGAATCCGTCTATTCACCTCGTGGTTGAAGAAACCAAAACTGTGACTAAGGAGCACAGCAGCATTGAACTGCTGGGTGAAGGACATGGCGCGCATGTCGCCAACCGAGAAGCCGATAGGCACATTCTCGCTCTTGGCACGCTCTCTTGCCACGCGAATCAGGGTCTCGGAGATATCAAAGGCAGTCACCTTGACTCCCTTCCTAGCGAACTCGATAGACTGATCTCCAGAGCCGCAGGCAATGTCTAGGATTTCATTGTCTTTCTTGAGGCCCATCACGCCTATACAGAAGTCAACCACCAGACGGTCGTAGTCCTGAATACCCTGAATAGCTCTTCGATGCTTGACTCTGAAGATTTCGGCCCAAAAGTCGTTCCAGCCAAGTTCAATATGCTCCATAGAGGACAGACTCCGCTATCTGATTTGCTCGACTCGGATAAGAAGATTGTCATCACAAAAATAGAAAATGGAGAGGATTCGCCCCCGTATTCATCCGCCGGGAGGGGTCAGATTGGAACAGGTAACTCAAAAATGAGCTTTATCGACGAACCGTTCTCCAGCCATGAAAATACGTAGTTTCCCTATAAATGTACTGCTCCTAGCCTAAACCTCCTGTTTTGACACAATAACGCGCAGCTGTTCGATTTTTGCAGCTCACCCTCACAACCATTGGAAAACTGGGTGTTTTCAGCTTCTCCCGAGCATTTGTGGAGAGAATCAGAGTAGAACCTGTCTGGTGAATCTGGCCAGAGATGATGAAATGACTCCTTCATCACTGCGGCGATGAGGAGGACTATGATCGTTCCTTCAGGTGCGAAAGAGATTTGGTTTGAAAACAGGAATCAACCCATGGAAGGTGGTAGCCCCGCCAGGATTCGAACCTAGGTCAGACGGGCCAGGGCCGCCTATGCTTGACCACTACACCACGGGGCTATGTATGCAGCGTTGACTGCATTGGAAACCTACACCCTCGGTTTTTCATCTTTTCGGTTCTAGAATCGTGATGGATTGGACAGAGGCATTTCGCCTCATTTATTAGATTGCGAGAGCACAGTCGAACGACAAACCTATGCCAATCTGGTCTGAATTATCACACACGAATTTCCCTGGAGTGTCATCTAGGACAGAGGTTGCCGTAATGGTGACCGGAGCCCTCGAAGCCCACGGTTTGCATCTTCCGCTTTCAACAGACACTATTCTCCCAACCTATCTAGCAGAGCGAATAGCATCAAAGACAAGGGCACTCGTTCTTCCTTCGATTCCATTTGGCGACAGCTGGAATTTCGACAACTTTGAAGGCACTATATCGATTGCCCCTGAAGCACTGATAGGCTTTTACTCCTCGGTCATGACGGGAGTCTTCAAACAGGGTTTCAGGTACCTTATCGTTTTGAATGGACACGGCGGCAATATCCCAGAGTTAACAATCGCTGCCAAGACCGCCACTGAAACAGGACAGAGAGTCGTCATCATTGTCAATTGGTACAAGGATCTTGCTGAGTCAGCACGCAAACTTGTTGAAGAAACTCCGATGGGACATGCTGCAGAAGATGAAACATCGGAAGTCATGCATGTACGACCAGACCTTGTCGACCTTTCTAAGGCAGAATCCCATCGAGTTGTGACAAAGTTCACTATCATCTCCGGGATGTCTAGAGAAGAACTGCTTCCGTCAGCGATGTACGGAGACCCGAGAAAGGCCACACCCGAGAAGGGCAAGCTCATTGTGGAGCAAGCCGAGGAAGAGCTAGTCAGACTCATCCAACAGCTTGAGAAGGGAGAACTCCCAATCACCAGGGATTGATTAAATTCCCACTTTGAAGATCAGAGCATCACGCAGGACTCTCTGAAACATTCTGAGTAGATTCTTTCCCTCAGTAGCTATTGTGGCAAATACTGGATATCCTTCTAGATCCAGCATCTGCACCATGTAATCTACTGGGAGCGCATTCGGGAGATCTCTCTTGTTCAATGACACTATGATAGGCAACATTGCCATTCGGTCAGTCCCGAGAGCAATCCGTAATTCCTGAATTGACGCAAGATTCTCGTTCATCTGTTCGGGGGTGGAGTCAGCCATGAAAATGAGTCCATCACAATCACGCAATACCTTGATACGACTGGCAGCATGACGACGTTGACCCGCGACTGTGAAGACGTCAAAAACCATTCTATCGCTCGCAGACACAGGAATAAAGTCAAAGAATGTCGTTCTACCTAGCTCATCAGAAATCTCAACAATCTTCCCCTTTGCAAGAGACCGTACATTTGCAAAAAGCCATCTAAGTGCTGTGGTCTTGCCAGAGAGAGAGGGGCCATAAAACACAATCTTGATATGAACACGACCTTCCTCGTCGCGTTTCAAGACCTTTCCGGGTACAATCTCGGCAGCTGTCTGAGGGTGAATTCGAGCCCTCTTTGCATAATCTACTGTCTTCTCTGCATCAACTGCTATTTCCTCTGATGATGCGATGAGTCTACCCATAGATACTCCCGCAGGAACTCGTTCTTCAAAAACCTTGGTGCGAGGAACTGCCATCGTCTTCGGTTTCTTAGGAGGGCTCCCGGTGATGCCTTCAACTGGAGCTGCCGAGCCTAGTTCAGCCTTAGAGGGTGTGTCTTCTTCCTTCGGCGCCTTAGAACGCCTTCCAAACCTCCTGAATATCGGCAATCTGCTCTCCGAGATTTGACAGTGCGATGGTAGTCTTAAACCTTCGGGGAACTTCATCCGCAGTGAGCTTTATCAAGAAATGGCATCCCTGATGCAGTTCATGACGGACACCATCGACCGCAAGTTCATTTCAGAAACGTGGCCCACCCTCGAACATCTGACCTATCTCAATAATGCATCCACTGGCATCCCGCCCGTGGCGACTATCAATTCAATGAAGGAGTATCTGGACAATAGCGTAGAAGCAATTGGCGACTTTGAGGATACGCTGAATCTCTTCAAATCAATAAGGATTGACCTTGCCAAGCTACTTGGCGGAGACTACTGCCAATATGGCTTTGTACCGAGTACCAGTTCAGGCGTCAACTCGTTCGGACATAGCATACAGTATCCAGCCGATTCAAACATTGTTCTGTGCGATCTGGAGTTTCCTGCTAACTATATTCCTTGGCAGAATATTAGCAAGCTCTACGGTCCAGAACTCAGAGTGGTGAAGTCCACGGATGGAGCGGCATCAGTAGATGATTTCGCTAGTGCAATCGATGAGAACACGCGCGTCGTCGCCGTCAGTCAAATACAGTTCGGGAGTGGATTTCGAACCGACCTACGAGCGCTATCAAAGGTCACCCATGCCAACTGTGCACTTTTGTCGGTGGATGTCATCCAAGCAGCAGGATGTATTGAAACAGATCTGTCGAAACTGCATATTGATTTTGCGACAGCGCAAGCAGCAAAATGGCTTCTAGGACCTGTGGGGGCGGGGTTTGTCTATGTGGCTTATTCAATCATTGAGGAAGTCCAACCGAGGTTTCTAGGTTGGTGGGGGGTTGAACAACTCAATGAATACAGTTACTTTGATAGGAAACCGTTGAGTGACGCGCAGAAATTCCAAGTCGGTTCGCCGGCTATGATTGCGTATGTGGGCTTCTCGGAGTCACTCAAGATACTTCTGCAGATATCAAACCAGAAACGAGAGAAGGCAGCCCTAGCGGTCGCGGACTATTTGCGGAAACGTCTGTCAGAACTTGATATCCCCCATTACGATTTTGGAGAAAAGAACAATTCGGCGATTGTATCATGCAAGCCACCAGATGTTGAGAAACTAAACGAGAAACTCATCAAAGAGAAGATCTACTGCTCTGTACGCAGCGGTCGACTACGAGTGTCACCACACTTCTACAACACGAATGAAGAGGTTGACAGATTAGTGGAGCATCTCAGGTGATTGACGTGTTTGATCAGATCAGAGAGTCTGTGTACTTCTTGGTGAGCCGTTCCTTCGATTCGAATATCACCTTCATAAAATCGAATGATCATCACATTCTGGTTGACACTGGTACTGGCCTCTACGCGGAATCACTTGAGAATGAGCTTCACAGTCTAGGATCCTCCCTCTCTTCGATCACTGACATCATACTCACACACGCCCACATCGACCATATTGGGGGTGTGGTGCCTATTTTGGAGGTTGGCTCGCCCAAAATATACCTGCACAAAGCAGAGGCAGAGCACATCAATAGGGGAGACATGAGCTCGACCTTGAGCGATACCTTCGGGGCAGAATTGCCCCCACTGAGAGTGGAAGGCATACTTGAGGAGGGCTCGTCACTTGACTTTGGAAACGTGAAGATGAGGGTTTACCATACCCCGGGGCACTCAGAGGGTAGTATCACGATTGAACTCGAGGACACAGGAATCCTACTAACTGGGGACACTCTGTTTTCGGGAGGCAGTTTCGGAAGAGTAGATTTCCCCACGGGCAGCCCAAAGAAGCTTGTAGAGTCCCTGAAACGAATCTCAGAAATGAAGTTTGACATCGGTCTTCCTGGACACATGAATGCAATGAAGTACAATGCAAAGAAGTCTGCACTGACATCTTATCAAATGGCAAAATCGATGTTCAGGATGTAATCAGAGTATCAACCAATTCGTCCACAGCAAGATGCTTGATGGCAGTAGACCTCGTGGGGTCCTTCAGATACTCAGTTTCAATCGCCTTGATTAGGGCATACACAGTTTCGTTTGAAGGCGTGTCAATGCCAAGCTCCTTTCCAAGTCTTATGATCTCTCCTGTGATTGCATCAATCTCGGTTCGCTTCCGCGCCAGTATGTCCTGAAGCATGGAATTGATGTTATTCCCAGTGGCCTTAGCAGTTCCGAGCGCATAGCGTACAGGGTCCTTAGTCGTGAGTTCGATGCCAAGTGCATTCACGACCTCCATGGCCTCTTCGATGAGTCTGACTACAAGTACTCTCAGCTGGTGATTCTTGTAGACCTCTCCATTAGTGAGGCCTGTCAATGCTCCCACGGGGTTTATACCACAGTTCACAAGTGTCTTAGTCCAGACCACACCTTCGATGTTTGGACTTGATTGGACATCAAAACCACAGTCCTTGAGCATTGCAGTGATCATTTCGACGAACCCATAGTTCTCAGGAAAACGCGAACCGAGCTCTGTGAGGCCACAACCTGTCGCCGTGACGACACCAGGTGCTGTTCGAACTGCGCCCATACATGTTGTTGCTCTTAGGACTCGTGTTGTGCGGAGTGTGTCAGCCACAAGTTGCTCTGTTCCAATGCCATTCTGGATTATGAGGATGAATGCGCCCGCGTCAACGAGATGTTTGGCAGCGCTGATAGCTGAAGCTGTATCATAGGTCTTTGTGGTAAGAAGAATCAGGTCTGCCTCGGTGACCTCAGACACATCGTCAACCGCATCGAGATGAAAGAGATGCTCTCCCATGACGCCTCGGATGGTGAGACCTTTTGAACGAATAGCGGCTATGTGAGGATTCCTGCCAACAAGAATCACTTTGTTATTCTCTATAGTGCTAAGAAAAGCACCATACAAGCTTCCAATGGCTCCGGACCCCAAAACAACAATCTTCATGATTCTCTCACTCCAGCTGGTTTCTTCTGACGGAGGACACTAATATCTCGTGATAGTTCCTCAAGTCTTGATGTAATGAAACGAATTGATTGACCAAGGTTCTGATCGTTGTTGAAACTCCGAACAATCTCTTGCAACTCACGCTTCGGCTTCTTTTTCAATTTCAAGGCATACTTGACCATCAGAGGCAGTGCACGAACAACATTATCCACGATGGTGATATCAGCATAGATGGCAGTTCTGCTCATGGGATTCAGGTCTATCGCAACCACGAATTTCCCTTCGGACTTCAATGCCTCTGTTCTGTCTCCATCTTCTAGAGGGACAACCACAACATCTGCAGCCCAAATTCCCTCCGAATCGACTTTCCGGCGATTGCTGCTGAGTTCGGGGATTGTAGCGGATGGTCGGTCCCGGGTGCCTAGTACTGCTTTCGCACCAGCTGTTCTTAGCACACGAAGGATGGCATCCTCTCGGTCTTCTCGATAGTAGAACAAGTTGATCTCCAGAGGAGCACGAGTGATCTCGGAGAGTGCAACCAAGTCATTAGGAACGAGTGAGCATGTATTTCCATTGACGCTTATCACCGGATGCCTGGCAAGCAATAATGATGCAACTGCGGCTTTGATGGCTTTTTCAGCCAGCTCTGTTGTCTGTTCTCCGATGAGATAGTCAAAAGCCTCACCCCGACCATGTGCAAGTAGCCCAGCAGTGGCAACGACATGGTCTGTGTGACCTGCAATAATCGTATCGCGAATAAGTAGAGACACCTTTCGCGGGTGATCAGCAGGGATTTCTGTTTCCACCGTCATACCAACCTCCCGCCAATGTGTGAAACTGAAGTCGCACTCACTTGAGACCTGTCCCAGTATCTATCCAGGATATCAATCACGTTGCTGAACTCGCTATCATCGCAGAAGCAAAACACTGAATCACCTAACATGACCATGCTAGATTGCGAGAATCCAGCAACATCCAAGTCGTGAAGTGCATCGATGACCCTCTTTGTTGCAAGTCCGATGGAATTCGTGAAGTTCCTTGAACAAGAGATGAATGTTTTGAGGTCACGTCTTTTCATCATTCTATGAACAAGACGGTCGCCGGCCTTGTTGATTCTAGTACGGCTCTCTGGATTTGTTAGAACATCTCGGGTGTAGATCCCTGGAGCTCCTGCAAGGACTACAGATGCGGGAGCGCTGCTTTCCATTCTCACTACTTCGCCAATGCCAGGACCGCCAGGATGAACACGAATCTCCAGACCGCCTTTGGTCTGTGCAATGACATCACCGAGCCCTGTGTGATTTACTACCTCAGCCTCGTGCGCATAGCATGCAGCAGCATCGTAGCTCATCGCCGGGTCCAGAAGATGGCCGAGAGCAAGTGCTGTACCAAGGGCACCAGCCCCAGATGAACCAAAACCAGCACCGGAAGCGAGAGAGGACTTGTGCATAACATTCACCTTGAGCTGCCTCTCATATTTCTGGACCATTCTTTGTACCACCGTGTGTGTTACTCGAGCATCAATTACCTCGCCATTGAAGATTGTAGTTATCTCTGGTCTGTCATTCTCAATTATGCTGACGGTTGTGTGTGTGCCAATCTCAACAGAGAAGCCTGCACCAGTAGATCCGCGCAAGAGGGGATCCTCAGCATCATCATGGATTCTGAAGAATCCAGTTATGTGACCTGGAACGAAGGCCTGCGCAACCTTTGGCACGGTTTTTCTCTTGCTCAAGGTGTGAGCTAAGGGACTCTCAAATGAGTTGTTATTAAATATTCTTTACATAAAACAGGGTGCGTATATATATGTATATACATAACGGTTGAAGAGAGAGAATCGGGATCTGAACCTACTTCATGGGCACTAGACTTGTGTATTGTTTCACCCGTGGGTCTGCCGTTGGTGGTGCAGGATATGCCCATCGAGCATCGATATCGCGCCCGCTCAAATCAAAGACATTGAAGCTGCCCGAGGACCATGTCAGGGGACTGAAACCAAGGAGGAGGGTCTGTGTACGCCAGCTTGTTACCACGAGATGTCTGTTCATGCCTGCCGTAGGAACCACGAGGAAGACGTTGGAGAGTTCCATTAGTAGTGACGTACTGATTCGGTAGAAGAAGGTGTATGTCTTTCTATGCTCCTCTGTCCCTTGCTCACGAAGGTCGTTGAGGTATCGTACGATGGTTTCGTCATGAACCGATGGATCCATAACATCCGAGAGCTCCTGAACGTCGACTACAACGGCGGTTTCGAAGTAGTAGGCAAGTGGGAACTCTGTGATGTGAAAAACGATGAACTTGTCTTTGCTAATGGCCTGGTAGAGATGCTGAAAGATGGCCTGTTTTGAATAGAGTGAGTTGGGATCAAGCGATGCCGGTGTGAAATTGTCAGATTCATCAGAAACAACTAGTCTGAACATGTCATCAAGCATATCGCCATCGTAGCCTATTCGCACCATGTGATAGGGCAGATCTGTAGAACCCTCTTCCATTCTTCCTGTCGACACAAGAAACTCGTTGAAGTCTCGCTGAAATGTATCGACCTCATTGTCATTATCGGTCACAAAGAGCGATTGGGTAGGAGTGCCAAGAGAAGAAACAACCTTCTCATAGGACTGGAACCTTGTCTTCTTCTCGGTCTGAAATCCCTTCATGAGTTCATCCATGTTGCGAGAAGAGTCTGCCAAGTGTTCCACACCTACCGAAGGTTACGTCATATGGACATTCATTGATGGCAAATCCACTGAAACAGCCGCCACCGTTACTCCCGCTCATCCTATTTGCCTCATATATTCTTTGCCCACCTGTGTATACCTGCACAATATTAGGGTAATACAGGCGATTCCAGTGTCAGCAAAACGTCACCCACAAGTCTTATCCGACCCCTTATCCTCATAAAGGATGTCTGAAGACTATCAAGTGGTGCCTTGTCCAATGGAACATACATCCAAACTGATCAAAGGAACTCTGAGTCGAGCACTTGAAGGGAAGAGCATTGCACTCTGTGTGACGGGAAGCGTGGCTGCCGTTGAGTCTGTGGCTCTTGCAAGAAGGCTCATGCGCCACGGTGCAGAAGTCTATCCGATTATGAGTGCAATGGCTCAGAAGATCATCCATCCCTACCTGCTGGAGTGGGCGACTGGTAATCCCGTTGTCGTCGAGCTGACAGGCCAGATTGAGCACATCACTCTAGCTGGAAAGCATAAAGGCCATGTCGACTTGGTCCTAGTCGCGCCTGCAACTGCAAATACCATAGGCAAGGTCGCAACAGGAATTGATGATACACCTGTGACTACCACAGCATCATCAGCAATCGGCGCACACATTCCGGTCATAGTAGTCCCAGCCATGCATGAGTCAATGTACGAGCACCCAGCAGTCATTGAGAACATCGAGAAGCTCAAGTCAATGGGAGTTGGAGTGGTGCCCCCGCGGCTCGAGGAGGATAAGGCGAAGATTCCCGACACAGACGTGATAGTCGATTATGTAATAGCGAAACTGGGACCTAGGGACCTTGAAGGGAAGCACTTTGTCTTAACTGCTGGTCCGACCAGAGGATGGATTGACAGGGTGCGATTCATCACGAATCCTTCAACAGGCAAAATGGGAATTGCAGTCGCGCAGGAACTGATTTCTCGAGGAGCATCAGTGACCCTTGTGCTCGGTCCGACCGCCCAGAAGCCCCCAGCACTTGCCGAGGTTGTGAGTGTCAATACCGCCGAGGAGATGCTGGATGCAGTGATGAAAGCTCTCTCTTCTCAGAAGACAGACTGCTTTGTTTCGGCTGCAGCTGTTTCAGACTATGTCCCAGCCAAGAAAGAAGACACGAAAATCGCATCAGGAAAGACCGACTTCGTTGTGGAACTCGTGCCTACAAAGAAGATCATCGAGGCGGCGAGAAACAAGTACAAGAGTCTCTTTATCGTGGGATTCAAGGTCGAATCAGGAGTCAGTGACAAGGAGCTGGAGAGGCGAGCGAGAGCCAAAGTAGATACAGGAATCTGCAATCTAGTCGTCGCTAATGACGAACAGAAGAAGGGAGTCGCCTTTGAAGTGGACACAAACGAAGTACTCATCGTAGGACCGAAGGACTTCAGGGTCGAGATTCCCCTAGCCTCAAAAAGGGAAGTTGCACGGCAAATTGTAGACGTCCTAGTCAAGAGAATGAGATGATACAGCATCTAATCAAAGGATCTCAAGCAAGGCTTCAGCCATCCGTTTCATATCCATGAATATGAGCCCGAGCTGAGCATCAACCTTTGCCAGGACAAGGAACACTGCGCGGTCGCCCACAGACGTTATGAGCGTGTATCCCTTGGAACCTTTTACATAGATTTCCATGAGACTTCCACGATCCAGCTCCACAGTGGCCTTCTCTCCAAGAGATGTAATCGCTGCGCTTATTGCAGCAACATTCTCCTGTTCGCTTTCGGGCAAGGCAGATGCAATCATGAGCCCGTCTGGAGACACAAGTGCAGCGCCTTCTACGCCGGGGACTGTTTCAAAATCACGGATGATTTTATTGATACTGTCGACGCGAGTGGACATGCTAGAACCCTCTGCCAATCCGAACAAAGGCTAGTCCGTGCAGTATATATAAAACCTTATTGCAGGCACGGCAAATGCGCATTTTGATTGAAAGCACGAATCAGACGCCAAAGAACTCTTTTGCATCGAATTTGCCATCCTCTTCCTTCCGCTTCTTTTCCTCTTCTTTCTCTTGCTTTTTCGACCTAGAGTCTCTACTGTCATCCTTTTGATATGAGAATGAGTCGCCTCGTTTGTGCTTGAGATAGACCCAGCCTCCCACGACCGCAGCAACGCCGCCACCGAGAATGCCTATCACAATCCATGGAAATGGACGTACAAGTAAATACCTCTCGTAAGTCAAGGAGAGAGTGTCATGACCACTCTTACTCACGTAGAGTACTATATCAAACAGACCTACATTGTTAGCTGTCCATGTTTCGTTCACTGTCACGCTGTAGAAGCCATTCTCATCCTCAATGACACTCAATTCTGTTTCATTCAGCCATAACCGCAAATTGGCAGACTCGATAGGATTGCCCTCCAAGTCGGATAGCCGAATAGTAACAACAACACGATCTCCGGCCCAGATAATATACTGGCTTAGTGAGATTGTTCTGAGTCGTACTGAAGGCGCTGAACCCCAATTGACAACATTTTCAACAAAGTCATCTCTGGCCGTGCCATTCGGGCTCGTGGTCGTCAACACGACCTTTCCAGACCCGTAGGTTCCTGCTACAATGACAGGGCTAGACCCAGCCACCGCAAGGACCGTGAAATTGCTCCAGACTGAGTCAAAACAACCGTAGTAATCGCTCGTTGTGTTTACGAGATTGGGGATAGTAAGCAGAGGGTGGGATTCTTCAGTATAGGATATCGGTTCAATATCTGTCGTATTGCCGAATGTGATTGGCCATGGGGCCCAACCAAGAGGACCGGCTATCCCAAGTATGGCTAAAACACCCCCTTCATGGATGTAGGAAATGATCTCAGATGAGTGCGATGCGAAGTCCTCTTCAAAGAAGAGAGAGAGAGTTTCTGGCTCTACTATGACAGTGTATCGAAGAGGGAGAAGGGATATAAAATCAGTGAAATTCGAGGATTCGTAGTAATCAAAATCAACTGTCAAAGGAGCGAGCGCGTCTGGCAGATATGAGGAAGCGCCAAGGGCTGCAATAGATGATACACCACGACCCGGCACGTGATTGCCAAAGACCTCAGACGATGGATCCAGAGCCTGAACATGCAATGAGGTGCTTGGTTCGTAGAGACGAATGGATGGGTCTCCAAACAGAATCTGCTGGTTGGCATAGTCACGAGGATCTCTTCCGACCAGAGGATACGCATAGTCGGATGAGGTGAGCGAAAGACCAGCGGAGAGGGCGTCTCCTATTGTGTTACCCTCACAGAGAGATTGAGTGACAAGTACTGCTAGCATCCCGGCAGGCTGGAAATAGACGGTTCTTGGAGATGCAGTGACTGCGACTGCTCCATGCTGCATGAGTACAAGAGGCATGTCAGTACCGCCAAGAAGACATGCTGTCAGAATGACAATTGGCGAACCAATATTACCAATGGAGGCATCAAGCTCATCTGTGGACCGTAGGATATGATTCGAGGATTCCGCAGAGAAGGAAACCGGATTGACTAATTTGTCTGAATCCGCTGGACTCTCTCGAACAACCAGACTCTCTTCAAAACCGTATGGACTGTCTGTCGATCTCATTGAGATGTAGCCTTGGCCGTACGGTCGGTCGGGGGGATCTCTGGGTAGAACTGTTAGTGTCCCGTGTGTGCTCAGGGACCAGAATGCTACCTGAGAGTTCAGTCCATTGAAGGTCTCAGTCGCGCCAACATGACTCTCGATCTCGAAGCCAACCGATTCGAGGGCGTCCGTACTGTTTTCTATTTGATATAGCACGGAGTAGTGTAGGCTATTGTCAACGAATTGTGCTCCGTCTGTATACGCATACATGCTTGTGAGAGCAGTACCCGCAGAGTCTGCTATGAGGAAGAGGTACCTGTGCAGTAGACCTCGGCTGATGAGAATCGATGCAGTTGAGGGGTCCTCAGCTGGGATCCTCCCTGGATTGAAGGCTGATTGAAGCGAACGATCGAAACTCGAGGGTAGAAGGGACATTGGTGCTACGATGACACACGGTTGAGCCACTGTCGTGTTGTATGCTCCTCGGGAGGCAAGAAAGTTCTCAAAGTCATTCACAGATTTCATCATTGAGTATTTGTTTGGAATTCGCTCGTCATACCATCCGTTCTCAGCACGGTTCTCATACTTGTTTATGACATAGATATTGTTGATTTCAGGACCAATAAGATAGGGTGCCCAAGTTTCCTGTGCACGAGTAGTCATCTGGTTGTCATCGCCACACAGGGAGAGTATTGGTGATCCATGGGCCGCTGCGGAATATGCTGCCGGCCCAAAGAACTCGTTGTTGTCCCCAGTAGGCACAGTGACCACGACATCAGGACTTCCGGATAGCGCAGTGATATTCCCGGTTATTGCGCCATAGCTATTAAGATTCTTGAGAGTGTACAGGCCAGTCAGGTCAGTGACAAGTCCGGTCTGTTGCAGGTCACCACTGTCCACAAGCCAGATATCGGTTGCTCCAAGTCGGTCGAGCGCCCATTGTGTGACTTCAGGTATCTGATTCAGTTCCACATAGAGAAGAGGTACGTTAAGCAGTGATGCAAGGACTGCAGCGTTTGAGGCCGATTCCAGGTAGTGATCGATATTTGTCGGAAGTTGAGATATCCTCCATGAGATCCCGATGTTGTTCTGCTCGTTTGTAGCATCCATCCATGAGGCTATGATGACCCAGTCACCCTCCATTGGGTATGGAAGCTGGATGGATTCCCTGCCAGGATTGGCCAGAATGCTGCCTGCAGGAGCCCACATTACCAGACGACCATTCGGGTCAATCAGCGCAAGATTGAGGTCGGTGGCGACATTATCCCAGTTCAATGACACGTTCAACCATTTGGAGTTCGCGGGGACAGGAACCGTTTCGGTGAATCCCGGATGATAGAAAACACTGCAGCTCATAGTCGTGGAACCTGGAGTATCTCTCGTGAGATTCATAGTCCACGTACCGTCAGTGGTCTTCGGAAGCCAAAAATGCAGCGGTACTGCGTTCTCTACATAGGCAGGATGTCTCGAGAAATAGACTTGGGTGTATACAGAGTAGTCGACAATCTCACCAGCTGGGTCCACGAGCTCATGGGTGATGATTTCATTGCCAGTCCAGTTGAAGCTGCCCTCAAGCCAGCCGGCCGATGTGGGCGGATCGAATGATATGCTAGTAGGCACGGTCACACCCGTGACAGTCCCTCCAAAAGTGTCTGTTTCTGTCGCATCATTCAGAAAAGTATGACTGCTATTTCCAGAGATAATGGCACCTGCCTGAAAGCTATCTCTCGCAGGAGAGAGCACGACAGCCCCAGAAGTACGCCATTCTGAAACTGCAATTCTCGCCGCAATCTCTGCGGAACTTATCCCGGTGATTCGAGGATAGATCTTCGCGCCAATATCGTACTGTAGCTCCGTAAGATATGATTCTGAGAAATCCCCAATGGCTGTAGCCTGAACAAGTCCACCATCTACACTGAGGTAGTCTATCCAATCTTCTAGAAACCATTCTTCACTCTCTGAGCCGGATGAATAGATGAGGGGTGAGATGTACTGAGTGCCATTGTCATAGAACACAGACATTGGAATAGATGAGAAGTAAGCGAACTCGTCAATGTAGGAGGATGCGTTTGGAGCAACAAGAGCGATTCTTCTTAGAGGAACCTGACTTCCGTTTGCACTAGTCGAGAAAAGGTTGAAACTTGAATGAGTCCCCATAGAACTTGGAATAACTGTGGTGGCAATGGACCAGAGTAGCAGAGCCAATATGATGGAAGTCAGTATCTTCATGCGCCAGTGTGTCAATGAGGTCTACTCCATAGGAAGATACTCGAGTGACAGAACCTATGCAAATAGAGTTTTCCCGTTGAGAAGGAAACTAATCCGGGGCGTATTGCCCTAGGCAGTCACTAGTCATCCTCAATGCCGAGCAGGTCTGGATCGAAGTCCTCATCTCCTTCATCATCATCCGGAATCTCCTCTTCCTCAGGCAAGGCATCTCGCAAATCGTCAATCATGCGTCTAAGTCTTCGACGAGTCGCCTTTGGGATATCCCACATCTTCTGTTCAGCTCTATCAAGTACCTCTCTAGCAATACCAAGAATCTCTGCTTCAGAGTAGTTCTTTGCAGCATCGACAAAAAGCTCAGCAGCTCTCTTCTCATCGCCACTCGTTTCGGAGATGTCACCAAGGAATGAGAGTGCATCTGCAATGCCTTCCTTGTCGCCCATATCTTCATAGAGTTTCAGAGCCTTCTTGATTGTAGCCTGAGCGTTCGTCCAGTCCTCTTTGTCAGCGTATGCAGCTCCCATGTCCATGACAACACTTGCCATTCCTTGGTCATTCTCAAGGGCCTTGTAGGCCTTCTGTGCCTTCTTGAAGTACTCCATTGCTTCATCGAAGTTGCCATGCCCAAGATTTGCCAGGCCAAGACCATAAATTGCATCTGCAACGCCATTCTTGTTAGAAGCCTTCTCAAAGAGTTTCATGGCGGTTTCCAACGACAAGAGTGCTTCATCCCAACGCTCCAGATTGATACTTGCGACGCCGAGGTTGTAGATAGTATCACAGCTACCGTTTTCATCCTTCAATTCCTTGTAGATACGCTGGGATTCCTCAAAACACTTGTGGGCCTCCTCGAACTCCTCAACAGACATGTAGATATTGCCTGCTGCATTGAACATCTTAGCTGCCTCATCCTTCTGTCCGGATGCGAGGGCGGCTGCTGCCTGCTCCAAGAGCTCAGCAGGATCCATGTCTTCCAAAGCAACGTCGGGGTCTTCTGTCATAAGGCGCACCTAGTGAGTATGAGTGGTTGCGGTCTATATTGCTTTTGATTCTTTCTAATGAAACATCTGCCCTATATCTCAATTGATGGCCGACGGAGAGGCGATATTTTCCATAACGGACGGCGCCTTTATCGCTGCATGATGCTGACAGGTTTCTCCAAGAGGTGGCGTACAGCATCCTTGACCTTGAATTGTTCATCACCCACTTGTACCTCAAGGAGTTTTCTCAGCTCAAAACGTCTGAGATAGCCAACGGCCTGGTCGCGTTCGAGATTGAGGTCCTTCATCAATTTCTTGAGGCCATCTTTTGCCCCGCTGTACTTGGCGAATTTCCCGAAGACAGTGCTCCATTGCATCATGACAAGATAGAGTAAGGTTCGAAGCATGCTATCCACATTCTCCCCAGTCTTTGCAGACACCGGAAAAACAGGAAGACCAGCCAAGAAGCGCAAGTTCATTCTGAGCGAGTCGATTGGTCGAGCTCCCTGCAAGTCCTGCTTGTTTGCAGCTACAACACAGGGCACTCCAGGAAGGAAGAATGCTATCTCTCGAAAGAAGAGCTTTGCTCTGGCATCAGAGTCCGGATCTACTGAATCAACGACAAAAATGATGCCGTCTGCTCCCGAACTCAGTATCTTTCGCATAGTTCGAAATCGTAGAAGGCCCGGTGTTCCGAACATGAAGACACTCATGCCATCCACATTGGCTAGACCATGATCCATCGCAATAGTTGTACCTCTGCGTTCGATATTGATGCATTGTCCATTGGTAATGTGGTAAATCATTTGGCTTTTGCCGGCTTCATATGGCCCAGTCACGACAATCTTCATTCCTCAACACCCACATCATATTTCTGAATGGCTGTGCTCCCAGTAATCTCATGGTCGTTAAATGGTTTGCCGTTATTAAGCACGAATTGCAAAGCTCCAGAAACAAGATGGTCAGTCCGCGACCCAAGAATATATATCGACAAAACACGAAGTATTTGGTAGAATAATAATAGAAGTGAACTCAATCATGGCAGAATCAAAGACCAACGTAAGCGAAGAGTTCTGGCTCTTTCATGATTTGGAAAAGGATGAGAAGATCGAGCTTCGCAAGTTCATTGACCCAGAGCTTGATTTGGATTCCATTAAGGGCATAGACAAGCTCTTTGATAAACTGAATCACCTGCTTGATTAGATGTAGGAGAGAGGCTGCTGCCTGCAGCAGCAATTCTCAAGCGCCAAAGCCAGGTTCTAGCGAAATTCATCACAACGGGCCGCAGGTTGCTGTGGTAGCAAATCTCTGCCATCCTATTGAATACACGTAATCGTCCGAATTGCAGGCGACAATTTTTCTCTGAACTGAGCCTTCACATACCGATGTGAAGACATCAACATTCAACGATTTCAGTCCGTCATTGACAGAATGAGCCGCAACATCATCCCCAATCTCACCCGTACATGTGTTTGCATGTGAGAGCATTGCAGCAGCCTGAAGCAGCCCCATGAGAACATCCTCCTTACGTTCGCCTGTAACTGCGGAGACACAAATACTACTGTCTCCTTGCGCATCCCAGGCCCCAAGGTTAGCTCACTTCACAACGCTTATAGCGAGTCTAACAAGGAAGTTGGCAATCAGACATTGAGAGTGGATGAGATGGACATCAAGAAGGTTTCCGAGAATGTATTCGAAATCCAGAAAGGTACTCAACCATGCATGAGAGTTCCTGTCAGGATTTATGCGTCAGATGATCTGGTCAAAAAGATGAAACAAGATGCTACATTCAAACAGGCGACCAATGCAGCATGTATCCCAGGTATCTACACCTATAGCATAGTTCTTCCTGATGGCCACCAAGGGTATGGATTTCCCATTGGCGGCGTGGCAGCCACTGACTATGAGAGCGGCGTCATATCTCCAGGTGGAGTGGGATACGATATCAACTGCGGTGTCAGAGTGCTTAGGACCAATCTTGACGAGAAGGATGTCAGGCCTAAGATTAGACAGTTAATTGACCAGCTATTTGCCGATGTGCCAACCGGTGTTGGGAAGCAGGGCAAAATCAATCTACAATCGCACAAGGGCGTTGATGAGGTTCTTGAGGGTGGCTCAATGTGGGCAGTCGAGGAAGGATATGGCTGGGAAGATGATCTTGAGAATCAGGAGGCCAATGGCAGGCTGGACATCGCAAATCCCGCAGATGTGCCAGGATCTGCCAAGGACAGAGGGCTCAAGCAGAGTGGAACATTAGGATCCGGAAATCACTTCCTCGAGATTCAACTCGTTGATGACATATATGATGAGCGGGCTGCTAAGATGATGGGAATCACGAGAAAGGGACAGGTGATGATCATGATTCACAGTGGCTCTCGTGGACTCGGACACCAAGTCTGTTCAGAGTTCATCCGGACAATGACTCAGGCTATGCGAAAGTACAAGATTGAAGTACCTGACAGAGAACTATGTTGTGCTCCAACGACGTCGCCAGAGGGTCAAGCATACCTGGGAGCGATGAGTGCTGCAGCCAACTATGCTTTTGCCAATAGACAAGCCATGATGCACTGGACACGAGAGGCATTCTCAAAGGTCATGGGTCAATCCCCTGAGGACATGGACATGAAACTGATCTATGATGTCGCGCACAATATGGGCAAGGTTGAGGAACATGATATTGAAGGAAAGAGGACCAAGGTCGTTGTCCATAGAAAGGGCGCCACGAGGGCGTTCCCACCAGGACACCCGGATGTGCCTTCAAAATACCGCAGCATTGGGCAGCCTGTAATCATTCCCGGAACCATGGGGACTGCATCGTACATTCTGATAGGAAATGAACGCAGTATGAAACTGTCATTCGGTTCCACAGCACATGGAGCAGGACGTTTTCTCAGTCGTACACAGGCGAAGAGCAGATATCAGGGAAGAGAGATACAAGAGCAACTTGCTGGGGAGGGCATCATTGTCAAAGCCACTCAGGGTGTGGTAATAGCCGAAGAAGCTCCTGGAGCATACAAGGATGTTGATGAGGTCGTCAGAGTTTCTGATTCAATCGGAATCGCAACCAAGGCAGTCAGATTGCGACCTATCGGTGTCATCAAGGGATAGGCTCTGAGAGCGATCACTAGATGCAACGTCAGTGAGCACAGCGGCAACTCCCAACAGAATGATGGTGAAGCCGATGAGTACTGCAGGCGAGGGAATACGATTGAGAAAAACCATAGCCAAGATGGTAGCTCCTACTGGCTCACCAAGAACAGCAGATGATACCACGTATGCAGGTACTTTTGTGAGTAGGTAGTTGTTGACTGAGTGTCCGAGCACGGTTGGGAAAACAGCCAGTGCTATGAATATCAGGACCTCAGATGGCTCGAAAACTAATACGTTGTATCCACTTAGAATGCACAGGCCCAGAGTCGTGATTGCCGCAGCAAGATAGACAATGGAAGTGTAGACGGTAATTGGCACTCCTCGGGCGTATCTTCTTCCGCCTATGAAGTAGATTGCAAGGAATACGGCACCAGCAAGTGCCAGAAGGTCGCCGGTCAATGCGCCCAAATCTAGACCATCATAGTCGACCCATGCCAAGAAGATGGCTCCAGTAACGGCTACTAGAATGCCAATCCATGAACGTCTCCGCAGAGATTCACCTAGGAAGAGCGTAGAGAGAATGGCAACGAAGATTGGAGATGAATCCACAAGAACTACACTTGCAGAAATAGATGTCATCTCGAGCGATTGAAACCAAGTCGAGAAATGTAGGGAGAGAATGACACCGATTCCAACAAGCCACGGCCAAGTTCCACGTATTTGTGGTCCTTTCAGCGCAGCGAGGTCGCCTCTGACAACTCCGATAGCAGCCATAAAGAGAGATCCATATAGTGTTCTCCAAAACACCTTCACAAGGGAAGGAGATGTGCTCACCGTAATCAAGATACTGGCGCTCGATACCATCGAAACGGAGAGTATCAACAGTAGCACCACTCTGGCTCCACTTATCGATTCATCGATGTTCGATGTTGGCATTGTGCTACACCACAGGATTACGGCCCGTATGGCCACATGCAATGCAACGAGTCTTATCCTCTAGGACTTCTGCCACTTGGCTGTCACAGGCCGTACACTTTTGGACTATCAAGTTCTCAGCATCAAAGGAGCGAAGAACCTGATCTACCTCTTTCAAAGACTCATATCTGAAAAGCACTTTTCCCTCAGCCCCTAGCACCATCTTGGACACTCGTTCAGAATTGGATTGGAGAAACATTAGCACAGGTTTCATCAGTCCGATGGCCAGCATAATCTCCATCCCAACTCCAAGCGATGGACTTGAAACCTCAGCGATAAGCAAATCACACATCCTGACATGCTCAACATCGCGTCTGTAGATAAGATTAGGTTCACGTGCTGCCAAGAGTTGCGGTGCGAAGACTGTAACACCATTGTCCTCCATTGCTCCTATCACAGTGGAACAGAAATCATCCTTGCGCAGAGTGTCATGAATGATAGGTGCGGAGAGATATACCAAAACCATACCAGCACGGCTCCGTGGATTCCTGTTATGCTCTACTCTTCCGATATGGTAGACTCCTTTGAAGCACCCAACTCAGTGATAGATGGAACTGAGCCATCATCTTCGAGCAGTTCGTACTTTCCTGAGCGACCCAATGAGAGCTGTACTTTTCCCTGCCACTCCTTTGCCCAACCGTCTTCGATCTTTATCACCATTCCTGCAGACAGGTCATTGCCTTCATTGAAGCCCCAGAGAGAGAGGATTGCAGAACCAGAATCATCAGCCACAAGTACTTCCTTTAGCATCGTCTTGCGTCCTGCCCGTGTCTGAATCATTCTGGCCGGCGCCACAGATATCACTCTGACGATTAGATTTGAGATGTTCTTTCCTGGCTCAACTTCCACTAACTTCACGAGAACTCACACTATTGGCTTACTCAAACCTCTAAATCAGTCTATCGCCAAGACAATAGCTGTGGCTATCTCTTGTCTTCGCCGGAGTCAACAGAATCTAACAGACGATCTAGCTCGTCGAGCGTCTCATCATCGATAGGCAGGTCTTTTTTCTTTTCGTTGTCATCCTTGGACCCTTCAGACTTGGCTCCGCCCGCAGTGAGATCCAAAGGACCTAGAATCGATTCAAGCTCCTTGAGAGACTCTTCATCAATCTCGAAGCGAGTTTCCGACTCGCCTCGAGTGGAAACGGCTTCATCGCTCTTGAATGCCTCAAGAGCCTTATCGATCTCAGTATGCGGAACAAGATCAATCTCTGCAGAGATGAAATCATCGGCCTGGAGTGCCTCGAAGATAATATCCTTAGCCAATTTGACATCTCCATTGTCCTCTTCGATGACGGGCTCAATAGTAGGCACATCCTCTGCTGGCTCTGTTTCCTTGGGAGTATCAATTGTTGGTGAAGGTGCCACTTCCTCGATTTCAGAGGAGATTTCAGAGCGTTCCATGGAGAGCTCCAATTCCTCGAGGAGCATGGGTTTGGGCACTTTCTCTTCGGTCGGTTCAGATTCATTCTGAGCAACTGCATCCTCAAGAGCCTCAATGGACTCTGTTGTGTCACGCAATGCTCGGTCTTCTATGAGTTCAGACTCACGATGTATCAATTGCTCATCCGAGAATTCAACATCAAGAGCTTGTGATTCCATTGCTTCTCCGGGTTCTGAGATAGGGATGTCTGCTTCCTCTTCTTTTGGCTCTGCAGTCAAAGCCACATCTGACTGCTCTGATGTTGCGGTTTCTTCCTCTTCTGCTTCATCAATGGATCCTTCGTCAACCTCTTCGATGACTTCCTCTACGACCTCATAGTCGTCGGGATTCTCGACAACATGACCACTCTCATCAACTAAGACCTCCTCAACGACCTCAATGGCTTCATACTCACCCTCTTCGCCGGCTTCTTTGAGTTCTGCGGCCTCGCGCCTCTGAGCCATTGCATCGGTTTCTGCGATTGCCTCTTCAGTCGCTGTAGCCGTAAACTTCAGCAGCTCTGATGCAGGAAGGTCTGGCAGTGCCACTCCAACATATTGAGCCGCAGCAGTCATTAGTATCCCGAGCATCTCGTCGCGTCTTGCTTTGTCGATTGCTACCATTGGATAGGTAGGAATTCCAAGAATCTTCTGCACGACTTCGGGCCTCATGGCGTTTGGCTTGTCCTGTTTGTTGGCCAGAGCAAAGACAGGGACCTTGGGAGCATCTCGTTTGATGAGCTTGAGAATGTCCTTACTGATTATGACGTTACGAAGGGCAGAGTCACAGACTAGGAATATCACATCCGCTCCATGGAAATAGAACCGCCACAGCATTCGAAAACGTTCCTGTCCCGCAAAATCCCAGAGGACAAGGCTATAGTTCCCGAATCTGATGTTCTCAACTGTTTCGAGATTGAGTGCAATGGTTGGCACGTACTGCAGTGGGGGTGTGTCACCAAGCAGAAGATGGAGTGTCGTGGTCTTTCCTACACCACCTTCGCCCACAAGAGCAATTTTGAGTCGAGTAGTCACTGATGGTTCGATAATCTTCGCATACCTTTCGCGGATTGATTCGAAGCCAAACTTTGCGAGGTCCTTCCTCAACGTCTTTGAAGCAGCCGCGACCTTGTCAAATATGGCACTTTCACTCTCGCCCTTGTCTGTAACAAATAGAAGGAGTATGTCTGAGACTGGTTCTGCTCCATGGAACTTGTGTTCACCAATAACGAGTGCCAGATTGTTGAGATCAGTTTCGTCGCTCCCTTCGGAGAGCAGTTCCTCCCTAGTCTTGACATACTCTTCAAGAGTCTCTTGCGACACCTCCACGGGCCAATACCTGGTTGATGCAAGCACTCTTCTTGTCGAGAGTCGTATAAGGAAGGTGTTGTGAATCAAGGCTACCTCACCAGTGTACGTAGTGGTTTGTGTGGTATGCTAGGGAAGCTCACGCAACATGAAGTAAGGTAGTATTGTCTTGATTAACTTGTTTTGTGTGTGTACAACTACAATATGCAGCATGACAAGGTTAGATGTTGGGGTTCAAAGAACCCCGAACATCCGTTGGAGCGTGTTCTTCGACCGGGGGCGGTAAAATTCGTTTATGCGCAAGAACAGTGCAGTAATCACTGCAATTAGGGACTAGAACTCGTGGGACCGTGTATTGCGAGTTCCTGACGGGGGAAGACCGCCACCCGTTTGAAGTTCACACTACAGCAGACCTCGAATCGCCATAAGAAGCTTTCTGGTTCACCAAAAAAGGATAGTTATTTTCATTTTGTTGAATCGAGGTGTGATAGGTCTTTTTTCTTGTAATATTCATAAGAAAAAAAGACACAATTGTATGATACGGAACATGATGATTGTCAATCAGCGGGGGAAGTTGTCTCGCAGAAGACGAAGGTGTTGATGGACCATCTCCATTGCCTTTGGATCATCAGGAGTCTTTTCGAGATCCGTCACCAGCGTCTGCAAGAAATACTCGGGGAAGAATAGTCTTACACGAATGTCATTAAGCAGGAATAGCCACTTGTCATATTCGCCTGAGGCACCCTTTCTGCGTTTTTCTGCGACTACCCTGAACTTCTTGAGGGTTTGGATTGCCTCCTTAAGCTCCTTCGGAGGAATGCCCAGCGTGGCCTCCAGTTCAGAGATATTTGCCGGGCGTCTTCTGAGTTCGCTGAGTGTATCATAACAGTCAGGATCTGCCAGGACTTGAGCGACTGATACAGTGTCTTCAGGGGTCTTTTGCCACTCCGTCAGGAATTCCAATACTTCTGACTTATACTCCGCCGCAAGCTCAGGATCCAAAACTCCACTAGCGGACTCCATCGCCACGAGGGGCGGGGCTCTGAAGATTTCAAGGTCCTTTATCATGAAGACACACGTTCGACCAATCTCATCGACCCATTCCGTCTTTACTAGACCAAGTTCCTCAAAGGGGGCGATGATGGAGTCAATACTAACACTCGGAAGACCTGTGACCATCTTCAACCATTCTTCAAGTTCTTCTTTTGAGATACCACCTTTCCAGAGCTTGGGAAATACAGCCCGAGAAACCTCATCAGAGAACAATCGTGCCAGACGAGACTCATCAGTCATCCCAGCAAGTCTGATGATACGTCGGTATGTGTTGTCTAGCTCATCCTGAAGCTCTGCATCAGTCAATGCAACGACAGCATTTGTCAGAGGAGTCACAATCGACGTGATAGCAGCCTCATACATCTTCGGGTCTTCCGAAGGCGTCAGCAAAAGGGATACACAGTATTGCTCTTCCTCTCTCACTATTCCAGTATAATACGAAGCAACACCATATTCCTCACCGCCAATTCGGATACTGAGTGATGAAAATCCGGCTGTGGCATCACCCATGGCGTGAGACGTGAAGATACGCATTATCTCTGTATTAAGATCTTCACGGTAGTAGTCAGCAAAATCTGCAGGTACCTTCGCCTTCAGAACTGCTCCTATCTTTGAGTCCCAATCTATAAGCAGCATCGCTACGGGCATTTCGCTTGTCTCCCAGTCCCTGGGGTTTGTTCCGCATAGAGCCAGAGCATGTACGGTTCCGGTAGTCACATATTAAAACCTTGTCACTAGTCGATTCGCAACCGTAATATCCTGGTATATACAGCGCCTTAGGGGCTTAGGTATATCATTCTTGTGATTGATTCTCCCTGCATTTGACTGTCTGTATTATCTCGCTGTGTATCTCAGCTACAACTGCATCGAGTGAATTCCCAGCATTAACGATTCTGAAGTTCCCACTGTCATGCTTCGCGATTTCAAGATACGCTTGACGTACCTTCACAAGCCTGTCCAGCCGTTCGAATTGTAGGTTTGCCCTATTCTCGCGCTTCGTTGCTCGAGCAAGTCCGACCTCGGCATCAACATCCAAGATGAAAACCACATCAGGTTCAGGAGCATGTATATCCTCGCGATTCCTTCGCAGTATCTCCTGCCAAGGAGCTCCAGTCGCTCCCGATTGATATGCACCAGTTGCAAAGAAATAGCGATCCATCAATACAAGTCTGCCAGAATCGAGGGCGGGAATTATGCGATTTTGAACATTCCATTCACGGTCTCTGATGAAAAGCTCAAGCTCTTCAGAAGGCGACAGTTCTCCTCGAGGAGACCTTGCTCTGATCTCCTTCCCCCACTGACTCTCGTTTGTAGGCTCTCTGAGCTGCAACACGTCGTAGCCTTCTTTTGTAAGACGTCTCTTGAGCCGAGAACATGCACAAGACTTGCCAGAGCCATCTATTCCCTCAAGAACGAAGAGAAATCCTCGAGGATCTCGACCAATTCTGCCTATCAAGCAATGAGTTCTCCTAGACGTCATCTGGAATCCATCGAAATCTGCGCTGTTTTAGATTCTTCGGTCATGAATCACATGCTCAGATTCTATGAGAGCAATTCTTAAATTCGACATGTTGTAGGATATGTTATCCTATCCAGTGTGATATAAAATGACTGAGAAACCCGGACGAGCAATTGTACTTGTCATGGCAATCATTCTAGCCGCACTTCCATTAGCTCCTGCGCTGCAGACGAAACTTCCAGCATCGTTGCCAGCTTCAGACATCACGCTCAGGATCGACTTTGGCAATGGAACGACTGTGACATTCAATGGACTAAATGGAACGACGGTTCTAAATGTGACCGATTCGGTAGTTGATGTAGAAACAAACTGGGCAGGGAACCTTGCCTATGTTGTTTCGATTGATGGCGTCAGTCAAGATCAGAATCATTGGTGGCAGTATTGGGTGAATGGGAACTATGCCTCTGTTGCAGCAAATTGGTATAGTCTCCAAGATGGTGACTCCGTTCTATGGAATCGCACGGCATTCGGTTCTCAGAGCACAACATCAACAGATGTAGATAGTACCCTCATAATAGGTGGCATCCTTCTCGGAGCCGGAGGTTTGGGATTCATGCTACTCCTCTACGTGAGGATGTCAAGGAGAGGAACAACAAGATGAAGAAACAGGTAATCTTTGCTACTGCAATCTTAGGGTTGATTCTAACGATGAACATCGGAGGGGAGGCCGCAACTTCTGCGGTTGAAATCTCTCCGGCGATTCAAAGCTCAACGACTGTCAACTGGAGAATAGTACGGGCGCCTCAATATGCCACCAATGCAGTTTTTTCAAATGGAGGATACTGGCAAGCTGAGGAAGATGGGGTCATGAGCTTTGCAGTGACCGATATGCAGGAAGACATCGCAGGGGAGCTTAGACTTGGAAATATGACAGTCACTACGAATGATACGATGACTGCCAAAGACCTAACACTTGGAGTCTGGGGAATCGTTGAGTTTTGGCCAGGACTCTTTATCAAGATAGGTCGTAACGAAGTACAGGAGCTCAATGATACGGCCTATGCCTCGGCCGAGCATGTCGCAGGGAACTATCTCAATGGGACCATGCTCTCATATTACGACAATCTGACTCTTGATGATATCGAACACGAGTGCATTGTATTCGAGTATCAGCAGGACCCAACAGCCGCAGGTACGCCACAGCACACAACATTGGTCTACAACATATCAACAGGAGTTCTTGTATATGCAAATACAAGCTACTACTTGGGGGAGTCATTCAAACCTTATGTGTTCGAGATAGAATTCCTGAGCATTGATTACACTGGCACCATGCCGGGCCTATTGATCGGTCTGACGATAGTCATGTTAGTTTCCGTAGCCGCAGTAGCACTCGTCATGATGGAGAAAAGAAAGATGTTCTAGAGGATAAGTAGATGGACAATCACACACAACATCATCATCTGAGTCGAAGTCGTTGGGTGGCAGTGACTGCAATAATGGCAGCTCTCGCCTTGGTAGGTAACTATGCTCTAGTTATGGTGCCGAATGTCGAGCTTGGTTCGACGGTCCTCTTTGTCACGGCATATCTCTTTGGATTGCAGATGGCGGTATGGTGTGTGTTTCTGGTATCAATCATATTTGCATTCTTCAACCCTTGGGGCCCATTCATTCCTGCAATATGGCTCGCGCAAGTCATAGGGTGGCTCTTCATGGTGACTGCTGGATGGATGATGGGAAGAACAAGAGAAGGGCAGTGGACTCGTGCGGGAATCTTGGAACTGTCATTTGTGGGAGCTATCGCTACGCTATTCTTCGACCTTGTCACTACAATGGGGTACTCATGGTCCTTCTCTGTACCATTTGCCGTAGCACTCATCAGCCTGCTACCATTCACACTGATTCATGTCTTCTCTAACGCCATTGTATTCCCCTTAGTCGTTCCGAAACTCGATCTGGCACTGAAAAGACCGATTAGCCATATGTTAGGTCCTGAGAGCAATCGGAGCATAGAGTAAAAAGAGATGTCTTCAAAGACAGGATGGAGAGTCGGATAATTTGTCATGGAAGGATGAGTTCATCCGGTTGTCGCAACCGGCAGACGGTAGAGTTGCACCAGCTTTCAAGCCGTATCACGCCGCTGTGGCGCTCGTTTTGATAGGTAGGGAACAACCCCTCGGTAGATATGAGCTATGCGATAAGATGTCAATTGGCGAGGGAAGTGCAAGGACACTATTGAAGCGACTCTCAGAGGCCGGCTTGATAGAAGCTGATGGAAAACAGGGTCAGACACTCACTTCCACAGGGAAGTCACTCTTCAATCAGGTGACAAAGGATGTTCCTATTGGTAGAGTACTGGACATTCGAAGACTCGTAATGTATGAGCATGCCTATGCCAATCTTGTGAAGGCTCGTGCCCACGTGGTCACGGACGGAATCAGGCAGAGGGATGAGGCAATAATACAGGGAGGGTATGGAAAAGCCGGAGCGACAACATTCATCCAAAAGAGAGGAGACCTAGTCATGCCTCCGGATGACTATCATGTCCTTCTCGAGTACGAACAGGAAGCACTCTTGCTTATTGAGAGCCTGCGTCCTGAGGATGGGGATGCGATAGTGGTCGGTTCTGCGGGAGAACCCAATCTTGCGCGCGAGGTATCCATGGCTGCAGTGATGACTCTATTCTGAGGGTTCAATGATGCAAACAGATCTCTTTGGAAATGTTCCTGAAATCGTGATTGATATTCATGAAACTGGGGGAAAATCCATCAATTCTGTGAAGCATCTCATGACTATGATGGATAAGGAAGGAATTAGATACACTATTGAAAAAATACCAATTGGGGACATTCTTGGTGCTGATGGCATTGCGATTGAACGGAAGACGGTAAGCGATCTGGTGAATACGTTGAAGGGGAGCGCTGCGGGCGTACCACGATTCACAAGACAAATGGATGCATTGTTGGAATATGAGAGACCCTACATACTGATTGAGAATATTCTCGCTATCAGGAGAGATCCGGTAAAGGGATGCGTGTACATACCATTCAGCACGAAACAGACAAAGGGAAAGCCCTTCTTTGTGACAATGGAGAGAGCTGCCTTCATCCATCCGCATTCCCTTGACGCATTGATTCAGAGCGTAAGAGAAAAGGGCATTCAGGTCCTTGAGGGATACAGCGCCCTTCATTCAGCAGGGCTTCTCCATGGAGTGCTATTTGGTGATAATGAGCGCAGAGAGCAGAAGGGGCAGCGGTTGCCTATCGTGCGCACTCACAAAGGGCTTGTTTCCATGAACGATGAGCAAGAGTTCTTCATCGCTGGTTTTCCGGGGGTGAACGTCATTCGAGCAAGAGACCTCCTAAAACGGTTTGAAACCCCCTTCGAGGTCATCAATAGCACAGACGAATGGGGTGAGATTGCAGGAATTGGACCAAAGACGATTGCAGCAGCAAAGAAACTGCTCCACACCAATTATGACTCCAAGATCCCTTCAGAGGATGAAGACACATCAAAAGATAGTGTTCAGGAGGAGCACGGCCCCGACAAAAAGGTTAAATGACAAGACTATTCTATGACAAAAGAATTCTACGGCAATAGAATACTCAGCTAAGGTGATGTGTAATGGGAAACATTCGTGTAGCAATCGCGGGACTTGGCAACTGTGCATCGGCACTTATCCAAGGAACACACTACTACCGCAACTCAAAAGCGGAAGACGAGGTGCCGGGGTTGATGCATGTTGATTTCGGTGGTTACTTCCCGAGGGACTTCAAGTATGTTGCAGCCTTTGAAGTCAATAGAAAGAAAATCGGTCTAGACATTGCCGATGCTATGTGGGCAGAACCAAATTGCTGCGTGATTTACGCCCGTGATGTACCAAAGACAGGTGTCAAGGTTCTTCCGGGTCCTATCTCCGATGGCGTCGCTCCGCATATGAAGGAGTCCTTCTTCACATACGATGAAAAAGAGATAGAACCAGTTGACGTGGTTGAGGAACTTAAGAAGTCTAAAGCAGATGTGCTCATCACGTACCTGCCAGTGGGTAGTGCCAAGAGCACGAGGATCTATGCTCGTGCTGCGCTGGAAGCTGGAATAGGCTATGTCAATGCAATACCCGAGTTCGTTGTTTCAGATCCCAAATCGCCAATCGCGCAGGCATTCGAGAAGAAGGGATTACCATGCGCAGGCGACGACGTCAAGAGCCAGCTGGGAGCCACAATCCTCCATAGAGTACTTGCACAACTGTTCGACCAGAGAGGGCTCATTATTGAGAACACCTATCAACTGAACATAGGAGGTAATACCGACTTTGAGAACATGCAGGTCGAAAACAGGCTGAGCTCAAAGAGAATAAGCAAGACGGAAGCCGTGACCAGCTGCGTAGACTATGAACTGCCAACCAAGATTGGGCCGAGCGACTATGTGCCTTTCTTAGGAGACAATAAGATCTGCTATATCAGCATGAGATCAAGGTCATTTGGAAACCAACCGATTGACCTCGACCTAAAGCTCTCAGTAGAGGACTCACCAAACAGCGCTGGCGTGATCATCGATGTTGTCAGAGCCGTCAAGATAGCAATGGACCGCGGAATCGGCGGAGAGCTATCAAGCATTTCCTCGTACAGCTTCAAGCACCCAAGATATCAGATTGATGATTTTGAGGGCAGAAAGAGAGTCGATGAGTTCATCGAGGGAAAGAGAGAACGCTGATTTTCGATGAATAGAGATGTGAGCCAGCCCAGAGTGAATCTGGGCTGATCTCACAGAGTTCAGATTGCTGTGAAACTCTGTACTGCTTCTTCATCAAGCTTCTGGAGGACTTCAATGAGAAGTCTGACTGCATTCTCCACATCGTCGAAATCCAGAATCCCGTGATGAGAGTGAATATACCTCGTTGGAATCCCAAGGAACAGAGATGGTGCGCCCATTCCTGCGAGATGAATAATGCCTGCATCAGTACCCCCAACTTTCAGGAAAGCAGGTTGATGCTTGATCTCTTTCTCTTCTGCGATATCTAGCACGAATTTGCGGAGTCGAGGATTGGGAACCATCGACCCGTCTCCGGCCGATATTGAAACGCCTTTTCCCATTTTCTGCACAAGGCCTTCAACGCCGGGCGAGTCACCCGAGATGTCGACGTCCAGAGCGAATCCGACTTGGGGCTTGAGCATCTGTGATGCAGTTCGTGCGCCTCGAAGACCCACTTCCTCTTGGGTTGTGGATACGAAGTAGACTTCATTGGGGAGAGCTATCTTGTTCTCTGAGATGCGCTTGAGAGCCTCAAGAACTATGAACACTCCGATTCGATCATCAAAAGCCTTAGCCACGCCAAGTGTCACGTCGCGGGTCTCTTCTTTGGCATCCTTATCATCTTCTTTCTTTTCTTTTCGAGTTCGCTTCATCAATCGGAAGGTCGCATGAGGTACCGCGGGGTCACCAACCTCGATACCGAGTTGCTTCACTTCTTCCGCAGAGGAACAACCAATGTCAATGAACATCTTCTCCTTTGTGACGACCTTCGCTCGGTCTTCTGGAGACAAGATGTGAGGTGGTGTGGCACCAATGACACCTATCACCTTCGCGCCACCCTTGGTGGGATTGATGACTACCTCCTGTGACAGCAATGTCTGGTCGAACCAGCCCCCAAGCTGATAAAAGGAAAGGTATCCGTCTTTCTTGATTTCGGTAATGACAAAGCCAATCTCGTCAACGTGTCCTGCAAGCATGATTTTGGGGCCGCCCTTCCCCTTTCGGAAGATGACCGATCCCAGACCATCATGAAGAACTTCGTCAGCGTACTTCTTGCCGTAATCTTGAACAATCTTCTGAGCCTCGTGTTCGTAACCACTGGGTCCAAACGAATTACAGAGGGTCTCGAGGAATTTTAAGTCAAGTTTCAAGTCAGTCATAGAACTCATCTCAAACGGTGTAATCAGTACCCAGAAACAACACGTGTCCCTTTTTGTCATTTTTGTATCAGCATGGATGTCAGGGAGCGCACAGCAAGATTCACTGGAGGGTGTATTTGGCAAGCAAATAGAAGGCCTGCTCCACGTTCTGTCCAGATAGAGCACTTGTCTCTAGGTATCCTGACAGATTGTTCTCCTTCACGAAGTCAAGCGCCATCTCAGTGGTGATGATCCGATTCTCGACAAGATCCACCTTGTTTGCCAGTAGAATTATGGGAATCCTCTCACCGAGAGAGGTTTCAGTTTCCTGAATCCACTTGGGCAGCTCAATCCATGTACTCTTTCTTGTACAGTCGAACAATAGAAGAGCACCCTTGCTTCCTCGATAATAACTTCCGCGGATGAAATCGAACCTCTGTTGACCAGCCAGGTCCCAAACGAGCAGTTTTACGACGACATTGCGGCCATTCGCGGTTTCAACCTCGACAGTCTTCACAGCGAATTGCGAGCCAATAGTCACGATATACTCCTCAGAAAACTTGTGGGTGAGGAATCGGTTGACAAGTGCGGTCTTTCCACTGCCACCTGCTCCGATCATTACGACCTTCCGCATGTAGTCAAAACCGCCGCTACTACTCAAGTGTTCACCTCACCCGTTAAGGGGGTCGCATCTGCTCTGGACCATATTCGGACAGGTCAGAGTGTACACTACCTTGTTCCACCCTTCAGTGTCCTTATTCAAACTTGGATTGTCGGTATTTAGCCATTTCTGGGTTTAATGCCCTGTAGTAACTCATGTTCTAGAATCAAATGGGAGGAAGTTGGCGCGTTAGTCAACTCGGGCCGAATCAGTTTATATCGTGTCGTACGGGCTCAGCACGTGCAGTGAGGTACAGAAGATGCAACTAGTGACAGTCAAGATGAGCGAGATCTATGTAAGCGGGCTCGACAAGCTCGTTGAGATTGGCATGTACCCATCAAGAAGCGAAGCAATCAGAGTAGCAATCAGAGACCTCTTGCGACGTGAACTCTGGCCAGAAAACGGTAGCCCACTTACCGAGGAGAACAAGTCAGAGGAGCAATAATAGGGGTCCCATGCCCACAATACACATTAGGAAACATATTAAGTCAAAGTCACAGTCACCATATGACAAGGAGGATTAGAGGTTTGAACTTCAGAGTCTTCTTCAAGAGCGTCAAATTCGCTTTCCGCGCCAAGAAACGAGTGATTCCATTCATGATTGTGTATGCCATACTGTTCATTGTTGTCTCAGATGGACTGCTATCGTCAGACTATCTGTGGTATCTTCTGATGGCATTCATAGTATCCACTTTCTATGCGATTCTTATCTCTCAATTCAGACGGCGAGATATGTCTGTCTTCAAATGCATAGGATGGGGCAACAATGATGTCATGCTTCTAGTGATAGGAGAAGTACTACTTGTTACGATAGCATCGTTTTTGGCCATGCTTCAAATCAGCTTTGAAATCATGGGAATAATCGCATACTTCAGCATTGACCTGGGTTCTGGAACACTCTTCCAAGCAGTATACTATTTCGTGGTCATCGACGCGGTGCCACTATTCACAACTTTCTTTGTGATTCTGGGACTTCAGATACCAGGCCTATTCATAGCTCAGCGCAGGGCTGTTTCAGTTCCGCCAATGAAGGCATTGAGGGAGGAATAAAAATGGTACAACCAATCATACAGGTTCAGGGAGCTAACAAGGAATTCGGTAAAGGAAAGAACACTGTTGCAGCTCTGAAAGACGTGAACCTCGAGATCCAGAGAGGCGAATTCGTGGCCGTTGTCGGTCCGAGTGGATGCGGCAAATCAACCCTGCTTCATGTCATGGCCGGTCTTGAGCAACCGACATCGGGTCGAATACTGGTCGACGGAGTCGATGTCACACTCATTAGCGAGAGGGATCTCCCCAAGGTCCGTATGCAGAAGATAGGTTTCGTGTTCCAAGCGTTCCTGCTCATTGAGGACTTGACAGCCTATGAGAATGTAGAGGCAGTCCTCTGGCCCAGTGTAGACTATACAAAGGAGAAGCAGGAAGCCAGGACATTGGAAGTCCTGAGAGAAGTCGACATGCTAGAGCGTCGCGACCATTTCCCACGACAGATGAGTGGTGGAGAGCAACAACGCATAGCAATAGCAAGAGCATTAGTTAATGGTCCTCCGATTCTGTTCTGCGATGAGCCTACAGGCAATCTCGACTCAAAGACCGGCGAGAACATTCTGAAAATCATTGCCCAGCTCAACAAGGAGAAGAACATGACAGTCGTTCTTGTCACCCATAATGAGGAACTCGTGAAGTTTGCCAAGAAGATTCTCCATATGAAAGATGGCGTGGTTAGATAGGCAGAAGATCATTGCTTCTGGAGGCAGGAAACAGATGCAGCCGGCAGATTGCCAGAAGCAAGAGGACCTTGCGGAGAAGCTGGCGACCAGCGGTAGTAATGCTGATGCTATGGCGCAATTCATCAAGGCAGCCAACTGCTGGAAGGGATGGGAGGTGTTCTCGAAGGCCGCGAATGCCTACGAGAGAGCATACGAACATGGCATGCTATCTCAAAACTACGCAGCGGCGGCAGCAATAATGATTGAAGCAGGTTCATCTTGGATGAAACAAGGTGAACACGACAAATTCGAGATTGACTGCCAAATCGCCGCGGAGGCATATGTTTCTGCTGCGGAAGAAGAGAAGGATTTGATCTACTTAGTTGATGGCGCATTCTGCGCAATCACTGGAGGAAATCTGGAGTTCGCTCGTGATTTGATCAAGACCGTGAGAGAGAGTGCGAAGGGGACCTTGGATGAGATCCTATTCGTAGCCCTGATGCTCAGTGAATATCGATTCGATGACGCGGATCGTGCTATCGAGTCCAAGCTAGTCAAGACTGTTGATGTAAGTAGGCTCGCAAAGATCAGGAGGACATTCTCGCATGTCTTGGCAGGTTTTGTGCGCTCATCCCTCGAAGCAGAGGCAGCAGTAACGATTGCGGGTCTGGAACAAAGTACGGGTCTTGAGCGAAAGAAGCTCAGGATGCTGATACAAAAAGGCATACAGGAGGGCCTGATTCCAGCGTACTTGGACGAGGAGTCTGACGAACTTGTGGTAGACACAGATCGCTATGACGTTTCAAGCCTTGAAACACGAAAGGGGCCCATAATGAGCCGTGACCTTGAAGATCCTGGCGCGTGGGACTTGGATCTCGATGAGGACTGAACTCTAGAGCCCATGCCTGTACGTACAAGCAATGTGACTCCCCTAGAAAACGTTTTTAATCCCGTTGCTGACTCTCACACTGCCCGCCCATGTCACGGCAGGTGGTTCTAATGGCTGAAGGGCTAAAATGGTTCCAGTGTCCGGTCTGCAAAGAGTCGATACACTGGGAAGTACCAACAGATGAGCTCAAGGAAGTGAAACGATTTCCAGCCCCTATTGTGATCAAACACAAGAACCACTATCTCATCTGCTATTTGGATAGCCATCGCCAGCTTGCAGATACTGAGGTCGCTATTGCTTTTATCAAAGGTGAATCCAAAGAGTAGCACAGTCTACCTACTCGATGCCGTTATCCATTGCCCATTCCAGCACTCGCGATGCCTGAGCACTCGCCATTCCCCAGGATTTCAGATTCAGAACAAGATTTCGAATTCCCGTGATCCAATCATCCAGCAATTCCTTGATTCGGAGATGTATTCCAGAGTCTTCAGTCTCATTATAGATTGGCAGTATTTTGTCGACCAGACTCTGAGAGAGAACTAAGATTGTTTCCAAGCGAGCTATCCATTCTTCTCTTGGTAGACCTGTGAGAGTCTGCGCTACCGCAAGATGATAGTCATACTGAGCTGTATAGTATCGTAGACGCCACGAGAGAAACTCAACAAACACGGTCTTGTGAGCAGTAGTCGGTGCTGTCTTCATCAGGAGGGTAAGAAAACGCTGTGTCATCTCATCAGCGGACTGGCTGGCATCGAAGTATAGCGCCATTGCTTGTTGATATTGTTCCTCAGTCAGGCATTCATCAGCTCGGCCGACTGCATTCTTGAAGCGTTCAAGAAGCGCCCG
>Ga0153915_10000174_pt1 | contig 57501 bp, 56 predicted proteins | sample Opewatmetagenome_2_FD_107003 | JGI IMG/M metagenome (GOLD analysis project Ga0153915, IMG submission 107003) | Freshwater wetland microbial communities from Ohio, USA - Open water 3 Core 3 Depth 3 metaG | ecosystem: Environmental > Aquatic > Freshwater > Wetlands | place: USA: Ohio, Lake Erie...
ATGGTGCATTCATCCAAGGTTTTCTTTATCATCCCGTAGTGGTCACGGATGCTATACTCTGCTACTTCTGTCGCCTTGGAAGCCAGTTTCTGAGTCAATACAGAATGTCTTCCATACTCAATAGCTACCATCCGGTCACTAGCATAAGCAACCGAAACAACAAATATGAACGGATTTCGACCACCTCTCCTTGAGGCCGGTATGAAGTCGAGGACTACGAGCATTTTGTTTCTCATGGCATTCTCATATTCCTTCGAATCCCACCCCCTCAACTTTGCTTTCCCAACAACCTGCGGGCTATTCATGAGCATCGACAACACCCTAGGGATGTAATCTTCAGGCTGTCTCAAATCTGGTGCATGACCTGTCACAGACTTGAGCCGCATCGCTTCTCGAACCATTGCACGCACATTCACTCTGTGTCCGCACTTCTCAAAGACATCAGCTATTTCCTCCAGAGTTATCGGAGCTTCGTCCTTGAACTCACGTACTGCCATCAGCAGACATACGGCCATTAGGAGAATGTTGTTGGTGACCCTCTCTTTTGCGTCCGAGATGACTTTCTTGTAGAGATACGCAGTTCGATCGCGTACCTGCTCGTTCAACATCAGTAGCTTCGAAACGTGATTGAGTGTTCTGAGTGCTCTGTACTTTGCTTCACTCTTCCCGATTCTTATACGTGCACTATACACAGTCTTCAGTCGTTTGAATCTCTTCTGTGCATGGCCGGACAATGCTTGGCCATGAGCATCTCGGAAATACGTGTCCTTGTGAAAACCCATGTAGCTTCCAAGCCCGTCCACAATATGCATTCTGTTTCCCAATGAAACATACATGGCTGCATCAGGAGTTTCACCATGTTGTTCCTCCCCCATCTGGTAAGTTGGATGTACGTACTCCCTAGAAACCACAAGCCCACATTCGGCGCATACTATGTGCCCTTGACTGGTCACCAGTTGCCCCGAACAGTCCGGACAGGACCATGAAGAGGTTACGAGCTGTTCACCTGTTTCATCAACCAATGGCTGTACCACAAGACATACCCATCATTCGAATCCATAATTGGATTCCAGGCACCCCTGTTCTCTTTACAAGACACGTATGTCTGCTCCATCGAACACGCATGGCTACTAGACAGTCATTTTCACCCTACCCAGAAAGAGGGATTTCCGAAACTACTGTGTCCTCCGATGGGTGCTCTTCACGTTATCACGATATAGAATGTATTGGATGAGAAAGTCTTGCTCTGTGAAGATGTTGGCTTAGCAATCCCGAGCACAACTCTAAGGCCCCCCAACGATCCCAGTATCTCAAGCCCTTTGGTTTCAGTTCTCCGGAAGACGGTGCCCTCACCATACAGTCTCGCCTGTTCCCCCTTAGGAATAGCCTTGGAGTCAATGACCACATCAACGTGGTCTTTGACATTGAACCTACTGGAAAGCGCTTCTGGAAGTTCAATCGTGAGTGTTGCACCATCACTCTTGGACGACACTTTCAAGAGCTTGAGTCTCTTAGTGTCCGTTTCCTTGATGGATTCGATGATGGCATCCTTGAATCTGACACCCATAACTCTAACACATCCAGCAGACTGAGGCTTCGCGGTGAGCGGCCGAAGGCATTGAATTAAACCTGTCGCTGCTCTCTTGTGCCGTTTTTTAGGCGTTGCAGCGACAGTTATTCGGTGGGCCTGATGCTTCCGAAACTGCTAGCCATATTGTTCCTGTCTGTGGCGATGGCATCTTACTTCGTAGCACCAGTTTCGGCCTTCTATTTCGAACTCTACTACTTCGAAACAGACAAGATGGTGTATGAAGTTGGCGAAACAATCGAGATGGTCGCCAAGGTCGCTGCTGAGTTCAGCGAAACTGGATCATGTGATCTCTATTTTGCTGTTGTGAGAAGCAACGACTCTGTAACTGTCTTCTACGACGGCTACAGCATCCCCTCCGAATCCAGTTCTCGCCTTCTGAGTTCGCCTTATGTCATAGTGCCCCATGACATCACCCCGGGAGTCGTTAGCGCGAAAGTACAGGTGGTCTTTAACATCGTCGTATACGATGAGTACACCCAAGGCAATCAAACGCAGATTGAGATTGATGTGAAAAGAGGTCACCTAACGACGTTTCCAGAAAGCCCAATGTCGGTTGAGTTCGGAACCAACGCGACAGTCACACTGAGGATTGCAAGCCCACACAACAACAACGTAGTTCTATCCAACGAGCCCGTTTCGCTCTATGTCCAGAGTCCAGACAGTTTGCCAGTGTTTCAAACAGAAGCATTGACAGACTCGCAAGGTCTGGTTCAATTGAATTGGACCGAATCCATGGGCCCACCAGGGGTATACAATCTGACTGTCAATGGAGCAGGCACTGCTTCATTCCTACCGTTTTCCGAATCACTACAAGTCACTGTGCAACCTGGAGCATCGAGCCTAGAAGTACGGACCGTCACCGAACAGGTCTACTGCCAATCCTACGACTGTACTCAGATGGAGTTCGCAGAAGTCACTGTTGAACACCTGAACACATCACAGTCCCCAATCCATGATAGCGAACTGAATTGGAATGCATCATTTGGCTGCGGATCCATGAACAATCTAGGGAATGGAACCTATAGTGCACTAATACCTTTCAGCACCGGGCCCGGACTGTATGCCATTGACCTCACAGCAACAAATGCCGCTTATCAGACTGCCGTAAGCACAGTTGTCATACGGGCAAATAGCAGACCACTATTAGCGAATGTCACACTGCTCTCGGAGGTGGTATGCGGCACGCTAATCCGAATTCTGGTGGTAATCACTGACGGATTGAGCAGAACCCCAGTTGGTTCACTCCCATTCACACTCGGTATTACAGCAAGTAATGAAGACCTGACTGTAGTGGAGGGCGCCACCAACTCTTCGGGCGCTATACAAATCACAGCATACGTACCAACCACATCTTGGGGTAGTGGGTTTCTATCTTTGATTGTCCAGAATACAAGCTGCTACAGCGATTTGTCTGAAACACTACCGATTGATGTCCTATTTCATCCTAGCGTGCTAAGCCAAGCAAATACCCCGATCATTATCAACCACAATGCAGAAGTCCGCCTGCTCCTGTCAGACCCCATTGGATTGCCGGTCTTCGGTGCAGTAGTCGAGCTACATACACCCGACAACGTCACAGTGGTCATGAACTCCACGAGCTACGACGGTACCACGCTCCTCCGCTGGCGAGTTCCTCCGGGAATTGGCCTTGGAAACCAGACTCATCTGTTGGTGATACACAGAAACGATGGAAGGTTCATCAGTCATACAACGAGATACTTGGTATTCATGGTTCTTTGCCCACTGTTTCTTGAGTCCTCCAATAGCACAGTGCAAGTCGTACGGGGGCACAATGTATCCATTTGGCTCACGATGGTATCGGGCGGGCCTCAGTGCCAACTGATCAATCTTACGCTCAGAAGCAATGACAGTTCATTGACAACTTCGGCTGTGATTCCCACTGACACGCACGTGGAAATCACACTGAAGATGAGCTCAAACATTGCTCCAGGCCCATACGAGGTCTATGCAGAAGTCCTGTCCGGGCCATTTGTCATACTGAACCAGTCTCAAGTCGAAGTCATTGTTATTGGCACTCTACAAGCGGGTTTCGCCATTGTTTCAGCATTCTATGCTGAAGCCCTCATAGTTGATCCTATTGTGAGAGATGACACTGATAGCACACCAGACTCGGTATCGGCAACCCTATATTTCAGTGATTGCGGAATTCAAATCCTCTTGGATCCGGCCCTTCCTCGTATGCCATGGTCGATTCCACTGCCCCTTCAAGTGGCCCCCGGAGCTCACAACGTTACAATCGAAATCAGCCGTCCTTGGTTTGTCGCAGCACGCAGGTCTATTCTCGTGTTTGTATGGATGCGAACAAGAATTGTGATCTCAGTATCGACCTACAGACCAAACAAGACAGGTTCTGACCCCGGGCTGGAACTGGTTCAGGTCGCTGACAATACATCGAGTAGCTCTCCTGGTTCAATCATAAGCCCTCCGCCAATCTTGTTCAATGGCACAACTTCAACCGTGTCGCCTACTGCACGAGAAACCTCTCTTACGAGCTGTCCAAGGTTCAGCTCTGGCACCAACAACCTGTCAACTGTGTCAGCAAACTGCCTTACCTCAGAATCAGGAAATGGCCATAGAGTTCTAAGCCTCAAGGAACGAATCGACAGGGGACTCGCTCTGTTCATGACCACTTCTTCCACAGTCCTCGAAGTACTTCCGAAGGAAACCACCCCCCACTCTGCTGTTTGCGGCCCTGAGAATACGACATCAGTCAGAAGGGCTCTCTCCCTCAGAATCTTGTCTGCCAGTCTTCTCACGAGCCTGTCGTGAGTTTCGGGGTCCGAAGTCATCCTCAGCCCATTATTGTCGTGGGTTGAACCGGTCACGAGCAGATTGTGGCCATCACCAAATCTTGGCATTATTGCATGTCCGCTCGCATCAATGCCGCCAAATGACGCTTCTCCTGCTCGTGCGAATCTTCTCTGCACTGTCACATCTCTGTTTCCTGTAATAACAACCCTCTCTCGAGAGTGAGCGACAATCTCGTCGGACAGCAGTATCGTTGGATGCCTCAGGCGTTCAGACAGGAGGAAGGCCCTCAGGGTCAGCTCATAAGTCTCTTCTGCTGAGCTCGGAGCAAGCACTATGCTTTCGTAGTCACCATGAGACCCCCATCTGGACTGCATGACGTCTCCTTGGGCAGCCTTAGTTGCTTGCCCTGTGCTCGGGCCTGCTCTCTGAACGTCCACAATGACACAAGGCGTTTCAGTCATGACGGCATAGCCTATGCCTTCCTGCATAAGACTGAACCCCGGTCCCGAGGTAGCAGTCATTGAAAGAAGGCCACCCCACGAGCTACCAATGATGGCGGAGATTGCCCCTATCTCGTCTTCCATCTGGAGGTACGTGCCCCCCACCAGTGGTAACCTTTCAGCCATGATTTCAGCAATTTCAGATGCAGGTGTGATTGGATAGCCAGCAAAGAAGCGGCAGCCCGCAGCTATGGCCGCTTCAGCACAAGCTTGATTCCCTTGCCAGAAGTGAACCGATCTGTCTTGACCAGACATTCTTGGGACTCTCGATCCTGCGTCGTTCTAGTGTCAAGATAAGATTTCTGCAACAGCTCCCGAGTGCAAGTCGTCAGGAAGACTGCGACTCAATCATATCATACGAATCGCCGGTCTTGAGAAGGATTGGTCGCAGTCTTTGACTCGCGCATCATCCGACGCCAATCGACATTGACTCTTCGTTGTCATCGAAACGAAACATGCACGGCAGTTATCCCGATAGTCTTTTATCAAGCACACCATGTGCTGCTAGGCTGAGCGGCCATGGTCTAGTATGGTCTAGGACGGAAGCCTCCCAAGCTTCCAACCCGAGACGGTTTCGCTGACCGCGAACTGCGGGAGTTCAAATCCCGGTGGCCGCACCATCTTCGTTCGCCATGCTTAAGGGGAAGTTCAACAGATTGGGTCATTGGCGAGTGATGATTGTCATGACCCCGATGAGTCGATTTGGACGATGATATGGATCTTGAGTTAAGAGCTCGCCACTATTACTTTCGGTCACCTCTACTGTCCGTGTGCATTTAATCGTACACCACGCACAATGCTTTTAAGTTCCCAACACGGTGCCCCAGTTGGACTGCAATGTCTCGGGACTATGTTGAGGACGAGCTGAGCCGACACAGTGTGTTCAAGTCAGAGCAATTCCTGTCTGTCGACTATGTCCCTGAAACACTTCCTCATCGTGAATTGGAGCTGAGAACTCTGGCTCAGAGCTTCAAGACTCTCATAACGTCACCCGGTCGGACGAGTCAGAAATTCATCGTCGAGGGGCCTGTTGGCACTGGAAAGACAGCCGTGACCAAGAGGTTCTCAGAGCAGATGGTCCAAGCGGCCAACAGAAGAGGCATTCGGTTGCACAAGCTGCATATCAACTGCCGAGTGAACAAGACCACCAATCTGATCTACATGAAGATGCTTCGTGAGTTCAAGCCGATGTTTCCTCGTAGAGGACATTCGCCTGCCGAAATCCTCCAAATGGTCTTAGAAGTCCTCGACTCCGAAGACAAGTATCTCCTATTGATTATGGATGAGCTTGACTATTTCATTAGACAGAGAGGGGCAGACATACTCTATGACCTCACACGACTTATGGACGACCGACTCAATGCCCCACAAAGAATCTCAATGATAGGAGTAGGGCGCGACATCTCAGTTGACGAGAGCATGTTTGATCACAGTATCCTCAGCACCCTCCAGCGCAACATCTTGCATTTCGAAAAATACAATTCTGAGGCGCTGCACGACATTCTGAGAGACCGAGTTGTGTTGGCATTTGAACCCAACACAGTCATGGACGAGGCTCTCCAAGTCATATCCGACATAGCATCTGAGCGTGGTGATGCAAGGTATGCTATTGAGTTATTGTGGCGTGCAGGTAAGCAAGCCGACCGCGAGGGCTCTAAGGCAGTGTATCCTGACTACGTACGCCAGGCCAAGGCCGACACACACCCTGAGCTGAGGAAGGAGGTCTTCACGTCTCTCCCGCTACAGACCAAACTTCTCTTGCTGGCTGCGAGCAGGCATCTGAAAGAGATTCGTAGTGCTTATGCGACGATAGGAGAGGTGGAGGACATGTATCACACAGTGTGCGAAGAATATGGACAGGAGCCAAGAGCACACACCCAAGTCTGGCAGTGGGTCCAAGACCTAAGCGCTCATGGAATAGTCGACACAAAGCGGTCTGGACAAGGGCAGAGGGGTCAGACTACGCTCATAGGTCTGTCGGACGTTCCTGCAGACATGCTCGAACGCTTCCTTGTAGATCTGCTCAAGTGACTTTAGGAGGATGCTCGAATCATTATGAACCCTGTTTCTGGCATGCGAATACCGATCGAAGATCTGTTCTCTTCAAAAGGGCGCGTAAGAATCCTCAGAGAACTTGCCATGTCTGGTGAGCTGAACATATCGGAATTGTGCAGAAGAGCTGGACTGAACCACAGTTCAACAAAGGCTCATTTGGAGGTACTACTGCAATCCGGTTTGATTGAAGAGAAGACATTCGGCAGAATCAAGATCTACCGATACCGCGTCGAAGACCTGAGGGCGCGTTCTCTGAGGAACTTGTTTGACCTATGGTCATCATAAGAGGTCCAAGAGCAGGATGACCGCCTACTTGTGCCGTCTCTTCTACCTCGGCAACAACTATCATGGTTCTCAGTGGCAATTAGGACTACGCACGGTCCAAGGTGAGCTCATAAGTGCAGCTGCAAAGTGGAGTGGGGAAGAACACTCACCGGCCACAATCCAGTTATCAGGACGCACAGATGGAGGGGTACACAGCATAGGTCAGATAGCAATGATAGTGTCCGGCGTACCACTAGACATCAACCAGATCAACAAACATCTACCGAACGACATCACGCTCTGGGCTTATGCAGTGGCCCCGCCTGGGTTCAAGCCACGTCACAGCGTGCTTATGCGCCATTATAGATACTACCTCGACACATCAGAGATGAATCTTGATGTGGCATCAATGCAAAAGGCTACGCAACATCTCATAGGGTCACATGATTTTGCCTTGCTTTCAAAACCAGACGGCAACAGATCATCCAGGGCGACGCTTCTTAATGCCTGTATTACGGGTTCTGAAGATATGCTGACATTGGACACGTACGGAACCAGTTTTCTATGGAAGCTCGTGCGGAAGATAGTGTCTCTGCTCATTCACGTTGGAACGGGCGAACTGGCCCCCGAAGTTGTCCCTGAAATCCTTCATGGGCAGACGGTGATACACAGTGGGATCAGGCCTGCCGCACCCGAATGCCTTGTACTCATCGAAGCAATCACACCAGTTCGTATGAAACGGAGCAAGCTGGCAGTGAAAAGAGTCCAAAAACAGATGTACACCCAATTGGGATTCCTTGCGAAATCGACTAGGACCTTGTCTGCTTTGAGCGAGGACTCTCTTTTGAAGCAATAGATGCTCTACTAATACCAAGCCATTTGGCAAGTACATTACCGGCTTTCGGATCTCTTGTTGCGATTTGTTCCACTGTATCATAGAAGGCCCGACCTGCTCTTCTCCTAGAGACTCTGGACAAATGCGAGATCTTGGAAACGGCATCTGCATTCTTGTCCCATTTTCTGGCGCCACGCCACACGAGAAGGGGCCAAGACGGTTCCGAATAGTCTAATCGTCGATACGGTGTATCCGAGCGACTTGCTACAATCCCTACTGCAAGGAAATCTTGGACATATGCCAGCAGTTTCCAGTTTTGTTCTCTCCGTATTCTGCCGAGCGCCAAGTCAGATAATGACAATGCTTCAAACCCCTGGCTTAGCTCATGATAAGCTGTAAGATGCAGATGCAGATTCTCCTCGAGCCAGAGCACCAACTCCTCAGGATCAACGTCTGCCTCTGATACGGTTCTTCTAGCTACACTAGGACTAGTTGCCATAAAGAGCCTGCTTAGGGTTTCCTTGACACCACGACGAACATCCCTTGACGCCAAGGAACTGACCCCCAAGGTGACATCACCAACAGCAAGCACCTCCAAGTCAGAGATGGCCGCTCGCAGGTCGCCACCTGACTGGTCAGCTATGTCCTCAAGGACCGTGTCCGTGATTTCGAGTCCATTGAGCACTGCAACTCGTTTCAGAACGCCGAGCATGTCTTTTGCGTCTATGGGCTTCATATTGAGTACTCGACAATGTCTTTTCAAGTCTTTCAGGCGAGGGCTTTCGGGATCGTTGGCAGTCATAACTAAGGGGTGGATAGTTTCTTCTATGACTTTCAGGATAGCCCCAGCCCCACCCCTGTCACCAGTACCAGAGAGGCCATCAACTTCGTCCAGCAAAATGATGCGCATTCGTCCGTCAAGGGTCTGTTGTGTTGATGCAGTCCACACTTGCGTTTCTATAACTCCCTTGTTGCGCTTGTCACTCGCATTGAACTCGACTAGTTCAGCATCCAAGTCCCTAGAAAGTGCAACCACAGCTGATGTCTTGCCAATTCCTGGCGGTCCTAGTAGCAGCATCGCCTTGACCTTTGGCGTTTTCCGTTTCCAAGAAGCCACCCAGTCACTGAGCTCTTGAAGAGCCTCATGATTACCTGCCACCTGATCCAGACTCTGCGGCCTGTGCTTTTCAGGCCAAGGCAGACCTTCCTCACTCATTCCGATTCCTTCTGAAGTCCTACGAAAGACAAAAGCGCTCCAAGCTGAACCTCTCCGCTTGCTCCTTCAGATATACGAAACTCGGCTTCTGCCGTCCTCTCAAGAAACACCATTCTCAGATGTTCTGAAACATCCTGTTTCATGATCTCTCTATGTACCTGCCGTATCAAGTCAAGGGATGATAGTCCTTGATGATAGATGAGATCTCTGAGGATTTGAAGCGCCGCGTCACATTTGCCAGACTGTGCCACCAGTAGCATTTCATGCACTCTCTTGGGGTCTGGTTGGCCTGATATCGCGTAGACCACTTCATCGGTGACACTTCTACTTGCAGCGGCTGCAGCCTGTAGTAGATTGATTGCAGTCCTCATGTCTCCCTCCGCAAGATACAGTATGGCCTCCTTTCCACTGGAAACAAGTTTGACATTCTCACTTTTCGCGATGTATTCAATTCTACCTGTGACACTTTCATCTGAGAGCCGGGCGAACTTGAAGATGGCACATCTTGACTGGATTGGCGGAATGATTCGACTAGAGTAGTTGCATATCAGTACCATTCGACACGATGCCGCATTTGCCTCCATCGTGCGTCTCAGAGCATGCTGTGCGTCACTCGTCAGGTGATCGGCTTCATCCAAAACGAGGATTTTGAACGGCGCACCCCCTGCAGGAAGAGTCCGTGCAAAGTGCTTGATCTGGTTTCTCACGACCTCGATTCCTCTCTCGTCACTGGCATTCAGTTCCATGAAATTCTGTTCAAACGATTCGGCAAACAGATCTTTTGCCATCGCGATAGCTGCAGTGGTCTTGCTCGTTCCGGGTGGGCCAGTGAAAAGGCAGTGAGGAATATTCCTGTTCTCAACGAACTTTGCCAGACTCCTGATCACCGACTCTTGGCCGACTATATCTGCCAGAGTCGATGGTCTATACTTCTCGGTCCAGAGGTCCATACTCATCGACTTTCATCATCCTACTCTGGGAAGCTTGTGACACTTCAGTGTCGCAGGATGAGAGAACTCGCCATCGGCCCTTAAAAGACCCTTCGGGCAAGCTCAGTGCCGCCATTGCATTCCAAATGATGAGCCTGACCCCACGGGAAGGGCTTTATGAGGGCCACACCAACTTTGCATCCGTGCTCTCATGATGAAGATCTGTGACGATGTCGGTGAGATGGTGGACCGATTTAGGATGACTTTTCTTAACGACGTCAGGGAATGTATATTCAGGAAGGATGTTCCGACGATTACTGCCTGTGGCCACCAGATGGGTCCTTTCCACCAAGGCGATCATGCAGACTTGCCAAACTGGGTCATTGAGAAGTTCCTGAAGCACAATCTCGTTGACCTAGCAGCCGAGGACGCCTATGAGTCCCTGAGAAGAGTGGAGAACCTCTATAGAGAGGACGAGAAACAGCCACACAAGCTTCAGCCATTTCATCCGAATCTCTATGCAGCACTCAATCGTAAATTACTGCGGCTTGAAAGCGACAAGACATCGCTAGACCCTAGGAGCTACGAAGAGATTGAGAAGCTCAAACGGATAATTCCATTTCTGGTAGAATCTCGTCTGTCCAAGATAGTACGTGCAGCGAAGTCCGGCGCCTATCTCGAGATGCGCAAACAGATGGCCAACGAGGAACGCTGGTTGTGTGAAGAGCTCTCACGAATCGTGTCTGAATGGCGTGACCGTGTGATGAGATAGGAGAAGCCAACACAGGAGCTTAAATACGAATCAACATGCCTAAGCAGTAGACGCAGAGCAGCTGCCCGACCGCGTACGCCGTCTAGAGCAAAGATGTCGAGGCTGGAATCGATGTCAGGTCATGATGAGGGTCCACAAGAGAGATTCGAGGAGTTCCTTCGCACTTACAAGGATGAGCATGGGAATCTCACCTACTGGCCCAAGTGCCAGCAGATGTCTCTCAACGACGAAACGTCGCTCGTGGTAGACTTCCAAGACTTAGTGAGCTTTGACAACATGTTTGCAGTACTGGCTGCCGAGAATCCAGAATCGTTTCTCAGTACAGCCAGCAATGCATTGCTTTCGATTCTCAGAATAGAGGATCCTGACTATGTGAGTAAACTGGACATCACCACAATCAAGATTCGGATAATCAACTACTCCGAACACGTTCCTCTCCGGCACATAAGATCGAAACACATAGGCAAAATGATTCAGATAAGCGGAATCATGATGCGGGCAAGTGAGGTCAAGCCCCTCCTAGTCGAAGCTGTCTTCAGATGCAGGGTCTGCGGACAGGACATACCACAGGCACAGGAGGACGGCCGTTATACTGAGCCTCCGCTATGTCCTACCTGTGGCAAGAAGACAGCCATGCGACTCATTCCTGAGCAATCCAGATTCGTAGACTGGCAGAAAGTGAGAATACAGGAATCTCCCGACGAGCTTCCTCCTGGGCAGATGCCGAGGTCGGTTGATGTGGTTCTCGAAGGTGACATTGTAGATCTGTCTCGACCTGGCGACCTAGTGAAACTCGCAGGAGTACTTCAGACGACGCCTGACTTCTCGCGGCACGGTGGCAGGTTGGCCACGTTCAACGTCTTCATAGAGGCCAATGGCGTTGAAATCGCCGAAAAGGAGTACGAACAACTTGAGATATCGGAGGAAGATGAGAAGCGCATACGTGAATTGGCGGAAGATCCCTATGTACATGAAAGGGTGTATGCGTCCATCGCGCCCTCTATTCATGGTCATGAACACGTGAAAGAATCCATTGCCCTGCTGCTGCTCGGGGGCGTGGAGAAAATACTGCCTGATGGTACACACCTCAGAGGAAGGTCTAACATCCTGATTATCGGTGATCCAGGTACTGGGAAAAGCCAAATCCTCAAATTCGTGGCCGGCCTTGCTTCACGTGGTCTCTATACCTCTGGCAAAGGCACTACTGCAGCAGGGCTGACGGCAGCTGTGATCCACGATACGGACACAGGAGCCATGACGCTTGAGGCGGGAGCACTGGTGCTAGCTGACCAAGGAATTGCATGCATTGACGAATTCGACAAGATGGACCCAAACGATCGGACCGCTATACATGAAGCTATGGAACAGCATACGGTCAGCATAGCCAAGGCTGGAATCGTCGCCACGCTCAATGCAAGGACCTCAATTCTGGCCGCGGCAAATCCTGCTCTGGGCCGATACGAGCCCTCAATGTCGATACAGGACAACATAAAACTCCCATTCACGATTCTCTCAAGGTTTGACCTGACTTGGATACTTGTAGACACGGTTGAGCCCACGAAGGACAGGGAGCTAGCTCAGTTCATACTAAGCATGCATCAGAGGAAGAAGAGCCCAATCAAGGAAACAGTTCCTCCAATAGCGCCTGAGTTCTTGAAGAAGTACATTGGTTACGCCAATCGCTATGTGATACCTCAGCTCACAGCTGAGGCTGCTGAAGTCATTGAGAACTTCTATGTAGACCTCCGCAAGAGTGCAGAAGGCGGCGCGGCGCCTGTGCCAATCACTGCTCGTCAGCTGGAATCATTGGTTCGTCTTGCAGAGGCAAGAGCAAGAATGGCTCTACGTCCCAAAGTGACCAAGGAAGATGCCCAGGCGGCAGTCCGTTTGATGCAAGAATCGCTACGAATGGTTGCTCTAGACACTACGACTGGGAAGATCGATATAGACCGACTTGTGTCTAAGATGAGCGCTGCTCAGCGGAGCTCGTCAGACGTGATTCTGAAAGCCGTGAAGGATATGGAAGCCGAAGGCTCTCCAGTTGTGAGCGAGGATGCATTGATACAAAGAGTTACTGCCATGGGTCTCTCAAAAGAACGTGCTGAAGAAGTCATCAAGAAGCTTGTTGCAGAGGGCATCCTGTTCAACCCACGTGAAGGTAAGATTAAGCGGGCTCAAGCATGAGAAAGGAGCCCATAAGATCTTGAACGGGGCGGACGACAACGCGTCTTGACGAGATTCCAATAAACCAGCAAGTCATTTCCTTACTCCAAGAGAGTGGCATATCCAATCTCTTTCCGCCGCAAGAGGCGGCCTTCAATACTGGTGTGCTTGATGGAAAGAACCTCGTGCTTGCAGTCCCCACCAGCTCTGGCAAGACACTGGTCTCTGAGATTTGCATGCTCAAAGCCATACTAGAGAGAAAAGTGAAGGCGGTGTATCTCGTTCCGCTCAAGTCTTTGGCGCGAGAGAAGTACGACGAGTTCAGGAAGTATGAGAAACTTGGAATACTGACAGCGATGTCTGTAGGCGACTACGATTCTCCCGGGGCGAAGTTATCCGATGCAGACATCCTCGTGTTGACTACCGAACGAGCGGATTCGCTCATTTGTCACAAACCTGAGTGGATTGACGACATCGGGGTCGTCGTGGTTGATGAAGTCCATCTAGTCAATGACCCCTCCAGAGGCCCGACACTTGAGATGGTAATCGCCAAAATCACTCAGATGCTTCCAAACATCCAGCTGATTGCTCTGAGTGCCACAATACCGAATGCCGAGGATATTGCAGCTTGGCTGAAAGCGGAACTGGTCAGGAGTTCATGGCGGCCTGTTCCTCTCAGTGAAGGAGTCCTTTTCGAGAGCAAAATCAGATTCAGCAATGGGTCTTCTCGACCGATTCGGCATGCGCGAGGCGAGGAGCTGGCTGATCTCGTCTGTGACACATTAGATGAGAATGGCCAGGTCTTGGTCTTTGTTTCAAGCCGCCGTTCTGCGGTGTCGGTAGCAAACAGGACTGTACCCATTGTACGACCCTACATCTCCCGGAGTTCCATGGAAACGATATCTCAGGCATCCGGTCGGATAGCAGGGGGCCCCAGCGCTCCTGAGGCGTCCAAGGTGCTGGCTAAGATGATGCAGGCTGGTGTGGCCTTTCATCATGCAGGTCTGACAGGTCCGGAGCGCACGACAGTCGAAGACTGCTTCAAGGGTAATCTACTGAAGGTGATTGTTGCTACTCCGACGCTGGCGGCCGGGATCAACTTACCCGCGAGACGTGTTGTGATACGCGATTATCGTCGTTACGAAGAGGAGCGTGGAAATCAACCTATTCCTGTGCTAGAGTACAAGCAGATGGCGGGTCGCGCAGGCCGCCCCAAGTACGATCAGTACGGGGAGGCGGTCCTAGTAGCAAGGACAGAAGAGGAGTACGACTTTCTGATGGACCACTACGTTTCATCTGAACCCGAGGAGATCAGATCCAAGCTGGCCTCAGAGTCTGCAATCCGTTTCCATTTGTTGTCATCTATAGCTGGAGAGATGACACACAACAGGGAAGAGATAGATCGTCTCATGGATGGCACCTTCTTTTCTTATCAGTTCAATCGCTGGGAGATTGACCACTACATCTCCTCTGCACTGGATTTTCTTGAAGAGGGCCGATTAGTTGGGCGGAGCAAAAACGATGAGCTCTACGCGACCGGTCTGGGGGAAAGGGCCGCAAAGCTGTACATTGATCCTGAGACTGCTATCTTGTTTCGAGATGCACTATCAGAGGTCGAGGCCTTCCATCCACTCGGTATGCTCCATCTCATATGCAGTACCCCTGATCAGCCTCTCACACATGCATCACAGGCCGAAACCGAAGACTGTGAAGTCTTCATCGGTGATCATGAGGGTGAGTTCATTGTTGACATATCCGAACAGATGGATGACTATGAAGAGTATCCGCGTTTTCTTGCGCAAGTCAAGACCGCGCGAATGTTGAATGACTGGATATCTGAGCGAACAGAACGAAGTATCACTGAGGACTACGATGTAGGGATGGGCGATGTTCATCGCTACATTGAGGCTGCGGATTGGTTGATACACGCTGCATCTGAGGTCGCTCGAGTTACTGGCAGGTCGCAACTGATTCCTTCTCTGCACGCGCTTCAAGTACGGGTCAAGAACGGCGTACTTCCAGAGCTATTGGAGCTCGTCGGTCTGAGAGGCGTCGGACGCGTAAGAGGTCGAATGCTGTTCAATCACGGTCTGAGAACTCTTTCCGACTTGTACCGGGCTCCAGTAGAAGAGATAGCCAGAGTACCTGCAATTGGACTCACCATCGCCGAGTCCATAAAGCACCAGCTGGGTTTCGAAACGAGTGATGCTGGCGACAAAGTTCCAGCCACAAGCGAGCGGGATGACCAGTCTGCTTCAGCACAGACACTGCTTGAGGAGTTTGAAGACGAAGACAGCTAGAGCAGGATACCCTCTAGGTTTCTCTCAATTACCTTCACCAAATCCCCTGTATAGCGTGTGCAAATGTCGCTCTCTGAGTGGCTCTCTCCATGTTTCGTTATTTCACGGCCGCACAATTCCTCAAGAAGATTCTGGGATGCGCTGCCCACTACGTCCAGATTGTATCCTCCTTCAAGGAAGAATGCAAGCCTGCCCTGTGCGTTCTGTTGAGCAATTGCCTTGATTCGCCTATTCATCATGGAGATGCCAGAGTTCGTGAGACCCATGCTCGTCAGAGTGTCCTGAAAATGACAGTCAAACCCGGCCGAAACGAGCACGAATTGAGGCTTGTAGGCCTTTGCCAAGGGTTCGACTATGCGATTGAAGACTACATCGTAGGATTTGTCCCCGGCACCCGGGTACATCGACAAGTTCACGGTATAGCCCTTGCCCTCTCCGGTTCCAATCTCATCAGGAAAACCCGAACCCGGGAATATCGTACGCCCGTCTTGATGCATAGTGACATAGAGAACCTTGTTGGTGGAATAGAAGGCTCTTTGCGTTCCATTGCCATGGTGCGCATCGTAGTCAATGATCATCACTCTGTCAAGCTTTCTCTTTGTAACAAGATGATTTGCGGCAACTGCGATGTTATTGACAAAACAGAATCCGAGCGCACTATCATATTCTGCATGGTGCCCAGGGGGTCTACAAAGGATGTAGGCGTTGTTGCTCTTGCCATCCATTATCCTATCGACAGCTCCAATGCCTCCTCCTGCCGCCAACACCATGGCTTCATACGTGAATGCGTTCACTGCAGTATCGAGAGTAAAGAAACCACCACCTCGACGAGACTTCTCACGTATGTCCGTAATGTACCTCCTGTCGTGTAGAGCGTATATTTCACTGAGATCTGGTGGTTCTGGTGTGACCAGTCTGATGTCACCAGCCTTGAGTAAGCCTGCTCCATCTATGTATTTCATGGCCGTTCTCAAGCGTTCCGGACTCTCCGGATGTCCCGGAGATATCTCATGTTTCGTGAACACTTCATGATACACCAAGTCAGTTGTCATCTCAGGATTCCTCAATAGTGTAAGACTCTCAGACCTACAGGATCAATGGCACGCTGATGAAGGCCTGAAACCACTTGCTGTTGGCAGGTAACTTAACTGATATGGTACAGCTCAGTGTAGCCAATCGATGAAGCCGACTAACACACTGTCGGCGGACAACAGCTGAGTAGAGCATCATGGATAATCTTTATCTTCGCGTTGGTCGACGCCAGCCCCGAGTCATGGGTCGGTAGTCTAGCTTGGTATGATTCTTGCTTGGGGTGGTTCTGGCGTTGTTGCCAGCACCACAGAATGCAAGCGGACGGGAGTTCAAGCAGCCGGGGACTTCCCCCGACTGGAACTCATCTCCCCCGGCCCACCATTCACCTCTTTTCGGGAATTTCCCACAGGGTTTCATAGATTGGCCCGGGTGATGTGAGAGTGCTCTTGGTCATTTGAAAAGACGAAACTGTCATTGTACCGGCAGACTCTCTGACTAATGACTCCAAGCTCTTGACAATCCCCTCTCTATCATTCACTGCCCGTACTCGGGCTATCGTAGCATGCGCCTTGAACCCTTTCTCAAGAGGATACCCCAGATTCGCCAGTTCCGTGTCGATTTTTTCCTTGAGATCAGTCATTTCCTGTGCATTCTGCGAAACCCCAATCCATATGACATTCGGGCGTCGTGGGTTTGGAAAGGCACCGATGCCCTCCACCTGAATTGTGAATGGCGAAAACTGCAGTACGCCCAGAGCCTTCCTCATCTCATCTATTCTTGATACTGGAGTATCACCAAAGAATCGGAGTGTAAAGTGTATGTTGTTCTTCTCCACGAGCTTAAGTTTGGCAGCTTTACTGTCAAGTCGACTCTGAATACGTGATATTCGAGCAAGGAGCGCATCGTCTCTGATGTCAATACTTAGAAACACCCTCATCTTTTCTGACAAGTGGCACGCCTCAAGTCTTCTCTGAGTGAGCTCCGCCTGATTAATACTAGCGTTACGTCATCCGCGACGAACGCTTTCAAACGGCGCCATGGGAGGACGAACCCGGCAAGGCTAGTTGGATCAAAGGCTGAAGGCATCTAAGAGTGATTTCTCACTGGATTCTGGTCCATATGGTTAGATGTGTCGACACCAGTTGCTGGGAGCAAGCAGTGCCGACCACAAAGGAGATTTAGCACACATCTAGACTCAGCTGTGTCAGGTTGGACATATTGTCATGAATCTCGTCATTATCACAGGAATGCCAGGTGCAGGAAAGAGCGAACTAGCGCAGATTTTCCGTGATGCAGGTTTTCCAGTCATTGTGATGGGTGATGTCATCCGTGAAGAGAGCCGAAAGAGAGGTCTTGAAGCCAACTCCGAAAGCACGAAGAAGGTCATGCTGGATCTTCGTGAACGAGAGGGCCCGGGAGCAATCGCTATTCATTGTCTTGACGAGCTGAAGACGCAGACGTCCCCGGCGGTTGTCATCGAGGGCTGTCGGAGCGTTGCAGAAGTTGAGGTCTTTCAGCAGTACGCCCAGTCGGTCGCGATTGTGTGTATTCATTCATCTCCGCTCACCAGGTTTGCTCGCCTATGCCAACGGGCACGCGAAGATGCTCCTCCAGAGTGGTCAAGCTTCCGGGAGCGCGACCTCAGGGAAATCTCGGTGGGTCTTGGTGGGGTTATTGCATTGAGTGACATAATGCTGATCAATGAAGGATCCATTGAAGTCCTGCGCAAGTCAGGGAGAAGAGTTGTAGCGAGGTTTCAGAAAGATGCAAGCCGTCGTGCGAAGCCGCGTATATCCGACAGAAGACCGAGAACGAGTTGAGAAAGCAATCGCAAATATCTTCGCTGATCTTTCTTACGCTATAGTTGAAGATGAAACGTACTTCGAGGTGCAGTCCTCTCTCAATCGAGTTGGCTCTCTTGACTGGCTTCGACAAAGAATCCATGAGCTCAAGATAATCGATGCTGTGCGTTCACGATTGCTGTCCAACTGGAGTGGAAGTTCAACATGGTTGTGCCTTGATAAGCAGGCCGCTTTCTCAGGAAGGGTCAGAATCGCTGACGACTCTGAAGAATCTCCACCGCTTGGATTCATAGAGATTGTATTGCAGTTTGATACAGAGCCAGAGTTCCAGAGATTCCTGACTTGGTTTGTTCCGCGTACTGCAGACGGACACGTTATTGAGGGCTAGAATCTCAGCACAAATACTTCGCGTGTCAACCCGCTATGCACAGGTACCGGTAGTCGAAGCTCTGGGGTGAAACCGCAGTCAGTCATCAATTGCAGAACGTTCATTTCAGCACTTCCACAAAGACACACACTTCCTCCTTTCGACAGTAATCCACTGGCTTGTTGCAGGAGTGAACTGACCAGTTTTGTTGCCTCTGCTCCACGGGTCGAGCTGGACCTGCCATATGGAGGATCTGTCACAACACAATGGCATCCTCGTACTGGGATTGAATGGGCATCACCGTGAATGAGAGAATAGTCGGCATCACCAATACTCATCAGATTGATGCGCGCCCCCGTCAACAATCGCCAGCTGAGATCAAGTCCAATCGCTTTGGCTCCGATATGCGAAACCTCGCACAGTATTCCACCTGCTCCGCAGAATGGGTCAAGTACAATGTGATCTGGCATAACACCCGCAAGATTGCACATTACTCTTGCCAAGAACGAGTTCATCATAGAGGGGTGAAAGAAAGGCATCGATCCCGGGCTTCTTCTCCTCAGCTGACTGCGCAGTCTAGACTGGTTTGATTCACACATCAAGACCCGCTGTGGCTCTAGAACAAGCAATATGCTCACAACAGGATTCTTCACGGCAACCTTGGCTCCGGTTGATGTCCTAATTGACTCTCCAAGTAATCGAATGGCTGATTCTCTGCTTCTCGTTTCTTCGACCCCAGTGAGGTTCAACACTCTGATGTAGAAGCTGTCCCCCGGTTTAATCCAAGCTCGAATCTGATCCCAGCAATCGTCTTGCATCATGTCTTCGAAGCTGCTAGACTCAAATACGACGGCACCCGCTTCTTTAGTTAGCGCCGCTCTCTCCAGTATGAATGAAGAAGGGTCTGGATGGCAACGAACGAGGGCCAACGGTCCAGACCAATTCATGCTTGCTTCAATGCCCGATGCGCGGATAAGAGCTTGGACTTCAGCTTGGGCCAGAGTGACATTCTCGCCAGATACCAACACGAAGTATCTGTTCAAACCCCTTTCCTACTCCTCTGTGGCATAGTCTTCTCCACCAGCGAATATTCGCTGCATTTCACCGTAGAGCGTTTCCATCCCTGACATCTGTTTCGCAGATGCTGGTATTACAGTTGCAGCCCCTCCAAGGTCGTCCAACATTCTGAGTATGGAGTCAGAATACTCCCGGAGCAATCCCCCCTCTGAGGTGTCCAGAGCTTCTTCAAGTAGGTAGGAGTCTTCTGACCAACCAACTATCTCTTGGACTTGATTCTCCAATAGTATGTCCTGTTTGCTCAGGACATTCAGCTGAGGTAGTCCGAATCTTATGCTGATCGACAAACCGAGCAACATTGAAGAGAGATAGCCAGCTGGAGTACGTGCGATGTTCGAGTCAAGGAGGTAGATGGACAAGGCTGGGTCTTGTCCCCTGATGCTGGAAATCATCAATGGACCTGAGTTTCGATATGCAAAGAGTTCCATCTGTCCTGGACAGTCAATCAGGACGTAATTCGCCTCTGTATCGACAATCTCTCCCCTAAGCTCGTTCGCGAAGCTGACCGCCATATCTAGGCTCGCAACAAGTGCACCATTTGGCCCAAGACCGTACTTGTTCATCACCTCAGCGTAGCCGACATACTCTCGGATATCGACATCACTAGTGTAAGGCAGATCTTCCACACCCGGGTCGAGATTGACCACTGCGACACTCAAGTCTGATTCTGTCAGCCACTTCTCCAAAGAAGCGGTCAGCATAGACTTGCCCGAGCCAGCTGTACCAACTATGACAGAGCAAAACATCTACTAGACCGCGAAAAGGGGCAAGCTATTCCGGTCTTGAGTTCTTCGGTTGTCCAAATGCGCACACTCCTATTGTTCTACGACTGGCAGTTCTGCGATTTACCGTGTCTCGTCACTTGTCGACATTTGCTTTGGTTTTCGCGCAAGTCTTATCTGTCCACATAAGTCGTCTTGACTCATGGACCAGAGTGAGGCGCTGCGAAGACTTGCAGAGGCGATAGCTGGAGAGATCTGTCTTGCTGAAACAGACCCCGGTGCAGTCATGAAGAGGTGGCGCGAGCGTTTTCAGATCTCCCAGAAGCATCTTGCCAAGCATCTCAGTGTTTCTCCATCAGTGATAAGCGATTATGAAAGCGGAAGAAGGAAGTCGCCGCGTGTCGAAACTATTCGAAGGTTCGTTGAAGGGCTGATCGAGATGGACGCTGAGAATGGGAGTCGAGTCGCAATGGCACTTGAGAAACTCGTCACTCCTGAGATTGCATCGGACGCCATACTTGATAGCCGCGAGTTCGGTGTACCGGTGCCCGCAAGGCTGCTCATCAAGCACTTGGGCTGCAAGGTGCTAACTCATGAAGGTCTGCTTGACCGTGACATCTACGGTTACACAGCCCTGGACAGTGTAAAGGCGATAGTCGCTCTTACTCCCCAGCAGCTTCTTCGTCTATATGGTGGAACGACCCAGAGAGCTGCAATCCTTACGAATGTTTCAACGGGCCGCTCTCCTATGGTCGCAATCAAAGCCAGCCAGATAGGGACATCTTCCGCCGTAAAGCCTGCGGTCGTCGTACTCCAGGGTGTGAAGGAGCTGGACCCACTTGCCATCAGGATTGCAGAGAGCATCCATCTGCCTCTGTGCACATCAAGCCACGCATCAGCAGAGGATCTAATCCGCAGTCTAAGGGCTTTCAATCCGCACGTTGAGTAATAGAAACGGAGGTCAGTGACTTTGGAATTGATGATGGAGGTGAACGACCCTGTTCACGGTTTCATTGGACTCACGGAGCTTGAAGCCAAGATAGTCGATTCTGAACCCTATCAGAGGTTGAGAAGAATAAAGCAGCTCTCAGGAGGGCATTACGTCTATCCGACGGGTACACACACCCGATTCGGTCACTGCATCGGTGCAATGTACCTTGCCGGTCTAATGAGTAATAGGCTCTTGGGTCAGCTGGGGCTCGAAGACTCAATTCAGGAAGTGCGGGTCGCAGCCTTACTTCACGACATAGGCCATGGCCCATTCAGTCATGTGTTCGAGGAGTCGCTGATTGAGAAACGAGGGTGGAATCATGAGGATGTGACTGAATGGATAATTCGTGAAAGCGAGCTAGGGGATTTGCTTGAAGATGGAGGCCAGTCCAGAGACCGCATAGCGAAGCTCGTGCGTGGTCAAGGACTTAGGTCGACTGATGCCATACTGGCCGGAATTGTCGCGGGCCAAGTTGATGTTGACAAGATGGACTACTTGGTCCGTGATTCCTTTTACTGCGGAGTCAACTACGGCCTGGTCGATATCGTCCGACTGATAAACAGTCTTGAGGTTTCGGACCAAGGCACACTACATTTCGACATTGCTGCGCGGGGTGCTTTGGAGTCGTTTCTAGTGGCAAGATATGAGATGTTTCTGAACGTGTATTACCACAAGACAGTACGCAGCGTCGAGATTATGCTTGTGAAGATGATGAATGCAGCTGACAGCGTACTTGGCTTTACTGGCTTCTCCACGCCAGCCGAATTCCTGAAATTGGACGACCCGTTCGTTATCTCAAGTGTGCGTAATCTCAAGCCCGACTCCGTCGAGTCCCGAGAGGCCATAGCTATGGTCAATCTGCTAGACTCGCGTGTGCTCTACAAGTGTGCGTTTGAAAAGGTCCTTCATACTCAAGACAGATTCGTTTCCAAGGTCCTTACGAAGCGGAAAGTCAGAGAAACAATCCAAGACGAGATTGCATCGGATGCTGGTGTTCCCTCCGATGAGGTGATGGTCGATGTACCGACACTGCCATCAGTGCCCTACGATCCTCATCAGATCAATCCCATGGAGATAGGCATCTTCGAGGTCATTGATGGAAAGAAAGTCCCACACAATCTCTCGGACTATTCAAACATAGGACAGATGATGAAGGTGTACTTGGATGTCATTCGAGTATACACACTCGACAAACATCGCACAAAGGTAGGACGCGCCGCACGCGGGATATTCCAAGAGGTACCCGAAGCGGCACTGATTCATATGTGATATCACGTCTTCAGTTTCCTAGGGTGAAGAGGCACCAAGCATTTACCTGTGTACAGTGCTCAGTTGGGACGCGAATCATCTTACACTCTGTCAGCTGGACATATTCTGGTTCAGGAATGTCCGTCCTCCTAGAAGCAGAACTTAGGCTCTACTGCTTCATGTCAGTCAGGGATCGATTCGGGGACTGAATCGGTCACGAGTCGCTTGGGCCTGTATTCCGGAGAGCATGACACTATCCATTCTGTAGGCAGTTGTCAGGCACTCTCTTTTGGAGGATGAACCTGAAACCCTGTGCTGTGTGGTGATTATATAGTGTACGTCAGGAATCAACCTTGAACTGATTGATGTGGGATCGTACGGTGATCGAAGGCCTCAATGAAACCCTCCAGAACATCAAGGCAATCTCTGGAGTTGAGAATGTTGTTCTCATTCAGAAAGACGGCCTTCCGGTCGCCAGTGCAGGTGTGTGGTTCAGCAAGGAGGAGGTCTTTGCAGTAGCTTCCTCCTCGTGTGCAATATTTGGGGTTGCCAAACTCATTCACAGCGGCTTCAATTATCTGCTGATGGAATCAGACACTTCCAAGGTCTTCCTAGCATCATTACCCAACGATCCGGACTACTTTCTCGCAGTCACCACAGCACCCAGAGTCAATCTTGCAGCACTTTTCATTGAAATGAAGGGCTCTCTGTCACGGGTGTCGTTTCTACTGAAGCAAGAGGCAGAGAAACGTCTTCCACCACTTCGTTCCTATGATGCCGAGGAAACTCGGCAGGTATTATCCGGGTTCTCGGTTGCAGAGGGTGGTAGTACATCCTATGCTGCCAACCGCTCAATCATATCACTAGACCGGTCTCAAGCCATGGCGCTTAGGAGCATTCTACGGCAAGTCCACGACAGCGTCAGCGAGATCGAGTCCGTCTTCCTAGCGTTGAGTGGAGGTGTGCGTGTGTCTCTTGATGGATTCACAAACGACAGAATGGCTGCCATGTCATTTGCCCTGTATGATGCATCAGAAAGGGTCGTGAAGACTCTTCGAAACAGTTCTCTTGAGAATGTGTTATGTGAAACGGATCGCATTAGACACTTCATCTACGCGGTGCCGAATGGGGTGTTTAGTCTCTGGGTTGATCGGACCAGTCAGAAGCTGGGGCTGATTAGGCTGCTATTGAAGCACTACATAGACGAAACTCGAAGGGTGCTGGCTTCTGCCTCCATGGTGAAACCCACTGTTCCTGAAGACCTCAGGGAACTGCTCATGTCCGGCACTTCCGGAGGTCTTGTTCTTGCGAGGCGAAACCAGTGACTTACTCAATCATGCAGATGATAGAGCTGGCGAGCACTGGCTTTCCATTGCTCTTGAACTCGGTACTGGGTCGAATACCCATCTTGGTGGCGGGGGAGGACACCGAACTAGTGGATGACCTCACGGAGAGTCTGACAATGCTGTGTCCGCACCGTCACAAGTTTGTCTTCTGGCGTGATTTCACTTCCGAGGCGGAAATCCGGTCAGTATGGGACGAGGAGCGGCATGACTACGAAGTGAACCGCACCGTCGTGTGCTGTCTCTCGACTAATCTGACGCTGGCTCTCGATCGGATTACACAGTTCATGGGGTGGATAGTATCAATACCCTTGAGCGCTGACGTTCTCGGACTTCACGTGACGGAGGAAACTCTTGTGAAGGCGGCGGCGCACATCCTGCGGACTTCAGGCAACTGTGGCATACTGAGAGTCACATCACCATCTGCAATCAGCTTTTCGCTTGTCAAGCCAGGTCTGCCTTGTCTGGACGTCGAGAAGAGAATTGTCAGCAAGATTCTCAGCCGAAAGACACAGTCTCTTGAGCGGATTCGGCGTCTGCTCAAGAAGTCACTGCGTGATCTGAATGTTTCCGAGCAGATAGCTGATGAAGTCCTGAAGCTTGATGACGACTCCGAGAAACTGACACATGATATGTTCGAGGAAGAGGTCAACAGCTACGTTCACGCTGCTCGCAGGGCTGTGATGATTCTATCCCGCATAAGACTGGCTCGACAGCTTGGAGCATCCATCACGCTTACCGACCGGAATCTCTACGAGGCCATCGGGTGGGAAACTGGAGAGATGCCTGAGCTGGTCCGCTTCATCAGAGGAGAGTGGCATGAAGACTTCTCCGACTGTGTCAAGGGCGGTGCTCTTTCCGGGTTGGGAGCTTGGGTTGACAGCATGTGGGGAACATAGGAGGGTCGAGAGCAAGATGATAATCGACTACGGCAGCCGAACAGTTGGTGTCAAGATTGTGTTCTTTGGCCCTGCAATGAGTGGAAAAACCACCTCGATAAGGTGGTTATTCTCGAAGTTTGAGTGTGCAGACTGTCTTACATCAATCGAGAACACGGCTGGCAGAACGATGTTTTGTGACTTCGGTACTATTCCATTCTTACTGGGCAATAACTGGACGCTTAGTGCTCACATTTGGTCTGCAACTGGGCAGGACTTCTATAGGTCGACAAGAGAGGTCGTCCTAGTGGGTGCTGATGGTGTGATATTCGTTGCAGACTCACAAGAACACCTCCTGAAGGAGAATCTTGCAAGCTGGAATGAGTTGATGACGATGATGGCTGGCGAAGAACGGCCTCTTCCGGTTGTAGTCTGTCTCAACAAACAAGACCTTCTTGGGGCGGTTTCGGAGGATGCAATCAGGTCTTACCTTAGACTCCCCTCGTCAGTCCCAGTCTTCAGAAGCATAGCAAAGGAAGGGTTCAATATTGTAGAGGCATTCTCCCTTCTGTTCCAAGATGCCATACGCACAAGTATCCTCGCTCCTTCCTTACTGTGAGAACACAAGCAGTCGGAAACCGTCCGTGTCAAGCGGATAGCTTTTTACGACCTCGGACAACTGACACAGTATGGGGTTTCCTCCAGACCCAAACCGTCCATCATGTCGAGGGGTTCCGCCATGAAGTCTGACAATAATAGCACAAGGTTCGTATTTGTAACAGGAGGAGTTCTATCTGGCATCGGAAAGGGTGTGACCACCGCATCGATAGCGAAGATACTACAGTTTCGAGGGTACAAGATCCAAATCGTGAAGATTGATCCCTACCTCAACATCGACCCCGGAACTCTCAATCCCATTGAACACGGCGAGGTGTTTGTGACTGATCAGACGTGGGTGTTTAGACCCGCAAATGATACCGAGTTCAGAATCACCGAGGTTGATCAGGACTTTGGCACCTATGAGCGATTCATAGGGATGAGTGTCCATCCATCTCAGAACATAACCTCAGGGCAGATTTACCTCTCTGTCATTCTAGAAGAAAGAAAGGGCAGTTTCTTGGGCAAGACAGTACAAATAATCCCTCACGTCACTGACTGTATCAAGCGGCGAATCTGGGAAGTTGCCAATAGGGAACCAAGACCAGATGTGCTGCTAGTAGAGGTTGGAGGCACAGTCGGTGACATTGAGGCCATGCCTTTCTTGGAGGCCGTACGACAGCTATCAAGAGAGGTGGGTCGAGAGAGGGCTGCTCTAGTCCACGTGACCCTTGTGCCATATTTCGCTGCCGTAGGCGAATTCAAGACAAAACCAACACAGCACAGTGTTCGTGCTCTTCAAGGTCTGGGACTCCAGCCAGACATCATTGTGTGCAGAGCTGAACAGAATCTTCCCGATTCTGCGCGAAGGAAGATTGCTCTATTCTGCAACGTCCCCGAGGAGAGAGTCATCTCTAATCCCGATATCCCAGTAGTCTATCAGCTGCCACTGTCGTTTGAGGACCAAGGTCTGGGCGAAACGCTGGTTAGTTTCTTTGGACTCGAGCCCCATGTGCCTGAAACAGACTCATGGCGCGAAACTGTGAAAGCGCTCGAAATACACTCCGAAACTGTGACTATTGCGATGCCTGGGAAGTATACAATTCTTAGCGACTCGTACAAGAGCATCAACGAGGCTTTAGCCCATGCAGGGGCACAATGTAGTGTGAAGGTCAGAATAGAGTGCATTGATACCGAATCAAAATGTGAAGAAGACTGCCTACGTAAGGAGTTCGCTGATATTGATGGAGTGCTTTTGACTCCAGGTTTTGGATCGCGCGGAGTCGAGGGAATGATTAATGCAGCGGCGGTGACATTCGAAGACGACATTCCGTTCCTCGGCATCTGCTATGGTGGCCAACTTGGGACAGTGGCCTTCGCTAGGAAGCGAATGGGCTGGCAAGGAGCGAACACTACAGAGGTGGACCCGGACAGTCTCTACCCAGTCGTCGACCTGATGGACGACCAGAGGACGACAGATGAGAAGGGCGGGACAATGAGGGTCGGCGGGCAAGAGGTCCGGATTGTTGAGGGCAGTCGGCTTCACAGCATCTATGGACTGACTGAAACAAGAGAGAGATTCAGACACAGGTTTCACCTCATTGAGAGATACGTTCACCGCATGGGAAGTGAGGGGATGGCAATATCCGCATATGACCCAACGGGGAAGATAATCAACGCAGTCGAGTTGAGGAACCATCCATTCTGGATAGGAGTGCAGTATCATCCCGAGTTCAGGTCTAGGCCGGATAGTGCACACCCGCTCTATGTTGCCTTTCTGAGGGCCGCCTTAGAACACAAGCACAAGAGGGAAACCTAGTGGAACAGAGCCTCGACAAGATGCTTTCCACCCTTGTCGAAGAAATCGACAGAGTTCAGTCAACTCGTGAGCGTTTTGGTGGGGTTCTGAAACGGATAAAGAGCAACATAGACCTTCGACGTTTTCCCGCAGTGACAACGAATACCGTAGACACTAGCTTTGTAACACGAATACAGCCAACGACCCTATCAGGTCTCAGGATAGTAGGCATCGATGGAGGACTAGTTCGGAGAAGCTTCAGATCGATGGACTTGGTCCTCACACGTGGTATTGCAGTTGTGTTTCAGTTCGGCCCGAAGGAGGGGCCCTCTGTAGACTTCTTTCCGAGTCCATTTCCAAGTCCTACAGTGAAACCAATCATGCTCACGCTTTCCGGACCGGAACTGGATCAGTTTGCGTCGTTAGAGAGAATGGCTACCGAACTGAGAGTGACATTGTCAGTACTCGATGAGTTCCACGCGGATCTGATTCTTGTTGATGGCAGCCTGTTCTACCACCCGCGCGATCGTCCACCCAGCGGGTCTGCCACGAATGACAAGTTTCAGGAAGTCTTAGCACTCTACAGGCAGATGTATCGCAAGGTCAACGAGAAAGGAACAACTCTGGTTGGCATTGTCAAGGACAGTCGTTCAACCCGCGTTGCCACTATATTGGGCGACATCTTACCACATCTCATGAGAGATCCATCAGTCTTCGAAATGATGCAGGGTGTCGACTATCGGTGGTTGCTCAAAATCTCAAGAGACTGTGACATCTTGGACACCTTCTTGGAGGAGGGCGAGAGGACTTTCGCATTCAAGTACTCCTCGGAACTGCAGCAGAATCTCAACTCTTTTCCTGAGGATCTATCACCGTGGGCCTCAAGGATTTGGGTGACATATCTTAAGACCGCACGAGAGGATCTGCCACTGAGGATTGAGGTTCTGGCAAGAGGAGATGACGACGATGTCAAGTCCCTTGACAAGGCACTATCTGCCATAATGCCACTATCATCGCAACATGATGAATATGGTATTCCGACACCAATAGTAGAGGCAGATGCCCGGGCGAGGATCAGCAACAATGAATCACAGCTCATTGTAGATCGATTGATGGCGCTCTCTGGTCTGACCTACACAGCACTCGAAAAGAGGCGGTCTAGGAATCCCTTTGGAGGCTGAGATCTGATGGTATACCCTGAAGACGCCCGACTTGGCACGGTCGTCTGTACAGAGTCCACACCGAATGTGCTTGAGTTTGCATTCGTGGTTGAGGGGGCTGCAGATGAGATCACAGTGCGACGTGGTGAGTTCGTGTCAGTGATGACAGAGAGTGTCACGGTTATAGCAAGGGTTCAGGATCTTGTTCGGACTAATCGGTACTATGAGCATGCAGAGGCGGTGAGAGAGTATCAGTCAAGGGGGGAGCCACTTCGATCGATTCTTCCCACCGATCGCTGGCAGTATACTATCGCAAATGCGCGCGTATTAGGCTTCTGGGATAAGGGCAGGGTTGTACGTCCCTACTTCTCAGTCCCACCGGGAGCCCCAGTGAGAAGGACCGAAGAACAGGTCCTTGCTCGGTTCTTGAAGCTGGAAACTGAGAACGGACTCAGACTGGGCAGATTGTCCCATCATGAGCTTGAGTTCACACCATCAATCGATCGTTTACTCTCGAAGCACTTAGCTATCCTTGCGATGAGCGGTGCCGGGAAGTCTTACTTCGTATCAGTTCTACTGGAGGAAATTCTTTCGCGCACCAAAGAACAGGGAAGACTTGCTGTGGTAGTCTTGGACGTACATGGCGAGTATACGTACCTGAAAGACGCTACCGCTGGCCAATTGGGCGTCTCCGATGGTGAGATTGAGATCGAGCACATCCGTGGTTCACACTTTCAGATACCAGTACCATCGCTGTCTGCTGAAGGATTGAGTACCTTTGTTTCTGACATGAGTGGGATTCAGATACGTGACCTACGGCGAGTAATATCGGAAGCACGGAAGAGGTCAAAGGAGCGCTACACACTCAGTGACCTTGCGGAGCTGGTTCGGGGCGATGACAGTATCAACAAGAACACCAAAGAAGCCATTGTCAGTTGGCTCATCAACCTAGATGAAACTGGTCTGTTTGGCATAGAAGCTGTACCCGATTTGAGCAGCATCATGAGTCCCGGAAAGCTGACTCTAATCGACCTTAGTGACTTCATCAGTCTCAAGAAGAAGCAGATTGTCACATCCTACCTTGCAAGTGAGCTTCTCTTTCTTAGAAGGCAACAGAGAATACCCCCATTCCTCCTAGTCATAGAAGAGGCACATCAGTTTTGTCCCGAGGGTCGTCATGAACTGGCGATTCCAAGGGAGCAAATCGAGACGATTGCTCGAGAAGGACGTAAGTTCTTTGCCCTACTGTGTCTAGTTTCTCAACGGCCTGTAAAGCTGTCAACGACGGTGCTAAGCCAGTGTAGCAATCAGGCTGTCTTCAGGTGTACGAACCCGTACGATCTTGAACACATCGGAAAGAGCAGTGAGGGAATTGACCGGTCTTCACTAGACTCCATAACCACACTCGAAGTCGGAGAAGCCCTTTTTGTCGGAGAAGTGGTCACTGTACCAACCTTTGTCAGAATTCGTCGCAGGAAGATTGAGCCTACCGGAGTCATTGGAAGTCTTTCTGAAGCCATCAGGAGGACAGACAAGTAGTCGCTCGTCAAGCATCTCATAACAACTCTGATAAACGTAAACCGCGCCTTGCAGTCAGAAGAACACTCGGGGCATGAGCCAGATGTCTGACAAGAACACGGATGAGATAAAACTGCTAATCGACCATATGCAATCCGGCCTTGTCGAGCTATTCGACCAGCTACGTGAGCTGCGGCGTAGACTAGGCCTAGCCGCCAATGAAACGACAGCGGATTCACAGACATCAATCGTACGACTCTTTTCAGAAATCGTTTCTCCATCATCCAGTGCAGGTCGTACTGTAGCGGGGTCTCAAGTGCCATCGAGTGATTCAGTCGAGGCCAGACCCGCACCAGTTGAAACTACTGGTCGACTGACGTTACCGAGCATCAAAACCGAAGCAGCAACAGGCGAACCCGAAACAGCGGCAAAGCCTGCCGGGACAGGTCAAGGGACTGCACCGGGAGGTTCCGAACCGAAACCCGGCGGTCGTTCTTCCGAGATCAGTACGACAGTGGCCAGAGTCCTAGATCCCATCGCACATGAGGTGCGCAAAGGAGAGGCCTCAGCTCAGGTTATTGCTGAGTATCTGCAAGCAGCGAAGGACTATCTGATAACGAAAGAGAAACCAAATGAAAAAGTTGCAACTGACATGGGGGTCGTTGACAAGTTTCTAAGAGCCAGGGGTGAGAAAGGAATTCGTCCTGAGGAGAGAGATAACATCCTGAGGAGAATTCGTCGCTGGAGCATAATGCTCAGCCGCTGAGAGAGTCGCATGTGTTCATCATTGGGACGGTCGCGTCCCACACGCTGTTTCTATCCTATGCTGACGCGTGAGCAGTCTCTGCCCAGCCTCATCTCTGCAGGCCGTCATCTGCATCTATTCTAGGTCGATGACGATGCGTTTCACCTTGGTCCTCGAGATCTTCTTGAGTCCATGCTGCCCCGGTTCGTAGCGGCATTCCAACAAACCAGCTTCGGACAGTATCTTGATTTGGGCACTTGCATTGGCCTCAGTTCCTCCGAGGTGTCTAGCTACCCTAGTTACGTCCTTTTCTCCATCAGAAAGGAGTCTTAGTATCTTCAGGCGAGTCGCTGATGAGAGGGCACGTCCTACATGCAGGACTGCATCTTCGTCGTTTACTTGTAGTGTTTCTGACAGTTGACACACCTCGCACGGGTTTGGATGTTGCCCAAAGACAGCTTTATTATACTTGCCGTTTGTGGCCGTTCTTAACACAGCCGACAACATGCCGATATCAATCCTTATAGCCGAACTTGCTGTTTCATTCGCGAGTACTGAGCCTATGGGCGATGACGGCGTGTTCATCATGGGTTTTGACATTCTACCGTTTCAAAGCCCACGCTCAAAGACGAATCCGCACTTTTCATGTATAATGATGCACGATGGAGCAGTCCTGAACGAGTATCCGGACCTGTCAAAACGAAACCTGCTGAATCTAGTGAGAGAGATCCGCCCCAGCTACTTGGCTACGGATAACATCTTTGAGATGGCACCAGACAGCAGATCACTGTTCGAACTGTCGAGCAAGATACCACCTGAAACAAAGCTTGTCCAGGTCACGGGGACGCCACCCAACCAGATACCACTTAGGATCCTTGCACGGCGATACGGGGTTCAGTCCAAGGGAAAGCTCACCCCTCTGGAATCGGCAAGGGTTGCGGCATACTTGGCCTCCATCGGGGTCGGGCACAGTCTCGAATGCTTCGGCGAACAGACTGAGATCAAAGTCACAAGAGGACGAAAGATGGGACGAGGGGGGCAAAGCGTCAACCGATATCGTAGAAAGCTGCACTCAGAGATTCAGCAAGCGACCCGTTTCATAGAATCCCAGCTTAAGGCAGCTGGAATCGAATATGACATTGATGTGCGGGCGTCGGACTTCGGATATGCAAGTTCGCGTCTTGTCGCCTACGCTCCTTTACCTGCAATCCGGGGTCTTGTGGAGTCCAAGAGGGGCGGCGATTTCAACGTACTTGTTACCCCTGTTCGGAAGCGGGCCGAGTTCCTGCCACTGGAACCTAAGCCGGTACGCTCCGAATTCACACCGCAGTACTTCATCTTGGGAATAGACCCTGGCACGACAGCAGCGCTGTGTCTTGTGTCGTTGGACGGAACAGTCGTCTTCCTGACGAGCAAGAAAGGTCTGGCTCGGGCAGACATGATCAGGATCGTGTACGAGCATGGTGTTCCTGTTCTGGTGGCTACGGACGTCACTCCAGTTCCGCACCTTGTCAAGAAGATAGCAAGTACAGTCAATGTGGAAGTCTTTACTCCAAGCAGGCCCATTGCCGTGGCGGACAAACAGGAGCTAGCTCGACAGTTTTCTCAAGAAGCACAGATTGGGAATGCTCATGAGCGAGATGCGTTGACTGCCGCAGTCTATGCGTACAGGAGCATTCTTCCGAAGCTTGAGGAGATTGACTCCAAGCTCCGCGAGGAACAGATTGCAGTCGATAGAAACCACCTGAAGGCGCTAGTCGTCAAGGGTATGAGTGTCAATCAGGCACTAGTGAGTCTTGCTCGAGAGAAGCCCGAAGTCGTTGAAATAACTTCTGAGCTGCAAGTCCCTCAAGAGGAACTGACACAGGCTCGTTTCAATACGCTCAAAGAGAGGAATGAGGCTCTAGAGAGCGAGAGTCGTACGCTTCTTGAACGCAATGAGGACCTCGAGCGTCTTGTGGAGTTTATGAGGTTCAGAGAAAGCGAGCTTGAGCATAGCTTGGACATAGTGAGTCGCGAAAATTACTGGCATGTGAAGCGCGACCGGGAGGTCGTGAAGAGGGAGTCTGAGCTAGGATGCACGCGGCGCGAAGTGGATTTGCTCCGAAAGCAGGTACAGGATCTGACCAAGCGTCTTGAGTTACTGAGAGGGGTAAGGCGTCTGGAGCTGAGGGGCGACACGCTGGCTGTGAAAATCATTCCTCATTTTACGAGAGAATCAATAGCTGAGTGTTTCCAGAGGGTGAGTATTAAGCCCGGCGACATTGTGCTGTTCGAGGACGCCAGTGGAGGCGGCCCCCAGACTGCGCGCATGCTGATTGATCGGGAGGTGAGAGCTGTAATTGTTGACACACCGTTGTCACATCTCTCAGAGGAGGCGCTGACGAAGGCAGCAGTACCTGTCATCGATGCAGAGCTGGTCGAGCTCCAGAGAGTCGATGAGTTCGCATTCATAAGCCGGAAAAAGCTCGATAATCAGATGCAGGCCTTCATGAAGGAGGTTCGAGAGAAGGCCCGAAAAGAGGGCGAGGATCAACTTGTAGGAATAGTTGAGCGCTACAAGAGAGAGGTTGAACGATAACAGATAAACGGTCCTAGCCTTCAGGTCAATATCTCATTCTCACTCAGGTATCTGAATCCACAGAATATTGTTTCCTCTGATCAGGACTGAACCATACTTTGCCATAGTCTGATTGTCTTGCATCTCCTCTGCATCTGCAAGCGTGAGGTTCATGTAAATATCACATCTTGTGAGTCGTCCGCGGAAGATTCTGTTGTCTTTGAGTTTTATTGAAACAATGTCGTCCAACACATTCTCAAGGGCCTTGATTGGCATCTTCTCCGCAGACACAGACGAATCCTCAAGCGGGCGGGCCCTGTGCAGATTATAAACCCTTTGTTGTACAGTGCTTTCTGACATAGTCGAATCTCATTTGATTGGGTGCTCTCGGCAACATTAAGTGGAACACCAAGTCTTCACAAGCGGAGATGCGAATCTTGCCTCTGACATGTCTCGGGATAGAAGGGACCGCACATTCGTTCGGAGCAGGAGTGGTTTCAGATCAGGGCAAGGTTCTCTCGAATGTCTGGGACATGCTTTCTCCACAGGAGGGAGGCATCCATCCTCGCGAGGCAAGTAGGCATCACTCAGACAAGGGTCCAGATATTATTGCGAAGGCACTGACAGAGGCCGGGATTGGTCCTCATGACATAACTCTGATCGCGTTCTCGAGGGGCCCTGGACTCGGACCTTGTCTAAGGGCAACAGCGACAATGGCCCGATCACTGGCATTGAAGCTAGAAGTCCCTCTCGTGGGGGTAAATCACTGTGTGGCGCACATCGAGATTGGATGCCTAGAGTCGGGGTTCAAGGACCCCGTCACAGTCTATGTTTCAGGCGGCAACACCCAAGTCATTGCTTTTGCGGGTAATCGGTTTCGGACTTTCGGAGAAACCCTTGACATCGCCATTGGCAACATGTTGGATGTGTTCGGACGTACAATGGGAATGCGTTTCCCTGCTGGACCTGCAATAGAGCAGGAGGCCATGAAGGGGCACAGATACTATAGTCTACCTTACTCAGTGAAGGGTATGGACGTGAGCTACTCGGGAATGCTGACAGCAGCTAGGCGTCTCCAAACAGAGCACATACCCTTGCCCGATCTGTGTTTCAGCATACAGGAAACGGCCTTCGGTATGCTTGCAGAAGTTGCAGAGCGTGCTATTGCACACACAAAGAAAGGCGAAGTCCTGCTTACTGGTGGTGTGGCACGGAATAGGCGTCTTGGAGAGATTCTGGCAGGCGTGGCTGCTAGGCACAACGCGCGCTTTCACACAGTTACACCACCTCTTGCCGGTGATCAGGGTGCAATGATTGCTTGGACAGGTATTCTGCAGTACACTGCAGGAGACAGGCTTTCGGTCGCCGAGTCTTATGTGCTACCCAAGTGGCGTACTGACGAACAGGATATTACTTGGAGGAACCTGTCTTGAGGCTAGAGAAATGGGCCATGGGTGCGGAATCAACCATTTTCAAGACAGAGCAATGGGGATATCCAATAGTATTGAAATGGCGTCCTCAGAAACCCTATCTTCTCAAGGACATCGACGAACTGTTGAAGAAGACAAGGACCAACAGAGAGTGTAAGATGCTGACCCACGCTCGCGCACTTGGGGTATCGACCCCGACTGTGCACTGGACGGACCTCGAGAACTATACAATAGCCATGGACTTCATCGAGGGAAGACAACTGAAGCAGTTGGCAAGTACTCTGCCAGAATCAAGGCTTCGTGAAATCTGCTTCGAATTCGGGCAATCAGTTGCACGCATGCATCGAGGCAATGTTGTACATGGCGACCCCACGACGAGCAATGTCCTCATCGACACCAGATCGCGTCTCTGGATGGTGGACTTTGGGCTGGCGGAATGGAATGCGACGACTGAAATGAAGGGGGTAGACCTACACCTCATTCGACGAGCACTTGAAACAACCCACTGGGACCAACAGGAGGTCATGCTGACTGCCACGCTTGAAGGCTATGTGAATCTCCTTGGCAGTGAGGCCGAACCTGCTCTCTCAAGAATGGATGTGATTCGTGAACGAGGGAGATACCACTAGTGTGCCCGGCACCAACGAGCCGATCAATCAAGCCCCAATCGGCCAATTGAAGGCGATTGCTCTAGACGCACGACAACGTTTATATCCGATGCCAAGCCGCGGTCGTGAGAACCCGGTCTTTCGACGATATGACTGAGAGGTTACTCCAATGGCGAGGATGCATACCAGACGCAAGGGCCAGGCCGGCAGCACACGGCCATCGACAATGCAGCCACCCCAGTGGCTAGACAAAGATGCACAGTGGATCGAGAAGAAGATAGTAGAGCTGGCCAAGGCTGGTAACACTCCCTCAATGATTGGTATGATTCTTCGCGATCAATACGGTGTGCCATTGGCTCGGGTCGTGACAGGCAAGAGGATACTATCAACCCTGAGAGAGAACGACCTTGAAAGAAGGGTTCCCGAAGACTTGCGCAACATGATTGCAAAGGCCACTGCTATTCGCAAGCACCTTGAGGAACACAAGAAAGACTTGGTGTCAAAGCGGGGACTTCAGCTCGTAGAGAGCAAGATTCACAGACTGTCAGGATACTACAGGCAGCAGAGGGTCTTACCTGCTGACTGGAAATACACTCCTGAGAGCGCAGCAGTCCTCTTGAGATAGTTTTATCAAAACGGGGCCTGCCACTCATATCGGGATGAGTGACAGGGACTTGAGTACCCCTGAGCTGGATAAGCTGCGTGATAAGTGCCGAGATGCTGCTCTAGACAAAGGCTCACATGTGCTCATACTGAGCTCGCCAGCTCCGGAATCTACGCTGCCGAGTGCACTCCTCGGTCGTTCAATCATGAAGTCTGGCGGGATATTCCACATCACGTTCACAGAACCAGTCTTGAACATTGAAGCACTCGGAGCTGTCATCAAGGCACACTCAAGACGCGTGCCCATCGTGATTGGAATCGACATTGTAGGGAACCAAGTCACTGAACTAGGCGAGAACACCCCAATTCTGTTGGGCGGTAGTCTTGACCAGCGCTGCTCATCGTATCCACACCTAGGACTTGGAAAGGGGGTTTCCATCGCTGCATACGCCCTTGCACAGGAGAAACTGGATGTCGGCCCCGAGGAGCTGTTTCTTGCAGCAGCAGGATCTCTACTTGAGAACAGCTCCATTAATGAAGCAGATAGGCAGTCGAGGAGCTTAGTCAAGCTGGCGTTAGAAAGCGGGGTTCTAGAGGAGGAGAGAGGGTTCAGAATCTTTGGGGTGAGTTTCCTTCCACTCACGGAAACCTTGTCCAACAGCATAAGCCCATACCTGCCCGGTGTGAGCGGAGTGCCAGAGTCTTGCGAGGCCCTCCTTGATGATGCAGACATTGCTCCTCAGAAACGCGACGCTCCAATAGCGCTCTTGGCGAGTGAAGAGAAGAAGCGGCTGACTGAGAGGCTTGTCCCAAAGTTAGGCAAGTCTGTGATACGTAGACTACTTGGCCTTGACTTCGAAACAGGCCTGGAACCTGTAGATGGTCCGTTGCGCAGAGTTTCTGGTGTTCAGGCATTGGCTGAGGCTGCATGGTGCAGACAAGACCTAGGTACTGCACAGGCATTATGGATTGGTGATCGCGCAAGGATGTTACGGTCGGCACTTGATTCATACAGAGTTCACTGCAGAGGAGTGATTTCAGGCGTTCAGCACCTCGTGCTGGCTCAGAAGAATCGCGAAGTCGAAAACGTTTCCAGCCATTTACTGGCCGTTCCTCTCATTGAGGCAAGGAGTGAAACCCTTTCGGATGTGGGGCGCATTGCGTTCGAGAGCGGCTATGTTGACCAAGACGTCCTTCTTGTGCTGTACAAGGATGACTGTGCGGGAGTCATCTGGTACTTCGACAGCATGAGCCTTTCCAAAGTCATCTTGGCACTGACCAGCGCAGGTCTGGCTGTAACATCTACCTCAGCAAGGTCGGTGCTGGTCAGCCTATCCTCGAAGGAGGACCGAATAGCCCTGTTCGGCATGCTAGACAAACTGGTCAAAGCAGGTGATTGATGTTGATGGCTGCGACAATCGAGATTGAGGTTTCGCCTGCCGGCGAAGCAGAACGGGTGATGGATGCAATATCACCTGACAACATGCCCTTGCCGAAGGGTCTCAGAATCACTTCTCAGGTCAAGGATGGACGGCTTTATGTCAGTATTGAGTGTGACCGTGGTTTGGACTCTCTGAGGGCCACCATTGAAGATGTCATGAGTGCCATAGATCTCTCAATCAGGACAATGAACTCGACAGAGTAGCTCCGTGTCAATCGACAGGCGATGGCTCGGATAGGTCGTCCTCAGGCAGCTTCCAAGGCGAGGTATCACCAGTCAGAGCAGAGTACGCTGCTCTCGCCTTCGCCCGTGCTCTATCTGCCATCTCCTTGGTTATGAATCCACGTTGGACTCCTCTCTTCAGCAGATGTTGGTCGATTACACGCGTTTCTCCGTTCGCCGGGCTAACCACGTCAATTTCAAGATCCACGTATCGAATCCTGCTGGGACCGTTCTGAGTGTTTGGATAGACCTCGACGCCTGTATTCACATTCACGTATGTCCCTTTGAGCTGCTTGTTCCGAGAGAAATACTCCGTGACAAGGGTTTCCGAACCCGGAACGACATGTGTTATTGCATAGTCTCCTTCATCGGGCGGTGTTTCGATATCATCGGGATATTCAGGAGCAAGCTTGAGCTTTCTGTTGGTGTACCTGAACTGCCTGCGGATGACAAGTTCTCCTTGGTTGACGCTTATGACTCGGCCCCTAGAGAGAATTATGTTCCTGCCGTCCAGCTTCACATGCTCAATGTTGATTTGGTCTTCGACCTTGGGCATGTCCCGATTGAACACTTTTTCCAGCTTCGATGTGACATAGGCTCTCTCGTCTGGCCGCTCTTCTATAATCATCTCTGCAAGATCGACCAACGCCGCGTAGCCGGCGCTCTTGTAGAAGTGGTGGAGTTTCACTGTTGGCCTTATCTTCGCCCGAGTATTATCAAGCGTTTCTTTGACCTCTGCAGGAAATTCGATGTCAGCATTGCTGGTGCCCTCAAACAAGAGCTCGGGTTTGTCAGTTTCAGCGAACTTCGAATAGACTTGATGTGCTGTGTCCAAAAGGTCATCAACTTCATCTCTCAGTTCGTCATCGGTGAGCTTCTCAGCCGAGGTTCTCCACAGAATACCCCAGTTCTCCGAATTCTCGCGGATTTTTCTCCCCAATTCCACCAGACGATTGCGCTCATCACTCATTTTGATCTTAGTACTGAGCCTGACAACGGCTTCAGGGAGAAGTACTGCGGCTTTTCCGGGGATTGTTATACTTGATGAGAGGACTGGGGCCTTTCTACCATAGTCATGTGCTCTGACCTGAATTATGATCGCACTCCCTTGCTTGAGCCCCCTGTCAGGCAGAAGCCCCGATACTCCTCCCAAGTCGACTCTTGTTTGTCCTGTCTTCTCGTCTGCGCCCAAAATCAATCCTCTGTACACAGAACTCTTTGCCACTCTCGGTGTACGTGTTATGACTCCGCCCAAGCGTTTCCGCAGGACATCAGTCAATCGCATGAGGACCGACTCATAGGCGATTGCCACGATGCCCTGCAAATCGCTTCGGTCCCAGATGTCCATGTCTGGAATCTCACTCTTGAAGGGCAGGCCAAACCTCCTTGCCACCTCCGGAGTAGGCTGTACCACCTCAAAGTGGTTCTGCAACAGTATCTGAGTCAAGGACTGGGAATAGATGCCCCTTATTCTTGCTTTGTACATAGACAAACACTGTCCCGGACCTTAGGCGTCAGAACCCCATTCGTAGGGCCAAGGGACGGGAGCGTTTCTTGTCCATACTCCTTGTGATAGTTAGTCATGTATCGGCTCAAGGAGGCTAGAAACATGCCATATCTTTGTCCTTGCATGATTCGGGCAATTCGGGTCTTGACTCGGCTCATCAAGAATCGATATTGCATTCTGTGCTCTAACAGCTGGAGAGTCTGCGCTCCGATCAAGGACAGCTATGGCTTCGTTAGCTGCACGGCGTATGTTCCGAGGGACCGAAGAATCCTCAGATATCTGTTTAAGTAAACGTTTCGACTGTTCTATGTTCTTCTGTGCTTCGGGATCCAACTGGCTCACCTCTGAATAGTCTTGGCGCACGAATGGAGTGCGAACAACCGAAGCTTCTGACTTGGCTCAGACATATCAACATTGCGGCATGGATTTCTTGTTCGGATATGCTGAATATCGCACAAGACGGCAACAGATATTCGACTTTTGAGTCTCGCAGCGGTATACCTAATAACTACACATTGCGAAGTACTGAATGTGTCCAAGTTGGCAGACAAGACTGATGCTCCAATCAAGAAGATGGCCGAGCTGTTGCGCCATGGTGCCACAATGTTGGCACAAGCTTGCCCACAATGCGGCGCTCCTCTATTCAAGGTGGGTAATGACATATACTGCGCGTCTTGCGACCGGCGGATTGTCGTTGCACACACTGAAAAGGAAGTGGAATCTCACACAGTGCGGGCCGTAATCCCACAGCTGAGGGAAACCCTTGTCAAGAAGCTGACGGGTCTCAATGAGTTGGTGGAATCTGAGAATGACGTTGAGGCCCTGACGAAACTGGCGAATCTAATGGTGCTGTTATTGCAAGCATTGCACGGACTGAACGGCATGACTACTGACGAAAACGCACAATGAGCATGCAGATTGTGTCAGGGAGCAAGTGCGTGCCTACTCTTCTTCCTCTTTGAGTGTCTCTGTCTTTGTTCCGCGGCGGAGTCGTGCTCTCCGAGATTTGACCTCTTCCGGTCCCTTCATCACCTTACTCTTTCGTATCTCACATTGTCGGACCGGTACGATCTTCTTGACTTCCTGATTGACTTCGGACGCCAGTTCTCCGAAAACGACCTTCTGAACTAGCTCATCAAAGGTATGCTTCTTTGCGTGATCAAGAATGACCTTCTCAATAGCCTTACGCACAGAGTGTTCTTGGCTGGTCTTGGACCGTGTCGTTGTGAAAACAATCACAGAGATTCGCATCATGAAGTCGTCCTTTGTCAATATCGGACCAATCCAGTCAATTCTGGACGTGCCCCTTCTCACAAGTCCCCGCAGATAGTCTGAGCTCCACTCATGACCATGGAATATAGTGTTGGCCTGCTGTCCCACAACCCCCGTTATCTTGAACCGCAGTTTCACGTGGATGAGATCGAAGTTGCCAGTCAAGTCATAGAGCGTTGGCTCAATAGTGCGACCGATCAGAGCGTCGGGAGATTCCGCAGGCGTGATGCCAATCTCTTTGCTTCCGAAGTAGTCTGGAGTAACTACCTGATACCAGACTTTCTCCCGCCACTTGTCTCTTGTCTTGACGGCAGCAGCAGCGGCGGCTTGTTTTGTCTTTGAGGACATCTCAGCGTCACACTCGTGTTACAGATACTGTAAGACACCCTAGAGAATCTCGACTACTCCCGTGGTCAGACCGTGGGGTCTGGGCGACATCAGACGAGTCTAATAAAAAGGTTGTGACATGGCTGGTCGTGCCAGTCCCTTCGCAGTGGTTACGGTCATACACTTCTCAGCAAACTAGATATGTCCTTGAATGATGGCTCACCTAGGGACATCATTCATGACAGAAATAACATGCCCGCGTTGTGGATTCAAGGATGTCGCATTGGTAAAGAAGGAGGTCCTGAGGGGAGGGAAGATAAACAGAAGGAAGTGGCACTGCCCCCGATGCAGTCATGACTGGGACACGGTCACAGACTCAAGTGGTAATCCCGTAAGTGAAAAGGGCTAGCGAAGACTCTGATAGAACCCCGCTCCGTGGGCCTTGCGGCTTTCCTGTGACCGACCGCTGGATGATATACACTTCGCGGAGCCTCGCTGTTCCTGCAATCCTGCAAAACCATTATATCGCCCACAGCTGCTACAATTCGACTGCGCGGAGGTTGCCAAGCCAGGCCAACGGCGCAGGGCTTAGGATCCTGTCACGTAGGTGTACCCGGGCTGCTTCTTTGTCAACCTGAGACCGAATCGCGAGTTCAAATCTCGCCCTCCGCACCAACATCACCAAGGCACTACCGACTAGGAACGGGGACCTGCCGAAGTCAATCACTAACGTTATATTCCTCCAGCAAGGACTCGCTCACGAAGCCGGGGTGTCCCAGCGGTAAGGAGACGGTCTCGAAATCAACACACGAGTGAACCGTTGCCCTAGTGGCTCGTGGGTTCGAATCCCATCCCCGGCGCCACTCGAACAAGCCCCGGTCCTGTCTGGCCGGTTTCTCCTAGACTGGAACACAGACGTAATCGCTCGGTACCAATCATCACTCGGTTGTTCGCATGATTCTGCAGTGAAGAGCGAGTGTCAGAGAGAGCCCCAACTTGTGGCCTGTCTCGAAACTATTAAGACGGAGAAATGATGGAGTCGACATATGGTCGAGAGAGTACTCCTTTGCTATGGCACGCGCTATGGCACAACTGCAGAAGCAGCCCAAGAGATGAGCAAGGCAATCCAAGAACTTGGAATCAGAGTGGATCTAGTCAATCTCAAGAAGGGACCACCGTCGGACCCCCTTCACGAATATGATTTAGTCATCGTAGGGAGCGGTATTCAAGCCGGCCGCTGGACAAAGGAGCCACTCAATTTCATCTCTCACAACGCAGACGCTTTAGCTAAGATCAAGGTGGCTCTGTTCGTCGTATGCGGGTCTGCTGGCTCACCTGATGCGTGTCAGGAGGCTCAGACTGAGTACCTTGATAAAATCGCCGCGTCTTATCCGTCGCTGAACGTCATTTCAACAGGACTCTTTGGCGGGGTCTTTGATTTCAAGAAGTATAACTTTGCTCTGCGGACTCTGGTACGGAGTATTGTGAAGAAACAGATGCAGGGCAACGAGGTCCCAGAAGTAGTCGACTTCCGCGATCTGGGCAAGGTGCGCGCATGGGCCGCAGGTTTGGTCAGAGATGCTAATTCTTGAACTGAATCTCCGGAATGCAGGCCGTGTCAAAGTGACTCCGGAATCATCGAGATCGTAGGAAAGCAATAGGAGTCAGTGCAGTCCGCTCTCATCAAGAGCCCTCTTCATCACATCCCTAGAAATCTGAGCCAGCTTGTCCAAGGAATCTTGGGTCCGTGCACCTATGTAGACACGGGCTTTTGGTTCAGTCCCAGAGGTCCTCACTAATACATATGAGCCGTCACTGCACTCGATCCTTATTCCATCGATGTCAAGTACCCTCTGAACGTTGTTGATTCTCGACAATAACATCTCTCTCACATTTGCCATGAATTGGGGTTTGATTGCGTCTGGACAAGCTACTTGGTCACGCAGCACGGGATACTCAGGTATTGAGGACATTAGCCGTATGCAGCTGCCATTGCCGGCATCGAATGTCATCTGTGCGAGTCGCCCGGCGCCTGCGATGCCATCCATCCAACCACCCAAGTCAGTGAATATGGGCTTCCAAGGCTCAGAAGCAAAGACGATCTCTCTTCGACTGTCCGATGACAGCCTCTCCTGCAGTGAGCCGAGCGGAACCCTCACGACGTGTCCACCTGCAGCCTCAACAACTTCATCTATGACGCTCGATGTGTCGATGGAGGTGACAACCAGTCCCTCGCCCCTCCTCTGCACCTCGTCTCTTGCGAAGAGAGCTATGATTCTGTTCTGGTCAACGAAGCGTCCTTTCTCGTCAATGACCGCAAGTCGGTCTCCATCACCATCGTGACATAGAGTCACAGCAGCCTCCGACTTGGCGCTGACCCTCATAGTGTCAGCTAGATTGCTTGGTGACGGTTCCGGCAGTCTCCCGGGGAAGTGACCATCGTGATGCGAGTTCATCGTTGTCACCAGGAAACCAAGTCTCCCAAGAAGAGTAGGAGTGTATTCCGTGGCCGCACCATTTGCAGAGTCAATCAGAACTCTCATCCCGTCTGCGGTCTGGCTCCTGCTCAGGAGGAAACGCCTGACTCGTTCAAGATAGGTGGACCTGATGTCTGCTCGTGCTACTTTCCCGACATCCCTCCAGCTGGCAACACGGAATGTTCTGGCGAAAACGTGCTTCTCCAGAGCCGCCTCTTCTGACTTGACCATCTCACGCCCGCCTACGAAGAATTTGAACCCGTTGTCTGTTGGCGGATTGTGGCTTGCAGTGACTATTACAGAGGCAGACAGCCCACTGACTATACTCTGAGATGCGACGGCTGGCATTGGTGCAATCGAGATATCCAATGCGTTCACGCCTGTTGACACGAGTCCCGCAAGGAAGGCGTTCTTCAAGGCCACTCTCGATGTCCTAGCGTCCGTGCCAACCGCCACGGTACTGCCGCCGCTGAGGTAAGTTCCGAGAGCACGCCCAAGATCAAGCGCTAGATCCACAGTGACCTTGTCACTAATACCGCCACGGATTCCACTAGTCCCAAACAGCTTCTGCGCCAATGTCGGCTCCTCCTCAGCCCTGCGGTAGTGCAAGATCTGCTATGTCCTTTGCAGTTTCGCCAATTCTCAACAGACTATCCACCACATACAGATGAGTCTGGGGCTCCTTATTTCGGCTCCCAATTATGTCATGTCTTAGAGATGACGTGTCTGTGATCAGCTTTGCCTCTGCCGCGATAACCCATGCAACCTTGTCAGGATCGAATCTGAACAGGTTCGCTACAGCCGTCGAGAGCATCTCCTTGACTACTGATGCAATGGGTGCGATCTTTTCAGTGAGCGTTGCATCGAGAGATTCATCTGCCCGAGATGCAATGTCAACTGCTAGGTCTGCGATTCTTTCAATATACTGAGCAGCCAGTCGGAAGTCGAGTGCCTCCACAGGCGGGATGCTCATCTTTTCGGACATACTTGGATACTGTATGGCCGATCTCAGTTCGCGAACAATCAGAAAGAAGAGCCGATCCACTTCCTCATCACGCTGGACCACGTCATCTGCTAGGTCTCTCAGTCCAGCAAAGTATGCATCAAGTGCATCACTGAGCATTCTGGACGCCACCAAGTTCATCCTTCGCATCGCCTTACGGACCGGGAGCGTGAAAGGGTCCACAAGGCATTGAATGACAACCTGGCTGTCGTCTTCGTCGGTGACTTCCAGTCCGACAAAACGCTTGATGACTCGTCGCAGGTCATCTCTCTGAGCGTTTGTGATGGGCTTGTCGCTTGTCACCCGAATCTCGTCGAATCCCAGCAAGTAGGTACTGGTAATGGACCAACGCAGGTTCTGAGCTATGTCAATCGATGTGGATTTGGTTTCTCCAGCTCTTGGGAATCTGGGATCTATGATGAGGCAGCCATCTTCACGTTCAGCAACAACAACCGGGTCCCCTTTTCCGAGCTTGTGTCGAAGTATCCATTCCTTCGGCAATATGATTAGAAAAGAGCTGCCCTCTTTGCCTCCAGTCTGCTGCAGCTTTCTGACATCATATGGCATTGTTCTTGTCCCAACCAGACTCGATAATCCTAGGCAAAGTGAGGGTCTTGGCCTTATTACACTTCCCGCAGCGCCACACTGCAACGTGACAGTCGATGTGGTATTTGTCATCTTGGAATGTTTAAAACGAGTCCGAACTCTGTTCATTTGGTGGTGAAGTGACCTCAACAGTCCGGCGTTCGATTCTGGAAAGGCTCATCAGGGCAGGACTTCAGGTCACACCAGATGCACTAGGCTATCTTCTGAGTGCGGATTCACCGCTTGAGCTTGCAGACTCCATAATACAAAGCATGGATTCGGCCAGCAGTCCAGTTGTGCTGACTCGTGAATATGTACAATCCTGCATCGATAGGACCGCACCAGAGGTCATCGACGATCAAGCCCCCTTGGTTCTCATGTCGGGGCCAGACTCGGGTCCATCGGCCGCAGCAGACGCCGCTGCGCCGCCTGCACCAGACACGGACAGCGTACATTCAATTCAGGTGTTGAAGAATCCAGCCGCTTCAATGGTGGGGTCTGCCGGCACAGTAGATGACTTTCTTGCTCTTTTCACAGACAGGTTTCGACGCATAAAGAGGATGTACATGGGCCGGGTAGACACTCACGACGCCGTGTCAATCGAAGTGCTGAAGCAGAAGAAAATCAGCCCACGTCGCAGGAGAAAGCCAGACGATGTAGGCGAGTTCTCCGAGCCAGTTCCTAGCTACACTGTAATTGGCATGGTCAGAGACAAGAGGGTTTCGCGCCAGGGTAACGTGACCATTGATTTTGAGGACTTCGAAGGGTCTATTACATGTGTTATTCCGGGGTCGAGAGAAGGACCGGATGGTCGAAAGCTCTTGGAGAGCGGCAACTCCATACTCCTAGACGAGGTCATATGCGTTTCAGGTCGTCTGGACCAGCCCGGCCGGATGATTGCCGACAGGGTGACCTTTCCGGACGTCCCAATACCGCGTGACATTGGTCGTGCCAAACGGGACGTCTATGCCGTATTCATCTCAGACTTGCACTGTGGTAGCTATCATTTTCTAGAAGACGAGTTCGATAGGTTCATCAGCTGGATTAGTGGGCACGACCTGGACAGTACTGAGCGCAGTATGGTCGACCAGATCGAGTATCTGTTTATTGCGGGAGATCTGTGTGATGGTGTCGGCGTCTATCCCGGTCAGCAGGATGACCTCCGCATACCGGACATCGCCGAGCAGTATGCATATGTTGCACGCAAGCTGCGTAATGTACCAGAACACGTGAAGATAGTCTGCATACCCGGCAATCACGATGCGTGTAGGCAGGCATTGCCTAGGCCCCCTATTCCCAACGAGTTTGCCAAACCGCTGTACGACCTTGGCGAAAGGCTACTGATGATGGGCGACCCGTGTCATCTTCGTGTGGAAGGTGTCAACATTCTGATTACACATGGGGATTCTTTGGATGACCTGACAACGCAATTGCCCGGTGTGACCTACGAGAAACCGGATCTGGCAATGAAGGCTCTCTTGCAGAAAAGACATCTTGCTCCAGTCTATGGTGGCAAGACAGAGCTGGCACCATTGACTCGTGACTGGATGGTTGTCGACACGCCTCCAGACATAGTACATTTTGGTCACGCACATCATAACGTGTGTGACAACTACCGGCAAGTGCAAATCATTAATTCGGGCTGCTTCCAGAGGCAGACGGAGTTCATGAAGAAGCAAGGCATCAAGCCAACACCAGGTATAGTGACACTACTTAACCTCAGAACCTTTTCCCCTGAGATCAAGCTCTTCTACAGCTTTGAGGATCAGTCGGCTGGTGACACACGTATCTCATGAGCGTATTTGGCAGCTGTTCAGTAGTTGGGGGACTTGGATTTGAACCGAAATGGCTGCTGGCTCTCTCGATTTCCAAAGTTGGCCGGACACAGGCAGTTCTCAAGAAGCACAGACCCGGTGCTCATTCCATGAAGACAGAGATTATTGTGTCAGTTTCTGCCCAACTAATGGCAAGCGGTGCACAGAGGAGTATCATTAGAAACTCTTGGCTCTACTCCGACAATGCTCCCTGTGATTGCCCAAGCAATTCTCCTGCTATCTTGCTCAGTCGCGGGTCGGAGTCTACGATACTTCCGATGTGTTTCTTGCCGACCGCCAGTCTTATCTTCTTGGTGCGACCATAGCGCCCCTTCGAAACCACGGTTGTGTTGATGAGCCCGAGCATATCCAGCTCACTTATGAGATCGCTAACCCTCCGTTGGGTGAGAGTGTCTAGAGAAAGCGCCTTTGCGATCTCGGAGTAGACGTTGAAACACTCTCCTGTGAATATGTCTCGCTGGCCTCTGTCCGCCAGTACGTATACTGCGAACAGAAGGGCCTTCGACTGCATCGGCAGGGTCTTTATTGCTTCGGTGATCGTATCCCGCTCGATAATCTTCTGAGCTTCACGGACATGCTCTTGAGTGACCTTGTCATCTCCTCTACGTTCTGCAAGTTCTCCAGCAGTTCTCAGGAGATCTAGTGCTCTTCGTGCATCCCCGTGCTCCTGTGCAGCCAAAGCCCCCACTAGATTTATGACTCCTTCATCCTCGATGGCTCCGTCGTTGAAAGCTATTTGCACTCTCTGTTGCAGAATCCCTTTCAATTCGACCGCATTGTATGGCGGGAATATGACTTCCTCTTCTCCCAGCGTGCTGAGGACACGTGGATCCAGCATCTCCTTGAACTTGAGGTCGTTGCTTATGCCAATTATAGATATCTTGCTGTTCTCCAATTCACTATTCATCCGCGTGAGACCGTAGAGAATGTCATTACCTTGGGTGACATCGCGTTTCAGTAGACTGTCGACCTCATCGAGGACAACGGTCAGTATGTTGGACTCTGAATCGAGCTTCCTCTTCAACAGGTCCCTGATTTCATCGGTAGGCAGGCCTGTGAATGGAACTTCCGAACCGTCAGGCATCGTTGCATCAATCTGGTCACAGAGGCGTTTCAGCACACGATAGTTGGTTCCGACAATCCGACAGTTCACATACGGTGTGAGCGGTGATCTAATGCCACTCTGCTCTGCCTTCTCCACAAGCAGCGATAGGACGTATCGGGCAACGACAGTCTTTCCAGTACCCGTTTTTCCATAGCACAGTATATTTGATGGTGGTGCTCCCCGTAATGCCGGTCCGAGAATGGAACCTATCCTTCTCATTTGCTCGTCACGATAGGGAATCTTGTCAGGGACATAAGTTGGTCTCAGAGCACTCCTCTTCCTAAAGATGCCCTGACCCTGCAGGAACTTGTCAAACAGCTTGTCCAAAGGTTTCTCCAAGGTTCTTCAGCTCCATACGAAGACGAGGTACATTCCAATGTTGCGGATGGAACATATGGAGCGCGTGGAAGAGATAAGGCTACGTATTACGTGCAGGTATACTATGTCGTCAATCGAACGCAAGATTGCTCATGCATACCTCTGGAATAGATGACCGAACACTTCGAACAGACAATAATTGGACTCTGGTGCTCACAGAAACGCGGGCTTAAATGGGGACCGGGGCCATCATCCTTCCGGTCCGCCATGAAACCAAGCATTACATTTCACGGCCGTCGGTGTCGAAATGAGGACGGCCCAGTTGCTGTAGCATGGTGGTTCTTCGATCAATCGAAGCAGAAGAGAATGAGACTTCATTCAGTTTCATACGACCTTTCCCTTGGGCTGGGTGGTGAATGTGATTGCGGCTGAGGGATCTGGAGATTGCTCTGCAGTCCATTGAGCGGCTCAGCGAACACGACGTCAATCTCGAGAGCTATCCCACACCACCAGTAGTAGCTGCCGCTGTACTCTTTGCCGCTCAGATGGAACACGGCGACATAGCCAACAAGACAGTGTTCGATCTCGGGTGCGGGGATGGTGTGTTTGCCATCGGAGCTGCTCTGCTTGGAGCACAGCGAGTTGTAGGAGTCGATGTTCAAACCAAAGCCTTAAAGGTCTCTCAAAGAAACTCAGCCTCGCTCGGGACAGAAGGCACGACAGACTGGGTCCTGGGAGATGTCAACTCCTTAGAAGTAAGAGGATCCATTGACACTGTGGTGAGCAACCCGCCCTTCGGGGTAAAGAAGAGAGGGGCGGACCTGAAGTTCCTGAGGAAGGCAGTATCGATTGCGGGTGTGACCTATAGCATGCATCTCGCGATCGAGAAGAACCGTGTCTTCCTGAAGGAAGCGATAGAGGAACTCGGAGCAGTGGTGACACAGATTGAAACATTCGAGTTTCCGATTCCGAGAATCTACGACTTCCACAAGAAGGAGAAACACCTGATTGGTGTTGACCTCTACCGCATATGTAGGAGAGAGTGTGACCAGAATGGCTGATGTGAAGAGCGGCGATATCGTTGTCCCAGGAGACCGCCTATGTGTCATTGAGGAGCTGTCGCCCAGCGATGGCACTTATGAGAAAGAGGGAATTGTCTATGCCGCTGCGTCTGGGGGCGTCCATATCGATCTGAAAGACCGCAGCGTAAAGGTTCTCGACCATGGTGGAGCCACAAGGATTGCGCTCCCAGTCAGAGGCGATATTCTGGTAGGTGAGGTCGTAAATGTGTATGAGCAGCGGGCAGAGGTCAGTCTAGTGAAACGCAACGACGTGGATGTTCATAGCCCCTTCATTGGTGAGATACACATAAGCAACGTCACCCGCCGATACGTCAAGTCAATGCACGACGAAATCAGACTTGGCGACATCATACGTGGGATGGCAATGAACACACATTCAATACCAGTGCAGCTCACGCTTGTCGGGCCCAACTTGGGCGTCCTGCTCGGCAAATGCTCGAAGTGCGGCAACCCGCTCACGCTCACCACTCACAACAATCTGGTGTGCCTGAGTTGCGAGAATCGAGAAACCCGTGAGGTCGCAACCGACTATGGTCAGAGATTCGGTCTAGAGCCGCGTCCTGACCTCGCGCCCAAGAGAAGGCCATATGATGAGCGACGGTACGACGAGGGTCGAACAGGCCGTGACCGTGAAGGCTATGGTGAAAGTCGTGGCCGGCGTGACCGTGAAGGCTACAATGAAGGCCGTGGTCGGCCTGGTCAGTTTCGCGAACGAACCAGAGGGTCGTCATACCGACCCAGTGACCGCAGGGGACAAGATGACGACGGGCATGCCAGAGGAAGGAGGCGTTAGATACGGAGATAAAAGTCATTGAGAACACAAAGTATCAGTTGGTAGCCGAGATACGCGGTGAAGGGCACTCATTCTGCAATCTATTGCGTAAGACCCTCCTTGAAGAGGAGTCTGTGGAGTTCGCTGGCTACAACATCGATCACCCATTGCTTGCCAGTCCTGTGTTCACTCTGAGGACGAAGAGGCGCCAGGCAAATGTGGTTCTTAGAGAAGGCCTTGACAGGATGCTTGCAAGGACCGACGAATTTCGAAAGCGGTTTGAGCAGGCGGTTTCAGACCATGGCATCGACCAGAGCGCCTGAGTCCGTCAGCTGTGGGTGAGTCAATTGGCTTGGGATCGCCTGACAGAGCACAAGAATATCCGTGACATTGTGAATGACAAGGGACTTGCCAAGCTCGGCGACAGCCTTGTGAATCTCTGCTATTCTCTGGCCAAGTCGATGGTCTTGGGGGACGTCACGGGAGAAAAAGTCCAGGACCGTGTGCTTGCACGAAGCATTCGTGCAGTCCCATTATACACGCAAATCGGACACAAGACGGACATTGGCCGCGCAGCCGATGCCTATGAGGCGATTTTCGCTTGGCTCTGGCTGAAACGAAGGGTTTCAATCGAGGCCGCCGTTGACATTATTGTGAAGGCATTGCCAATTGGTCCAGAAACAGGGCGCAAGGAAGAGGGACAAGTCGCCTCTCATGCTTTCCAAGTCTTGCTTGAGCAGACTGCATCTCAGCTACCTTCTGATCCTCTTCACATTGATATGAGCCCACAAAACGGATCACATCCAGTCAGCAATCCTTAACTGATGAAGTTCGCTTCGATGCCGGGCACGGGGTGCCACTATATGCAGTTCTGTGAGAAGTGTGGCGCATTGATGGTTCCTACTGTTGGAGAGGGTGGAAAGAAGGTCTTGATGTGCCGTAGCTGTGGTCACACTATGGCAGTCAAGGGCGAACTGAAAGTTTCACAGAACGTGACTAGGACGCCTCGTGACAAGATTGTTGTTGTTGAAGACGAGTCTGTTCCGATGCCAAAGACGGCTGCTGTCTGTCCGTCATGTGGGAACACAGAGGCCTACTACTGGACTGTCCAGACTAGGCGCGGCGACGAAGGCGCCACAGAATTCTACAGATGCACAAAGTGCAAGCAGACTTGGCGGTACTATGGTGGTCGTTAAACGGTCCCTTTTCGCTCTCGCACACGGCCAGGGGTCGGACTGAATCGGTTTGCAGACGGACTCATACATTCTTATATCACGAGAATCAAGACTAGATGACAGAGCACACAGCTCTGACGGATAATGACGGTGCGGACAGTTTGACTGAGGAGCAACGATTTCCCCGGACAGAACCTGCTAGACTCGTCACGATACGTAGTCTCTCCGCTAGAACGAAGGGCCCCGTGAGAATAATGTGTATAGTAGTAGATTCACGTCTTGGCACGGCACTTGTACAGGATATATATGACGAGGTGGGCAAGGCAAGACAGATCAAAGTTTCCGTCGAAGGATTGCTAGAGGTGGCTCAGAGATACATGCTGATAGGTGACATCACGGAGAAGAGTGCTCCCAACGGAAACGAGTTGATGCTCGCAGTCAGTCTGGTTTTTAACATCAACTCACTGAATCTTGAGGAATACAAGCAGGCGCTTGAACTGGAACAGAAGGTCTCTCACACACTAAGCAGATGAATGGAGGCACTGAATGATGTTTCATGCGACACTTGATAGCACCAAGACTTGGAAACAGATTGTGGACGCGCTCGCCACATTGCTGACGGAAGTTCACTTTGTGGCGTCTGCAACGGGGTTCTCGTTGCGTCAGCTAGACTCGACTAAGGCTGCGATGATTGACCTTGTACTTCCCGCGGCAGTCTTCCAAGAGTACAGCTGCGAGGGAGAACATGATATCTGCCTCGGAATCGACGAGCTTACAAAAGTGAGCAAGAGAATGGCCAGTGACGACAAGCTAGAGTTCAACCTCAACGAAACAGAGCAGCGTTTTGAAATCAAGATGCTAGGTCAAGCCGAACGAGTGTTCAAACTTCAGATTCTTACGCCTCCCGAGGACAGGACTAAGAAGCCAGCTCTGTCGTTTGATGTGAGAGCCGAGATGTACGCAGAGGCTTTCAAACAGGCTGTGAAGGACATAGGTGTTGTTTCTAGCCATGTCAAGATAGTTGCCCAGCCTGGTACAATCTCCTTCGTTGGAGAAGGAGATACAGGCGAAGCACAAGTTTCGCTGAAACTGGGCGAAGAGTCACTTCTCTACGATCTCAAGGTCGACAAGGAGAGTGCTTCCATGTATGCTCTCAACTATCTGTCTGAGATTGCCAAGGCGATGTCAAGTGACAGTCTTGCCCTGCAGTTCAGTTCTAACAAGCCCTTGATGATGGAGTTTGCCATTGCTGAAGGCGGCAGAATCAACTTCATCCTAGCTCCGCGTGTGGAACGGAGATAGCCCCTGCGAGTGTGAACTGTCGTTGTCGGTCACAAGAGGATTGCGATAATGGGCTCTGCAGCTCTCGAAGTGATTCTGCGTGGTCCATTGTTCGAGCATTCCGCTTGCTACCGAGCAGGAGTGACCGTTTCTTCGAGTTGATCCAGAGCATGCCGACCCGCACAAAGGAAACAGACCTCAAGTTCTTGCAGCTGATGTTTCAAGACTACTACCGCACACATCCGGATAAAGTGGATTCACCCAATCAGATTCAGATGCGTGAGTTCGCTACGGAGAGTTGGGACTACATCTGGCGCTGCCCTGAACGCGAGGTGGCCAACTCGTCTGGTCATAAGACTAAGATTGGCTGCGGACGGACCGGCAGGTCCTTCAAGAAGATACAGTCCTGTCCGAACTGTGGCTCCCCCGAGGTCCAAGCTACGAACTGGAGCCGTCATCTTGGTTTCCGAACTGCCGAAGCCCTTCGGAATGAGCTGATTGCATCTGCTCCTCACAGTGTCTATCACTCTGCCGCGTTCTACAACACCCCTGTCGCCAGGAGCATGGATGAGAAGGGGTGGCAGGGTGCAGAGCTTGTATTCGACATTGATGCCGACCACCTAGACTCTCCATGCTCCAGTATTCACGACGCTTGGAGATGTAACAACCCTGAGTGTCACGAGATCGGGACTGGCAATCCTCCCGAAACCTGCCCCAAGTGTGGTGGCCTCCGAAAGTGGAGTTGCGACAAATGCCACGAAGAAGGAAGGGAAGCACCACCAGAGATGCGCTGTCCCAAGTGTGGCAGTGAAAGAGTCAGCACACAACTGTGGGGTTTCAGCACGCGGAAGTGGGTGTGCGATAGGTGTCTTGGTGATGCCAAAAGATACACACTGAAGCTCTATGATGAATTCCTTGTGAACGATTTTGGCATCGATCGTAGTTCCATCCAGCTGAACTACAGCGGCCATCGTGGGTATCACGTCCGTGTCAGAGACCCCAGAGTCTACAAACTGACGTCTGACGGACGAGTTGAGATAGTCCATTACATAAACGGCGTTGGGTTCAACAGCGAGAAGTTCATTACTAAGATCTCGATGCCGCTTCCTTCGGGCGAAGTCCCTGGTTGGCCTCGAAAGATCACTGCTGCTATTGTGGAATTCATCAGGAACATTGATTCCTACGCTGGCAAGGAACGATGGATAGAGCCGCTGCGCAAACAGAGGGCTGCGGCAATCGAGGGCCTTTTGAGGAAGCCACCCATCTTGAGCGGAAAGGTGGTGGGTGTCGGGTCCAAGTCTTGGCAGGAGATTGCTGCTCAGGCAGTCGCTTCTTATGGCGGAAAGATAGACGTGCCAGTCACACACGACGTGCACAGGGTAATACGATTGATAGGTACTCTGAATGGGAAGACTGGCTTCACTGTAACCCCACTTACTCGCGACCAGATTGATGACTTTGACCCATTCAGAGATGCCATAGGCCTCACGGAGGGATCGCTGAAGGTCAAGGTCAGTGGTGGCACAGCGAAGGTCCCTTCGTTCAGAATTGGAGAAACAGAGTACGGTCCGTATCAGGACGAGACTGTGGAACTGCCAATGGCGGCCGCAGTTTTCATGTTGTGTAAGGGTGTGGCGACGATTGAGTGATACGGGTTATGACGAGATCAGCAAGTCTTGGCAGGCTGAGATAGAGAACAGTGAGCTTCAGGACTTGGAGGACCTGCGCTTGAGCAGAATGGCGACCTACTTATCCAAGACGCGGCTATCTCTAGCAGAGATTCCTGCGAACGAAATTCTGCAGACCGACCTTCTGATGCAAGAGGTGCAGAATCTGGAGTTCATGCTGAATGACCTTCTCATGCTACGCAAGAAGAAGATTCTGAATGCAGCTCTCTCACAACGTCGGCCTCTTGGGACCATGACATTCGCCGAAGAAGAGTACTTCAACAGGGTACTTCGTGCCGTAGAGGGTCATCTGGAATCTACAAAGAGTGTCCTCGCAGGGGCACCCCTGCCTGAAGGCAAGATGCATGACAAGGATAGTCCACAGGCAAGCAGAACTATGACAGAGGTAACGTCAAGCTCTGAGAGGGTCGAATACGTTAGCGTTGTGTTCTTACGTCCTGTCGAAACCGCATTCGTTGGCCTAGATGAAGAAACATATGGTCCGTTTAAGGCAGGTGATAATGCCATGATACCTGTGGAGAATGCAAGAACTTGGCTTCGTGACGGTACAGTTGCGAGAGTGGCGATAGACAAGAAGAAGGGTCATGACTAAGATGGAAGACGACAACCTGATTGAGCAGATTATCAGTCTCTCGGCTCGGATTGCCCTTGCTCGTGAAGAGATTGAGCAGATGCATGACAAGTTTCAGGTTGCTCTCACCGGCATCTTTCGGCTTCTATCCGAAGGGAAGAATCCCCCAATCGAGCGTATGCAAGCCGACACGGAGCAACTGAAAGGCTACGTGATCCGTCTTGCGTCCCAGATGCGACAGGCCAGCCTTGACATCTGTGATACCATGAAGTCTGGTCTGGCTTCAATCATCGAGTCTGCACGAAACCCATAAGAAGGCCACATGCCATAGAAGGGGCTATGCCGCAGAAACGACCACGGATTGTGCCTATAGGCGCGGCACTGTGTGTGTTCTTCTCGCTAATGGGCACCACTATCTCCCCCTTCAACACACAGAGTCTTCTCACCATATTCGCCTACGAGTTGTCCATGATTGCAGGTTCGCTCGCAATCCTATTCTGGGTATACAGAAAGGGATTCACAGAGTGACCCGTCGATTGTAATTGGACAGTCTTGGGCGCGAGAGCCCATGGTGAAGAGCATCCAAGATTATCTAGCCTGTAGGCCGTTGTTACACTTCCCCATTTCTCTGTAACCTACAGACCTTCTACTCATACTCATTGCTGGAATACCTGTTAGTTTGCAGAAATCGCATAGCTTTGTGCATGGCTATCCGGTTTTCTTGACTGGCCTATGAGCTGTTGGTGAAGCTTTTAATACGGGCTGGAATTTCGCTCTCGCATCCGCCCGAACAGCCGAAAGAGCTGTTGGTGACTCTCTCATGGCAGAATCAAAGCAGACCTCTGGCAAGCCGATGACCTTGGTTGATCCAATCGATATGTCATTGCTCGATGCGAAGTTCAGAGACGACATAAAGAGCATGCCTGACGGAGAGGAGCTGTCTGCTTGCTTTGCCTGCTCCACCTGTACAGCAGCATGTCCGATTGCCAACCAGTGGACGTACAAGCCTCATCAACTGATTCGGATGATTCTCTTAGGAATGCGTGAAGAGGTCCTGTCGGGCAAGGAGATATGGGAGTGCCTGACATGTTTTCAGTGCCAAGAACGCTGCCCGCAGAAGGTGCGTATCACAGACATCTTCTTTGACTGCAAGAACTTGGCGGCTGAATCGGGCAAGGTGCCAGAGAAGGTCCTTGCAATCGCGAAGGAGTTGATTGACAAGGGGCAGCTGTATGTTGTTACCTCGGACTGGGAACGCGAGGACTTGGGACTGGAAGCCGCAGTGCCCGGGTTGTCAACTGACGGCATAAGGGCAATCCTGAAGGAAACCCGGACTGGCAGGCTTGTCAAGGGTGGTGAATAGGGTGCCTGTCTACAACCTCTACATGGGCTGCAGCGTTCCTGCGAACTACCCTAACTATGAAGCTGCGATGATGAAGGTGGCTGAGGCATTGGGTATGGAGTTCGAGTACATGCCTGATGTCGCATGTTGTGGGAGTCCAAACCTGAGGGCCATTGACTATTTCGGTTGGCTGGTTGTCAACGGTCGTACTCTTGCTATCGCTGAGAAGAATGGTCACGACATACTGACGCCCTGCAACGGGTGCTTTGGGTCCTTGAAAGACGTTCAGCATCACCTGAAACACGACTCGGAAGACAGAGCTCGTGTGAATAAGGAGCTGAGAAAGCACGACCTTGAGTTCAAGGGCACAATCAAGGTCCGCCACTTGGTGGAAGCCATCTACACCGACATAGGTCCTGACGAGATACGCCGCAAGATCACCAAGCCCCTCGACGGAGTCGGGATCGCGATTCACTATGGCTGTCACCTTCTTCGTCCCGCTGATGTGACCGAGTTCAAGCCCGAGATGCTTGAGGAGCTAGTAAGGGCAACCGGCGCAAAGGTAGTCGAGTATCCTTTGTGGAAGCAGTGTTGTGGTGCGACTATCCTTCCTGTCAATGAGCCTCTGGCAATCAGGCTCGCGAGGGACAAGATACGATCCATGAAGGAGGCCGGTGCGGAGTATGCAACAGTTGTATGCCCTGCGTGTGGCAATCAACTAGACCTTCAACAGCTTGGCCTCAAGGAGTCTTATGGAGAGGTGTACGACCTACCTGTTCTGCTCTATCCTCAGATACTAGCGTTGGCACTTGGAATCGGTGAGGACGCAGTTGGACTACGGATGAACCGTGTCGCTGCAGACTCAATACTTGGTCACCTGAAAGGCTGAGGTGAGAGCAAGCGTGTCTGACACGGTCCTAATCATTGGTGCCGGTGTTGCAGGAATGACCGCGGCTGTCGAACTGGCCGACTCAGGTATCAGAAGTGTCCTTGTAGAGCGTGCCTCATCTATGGGCGGCAACGCACTAGACCTCTACAAGGCTTTCCCCACGGATGACTGTTTCTACTGCTTTGAAGGCAATCGTTGGCGGCCCGGGATTCGCAAGTGTTTCTACAGAAGTGCAATGGTCGATCAGCCTAATATTGAGATCAAGATGGGTGCCGAAGTGAAAGAGATCGCTGGGGGCCCTGGGGATTTCAGAGTCAGAATTGCTGTCAGCCCAAGGTATGTAGACCCCCGAAAGTGTACCCTGTGCGGACTATGTTCAGAGCGCTCAAAAGCGTTTCACTTACTCTCTCCACAATGTCAGCCACAGGCCGTGACCTATGATTCCTCAATGGCTGACAATGGCACAAGAAAGGCTGAGGAAGACTGTCCGACCAAGGCAATCAAACTCGATGCGCAGCCCAGCGAGGAAACTATTGGGGCATCAGACATCGTAATCGCTACTGGCTATCATGAGATGAAGCCAATCGACATGCAGGAGTACGGCTACGGCCGGATTCCCAATGTCATCACACAGCTGGAGCTTGCTCAGATGCTCGATCCGAATGGCAAGTCTGGTGGAGTGCTATTGCGTCCTTCGGATGGTGCTGGAGTGAAGCAGGTGATGATGGTCCAG
>Ga0153915_10000175_pt1 | contig 57447 bp, 89 predicted proteins | sample Opewatmetagenome_2_FD_107003 | JGI IMG/M metagenome (GOLD analysis project Ga0153915, IMG submission 107003) | Freshwater wetland microbial communities from Ohio, USA - Open water 3 Core 3 Depth 3 metaG | ecosystem: Environmental > Aquatic > Freshwater > Wetlands | place: USA: Ohio, Lake Erie...
GCGTGGTCTCCGGAACTTGGGTTGTTTGTGATGACCGCATACGGCAGTACTGTTTGTGCAACATCCCCAGACGGAATAACATGGACTGAAAGGACCATATCGGCAACGTCGAGAAACTGGCGTGGAGTCGCGTGGTCTCCGGAACTTGGGTTGTTTGTGATGACCGCGTCCAGCGGAACTTTTTGTGCAACATCCCCAGACGGAATAACATGGACTGAAAGGACCATATCGGCAACGTCGAGAATTTGGTATGAAGTCGCGTGGTCTCCGGAACTTGGGTTGTTTGTGATGACCGCGTCCAACAGCACTGTTTGTGCAACATCCCCAAACGGAATAACATGGACTGAAAGGACCATATCGGCAACGTCGAGAAACTGGTGTGGAGTCGCGTGGTCTCCGGAACTTGGGTTGTTTGTGATGACCGCATACGGCAGTACTGTTTGTGCAACATCCCCAGACGGAATAACATGGACTGAAAGGACCATATCGGAAACACCTAGAGGCTGGTACGGAATTGCGTGGTCTCCGGAACTTGGGTTGTTTGTGATGATAGCATACGGCAGCACTGTTTGTGCAACATCCCCAGACGGAATAACATGGACTGAAAGGACCATATCGGCAACGTCGAGAGACTGGCGTGGAGTCGCGTGGTCTCCGGAACTTGGGTTGTTTGTGATGACCGCGTCCAGCGGAACTGTTTGTGCAACATCCCCAGACGGAATAACATGGACTGAAAGGACCATATCGGAAACACCTAGAAGCTGGTACGGAATTGCGTGGTCTCCGGAACTTGGGTTGTTTGTGATGATAGCATACGGCAGCACTGTTTGTGCTACCTACAAACTATATGATTATCAGAAAGTTGCAGGGTATCCACAGTCAGGGTACGTCTCCGGTAGAGGCTGGTGGACGAAGTTCGCGGACGGGACGCTGATTCAGAGAGGCAGTAATGATATGACAGTTGCTTTGGTTAATCAAAACATTGGAACATATGGATGGTCATACTACGTGGCAGGCCAGGCTATTCTATTTCCTTTAGAGTTTTACGGAACTACTGATGATTTTGATATAGCCACATCTTCCTTTATGGATTCTGGGGCATTGAAGTCGCAAGGCGTGACAGGAGTTTATTTATACCGAAAAGACATATCCGGCACGACGCGCGCCGTGTCGTGGATCGCAATCGGAAGGTGGAAGGCATGATGCATCAAATACAACTTGAAATATTTAAAGAAAAACAGAGATGTATAAACAAAATATCAAAAATAAAATTTAAATCAAAGGGGCTTGGCAAAAATGCTTGATGCTATATTTAAGACTGTTTTTAGTACACTGTCGGTGTCGCTAATAGTTTATATTATTAGTAAAGTTGTTGTCAGGTTCACATTGCCAATAGAGCTGAAAACAAGGCTTGATAAATTTGAAAGCAAGTTCGATGAGTTTAGTAAAAAATATAGTGAAGGGTCAGAAAGAAATAAGGCATCTCAGGTTGCTATGTTCACAATGCAGGATATACAATTCGACGCAATGAAAAGTACGAATGGTGCAATACGAGAGCTTGCGAAAAGCGTGTGCAATGGAAATAAAGAAGACGCAATCAGGTTGTGTAATGAATCAGACAATGATATAAGTAAAGGCAAGGAGATACGACGTTCGGTAAGCATAGGAGTGTAATATGATTAGAAACGATTGTAAGTTTGTTATACGAAGGAAGATGCCGTCTTACAACTTCAAGAAAAACATGAAGTCTAAAGATTCATGGGACGGTGACCATAATGCGCAGTACAACATGGAAGATGATGTCTTGCTGCTAAAAGACGGCGTTGAGGTGTTCTCTTGCAAGGCTCAGACTGTTGCGAATATGCCGGGATGTAGGCATACCGATACGATTATGCCCGGAAGCGGCTCTATTAAATGGGACGTACCTCGCAGAGCGTTCAAGGGCCATGTTCATGGATTTGTTGGGTTCTACGACCAAGACGGTCAACTCATAGACGATAATAGCGTAGAGCCAATAGAAGGAAAAGACGGATCGCCTAAAGATTGGGCAAGATGGATTTTTTGTCACTCTACGGCAAAGAATGATCCGGCTCCAGACGGAGAAGTGACAAGATTCGCTTGGTCTGCCGGTTGTACTATAACCACCCCAGAGAAACAAGCTGAGTTATTCGAAGTCGGGTCAAGTCTTGGTTTTAAGGCTGGTGATATAATACCTTGCAAGCTCATCGAAGTGGAAGGTTAGTATGGACGACACGTTTGAGTTGATAAAGAAAGTAGCAGAGTGGCTTGACTCACTCGGAGTAAATCCGGTAAAGGTTGCAGGAATAATATTCCTAATGTGGGGTATAAAATCAGCAGACAAAAGAAAGAAGCTTAAGCCATTCTATGTGCTAATGACCATGATCCCAGGCTCTATTGTATGTCTAATTACTGATAAATTCTCAGTAAATACGTGGGTACTCGACACGATAGTTCACTCTGCTGCTGCATCATTCTCATACGCGATATGGGCTGCTGTATGGAAAGATAGAAAGAAGGAGAAATAATGTGCTCGAAAAACTTAAAAAAACTGCATTCATTTGTGGCCTTATTCTTGCTGGTATCATTATCGGCGTCATTCTCTCAGGCGCCTACTCAGGAAAAAATGTACGAGATCTCAGAGACAGACTTACTACGGTTACTGTGGATCGAGACTCGCTCAGGAGAGATCAACGCAGAGCTACAGAAAGCGCACGATCTGTCTATCGCGAAGTTAGGGAGCTTGCAGGAGGAGTTGCAAGCGCTACGCTTAGAGCTGAACGAGCTGAAAAAGAAGGTGGAGAGCTTAGAGAAATCATCGTCGGAAGCGGTGGAAGCATCGCTGAAAGCGGAAAACTCTCTGAGGAAGCTAGAGGAATCCTTCGACGCGTATATGAAAGCGGCGGAAAGTAAAATAAAAGAGTTGGGCAAGAAGGCTTTTTTGTACAAGGTCCTAGCGTTTTTACTTGGAGCTGCTGCGGCTGGATTGGCCGCACATGACGCTCTAGAAGATGCGTTCTAATCATCGCTCTTTTCCAGCCCTCTGCCTTTCAGCCCTCCTGGTCCTGGCCTCCCTCTTGGATATGTAATCCCTCATCGCTGTGACTGCCATGAACTTTACGTTCTTCTCATTTCCCTCGTCATAGACGGTGAATCGGGAGTAAAGATCGTCATCAATCGTCAAAACCAAAGTCTTTGCCATGCCTCGTTCTCCATTTTTAGGTAGACTGTAGAGCCTTCCTGTATGATATGCTTATTTCTTCGCAGTCCTGCGTAATCCTGCGTAGAACTCACACCACAGAGTGTACACCACAGACGGTCGAAAGTCAACGTTTTCTCACTTCAGCCTGGATACAACCGAAATAGCCTCTCGAAGCTCAAAAATGCTCATTTCGTCCACGTGCTTGCGTATCAGTTTACCGTCTTCCCCTCGACCGTTGTTTATTTTCAGCTTGATCATGTCATATATGAGCTTCCGGCGCTTAACCGTAGCCGTGTTTATCCTTACGCTATCCCCATCTATGTCGGCCATGCTCTTCATATCTAAGTATTTGCATATAGCATCATCTAGATCCTTTCTTAGCTTGCGCTCAAGACCGGATACGGTCATGTGGTCGTTTACGATGTGGAACCCGGTTATCTCGGTGTAGATGGGATTCACGCGTGGCTTGGTATTGAACGGATTGGGATTCTTGCTTCGTTCGTCAACTTGCCTGTCTTTTGAGGCATGGATTACTTCGTGTTGGATGTCGCTTACGACTTCTAATAAAAGACTGTCAGCAGGGGCGAACACGTATCCCTTGTCTTTTCCTGAGGCTAGTCGCTGGCATCTCGCTATGGCTTGATTTATCCATGATTTTGAACGTATGTGAGTAAGTAGGGCTATATGCGATATGTCTGGAACGTCAAGTCCCTCATAAGCTTTAGCACAGCTGCATAACGCATCGAATTTGCCATTTTTGAATAAATGTATATTTTCATCTGACTCGCTATCCTCTGACACGGATATTGTTGCGTTTATTCCTCTCGATATTAGATATTCGAATGTTCTTCTCGTGCTAATAACATTAGAGTCAATTGTAAGTAATTTGCTTTTTTTATTTATGGTAGTCCTATATTCATTCCAGTGCTTTCCGCATTCATATAGTATGTTTTCTGCTGCCGTAGTTTTCAATGCTGAAGACAATGCACTCCTGTCGTATCCAAGTTTATCGAATGATACTTCTTTGTCGTCCTTTATGTATGAACCGGACGAGTTGAAAAATGCAAATTGGATTGGAAGTATTACGCCGTCGTCCAATGCCTGTTGGCGAGTGTATGTTATCCATCTTGTTTTATCTGTATTTGTCTTGTCTGGCTTTCCGTTAATATAGGGTATGTTTTTTATAAAACCATTGTTAGTTTCAAACGTACCTGTCATTAATATTCGTATTTTAGCCATGTCTATTAACTTATAAACACTCTCTCCCCAATCTGCTTCATCTATAAGATGATGGACTTCATCAACTATTATTCCAAAGTTTTTCTCTGAAAGCTCTGAAATATGAAGATCTGTATCTGACGATACTCCCTGATATGTCGATATATACCCATCACAACCACGCAGTAGGTTTTTTGTATTTTGGGCCGCTCTAAGTATATTCCCATGATAAAATCTAGCGTCGAGACAATCGGATTCAAATTGGTCTCTAAGAGATATTCTTGGAACTATTACAACGAAAAAATCAACAGATTTGTGTACCAATGTATTGAATGCTATCAATGCTGCGCTGGTCTTTCCTGAACCTGGAGTTGCATCTAATATTATGTTTCTTATTCCAGAGCCGTTATTTATATCACGGCATATAATCTCAATATCCTCCTGGTGTCTTCTTTTTATTATCACTCGCCTATCTCTTCTCTTTTTTTGTTATATGCAAGTATTGCATCGCTTCTTTTCTTGTATCTTCCCAAAGATATTCTTTTTTTATTTATTTGTATTGAGGCGCTGAATAATTTTCTATCTTTGTCGAATGTGTATCCAGGAACCTTCCCACTTCTGTGTATTTTGCAGTTCGTCATGTTTATTCTTCTTCCGACTTCTCTCATATTGCATATTCTATTGTCGTCAACATCTCCGTTTATGTGATCTATTTCATTGGTTGGCCATTCGCCATAATATAAAAACCATGCAGCTCGATATGCATATAAATGATATCCAAATAGCTCAAACTGCCTTCTTCCATCATCTGATTTTATTGCCCCTATTAACATTCCAGCTTTGCATCTGTTCGACCTTCTTTTTAGCCATGTTAATTCACCAGTAATTGAATTGTATGATATGTATTCATATATTCGGGCAAGAATTTCATCACTTGGAGTTTTGATAAGTATTGGCATATACACTCCGTATCCTACTTCACGGACTTTTTCATAAGGCTTAACGCTGCGGATCTGGCTTTCTTCCTGTCTTTTTTGCTCATTCTTGGCATTGTCTTTGAAAGAGTAGCTCACTTAGTGAGCATTATTTTCATGCCGCATTTCGGGCAAATACACGACTTTCCGTACTTTTCAAGCTCTTTCTTTACAAAATCAGCGTCGAACTTATTCTTGCATTGAACGTATGGGCAAATGACGTTATCCATGAAAAGCCTCCTAGTAAAAAACGCCGCCCGACCTATTCAGGCAGGGCGGCGCTGCGCGTTGGAGCGGCCGACTATCACGCAAACATATCGGAAGGTTCAGCGTAGCCCTGGTCGTTGGCGAGGGCCTGGAGCCTTCCGCGCGGATTGTAGGCTACCACGTTGGTCTGGATCATAGTATTTGAAGGGATGAATAGGTTTCCCGCGATGACGGAAACGTTACTATTGGCGGGCTTGCTGCCGAAGAAAGGGCAGATAGGGGCCGCGAGAACGGCGGCGACCTGGATGGCTTCCGATTCGTCTCCGATGAAGGCGGGAGACGTGACGGCGGGCGCGAAGGTGATGACGTTGAAGTCTGCTTCGATGCCGAAGCTCACAGCGACATCTTGGGCGACCTTCTTGTCGGGAGGACTGGCGAACGCGGTGGTGGCGAAGATGATCGCCAGCGCCAAAGAAATAAGGAAAACCTTCTTCTTCATAGCATCTCCTTGATCTGATATGTAGCGAATATACACCCGCTACTTAGTATTGTCAATAGTCTTTTCTTTTGCAAGCTCTTCTTTTGCAAGAATTCTGCAATCTTTTTTGTTGTCTTTCCACTCGCACTTTGAACACGATAAAGTGCAGGCTTCTTTGAATGAAACATTGCGAGCTAGTTTTTCCAGGTCTTCCTTACATGGAATCACTTCTTTTCTCCTTTCATGCCGAACCACATCAGAAATAGCAGGCAGCATCCAGCGTGAGCAAGATGTGGAAGACCGCTCTCCTCGTCGATGAATTCTCGGCATCTCCACGCATAGATATGACGCATCATTGCGGCGTAGTAGCGCTCTATGGGGTTTTCTACCTTCTGCCAGTTGTCAACCTCATACTTTTGAGCGCCGAACGTAAGGACTCGTACTATTTGCTCCACCTATTTGATGGGAAGTAAGTTCCACATAGGCTTCTTTTGGTCGTACTTTTCGCCGTTCATTCCGGTTCCCCCATTTCAAATACTTCAGGATATTTATTTCTCACTTCGTTGTAAAGAGGTATCATAAGATCGCGCATCTGAGGATGAGCGGCTTTGCTGATGGCGCGAAGCTTGAAGATGTGGCGCCACTCGCGGAAATTAGCCGTGACGACTATTTCTGTTTTGAGGGAGTTGGGGAGGACTGATCGAGCTGCCTGCGGAGCTAGGCCATGCTCTATCATTCCGAGATAAGTTTTTTCAGCCAGGATAACCGAATACCACCAGCCATATTCTATGTCGTTGAAATCTTTTTTATTTTTGTGTTCAAAAAAGTAAGGAAGGATGCATTGTATCTCGCTTCCAAATTTTCCTTTTGAGTAGTTCACGAAGCGGGTACTTTCCTGAGTGAAAGACGCAACCCTATGCCTGACAATCTCATGAGAAACCCCGCGATCTGTTACGAATAAAACGGACATCATGGAATGCTCAAGAACTGCCGTGTGATCGCGCTTGGCGATCATTTTGATGAAGTCTTTGTACGAGTCGTCGGTGATTTTATCCTCGGACTTGTAGGCAACACGACCAGCTAGCTCGATTAGTCTAGGATCTGACATTTCCAGTATTCTGTAGGATTGTTCAACGATCTTCATCTGATTCATCCTGTTCTTCATATTCATCAAGATGATCAGCCGCGAAGCGTATCATCTTTTTGTGCTTTTCTATTTCTTCGTCAACCTCATGGAAAAGATCCATGTCAACGTGGCGAAGAATAGCATCCTCTACGAGCTTGGACAGAACTGCCGGTTCGAGAGCGTCAAGCTCCCAGGAGGAAACTCCGTGCTCGAAACGGTACTTTTTGTACCTTGAGTCGGTGGTCTTGGCCGGATTCTCCGGTGGATTATATTTTCGGATTTGGTTCATGTTGAGGGCTTCGCGCTCTACGTTATTGAACGCTCCTTCTCCGTACAGGAATAGGCCCATGCGATCTTCGATATCCCTGGTCATATCCAGGCCGGAGGGGTCATGATCTCCGAAATAGATGACGAATACTTCCTTGTCGTCTTGTATTTTATTCTCAAGCCTCTGGTGAGCTTCATACATCGCGGACTGAGAAGAGTATCCGCGATTCGCCATGAAGGTTACGTCGTATTTTGAGCACACCGGCTGGAGGATGTTGCTCACGGCATCCTTCTCACACCACACCTCGACGTACTGAGGCTGGATCTCCCAATGGTCCTTGTAGTAGCTGCGAGAGGACTCCCTGAGAATTTCTTCAGGACTATCCCAATGCTGACGACCCTGAGCGACCCTTACGCGGTCCTCGATGGAATCCCAATCGATTATGCCTGCGAGGCGAGCATTTGATACAAGATTTCCCATATTCGAGTATGACTGTATAGAATTTGCAATATAGTCTCTTGAAACCATCTGGTAGTAAAGCTGGCGAAGGGTAAGAATATACCCTTGTGCCTCATACGAATTGATGACATCCATCACCTTATTCAAAAGGCTTTTGGATTTTCCGGCAGGACGCCAGTCGATAAAACATTCCTTCATTTATTGCCTCCAAGTAAATTCTTTCCAACGACGCCGAATATTCTTCTTGCAGCCTCTATGTCTGACATTGCGTCGTGTGCGTTTTCTATATCGCAGCCAAACAGTTCTTTATGTACGGTGTTTAGTTTGAAGTTTGGCATTTTATGGCGAACATCCATGAGATATACACCGGCCAATGACATGATGTCTATTGGAGGAGTCCAGAACCAGGAACCGAAGTAAACGTCTCCGAATCTGTTGAACAACGCACGGATCATATTTGAGTCAAATTGGGCGTTGTAGGCAATGAAGAATAACTTGTCAAATTTGTCGTACTGGTCAACGTATTCTGAGATAATGCCACGGAATTGGGCAAGAGCATCTTTTGGATCTTGGAAAGAGTCAATTTCCTCGCGAGTTCGGCCCTGGACCTTCAGGGCTTCGTCGGTAACGATGGCGCCTTCATGCGGACGCATCGTAATACTGAATTTCTCTTCTAGGTTTTCCTGGCGTATGATACCGGCAAGCTGAGTGATGGCGCATTTTTCGGTGTCAACTCCGGTGGTTTCAGTGTCGATGTAAATAAGCTTGATCATTATAGTCGATAGCCTCTTTTCCTTTCTTCTTCGTTTTTAGGTTCGAAGAAACAGGTATTAAAATTATCGGTTATGAGGTCACGGTCCTTGAAAGCTTGACTAAGATCCTTCCACTTGCCTAGCGATACAATGAACACGTCGAGATCGCTAAAAAATGCTGAGTCGTCACCCATATCTACCTCAGCAATTGCCGTGGTGTTGAAGTTGGAAGACTCTCGTATTTCTTCTGGGTGTTTCTTGTATCGTAACTTCATTCCTGCCTCGGAAGCCAAAGATCTACATCGTCGGTAAGGAAGCCGTGAGCTCCGTAGAATACGTGAGTTCCGTATTCTGGCTCTTTGCACTTCTCGTAGAATCCTTCATAGGCATTTCCCATGAAAAAATACCAGACTGGCTGGTTTTCTTTTGGGACGCTTCCAGATTTGATGGAATTCCACGGAATGTTAAGGGATGGAGCGTTCGATAAGTCTGGATTGTTGGTTATGTTAGGTGGCATAAAACCTCCTGGTAATTATCTCATAAAGATGAAATATAATCAAATAAATTGTCAGGAATATGATACATTTTCCTGACAAAATGCTTACTCGGATACGCCATTTTTCGGGAACTTTATCCAGTCGCGCTTTGACACATGTTCCCAGGTCTTTTCAAGGGCTTCACCGATGTCTATCCCGTTTAGAGTGCAGTAATCTATGAGATAGATTAGGATGTCGCCAACAGCGTCCTCTTTGGCTGCTTGATGCTCTTCTGGAGTTCCACGGATTCCCTGTTCTAGCTTTAGGTGGGCGTGGCAAAGCTCTCCAACTTCCTCGGAAACTCCAAGAAGGGGCTGGTAGGGTTTCCTGTTTGGAAAGTTGTGCTGTACCCATTGGTAATGGGCTTTTTGGAATTCTTTAAGATCCATTTAATCCTCCGGTATTACTTCTACTGCGTGATTTATGGTGTGACATTTCAAATAGTCACGATCATTGTACTGATGGTTTATTTCTATTGGACTTACGAAGTGAAGTTCAAAACATCCATCAACGAATACCACAAACGCGTGAACGTGTCTTCCTGACGCAAGCACAACGTCGCATTTGTCTTTCTCGAATATATGAACGTTTTTCTTGTCCATAAACCAAGTGGCCTGTCCAACGGAATCAGGTATTACTTCGTGTACCATCCATCGGTTATTCTCGTTTTTTGAGTAGATGAAGCAAACTCCTTCACTTTCTACGAAGTGGCCGTATACCCAGGTGGAAGTTTTGATGAACTTACCACGGAAGAGAATTTCGCGCATGCTATTCATACATTTGACTCGATTTTGATCGTTTGAATGTTAACTTTTGGATTAAAGTCACCATTCCAAACTTTATCTCGTTGGTGTATGAGTATTGACGTGGTCCGTCTGCATGCATGAGTACTTGAGATGTTCCCTCGGCTCCTTCTTTTATGCCATGAATTGTGTGTAGGTGAACAAAAAGATCAGCATAACTATTCATTTCTGGGTGGTTTTTGCATGACTGGCATTCGTATGTCTCAGATATGAGATTTGATTTAGACATTCAGATCTCCTCCAGATGTAGGCTTGTATCCGCGCTCCCTGTACTCATCAAGCGCGGATTTTACTTCGTGGTATCTAGCTTCATGGCAATACGCGATAATGTCGTCGATGGTATCGTGTTCCGCCTTCCGTCGCTCGTCCGCGCGGAGGGTGACGAGCGCTGGGTATATTACTTCATCCGTTATCCACGCCCAGTTTTCCTCGAATATCTCTATGCCAAGCTCGGCTTGCACACCAATCAGTATTTGATCGGCGGCTTCTTCGTCCCTATCCGACGCTTCCGACTGCGGGGTGGTTAGGGCGCAAAGTGCTCCTATCGATGCTACGTTGCGCTCGATTACATCTCCGAAACCCGTTGCCCAGTGCATCGATATCCATTCATTACTAAGGCGCAACGCCTCAATTGCGTTTTCGATCCGTTCCTTCTGGTTCATGCCTTCCCCTTGCTGGTTGATACTCGTCGCAAACATGATCTGGTTTTACCCTTACATCTGGGACTCCATAGCACACAATTCGACCGTTATACTCGTCAATATCTATCATGCCCCAAGTTGCAGCACAATTTTCGCACCGCTTACCATTAGTCGCCAATCGATAGTTAGGTCTGTTCCAAGCTTCCATATATGGCTCGCGGGTCACGACTTATCTTTGATGGCGGCGAGGGCGCTACGCGCCAGGCTTACAGCGTTTGTCGCCGAGATATACCCGTCCAATCGATCGTATGTATCGATAATCTCGGTGATGTAGCCTATCGCCTTCTCCACCTCGGCGCTCATGGGGAGGTAGGGGTGGCGGTTCCATGCAGGACAGGGCCTCATTGTTGGGTCGGGGCATTCCATCTGAGCTGTTCCGCACGTCTCGCACGTCCTTTCCGTCGTCGCGTGACTCTTCCCGTCGCACTCGTCGCCGCAGGCTAAGCCAGTGCAGTGGTCGCATTTAACTTCACTCATTCTACTTCCTACTGGTATTTGGCGAGGGCTTCACGGGCTTCCTCTACTACAACTGCGTAAGCGGTCATATATGAATGAGGAGACCGGTTAGCCTTTGAGATCTTTCGCATTGCTTCCACAAGCCCCTCCGACCGTTCCCGCTCTTTCGATAGCTGATCCGCAAGGCGGGCCATTTTGACGAGGATTGGTGTTGCTAATTCTTTTTCGAGCTCAGCGGTTCGGCTCTGAAGTTTAGTGAATGCTTCTATTATCGATTTTACGGCTCCGACCGATGAGCCGTCTGGAGTATCGATTCCGGCCCTGAAGCACAGAGAGGCTATTTCTTCGTGCGCGCGCTGAGCCTCGTCTGCATCATCGCTAGGTTTCTCGGATTCAATCTCCAAGAGGCATTCGTTGAATAACTGCCTATGGTGGCTCAATTGGGCGAGGCTAAGGCCAAGTTCGAGGGCTTCTTTGATTTTATTGTTCACGGATTGCCTCCTAGTACATTATACACATGTTGAAGATATTGTCAACTATTATTATCCTTGGTGAAGTTTTTTATGTCGTATCTTGTTTTGGAGCCGTCGAGAGCTGTTACGATGCGCATGGCTTCCCAGTTGATGAGAATCCAGAAGATCTCGCCTTTGTATTTTATTTTGGTCCATACAACGTCGTGTACACCGTGCTGTTTTTTACCTATGCCTTTGCCTATTTTGTATTTTTCAATGTATGAAGAATGACCTGCCTGTCGTGATGATTGATGTTTATTCCTACACGTTCTTTTACGCGTTTTACTGAGTGCATATGCATGGCGTGTAGGTGGAGTTTGGAATATTTCAATATGGCTTAACCATTATTCTATTTCTATTGTTACCGTTGGCGTGTTCTCGCATCGCGTGAACGATGATATCTCTTTCCGCCATCATGTTCGGCCTAAACCTTTTGCTATCTACTTTTTTATAGAACATAGCCCCAGATACCCATATCAATCCCCACCCTACCGGCAAGTCTTCTGGTTTTATTATTTCTTTTTCGCATACGAAATATCGCAACGTACCAAGGTGAGGCTTTTCAACGTATTCAAAATGACCTGTAATGTTATGTGAAAATCTTTTTATATTTGATAATTTGTATACAGTTTTCTTATCTGCTACGTATTCTCCGTTTTTGATCCTGTCTTCAATTCTCTCTATCGTATAGTCTATGTTGGTGTAGGAGACACCGTTAACATGCTTTATTCTTGCTTGTTTCTTTTTGTCAGCTAGAAAATCAGACCTGCTTGTTTTTATCTCAAGTAGCATTGATGGTTTTGCTCCTAGGAGCAGGACATCAGGAAACTCGCTGGTGGAAAACGATTGGTATTCCCACAGGCCAACGTGGTAGTCTTTGAGGAAATGGCGGCAGGATAGTTCGCAAAGTTCAGAGTGGGTCATATGACTTACTACCTCGCAATGCCTGTTGGAGTTTGATGAGAAGTACCGACTACTTCTACGAATCTATTAAGAGAATATATTGATTCGTTGTCGGTGTCATACATCCAATCGGTGCATGTGAATGATGCAGTCTCGTCGCGCCACATAACCTCAGTTAGCCCATTGTCTTCTTTATCCCACTGATCATACTCAGGATTGTCGTTGCTGGTAGCCAGGAGGTCGTGTTCGTAGATCTCGGTTTTATTCTTATCATGTAGGCCGGTGAAGAGGTCGCGGGAGATGAGTTCCCAGGAATCGTTGGAAAGCATAAAAAACAGATGACCGCACGCGTCTTCAACTGCCTCTATTGTGGATATTATCATGTAGAGATGGCTGTCTGATTTGCGACGAAATACGTAGCGGAGTTTAATGGTTTTCACGGTATTCCTCTCCGTATAGAACTAGCGGCGCTCAGACTGAAGCCGAGCGCCGCTTCCAATTACTGCACTTCCAGGAGCTTCAGGCCGGAAGCCTCACACACGGTCTTGTACGAAGCAAGGGCCTTGATAGCGTTCGCTTCGGCCTCCTCCACGGTCGGGAATTCGACGGTTAGGTCGCGCTTCACGAATCCCTTGGCATCCTGAGCGAAGTTCATGCGTACCCGAGTTGTGATCTGGTCGTTAATCTCTGGCATTGTTGCCTCCTAAAAATAGTATCGCATAAGAGCGTGATGTTGTCAATGGGAAGTTTTGGTGTGTGGAAATTTTAATTTCTTCTGCATCTTTTCTCTTTTTATGTTTAGTTTTTCTATTTCTATTTCACTGCGATCTATGCAATCAATAACGAATACCCTATGTTCTTGGCACAGGATAGTAGTTTTCTTTACAAACTCGGGTAATTTCATCATGAGTTTTGGTTGAGTAAAAAGACTTCCATCTTCTCCGCATGGCTCAAGCGCACCGTTGCGCCAGACTCGATATTGGCATCCGGTCATAAGCTCGAACCGTGTCTCATTATCTTATTCTTGGTGATACCGAGCTTTCTGCCAAGAGATCGCCTTGCTCTTATCAGGCTTAATACGCTGCTACAAGTCGGGCAAACCTCATCCATATCTAAAACGTCGCAGCAGTATTCTTCGAAATCCATGCCGCCTTCTTCGGTGTTACGAGCGTCTTTGTCAGCCTGGAAATAGTCGTGAACGTGATTGGAGGTGAACTGTCCGTCAATGGGATGGGTGTCATCTATGAATAACTTCTTAATTCGAGCTGTGGTTTTGATCATTGCGCTTCTGATGGAGTAATACTCTATGATTAGCATCTGTGATTTTACAAGGTTGTCGAGTTCGCGTTGGGTATAGTCGTCGATGGTTTTCACATGGGTCCTCCATTTGTAGTATGAATGAGTTATGGAATATTGTCAACTAATCATTTTGTTTTGAATTTTGAAGTTCGAGAAATCTGGAGTGGAGTCTTTGAATCACTCTGGACCATACGGCATGAAGGCCGTTTTGGACTTGTTCTGGCATTAGGTCCAGGTCGTACAGAAGTCCGTCTGTAGGTTGGTCGATTATTTTGTCGATAACTTCGTCAGTGATAGATAAGCCTTTTTGGATTGATTCTTGGTCGGTGAGTTCTAATGGCATTCTTTTCCTCCGGGGGTATTGTTGCATGGATGTATAATATTGTCAACCCCACTGCTCCGCCATGGCTTTTGCGATGCCTGGGTATGTCTTCGATCTTAGCCTTGCCCTGTCTGGAGATGGAGCCATCCTCCAGCATTTTGCTTCCCTGCCATCAACAATTTCTGTCGGCTGCAATTTAGGAAGCCCTTTGAGCCATAGGCATGTTGCCTTCGTCTCGCCATGACCAAATTGCCATGGTTGTATTATTTGGTCTGGTTTTCTGTATATGTTTGACATTATGCCGACAGGGTTTTCAATTGCAACTTTTCCACATTTTAGATTTGTGAATAGCATAAAGAAGTCAATGCTTCTACGCTGTCTGCCATCAACTCTTTTTTGTGCGAACCATCTTGCTCCAGACGAACACAGATCGGTGCATGGAGGAAATGCTATTATCATATCCCAATCTTCTTCAAGTAATGGAGTTACATCTTGCTGTAGGTGCCATTCTGGATGGCCGCCCGAGCATGGAATAATGTCGCAGGAATACGCTTCATTACCGCGAAGGCGGAATTGGGTGGTTACGGCTTGGGACTCTTCGCAGGCGACCAATATTTTCATTAGGGAAGTTTAACTGGTAATTATAATATTGTCAACTGGAAATGAGAGCGAGATGGAAATGGGGCACCTTGGCACCTGGGGTGCCCCTATACAAAAAATTGCTAAAATTCTGTATAGTACTATTTTGTCGAATCTTAAAATAAATATGATAACACTGTATACTTGTGATATAATGTGTGCATGAAACATACAGCGAAACTATTGAGCTTGCCCATTTTATTGGTCGCCCTGGTATCATGCGAAGCTATCCATAATGTACAGGCTATATATGAGTACTTTGATGATGCATACGCAGACCAGGATATACCCTATCAACCGTGCTCTCTTGACGAGGCATGGCAATGGGTGTCAGTCAACATCGAATACCGTGCCGATCCTCAAGGCGGACGCAAGCGCTCACCTGAAGAGACCTACGCACTACGCTATGGCGATTGTGAAGACTATGCGCTATTGCTCGCTTACTTTGGCTATACGCTAGGGCTTGACGTGCGCGTGGTAGTTTCCGCGGATCACGCCATATGTAAACACAACGGCCTATACATTGAGCCTCAAGTATATAATAAATACTATGATGAATTCCCGGTCACCAGGGAATACACCTATCAAGAGGCCTTTTATACCCCATTCATTCGATCAACAAACAACTAACATCCGTATAGTATAAATCCTCATAAAATCATACGAATTATGCACTTATAAGCCATTGCCTACTATACGGAATAGCATAATCCGTGGTATTTTAATGTCGAGAGTGATTGACAATATCAATGCATGGGAGGCGAGATTATGACAGTACGCGACCTTATAGAAACGGTAGGACCTGACGGACTCGATAGGGAATTATCCTTTTTACTTCAAGGCGCAAAGGGTATCGGATGCTCAAGAGAAATAACCAATATACATTGCGTTGACCACGCAAGCTGGAAGAAAAGTGTTTGCATATATGGTCGCAATGATACCCTGAAAATAGACGAGACAAAAGAAGTCAAAAAGCATTTTGCTGATATAAAAAGACAAAACAGGGAATATGCGAAAGCTCACAAGAATGATGCAAGGGAGGCGACCGAATGAGTAACGAAACCACCAAGAAAGCCCTGGACATCGCTACCGAGCGAGCGCGCGAAGCCCTCCGCAAGGCAGGAAGGCCGCAGGCGGCGCATAGTGAAGCGGTTATCGTGCGCAAGAGCTTAACTCTGTACAGCGTGCGCCGCACGGCTTAGTACCGTTATCAATGGCCTTGCAATGAGGCCATGAATAACCGCACTAGGCGGAATTTAGTATCGGGGGTTTTTATGACAGTAAAGTACAGCGCTAGCGTTCTAGTACCGGCCGGCTGGAGAAATGTGACGATCACGGCCGAAGTCGAAAAAACATCTGAAAAGATGGCTACTGTCACTAGAGTTATCTTTATCGATGGCGAGGCACCGATAGGGTATACCAGCAGGACGGGAGCCAAGAGGCAAACATACCACGCCGCAGGAATTGCCGAACGGGAGAAAGGAAAGAAAAAGCGATTATCGGCTTGCAGTATTGTTTAAGCGCTTTATTTTATCCGCCTAGCAATAGGCGGACTAAATAGCGCGCCTAGCGTGCTTATCTTAGGTTGGAGGTTTATCGTGACGAACAAAATCGGCCCCTATCCTATCCATGAGCCTACGCGCTCGCACACTGGCGTTGATCACGTCGATCAATCCTACACGCGCGGGATTCAGGGTCAACGCGTATTCGACGGTCCCGTCCATCTGTACTATATCGACGGGCGCGTGAAGTCCATCGTTTCGGCCGGTATCAAATTGACCGAACAAAACGCGCATACCTTCGCCGATCGCGCCTATTATGGCGGGATTCCCGCGTTCGTGGATGTTGAGGAATTCGAGGCGGCGCAATGAGTAGAAACAAGTATAAGCATCCCATATCAGTACCAATATTTTATAAAGGGTACACAATAACTTATAATTACATGGCTATATTGTGGGTCATAAATAAGAACGGAGCACATATAGCCATGTCCACAAGCGAAGATATGGCGAAGCATACCATAGACAAATTAACGGAGCCGGTAAAATGATCATCGACCAATTCCGCGATTATGGCGGCTACTCCACGGACATCGACGCGCTCAAGTTGCGAGCTAGGTTATTTGCTAAGGGAGCAACACGCGCAACGGACATAGCTCTTGCGCGCAAGCTTTTCGGACATTCCAGGAAATTCGCGCAACGTGCGCACTACCTGGAAAACATGGCTAAGATTGAAGGGAGGAAGGCGCGATGAAATACACGAAAAAAGAGATTGCCGACGCATACGCGACCATTGAACAATATCGCGGATGCAATATCGCAGCGGCCGTTAATCACATTTCCCGTTCAGGGATGTCAAGGCGCATAGAATTCTATGCAATCCATGATAATGAGATAAGCCGTATAGGCTACCTTATCGCCAGAATTGCCGACTATCCATACGACGTTGATAAGGGAGGCATCCGTGCCGACGGCTGCGGCATGGACATGCGCTTTTCAATTCTCAGTAATTTCAATTACAAAATGTGGGACAAGGAAGTCAAAGCGCGCTTCCCTGAAATTGAAAACGCATTTTCACCGGAAGCGGCCGAAAAGATGGGAAGAGAAAAAGGATATCGGGTCTACGATACTTATTTTTTCAACGCTAATAACATTCGCGATATCTAGCGCGCAAGGTTAACGGACTTCTAGGCGGTTCACGGCCGCCTAGCGCTATATCTCAGCTTAGGGAGGTTTTTTTATGTCAAGATTTTCGGAATTGCTGAGAAAGAGGCGGAATGAATTAGGCAATAAATTCGATGCCTCAGACCTAGAATGTGTTTGCCCTGCCATCCTTGAGGCGTTCGAATCCGGTCAACGTGTAAGGCTTTCACGTGACGGTGGACAAACGTATTCCGATGGATATATCGGAAATACTACGGGATGGAAACCGTGTTTCCTGTTAGTCCATAACAGGCGAAGTCTAGGAAGCTCATATTGTATTGATCAACGTGATTCGGTAATAAAGAAATTCAACACTTTTAGACATAAGTAACCGCTCGCAAGTAGCCTAGTCCGCTTCATAAGCGGACGGCGGTATAGATCCGTATGGGTCAAAATTATGTTAGGGGGGGGCGTTATGGAGCTATCTGAAGAAATGCTAGCCGATTATGAGGCTAGGGCAAAAGCGGAGCGAGACGCGGGCGGATTTATAGAGATAAATTCGCATATTCCGTATGTATCGGTGCAAATGTCCGATGGTTCGGAATATTTCTTCCAGGATCAGGAAGCATCGGAATTGCTGGACGAGGTGCCAGACAATATAAGCGAGGAAGATTATGTCTTCGCGATTGCACAAGGTTGGTAATATGTCGAAACAATTCGAATTGGTAGATTGCCGACGCGGCGCGCCTATGGGTCGCTCGACTTTCGGCGAGGCCCGCGAGGTATCAAACGGACGTATTGAGCTTTTCAGGGTCCGTTTCGTCGATGGTGATTATGATGATGGTGGAGCATACTGGGGCGGATATCCTTCATTGTCTCTTTATTGCGCAAGGACCGGAGACGGTTCTACCTATCGGAATTTCGCACGGGCGAAAAGCAGGAAAGAGGCGGCCGAAATAATGGAAATTCCTTTCGAAAAATTAAAAAGGGGATTTAATGCCTAAAATCAACCTAGGCTTCAAGGTCCTTTTAGTTGACGACGGCGCTATTTTTTGCGTCGATCGTGCATATCCGGGGCGAGACTTTTCAACGCGCCTAGAGACTGCGGACGCGGAAAAAGCCCTGAAAATGTATAACGTTTTCGACTTATCGCCCGGCGAGCGAAAAAGAATCGTCGTAAAGGAGGGAAGAAAAAGGCGAACGATAGCCGTGCATACCGCGTAAAGCGCGGATCGGTTCAGAGTGTAGGCCGTAGGCGATAAGCTTACGGCCTTTTTATGTCTAAATCCGGTATACATATGAGGTTACGAGATGCAATATGTATGGATAAGCTTATATCTTGCGGTTGATCTTGTAGGGCTTGTATACGTAGCGATTAGGATCGATGAGATAATAGGGGAACGCGGATTATAAGCGAAGTGTTAATATATCAGAGACAATATATATCAAAATATGTAGGGACTAATTCATATAGGTAGGCATACAAACTTACGTTCTGAACTGTTTAAGCCGCCATTCTGAACTGTTGAATATAGCGATTCTGAAATATAAAAGAAGTCCGGGGCGGTCTAAATAACCTGGATAAAATCACGTTGAAATAAACACAAAATTCCACGACACCCTTATATACCCCCTTTCCAAAACCCTTATATCCGGGGCGTTTGCCCTTACATCCGGGCAAAAAGAAACCCTCCCGAAGCTGGAACCCGGTCAGGGGCCGCATCTGGAGGGTAAGGTCCGCGAGGAGGAGGCAGCCCCGCCGAGGATCTTCGACGACGATTGGTCGTTACTTGGACAGTATGGCATGGAAGGGAATAGAAGTCAAGAGTGTATACAAAACAATCGACAGGGTGTATAAAAAATCATACACTTCAGCCGTGGAACCAACTACATCTATGGAAGAGTATGAAAAATCATACAGTATATCTTCGGCACCCATTCTGAATACATTAGTATACACCCGTAAGAAACACTTGTACTGTGTGTATACTTTTTCATACACTGTATAATAAATAATACATAGACGGTTCCTCGGCTATTGACAATATTAAAGCTTAAAAATGAACGTGATATGTATTGACGAAAACCTAGCCCCATGCATTTCTATTTTGAAATTATTTATATCCTCCTCCCTAAGCCTCCCCCTAGTCGTTATTATCGAATCCCCCTTACCCGTAGTCCTGACGCCACTAGTACTAAGATCAGAATACTCATAACTCACAAAATACTTCCTCATCTCCCGCCTCCCCAAATCCCCAAAATTACCGGCAGAAAAGCAATTACAATTGCTATTCCCCACAAAACCTTAAATATATTATGCCTAGCATAATACCCAAATGTGTTTGACATTCTATACATCAGTTCATGATGTATGCAAATCATCCCACTGAAAACCACCACCGTACAATACACTTCATATATCACGTAGAACCTCCTCCATAAAAAGTGCCTGCAATACTCCTGTCTTCATCATAGCATGCGCTCTGCATATTATAATGTTAACCCAAACTTCCCTCATCCTCCTCTTATGCCTTCTCCTCGTTAAAATACTCATGCTATATCCTCGGTGGTAACACTGGTGGCTTATTTGGAAATCTCTTCTTAAAATCCTCAAGGCATTCATCAGCTACTTTAAGTGCCATTGAAGTTGTAACTCCTATGCAATTTATTGTTGCCTCAAACGCCCTCATCCAAACCTCTTCATCCCTACTCAACATCTCAACCTCCAAATGCTTTCACCAATATCACCGCCAGTATTGCGCCCAGCATTCCAATCCCAACGCCATACGCAAATCCAATCCTCATCCCGTACCTCTTCCCAATCTCAAAAGCCTTACTTATAGTCATCAGCCCACCTCATTTTCTCTCCAATTTTCTCGCATATATCAGACCAATACTTAATACCCTCGCTGCTTTCTCTGAATAAAAACAATCCTTTCAGCCTCTCCGCGTTATCAAAAAACTCCATCTCTCCAGAATTTCTGCTTAAAATTCTGTAATTATTTATTTTTCTTATGGCTACTATTTTTTCATCCCATTTCATCTTCCTGCATTTCTCAATCTTCTCGATAACTGCCTCGTAACCACCTAACATATGATTTCTCCTATACAGGCCACCAGACGAACGAGAAGGCACCGCCATTCAATTCCTGCATATACACCCACCACCCACCCCCGTGCTACGCAGCCTACCCCCATAAACCTCATGTCTCAGAGGCGATTCTCGTCATATCTGAGGCCGACTCCTGCAAATTCCCCAATTCCCACTCAGCCCTGCTTAGATCCCACCCCTGAGCTAATAGGTCATAGTTGAGAAGTACTCCACAAGTGTGTAGGTATGATAGCTCCCGCTCCATCCTGTCTATGGCTAATTTGGATTGTTTTGAAAGGGCTAGTATGCGGTTATTTTCCCTGGATTTCGTGTCACTCCAACTATCAAGCATATACTCTTTGTAATAATCAACTTTTCTTTTATCTTTAAATTCACACTTTGGTTGCAATATAATATTACTCATTATTAATACCCTCCTGATTTTCCTGCGAATATATAATATTAAAATTATTATTACCAAATAATATATTATATATATAATTCCATAATTCTTCGATATTACCATAAGACTCATCTATTATTATAATATTATCTCTTATTTTTCCTACTCCTCCTCTGCATATACATATTCTCATATTCTACCTCCTATCCTCAAATCTCAATCTATCTGGATTAAAAACAGCATCTATTGTGAAGCATGTTCCATTCCTAGACTTTGCCCTTATTATCTTGGTATCGTTAGACTCTCTTTCCCTGTGTAGAAATATCACATCGTCCGCATCCTGCTCTAATGATCCAGATTCTCTCAGCATAGAAAGTGTTGGTATTTCCCCCTCAGCTCCTCGCGTTAACTGGCTTAACACAAATACAGGCACATCTAATTCCCTTGCCAACCTCTTGCAAGCTCTGCTCACAATAGATATCTGCTCATGTCGTGGTAGTTTTGGTTGCTCAGAATCTATGAGGCCAATATAGTCCAGAATTATCATCTGACATTTATCATTACGAACCATGCGCCTTGATCTCGCCTGAAACTGCGATAGTGTTAATCCATACTCGCAGTCATCAATAAATAATTTATCCTCTCCAGCGAGTTCGTTTCCTGCTATCATCATCTTCTCGAAAAAAGAAGTGGTGAGTGTGATCATTCCGCGAGATGATGTATCTGCCCCTGATTGAGTGCGCAATAATCTTCTCGCTAATTTAGTCCCACTCATTTCCAATGAGAAATACCCTACGTTTTTCTTGTCGTAGAATATAGCATCTCTTGCTAGGTTGTTTAACGCAAATACCGTCTTACCAATACTTGTTCGTGCCCCGATTATTATGTATTCCCCATTCCCAAAAGACCCCAATTTGTCCTGAAGGTCTGAAAGCCTTGGCGTTATCCCTGGCAATACACCTCCTAATGCGTGCTCCTTCTCCATCTCTTCCAGGGCTGACATGAAGTGCTTCTTGAGTGGGGAGTACTCAGCATTCCCACCACTAAAAGATGCAGCATCCAAACCCCTCATAAGATCACTAAAAATATCCTGCGTATTCTCAGATACGTTTGCTATCCTGTTTGCAGCCTTTAATATTTCAGCCTTCATCCTTCTTCGAAATGACAGGCTTGTAAGTTCAAGAAAGAAATAGTCTATATTTGCAGAGCTTGGTACCTTATCATATATTTCGAGAACCAATGGCAGTAATTCCTTATCTTTACTTTTCACTAGCTCTGAACACACAACACTCTGTGTTGGTTTATACCCTTTTGAGTGCAAGTCAATTATTATATTAAATATCTTCCTGTTATCTTCAATGACAAAGTCTTCGTCTTTTATGCGTCCTAAATAGGTGTCAATAGTTGATGTATCTTGCATGAGCTGACTTAGAAATATCTGCTCATACTCCAAGTTGTAGAGTTCCACTTACATCCCCTTAGCCATATTCTCTTTGAACGCTTTAAGTCTTTCGAATCCAGCTTCGGTGTCTTTGCGAAGTTGTTCCTTCTCAGCATCGGTGCCATATTTCATTATCTTAAAAGCCTCAAGCTCATCTCGCGTATCGTATCCGCAATTCTCGCAGATATATAATCCGCCATTCGCTTGCACAATACTTCCGCAGTTAGGGCAAGGCTTGGATCTCACCGTAACTTTCTTAGCTCCTGGTTTAAGAAAAGTAGTGAATGGATTTGCTGATGTTAGATATCGCGATATTCCCTTCGCGAGAAATCCTTCGCATCCATACTCAAATTGCTCATAGCTGTCTTTGTTGTCTTGAATAACCTTGAAGTTATTTATGGCGTCTTTTATCTCGAAAAACTTGTATACTGAAACGCCCTTAACTGCGTCGGCTGATTTTGCTGGAGGCCACTGAAGTGCGGGTAGGCGACACTCGGGCGTGACTTTTTTATCTTGCCAGTATTCACGAGCGAGTTCGAGCTTCTGTGCGGGTGTGGGTTCGTCGTCGGGAATGTCGTCGAACTCTTGGGGTTCCTGGGGCTCGTCGGGAGGGAAGGCGTTGCTGTAGTCGTCGGGACCGAAAGGGGAGTCGTTGCGAATGTCTGGCTCTTGAGGCGTTTCGATTTTTGGTACCGTACTGTGAGATGTATCCGTATCCTTATCCAGATCAAATTCCAAGTCCGAATTCAGATAGCTCGGGCGATAGTCGGCGGTAGGTGTAGGAACCTGTACGGTATGTATATCATATAGGTTTGTATCTATAGGGTACTGGTATCCTACCTGAAGCAATAGAGATATTATATCTTTTGGAGTAGAAAACAGGCACTTGTCGATGCCTTCTTTGATTGTTTTCTTGTTCTGCCACTTTTGATGTTTCGGCCATGAAGGGAGCACGATCCACCCATTAAAATAAAAACACTTCTTGCTTGACTTAAATTTTGATAAAATTATTCCAATAGCATCTTTATTGAAACCAGTATCGAAAGACATCCTGTCTATTGTTATCTTATACACGCCAGCTATATTAGTCAGCGTGTTAGTCATCAAATAAAGATACAAGAACTTTTCATTAGGATTAAGCGTCCTGATCCAATCATCATCCCAAAAGCTTGTGGAAATGTATCTCTGTGTTGACATTATAAACCATCCTAAATTATTCTACTATTTCCACTCTAGTTGATTCGTTAATCCTCGGAAGCCTTCTGGGGATTCCACACTCGTCGAGAGCCCGGTATAAAGCGTATGTGGTTATTCCGTAATATTCGCAAAGTTCCGACACTGATTTTTCTTGATACTGCCTTAAAAGTTCTTCCTTGGTTATCTTAACCTTCTTCATTTATAGCCCTCCGTGTTAATTGTAATCATAATTCAGATTACGAAACCGGTCAATACCAGATCAAATAAAAATAGCCCACCCTCCGGCAGGCTATATAAACTTACTTGAATATATCAGAAGGGCTGCTCATTCCTCTGGATATCCTCCCCATCCTCCGTAAACTCCACCCTCACGTCGTCCTTCCGGCAGGCGCAGGTAATCGCCAACACCTCGAATGTCTGCCCTGGATTCATCGCCGCGAGGCGCTTTGCCTCACATATCGCATCACTATGCATCCTGTGAACCACCTTCGGCGGAATCGAGCGGTCAGAATTGAACACGTAGTAACCCTTGTTAAGATCTGCCATCTTCTTCTCCTTTTCTTCTTGTCTTAACTCTGCGGTATATCTTTCCACATCAGACAAACAAAAAATTGTTTTGTGTATGGTTCCTGCTCCTGGACATTTGCAGTAATAATAACAAAATCCTTTTATTCCATATCCAAAATATAGTGGATTACATTGCTCTCCACATCTTTGGCAATATAACTTCAATTCCTACCTCCTATTCTTTTCCTTCGCATTGATCTCAGCCGCCCTATTAATCTCATCCTGCTTCTTGCAAAGCTTCAAAAAATCTTCCTTGAATGATATAACTGGCCCGTTTTTTCTATTTATTGGAACAACTCCAAACATATCCAAAGCCGTGGAAAATGCCAGTGCGTCTACCACATGCTCAACGCACACCATTTTTTTACCAATTGACGCCACGGATCTCTTCCCGCAAGCCTTCAATTCTTTTGACTCATTATCCCACTCTTCAAAATCACATACCCTATCAGAGTCTCCATACTTCAAAATATTGGCTTTCATAGGCACTCCAAAATAGACAGTTGTCTATATGCTATGTTGTTGAATTTAAATGATCTCGAAGCCATTCAGCATCTACCAGATTGTCGCAGTCAAATGACCTTTTCCCGTTGGTTACAGTCCATCTCTGCCAAAAACCTTCATCTCCGGGGCCTGTGTCGTTATCATATTCAACATTCCACATAAAAAACTACCTCTCATATCTCATCAAACTAGAATCCCACTTGTCGAACCTGTATCCTTTTCCGAGTAAAACTCCTTCCTCTATATGGAACTCGTTATTTACTGGTTTTTCAGGCTCTATCTTCTTTCCATCGTAATATCCTTCAGGGGCTTCACCCATAAATATAACCCATTTTTTATACTTAAAAGATCCGCCATTTCCAACGAATCCATCCTGCTTTCTCTTTTGCCTCAGAGATGTCTTGTTGGCTTTTGCGTCCAGAACAAGATGAGGATCGAGTCTTGCCCCGTTTATTGTAAGTTTGTCGGCCATGGCAGAAATGGACTTAGAAATAACAACCACTCCGTTGTCTATAGTCCAGCAGCATTTCGGATTTCCTCCGTGGCTTTTTACGTCAGCATTAGTGCCCACAGTATGCCTCCATGTAGTGATTTATCATCTTTATGTAGTAATGGCATACGCCATGTTTATCAACCCAATTCGTACCTTTGTGATATGCGGAAAATGCAAGATCTTTATTTCTAAACTTGTCTAATTCTTCTTTGTATTCAAGTGCAGATATTCTGGTATAGTCATAAGGGTTATTGGGATTATACTCACCCCACTTTTTAACTCTCTCTGCGTGTATTTTTTTTGTCTCATGTAAACCCATAGGACTTACGTCTAGTTTATTTGGATGGTTCTTAAATTTCATCATTGAAGATTCTGCATAACAAATAGCAGCCAAGTCGAGAACTTCAACTTGTGCGTAATTGGCTGCCATGAAGAAAGCATCATAGTATTCTTCTTTAAGCAGCGGTATTTCTATTTTGCACATTTCTATAAATATTTCGTATTTTACAAATGGATGATAAAGTTTAGCCGAGAACGTGAGAAGCGGAATTATTAGAAATAATAGCCTTCTCAAATTTACCTCAAACTTAGGGAGTCTTTCCTCCCTGCCAGCCGATAGCAGCTTCTAATCTGCGACAATAACCACAATGCCATCCTCATGGTATTCAAAACGCAGATGCCCCCGCATTGATTTGAACAATGGACCCGCTGATTATGAGTCAGCCGCTCTAACCAACTGAGCTACAGGGGCTAAAAACAGAATAACACATCCGCCCCAAAACTGACAGTCTCAAGGCGGATAACTTGCATAGTGCCCATGCCCGTATAGTCACGGGCTACGATCTACCGATGCCGAAGGTTACGCGAGCGGGTTGAGGTCGCCCTGCTCGGGCGCAGCGGCGGACTGCTCGGCCTTCTTGCCGCGCGGCTTCTTCTCCCTGGTCACGTCGAGGGCGTCGATGAGCTTGTAGATCTTGTCCACGGTGGTCGTGGCGACTTCCGCGTACGAGCGGTCGCCGACGATGAAGGGCTTCGGGCCGTTCTCGTCGCCGTAGAGCATATCGGACTTCTTGACGGGCTTCTTGGAAATGTCACAGACCTGCTCAGTGACTTTCTTGGTAATCGTTCCCATAGGAACCTCCTGAGAAATTTTCGAACACCAAATCAACGATCTGGTTTACCGGAGCCTGGAAGATTCGAACTTCCGTAACCATTGCTGGTTATACAGTTTTCAAGACTGCCACCTTCGGCCTCTCGGTCAAGGCTCCATCTATAAAATAAACCGGCACTGGCGCCTGACCGGGCGATGGTCCATGTCACCCAGGCTGAATTTTTAGGACTTCCAGTGTGGCACTCTCCAATGCCGGTAGTATCCAAAATCAACCCCGGTTTCCACGGGGCCAGGAGTTTCACCTGTTGGCTCCTACGTTTCGGGCCGCTAAGCCTCGCCGGTAGGTATCACTCGTTGAATCGGTTTCTTTCCGTCTTGCGGTTTTCCGATCCATTGTTACCCATACGAATGGGTAGATATTTTCTACACGAAGATTCCCATCGGCAACGCAACTGCCTGCGTGGCGGTCACAAATTCTAGGCCGATTTATTGGGATGTATTAGGCCCGTTATGCGGAACGCACTAATTCATCTCCATATCTGTAGCAATTACTCTAAGCTGAGAGGGACCACTCTGTAAGGTTCCATAGTAATGGTCAGTTAATGCGTGGTAAACACCACGCCTTCCTGGGCTCCCAGGGATAAAGTCACTTCAATGTTGGCACCTCCCATCCACAGCGCTGCATGTTAGGCCGCCCAACCGGGAACCACATTCCCGTGGTATGCCTTCCCAACTATGAGCCTGCGCCGGATCTTCCGGCAAGCGCTGGTAGCGTGATCGGCTATGGCGTATTCAATGGCAACGGTTTTGAGACGCGTCACCTCAGGGATAACCGCGTCAATGGGAGCGGTAAAGAACGCCAGAAAGGCCGATGCAACGCAAATCAGGATCATGCAGACTCCTCATCTTTTTTTTACAGGGCAAATGTAAGTTGGACTGGCGCCAGCATCACTTACGTGACTTCTTGATACTACACCTTCATAAATATATTGTCAATCTTTTTCTTCTTGTTTTGAAAAGTTTTTTATTCCGGCATTTATGAATGCTTTATTAGCAGCCTTTTCCATCTTCTCAAGAACGTCTTCCATTGTAACTATTGATTCTCGCTTGCGAGGAGTCATCTTTCCTAGGAACCAGTTTTTGTATGTGTTAATATGTACTCCGAGATATACGGCTGCTTCTTCTTGAGAAAAGCCAGCAAGGCCCTGGAGTCGAATAAGCTTGTCTTGAAACTCGCTATTCTTTGACTTCATACTTCCTCACAAGATTCGCATAGTTCTTAGGCTCGTGCTCTTCATCAAGTCTGACCACAACGACACAGTCGCTTCCGAGGCCCCACCGGATAGCAAGAAAACACCCAGGAACTAGCTCTGCTTCGCTATAGGTTGAAAGTCTTGCATCTCCAGCGAAGCATTTTGCCGCTTTTTCAGCAAAAGCCACCTCTGCGTTTATCTCATCAACTCTGACTTGCCTCATTGCATGCCTCCTGTCTATTTTTCTATAATACATGTCTTATTATGTTTTGTCTACTGTTGACAACATCCTTTCTATATGATACCTTGTTCTAACGGAGGAAAAGATGGCAGACATCAACCATGTAACCATAGTAGGAAGACTAACCAGGGACGCCGAACTCAATTACACAGCCACCGGTCAGCCGGTATGCAAATTTTCCATTGCCGTTAACCGACAGAGAAAAGAAGGAGATAAGTGGGTCGATGAGGCCAGCTTTTTCGATGTAACCCTATGGGGGAAGCGCGGAGAATCTGTGAACCAGTACTTATTGAAGGGTAAACAGATCGGTGTTGAAGGGGAACTTCGCCAGGACCGATGGATTAAGGAAGGTCAGAACCGATCCAAAGTGGAAATCATGGCTACCAACGTCCAACTTCTGGGCGGTGGAAATAAGGACTCGCAGTCTTCGCCTTCTGCTCAGCCGGAAAAGAGCGCAAACGCGTCGTCAACTGCTAGCGGCAATTCCGACGAAGGATTTGCAGACGAAATTCCGTTCTGATATTGTCATGCAAAAAAACCGCCGTTATTGCTTGGTAGTAATACTTCCCCAGGTTTCCTTTGAGAAGCTTGGGGAGATTTGTACTAAATACAATATACTCAATCCAAAAAACCAGAATTACCCAAACGTATCCGACATCATTCGCATGATGCTTTACTACCAAATACGTCTAAATAAAGTCAAATGTCTTTCGCCAGTTGATACTTCTCATAGATTCAAGCAGCTTTTAGACTCCATTGGTTTCGATAAAATAGAATTCAAGCCAATGAAGGATGACATAGGCCGAGATAAATGTGAAGAAAGAAGAACCATAAGAGTTACAGATTACTTGCACGAATCAGTCCTGGCTCTTTCCGATCTCTTGAAAGTGGATTACGGCGACATTGTAAGATGTTGCGCCGACTTTATTATTACTGCGTATAATGGAGGCATAAAATGAACCGTGAAGAATATGAGAAGGCTAAGGCTGCCGACCTAAAGGCTAACAAGATCGTAATAGACAGAGTCCCACCGAACGCCGAAGTTCCAGAAATGTTCATTGAGAAAATTACAAGATTCGAAATCACCATGGATAAGCTCTGGAAATACCCGGATGGAAAAAAGCTCGTAACTTTCGGCGGCGGTACTATCATGATGATGCCTTCATTCTCCCAAATGCTTTCCGAGGCGGGCGGGATAATGTTGAAAGATCCGATAGTTCAAAAGGTGATGTCATATCACGAAATACCTATGCCGAGCGGCATCATCAAGAAGAACCTGTACTGCTCCCGTGTGGTAGGGAAAATAGACTACAATAAGACCACCGACTCGGGTGCAAAGCATTTCGGTTTTTACGCGAGTGAAATAGATATCGACAATCTTTTCGCTCGTCAGAACGTGAACGACCTTGAGCTTATTGGCTCAACGAAAAATGGTCGTCCGGTAACCGAAGCTGGTACGCTCTACAACACCGGAAACGAGTACAAGGACAGCGTTGCTGCTTACAAGGAAAAAATACGCCTGGGCCAACATGCCTACCAGACCCTTATTACGAGGCTTCGCTCTCATGGCGTTGAAAAAGCCCTCGGAATGGACCACCTAAAAGTTGCAAACGTCGGTGGAGTTATATACATCCAGAGGGTTACCCCTGACGCATCGAATCCAACCGTTAGGAAAATGCTGCTGGTTTCAGCCGCGAATGATATGACGGGCGGAAGCATACAGCGGCTTATCCCCGGACCGCAGGAGTCATCCGTAGTTTCGGAACCAGAGACAATCAACGTTACCGAAAACGATATTCCGGTTACTCAGCCCGTCGAGCCTGAAGAAGAGCTTGACGTTGACGACATCCCCTCCGATGATTTAGATGAAGACGTTCCGCTGTGGCACGGAGAGGAAGAGCAACCTGCCGATGGGGGGCCACTTAAAACAGCCGTAATTTCCTGGCAGGCTTCCGAGTCGGTAAAGAATCAGATCTGCGCTGACTTCATAGACGCCACAATCGATTCAAATGAATCAGAGGAATTCTACAAAGCCGAGATCGAGGCAATAAAACTCCTTGCTGACGGCCACGAAGATGACGGAATTGTCGCCATGGCAGATTCAGTAAGGTTCACCAAAACTTACGCGGGCTTCAACGAAACTCAATCAAACTTCGTAAAGGAATCCGTAAGGATAAAAAAAATAGTTAACTGTTCTGCTATTTTGCAAAACATTACCGTTTTGGTAAAAGGCAAGAAATAGTTTTTAAGGTCCCGGTAACCAATGCTGGCGAAAGGGCATGTTTTTAATGGAGGCGCGTAATGTCATTTAGAACGGCAAAGCCAGACGATGATAGTCCTGGTTGGTTTAAGCTAGGAATAATATGCAGCGTTAAGAATCACGGACACAAAGAACCAATAAGGGATAACGCTATTATTGTGTGGTTCAATGATAACCACTTCATAGATGAATATGGGAATTATTGGGACGAAGCAAAACCGTGCGATTTTTGGGAGCCATTAGAAAATGAGATAGTGGCGTGTTTCGGATTCGGGAATGCGATAGAAAGCATGTCCTACCCAATGGTAGGCGTTTACCGGGCATCTGATAACGGGCATCACATAATAAGATGCTGCTCTGTATACGAGATGATAAAATGCGATAACGTAGCACGTCTGCAATATCCAGATCATCGCGTAATAGACTGTGCCTGCACCGTCGAAGAACTCAAGAAAAGAACCGACTGGATCTAATTTTTTACTGGAGTACGCTGTGAGCGAAATAGAAGATGGGAGAGGGATTGAATGCCCGCAATGTGGAATGAAGTGGTTCGGATTTGTAAACAGGCGAGAGGTATGTGCATGTGGGATGTACGTAAAATGGCATGTAAAGGCATCTTCTAATAAAAGCATGCCTGTCGCCGAGTGGATAGCGCCTGATAACCAAGAAATTGGTAAGACAGCCTCAAAAATACTTGAAGGCCAGGGCTATAAATGGGACGAAACAAAAAAGATGTGGTTATCACCATATCTGAAGAAATAGCAAATACTACTGGAGGCAACCATGTATTTCATTCACGCTCCCGAGATTCATTTTTCACCAAGCAAGGCCAAAGAGTGCCTGTATGCGCTCGAAGAAATGTACTTTCACATAGCTGGAATAAGAGCTAGGCAAGTAGTATCGCACGATCAATCAAATATCTACGTCTTCTTTACAGGCGATCTTTACGATCATGCCATGCAGAATACCGACAGGTCAGGCTTCGTAGCTCTCCACAAGGCCCTGGAGAAGATTGCGTCGATCGCATTCGTGATATACCAGTACGGAACAAGAAGCAAGCACGACATGGAAGGGAGCTACGAAGTTCTACGCATATACGACAGGTCGGAAGTGCTGAGCGTAAACAATCGAACATTCGCTAACGATGAAATATCCGTATTCTCATTTGAAGAGCCGCAGATGTCCGAGTTTCGCGGAGAGTCAGTCGAAGAAATATGGTCGAACATTCAGGCTCACGAGAAAAAGCTGTGCCTGATGGCCGCCGAGTTTTTCAGAGAAAATCCAGGCAAGCGCCACATCCTCATCGGACACGGAGCAGTTCTGTGCGATGCTACGGTGAACAACCCCGCCGTGGTATTCGGTAACTACCATGTATCAGAAACCGAACTCGCTGAAACCGGCGCCGACATCGCCTTGTGGGGCCATCTTCACCAGCCCTACATATTCTCAAAACTCCGTGGTGGGTACACGAGATCCCTAGCTCACAACTACAGCGATTGCGGCTTCCTCCCTGGGTTCTCAGTTTACGATGATTCGTATGAGGAATCCGTAATAAGGCTCAAGGAGCTTCCGGCTCGTTTCGGGATCAACGTGAACATCCCCGATGACGGCGATCCGGTCATCGAGCTGAATAAACAGGCGGTAGCACTTCTTTCTTCAGGTGAAAAAGTTGCAATACGGCCGGACGTGAGCATTCCTCACGACATAAACGATTCAACTCACCGTAACCAAATATCAGAACTCATCCTTTCGAAATATCCTGGAGTTGTTCTTGACGCTCCGAGGATCATCGAAAGAACAGGATCGAAAGTGCGGAACGCTGATATCGCAAACGACACCTCGTACCGAGCGCTTTGCAAAAAAGTTTACCCTGATTGGGACGAAGAAGACCTCTTGGAAATGGACAAGCTTGAAGAGGAAGACATCAAGGAAGGAATAATCCCCGTCAAGAAAGAAATCTCGCTGAAAAGTATATCAGCTCGCGGATATATCCCGCTGAAAAACGGTATAGGGTCGGACGAATTCAGGGTTGACTTCGACCAATACGGCAGATGCGTTCTTGGGCTTGTAGCTCCCGGAGGATTCGGGAAATCATCCACAGGAGATCTCGTATTTCCGCACCCTGAATGCCTATCTCAGCCAGAGAGCAAAGCGAATCTTTTCTTCCTTCAGGATTCATACATCATCAACAAATTCGACGTTGATGGTCACGACGTAGAGTGCAAAATCATCGGCGGGCCAGAAGGAAAAGGAGCCGCATATTTCTGCTACGTTGACGGGCAGGAAAAGTGCAAGAAGGGAGTCCGCGAGTATAAGGAAGTAGTAAACTCCATATTTGGTACCATTCATGAATTCGCGCTTGTTATGTCGAGAACTCAGTTCAAGTTTGCGCGCGTGGTTGATGGGGCTAACTGTAACCCTGACATAAAGTACGCCGCGAACAAGGAAATGAAGGATCTTTACGCTCCACTGTGCGGAAGCGACAAGACAAAAACCATGCTTCGCTGCAAGGCTCGCGCGGACGAGTTCAAGAAGACTTACGAGCGCCTTGAGCACGAGATATCTGGCATCCGGTCTAGCATAGATAATCTCGTAACATCAACAGGAGACATTAATCTGCTTACTGATGAACTTATAGAAAAAGAAGACGATCTGTCAGTAATAAGAGAAGGTCTTGAAATAATAATCTGTAATGGAAAGGACGCAGCCGCAAACATCGAATCGGCAAGGTCGGCATCAAAGAAAAACGAAGCAGAAAAGGAAAAACGCAGGACTGACATCACGAAGATGTCTGAGCTTTCCGTCAAGGCGGAAGAGTGCTCAGGAAAGATCAAGGCTCTGTCTGAAAAGTCTCAGAAACTCGAATCGAACAAGAAACTCATAGCAGAGGACGACCAGCGCATAGAGTTCAATTCTTCGAATGAGTCCTCCGGGGTCAGGAACTCAGAGCTCAGGAACAAGTACGACGCAGAACTAAACGCGTGGAATACGAAGCTTTCATCGGTAAGAACGGAGGTTTCGTCCAGGAATGATGCTCTCATGGCTAAGTTTAGGGCTGAGTCTTCGAAGGCCCTTGAAGAACACTCAGCGCTTGTCCGTAAGTACAACTCCGATCTTTCAGAATGGAACGCAGAGCTTGAGCGAGTGCAATCAGAAGCACGCAAAAAAAACACGTATGAGGCAAAGAAGTACGAAGACGCCATCCGTATTTACCGACAAGCAAAACAGTCGGCAGAAATGTCGATCAACGAATCAGAGCACAAGATATCGGTAAACTCTTCATCTTGCCCAAATTGCGGGTATATCAGCCCCGACGCTAAAAAAATCATCGAGGATGAGGCTAGAAATATAGAAGCAAAGCGCTCGGAGCTTGCTTCACTTTTTGAGCCTGTTGCTCCGTCCGAAGTCATAGTACCGGCAACCCTCGACAGGCCAAAACCATTGCCTGTAGCGGAATACGTTGCTCCTGCTGAACCAGTCCTAGAACCTATTCCTGAATCCATAGAAGATCCCAAGCCTTCGGAGCCTCAGTACGAGCCGGTAGCCCAGGCTATTCCTGCTTCAATCGACCGGGCTTCTGTCTTGCGCGAGATTGAGGAGGCGTCTGGAGCCTCGTCGTCAATAGCAACACTGGAAGATCTTCGGACTTCCATCAATGATCAGATAGACGAACTCCAGTCCCGAAGGTATGACATCGACGAAAGCGCCGAAGAGAAACTCAGGATGGCCGAGGCTGAAAAATCAAGGCTTGAGACCCTGTATCTTTCAAAGATGTCGGAATCGAAGAGCATGGAATCATCCGTGTCTTCCATAAAGGAAAAAATCGCGGCTGCGAAGCAGAGCGAAGATAGCCTCAATGCTCTCAAAAAGAATATGTCAGACAAGTCACTCGAAAAAGAATCGGCTGAGACTCTTCACCTTCGCTGGAAGAAATATCAGGCAGCCTGGGACCGAAACGGAATACCCGCGCGGTTCGTAGAACTTGCCGCCCCAATGATAGATTCGATGGCGAACGAGATTCTTTCTCAGTTCTATCCCGACATGTTCATCGAGACTTGCACTACGAAGGAAGATTCAAATGGAGAAACAGCCGACACGTTCGAAGTTATGGTGTATAACACCAGAGAAGGAACAAAACAGAAACTTTCGTCACTCTCAGGAGAGCAAACAAACTTTGTTCTTTCCGCAATGTTCTTCGCATTCAGAAAGAAGTACGAAGAAAACACCGGTCGCAAGATCAACTTCGTATTCGAGGATGAACAGGATGACCATGTTTCGCTTTTAATGCAGCCTGCGTACTGGAACATGGTGCAATACCAGCAGCAGCTTGAAAACAAGTTGCGTATATGCACTTCTCACTCTGCCGAGTTCCCGAATAGGATTGAGAACGTGATAGATTTGGAGGCTATGAAATGAACGTAAATAAGGAAACTATAAACAAAAAGGTAACAACAGCTTTTATCTCAGAAGAAGAAATAAAAGAATTGATATCTTCGCATGTGATGAAATCACAATCAATAGAAAAAGACAGCGTTAAGGTTAGGTCGACGGTTACGATATTAAACGAAGACTCATCAACTGGATTTCATCCAAAAGCCAAAGTTGTAATAGAGGAATATGAATGAGATTCATTCTGACTGACAAGCAGCGCGATGTGCTTGACGAAATAAAAAGAATAAAGCTTACAGGTCGAGAACCTACAATTCTCGGCCTGTCAACTAAGTTCAAAATATCTCGATCCTCCATTAAATCTCATTGCAGGGCAATATGCGATAAGGGGTATATGCGAATGGAGATGGTTGAGATAGCTACCAGGGGAATTCCGTCTAAGTTGAAATTCACTGTGCTTGAAGAAAGCCTTGCTATGGATATAGTAAGAAAAATGAAGGATGGAAATAATGGGAATGGGTAAGCCTTACGCATCACGCAAGCCAATGTGGGAACATCCAGAATCAGACTTCTATGAGACTCCATATTCGCTAATATGGGAGCTTGCAAATCATACAGACGAGCTAAAAGGATTTTCAAAATTCAGAGACCCTTGCTGCGGAAAACACAATATTAAAACATCATTAGAATCAAGTTCTCTTGACAAAATATTCGATGTATCAGAAGACGACCTAAGCATAAATGGATACGACTTCCTTGACGACGAATCAAAGCACGGATTCATAATATCAAATCCTCCATTTTCACTTTTCGATGAATTTGTATTTCACGCAAAGGCTGTATCAGAGAAGGTAGCTTTCATTGGAAGGCCGGACGCATTCGGAGCATACAAAAGAAATGACGCAGGTCTGTGGAAAAATCTAAAATCATGCTACATCTTTGACAGAAAAGTTGACTACCGTACCCCTCATAGAGAAGACGGGTTGTTTCACGTTGGGGCTATGGTGACGTGCTGGCTTATATGGGATATGTCATATAAAGGAAAGCCATCTCTTGAAGTATTGCGAGTCAACAAATACGCTAAACTTGGTCCGTTCGAGGAGTAATTATGCCAATAACTAAATGGACAAAAGATGATGCAGAATGGTTGTCTAAGATTATGATAATGTTCTCAAATGGAGAAATAACCACTCTAAGCGAAACTCAAAAAAAGAGATTTGATCTTTACGCAAAAAGGATAGCTTCTTCTGCTGTTAAGATAAAACCTCGCTCTGCAAAAAACAAGGGTGCTTCCTGGCAGAAGGATGTAGCCAGAGAGTTGTCCGAAATAACAGAAGTTCCATTCGACAACCAGAGCGACCAGAGCGAGATCCTATGCAGGACTATGGGGTGTTCTGGAAACGACATCATCCTGCGCGGAAAGGCCCTTGAGCGCTTTCCATTTGGAACGGAGTGCAAGGACCAGAACAACGTATCGCTTCCAGACTGGTGCCGTCAGGCTGCTTCAAATGAAATAAACGGAAAATGGATGCTGTTCATAAAGTCAGCACTTTTGGATGAGCCTATCGTTGCATTCCCAATGAGACTGCTGAAGGAATACTTCAAGAAAGAATTTGGGAGGTGGTGAATGTCTGACTTTTCAAATATAACGTCTATCAAGAGTATAAGAAAAGATAGGCATTGCTTCCTATGCCTAAGGAAAACAGAAGCCGGTAACCACATGAACAAATGGACCGGAAGATACGAAGGAAGCTTTTTCAGTGATTATATATGCGATACATGCGAAAAACTAACTCATATAATAGACGATTATGGAGACGGATTCAGCCAGGGTGACACCCTTGAATATATGGATAGTCATGGAGTTAAAACTCCAGAAGATCTACTTGAGAAGTTGCGATCTGTTGGTACTTGTAAATAAATACCTAGATTTAGCAACGAATCACAATTTTCTATACAGTGAATCATTCCTATCATAAAGAACATACCTTCCTTTGAAATGCCTTCTAAGCATTCTCAGGAAAGTATCTACATACATATCTTTGCAATCAGGAAACAGGCTTGTGCATTCGTTCCTTAAATCTACTCCAAAGAAGAAGTGCCCGTTTTCCCATCTTTTGAATACCATTTTCACCGCTTCCGTCATGCTTGTTATCTTCTCTGACATACAACGCCTCCTTGGAAATATCTTCAAGTTTTCCAATGTAGTCAGTTAGCATATTCAATCTACCGACAGTATCAGATCTATTATCTGCTATGGACTTATTTCTCCATTTATCAATCCACGCATGAAGATCGTTTTTTAACGTATTGTCATTATTTATTTTTAACTCTCTGTATGAATATTCTTCATTTTTTTTCTTCTTGGAATCATACAGAACTGAAACTTCAAGCAATGTGGCCCTTATTATGAAAAACACCCATATAATTATTCTTACGTCAACTCCAGTCTTATCAGCAATTATCTGGAATTGAGTCATAGATTCATCTGAAACATTCTCAGACTCATATTTTAGCAATTCTTTTTGATAATAGTCTCTAAATGATATGTAATCTTTTAGTATATCTGTTTCTTTTTGAGGAACTAATTTATCAGGCGTGTCCCTAATTCTCTTTTCCTGCATTAATATCAAATCTTCCTGTTTTTTAATATTATCTTTTAGGCTAAGAACGTATGATTTATTTGTTTCTTTGTATGATGCCTTCAACGTCTCAGAGACAGAGCTGCCAACAAATGCTATCATTGAAATGATGATAAATATTGAAGCCATAAGCCTCTTTCCATCATCCCATAGCTGGACTCTCTTTACATCGAACACAACTCCAGATATTCCATTGAACCAGTAAAAGAACAAATTGCTTCCAGCAAGAGATGAATAAAATAGAAATGACATCATGGCAGACATAATAAAAGCTATAAGCCTATTCGACCCATAAAAAAGTGATTTTATCTTTTCCATAATTGTTACGCAAGATCTATATCATTCCCGATCTCATCTTCCTCAATATCTACCGGGATATCAGCCTCTTCTTCAGGCTTGATATTGACATCCTGCAAAGCCTCCTTTTCTTTTTTCGGGAATATCTTGAACATTTTTATCCTTAACTCTTGATTATACATGATTATATCTCCAGATATGTCAAAAGTCAATTGGCATTGACGATAGATACAGTTGAATATATCATACATTCAAAGGATTGAATATGGCAAATTCGATAAAACTGTCCAGGGCAATGCAGAAAACAATTGTTAGTTCTCTGAAAGACGCCATGCAGATACATGAGCAATTCGTGGACAGGAATGGTGAGTTCGTAGATGCCTCACTTAGCGAAATAGCGTCAGCTCTTATCATAGAAGAGGCAATGCCGTTTGATGAAGATAAAGGAGTTCGAGTTCTTGGAAATTACAAAATACTAAAAGATATACTTGACGCTACTAGAGAGGAGGAGGGGGACGAAAATAGTCTTGATGCAGCTCTCGAAAGAGTTGTTAATAGGATTTCAGAAAGAAAAAAAGAAAATTTAATAGCAGCGCAAGAAGATGTTATTGATGCGGAAATAGAATGAAAAGCGCAATGGCAGAGCTTCAGGAATATTATTTTGATAAGCCTTATGAATATGTGTGTGATATAATATTTGAAGGAAATATAAAACTAGACGGTCCTAGAGAAGAGCGAAGAGGTCCAACTGGACAACAAAAAAAAGTATTATTAGCTTGCGGTAAATCAGCGCGAGATAGAAGGCCAGTATCGGTAAAATCTGGGCATGGTACAGGAAAAACATGTCTCGCTGCGTGGATAATCCTTTGGTTCCTATTTACTCACCCATACTCAAAGGTTGGATGCACGGCCCCAACAGAACGACAATTAAAAAACGGATTATGGGGCGAGCTTACTAAGTGGATAAATAGGTCAGAAATATGTAAGGCTTTCTTTAAGTGGAAAACAGAGACAGTTGAAGTAAAAGGCTTTGGAATGGCATGGGCTGCCGAACTTAGAGCCGCATATAGACCAGAAAATCTTGCTGGTCTTCATGGAGAGGGCGGAACACTCATAATAGCCGATGAAGCGTCAGGTATTCTTGATGATAACATTTGGGACACGGTAAGTGGAGCTTTGTCAGACGTTGGCTCATTCCTAATGATGATAGGGAACCCAACTCAAATACGTGGTAATTTCCATAGATCATTTTTCGATAAATCAGGTAGAGCGCGCTGCATAACACTTTCATGCGAGGATGATGACTATCGAGGAGACCCACACTACGCGAAAGAAATGGCTGCAAAGTACGGAAGAGATTCGGATAGATATCGAGTCCGCGTTTTGGGCGAATTTCCAATAGACATGCCAGACGCATTTATAAGATTGCGATGGCTTCAGGATTGCTATAACAGAGACTTCACTCAATCTTTAACCCCAGTTGTTTCGATAGATCCGGCAGATCAGGGGGATGACGATACAGAGATATGTGCTTCTGTTGGGTACAGGCTGGTGTATCGCAGGACCATGGCTGGAGAAACTGATGGACCTATGAATGCACAGGGGGTATTGGTAGCAATTCATTACATGCGACAGAATTGCAAGGAGTTCGGCTTCCATAAAGACGTTCCAATAACAGTAGTAGTAGACTCGACCGGCCTTGGGGCTGCGACAAGAGATGCACTTAGAGTGTTTGAGCGTGTTGAAAATTTCAAATTAATCTGCGTAAATGCTGCCGAGTCTGGAAATGACGAATATGAAAGGATGAGCGACTTACTCTGGGGAAATCTAAAAACATTAATATCGCATGTATCGATACCAAGAAGAAGCGATAGTTTCGAAGATGGGAGAGTTGTAAAAGAAAGCAGGCGCGGAGACGGTTTTGACGACGCTGAGTATTTTGAAGAACTTGAGGATCAGGTATGCGGCAGAAAATATACAATAAATCCTTCGAGCGGAAAGATATCACTTGAAACTAAGGCCGACTTAAAGAAGCGCGGAAAGCCGTCTCCAAACATGGCGGACGCTCTCACACTGCTCATGGTCCCATTCATGAGGTATGGTATTGACTCAAAGCCGAGTAACGGTAAAAGATATAGTATTAAGGCGAAGAGTCCTTATGACGGAGACTACTGATGGCATGGAATTTCCCATTCTTCAAAAGCACAACCAGTTCAGAGTTCCGGTCTTCAGCTACGTGCTCTCCTCCCGGTAAAGATTTAATACTTGAGGAAAGACTTGACTCACAAAGAATTAGATCGATTTGGAATAACACAGACAAGGAATACAAGCTATCCGCATCTGTAGTTATTTGCGGAATACAAGCTCTTATCGATTACGTTTCATTTCCAGAATTCTCATCATCTTCAAAGTCAGAGATAAAAAAAGAAATAAATAGGATAACCAAATACGACTCCGACACTTTTAATAGGAAGTCTTTTACGGAAGGAAACTTCTACGTTTGGTCAAACTACAACTCTGAGAAAAAACAACTTGAGCATGTAATATTTGGACATGACGAAATGTATAAGCCTTTCTTTGATGTTGATACTCACGAGCTTATTGCAATCAAATTTAAGCAGACTATAAAGTTCTTGAAGCCTGACACGACAGAGGCATCAACAACTAGATATATGTATTTTGATAACAAGAATATAATAACAGAATACGAAAATGACTTACCTCCTGGTAAAAAAAGGAAAACTACATTTGAACATGGGCTTGGTGTAATTCCAATAAAATATTGGGCGTTCAATAAAGGAAACGATGAGATTGAGGGACATGGTTTTGTAGAGCCGTGCGAACCTCACATGCGTATATTGCATGACGTTATGCTAAATAGGGCAATTGAGGATCGCCGTTCTTCCAGAAAGAAACTTTCAATAACAGGATTCAATGCTGACGAGTGGATAGACAATACAAAAAAGGTAAATGGATTTGTTGACGAGCATGGCGCCGCAACTTCAAGCTCAATAGACCTTGAACAGATGGAAGCATTTTTTAATACTATAAAAAACGATGGCAACGCAGAGAAAATAGCATACCTCATTCCAGAGCAGTCGGCAGCAGACTCAATACAGATAGCCAAGCTTTGCTTTACCAATATAATAGAAATACTTGGAGTTCAGGAATTTGTATTTCCACCGAAACTCGGAGCATCATTCGCTTCGGTTGAAGCCCAGATCCCAAGATTCGTGAAAAGAATAGAATCTCTTCGAGGGCAAATGGAAATGCTGTGGCTCGCTCAGTGGGAACTCGATGCTGCCGTTATGTCAAAGGCCACCCTTGGAAAAACAGGGACCACCGTAAAGGCCATATGGAAACGCCTTGACCTTGAAAGCCAGGAGCTTCGCGCTCAGATCGTAAACTACATGATGTCGTCAATGAAGATTGCGAAAGAATCAGGGTTGATGACTGACGAAGAGATCCGAGCCTACCTAGATTCTTTCATGTGCCAACTTAAAGACAATGATGAGTTCGAGAAGGGAAAAGAAAAGATGTTGAAAGACCTGGAAGCCGTAAAGAAGGCTTTCGGAGCTGGAAAAGAAAACGAGCAGGACGGAGACAAAAAGATAAACAACAAAAATAGAGATAAGGATAAAGGATGATTGGTATTGACTTATTGATATATACGTAACATATCTATATTGGAGACTAGCATGGTTAAGTATAAGGAAGACGAGACAGTTTTTATAACATCTCAGTACGAGGAGAAGCCGTCTCCTTCCGTTGACCTTGATATTATAAACTCAGTCCCAATGTCTGCGGCAAATAAGAAAAGATTCGATATAGTTTCCAAAAACGATACTGAGCCATTTGAATTTGTGCAGGCAATAAAGTTTGGAGAAAAGTATCCGTGCCAGGGAATTCCAATTGGCGCTACTTTTTCTAAGTCTTGGGCTGATAGTTATGCAGACAAAAGCAACAGGGTTTTAATACCTGGATCTGCATTCGGTCACGTAGCAGATGAAGCCTCCTGGAAAATGCAAAGGGCAAAAAATCAGCTATATGTAACAGGAGCAAAGGTAATCGGAGAAGATACTTTGCTTTTGAGACATTACGTTTCCAGGGAAATGGATGAGCACGAATACAATCTTCTTATAAAAGAAATAAAAGCTGGCCTACTTTCAACTTCTATATACGAAAGGACCAAATACGAGGTTTCTATTGACGAGAAAAAAGGTACTGAAAAACTAGTAGCAATAGAGTCTCTTGGAAGGCAAAGAAATGATTTAGTGGAATGGGACCAAACCGGAATGCCAAGTAAATTGATGGCGACTTCTCAGAAGGCGTCCATTGAGAATAATCAAGAACAAGGAGAAGCCAGTATGACACATTCCGAATTGATTGCGGCTCTCAAGGCGTCAATCGTCGAGAACCGTACCGATCCGTTGAGTGTCGTGAAAGACCTCGGGCTGGAAATCTCCGTCATGACTGCGGAAAACAAGGCGGATCTCGACCGCTTCACCGCTCTCAAGGCGAAGGTCGAAGACCCGGAATCATTCATCGCCACCAATCTCTCAGCTCAGGGCGAAGCATTCAAGACCCTGAAAAACGCGGCCATCGAAACTGAGTTCGGAAAGAGCAAGGATCTCAAGGACCTCGCGCTGGACATGTTCCAGATCAAAACCGGAGGGCAGAAAGAGATCAACGCCGAGATCGAGCGCATCAAGGGGCTTGAGTCTGTGAAGACTCTTGCCGCGAAAAACGCCGATGGCCGTGACGGAAAGATCGTCGAAGGCTCAACCCAGACGAAGAGCATCTTCGATAAAAAAGAAACGTTGATCGTCGGGAGGAAGTCAAATGGCTAAGATCGTACAGCATCTTTTCGGTCAGAACGTCGCCGCCATGGAGGCCCGCATCGAAACGGAAGCCCTCTATGACGCGCTGAATAGCGGCGACTTCATCATCGACATCTACGACGCTGGGAAGGGCGGCGTGTGCCGCGCTCCTTCGAAAAACAAGTGGGGCGGATCGGTAAATGCACCGGTCCCTGAAGATCCTCGCCCGTATGGATTCTACGCGTCAGTTGAAGGACAGACCGGCGACGTGGTCCTGTTCGTCAACGACGACAAGACGACCGAAGTGGGAACCGGGTCATTCGCTTACGGCGACCCCGTATACGCAACCCCGGCAGCGAGCCTCAAATGCACCATCGCGGACACCGCGAGCGTTGGGTCATACTTCATCGGCACCGTCGAAGGCCCACTCCAGACCGCCACGGTGGACGGAAGCACCTACAAATACGTGTGGGTTCGCCTGCGGAAAGAAGGCGTCGGATTCGCCTCGGTCAACAAGATCGCGTCGGCGGTTCTATCGGGGACTGCCATCGCGGGCGGCGTCGGTGAAGCGGCAATCGTTACGGGCGGCGAGACGATCATAATCACGCTCACCGGCGACACCTGGGCCACGTATGACGGTACGGCTCTGTATCTGATCGCCACGGCGGATAAGCTCATCGACGGTCTCGCTCACGTTTCCGGCACAGACGATCTGGCCGACATCAAGACGGCCCTCAAGGCTGCTTGCAACTCAACCGACAATACGGCGGTTATTCGCACGAGCGCTACGGTCATGACGATCACGCTTCCTGCGGTTGCCGGATACTCCATCGCCGCCGACGAGGAAATTTCACTCGAAATAGACGCCGATCTGCTCGTTTCGACGACCACACCGCTCGCCTCTTCGCCGCACATCACCGTGACGGCTGCGTAAAGGAGAAGAAAAATGAGGATCATCGACAAGCATTTCGACGTTCCAGTAACCATGCAGGGAGAGCGATCAACTATCTCCGGCATGGAAACCATAGCCCTTTTCAAGGACTATGCGTCCGCGATGAAGGGCGGGGCACTTTCACAGCAGGCTCTCGACGGAGCGAAAGAATTCGTCGGAGACAGTTTCATCAGGATTTCAGGCCAGACAGAAACCCTTCCGGCCGACCTGTACGATCAGCTTTCTACCCTCGACCCGACTTGGAAGCCGTACATCATCGACTTCACGCGAACCATCGCCATGCGGGAGAAGGTGTATCAGCCGATCTACGAAACTATGGAGTCACCAGACTTCGATGAAACCATGAAGACCATCGACTTCACCGGTTTCTCATCGTTCGCATACACCAAATGGATCGACGGAGCCGCCGTTCTCATGAACACCTTCCGAGAAGGCGAGAGTGATTCCGTTACCCTCCAGATCCACGCTGGCGGTTACGTCCGAACTCTGCGCGACAAGCTTTTCAATAAGCGCTGGCGCCAAGAAAAGGTTGCTCGTGCTCAGGCTCAGGGCTACAACGACTTCCTCAACCACTTGTACCTAGGCCCGATCCTGAAGGCTTCGTACACGGGGAAGACGGTCGTCGTCGGCGACGTTGACGCAACTCAGGCTACTACGTGGTGGGCGAAGAACTGGTCCATCATGAAGCTCGCCAAGGATGCGTACTTCACCGCGAAAGACCCGCTCGATCAGCCGTTCGAAACTCCGATCCTGATGATGAACAAGGCCACGTACATGACCGCGTTCTCCGACACCCTCGATGCCATCAACTTCGCAGACAGTAAGAGGTACGCCTCAATGCGAGGATGGTGGAGCGGAATCGTGATTTACGACGGTGCTACCGTTGACTTCGACGGAAGGCCGGTCGTGTATCCGAAGCCTGCTGACGGAGAGGTCTACATGATCTCACCGAAAACCGGCTTCAAGGAACTCATCAAACAGCCTCTCACTATGGTTACTTCACCCGGCGACGCAAACCACCTGAGCGAACAGACTCAGGTCTGGTGGGACTGCCGAGGAATCATCTGCGCCGCTGACGACTACGGCGTGAAGATGACCCTCATCATGGCGAGCGACACCACGAACGGAATCGCTGCCTAACCAATAGGCGGCGGTGAAATACCCGCCGCCTATTTTTGGAGAATCGATGTCTAGCTACATAACAAGAATCGCTGAACTTTGCGGCGATCAAGACATGCAAATATTCTCACCAACAAGAATAGCGTCTGCATATGAATACGCTTCAGCAAGATACACTTCAGTTGAAAATAGGTGTTATTCGGCGGCAGTAGAGCTGCTTACTTCTGACCTTCAAAAATTAATAGACAGATATGAAATAAAATCAGAGAGTGACGGTGTTGAAAAAACAGAGATGCAGTCACTCACTGCAATAATTCAAGCAAGAAAATCAATGATAAGTCTTTACCAGAATTCAATAGTTACTGAATCTGTTCGCGGTTCGGCCAGAAGTTTTGGAATTGGATTTAGAAAGACCATAATTCGAGGAATAAATGACTAGCGATAGACTCACTCGGAAAAGAGAAAGAGTCTCGAAAAGTATTTCCATAAATCCGTTTCATCCAGAATTCATTGAAAGGCAGTTTTACAATAGAAGCGAATCAAACTCAATGGACCCTGTTGGAGATCCTATAAAAATACCTGGATTTGTTAATCCGGTAAGAATATATAAGAACGAAAAACTAGAAGGAATTGGAATAATTGACGGAGTGCCTTCAGTTGAAACAAAAAGCTACTTAAAAGCTGAGCACGATGAAGAATTGTTTTACGGAATGCAGTTTGAATATATGGGATCGAAATACAAGGTACTTCAGCCAGTTCCTGTTATATATTATGGTGGCGTTGCTTTCATTAGGGCAGAGTTAAGAGACATAACAGAGGGCACTAATTATGCCGATTAAAGTTATAACAAATACTATAAACGAAGGTATGAGAAGTCTTCCAAGGCAAGTTAAACAGTCGGCATTATCATTACTTGAATCTTCAGGAGAGGATTCATTAAAAGAAATAAATGGCCGAGTTAAGAATAATGAGTTTTGGATAAACAGAAGCATGAACGCAGCTAATAGCATAAAAAAAGAAGTAGTTGATAATGGAGATTCAATAACAGTTGCAATAGGCTTCGAAAAAGGAAAGCCAAACGAAAAAGACGCACCTGAATATTACAAGTCAGGAAGAAATAGAGAATATGCTGAATATATTTCAGATAGGCAGGAAACACATTTTCTTGGAGCTGTATTGCAATCGTTGTCTAGGAATGTAGTTAAGCAACTTGACGGGTTTAGGGTCAGAACAGAGCGAGCTACCAGGATTTCAAAATGAGCATATTTGCAAAGTTCTCATTACAAAAATATATAATAGACCACAACATATCAGATTCAATTGGAATAAAATCAGGAAGCATATTTCTGTCTGATGGAACAGACGCAATAACAGAAGCGCAGTGTCCTGCGGTTGTTATAGACCAAATGCCTGACATTCCTGCTGGAGGATACGAAGGATACGATCTATTCACTGTTATGCTTTTTCACAAAAAGATATCATTCGACATAAACGAAGAAATAATATTTAGCAAATTGACCGGATTATTCAAAGATCGTAACGCAGTATCGGTGTACAGTTACGATGGAATTGACAGAAAGGATTACTTCGAGTATCAAAATGGATCAGAGGATAAATCCGGTATACAGACCGGTGGCAATAAGTTACGATACAAGCAGTTCGCGGTGGCTGCGCCTAAAACCAACGCAAGGAGATAATCATGGGAGAGAATACTGACGTTTTTTCCGAGTATGCGGCAAGTAGGGCGCTGGCTCGTCGGTTGAATTTCAACGGATCGCTTCCCCTCGCATACCCCATCACGCTTACGCTTTCTGCCGATCTTGGCAACGGGGAGACGACCACCGTCGTGTGCCCTGCTGGTCTGTTCGGAAAAGCAGGAACGTTCGACATGTCGAGCTACGTTACTGCCACTGAAATCGCTCTCAAATTCATTGAGCGCGGTGAAACCGACACGGTTACCATCCCGTGCGTAAGCGGAGATTTCGTAGCTCCGACCGCCGCAACCGTCGCTGAGATCGTAACGCTTCTAAGCAAGGTGACTACCGGAATCACTACGGCTGGAAACTTTACCAACATCGGCCATGCATTCACTCCGTCAGTTGACGGAACCACTGGCAGGCTCAAGATAGTCGGCGCGTCTGGTTCCGAAGTCACCGCCCCAACCATCCTCAATCTCATTTTCGAGATCCAGGACGTGTACGTTGATGGAGTCCTCGACAGCGGGTTCGCAACGCTTGTTGGTCTTACCCTTTCCGAGGTCCGGCCCATCCGCAACATGGCGAGCCTCACGGCGACCGCCTCAGTCACCGACGCCGAGGAGATCGAGAATACTGACGGAGAAGGAGCGGTAACTACGCTGACCATGGAGCAGGCAACTACCGGATATACCCTGGCCGCGGAAAACGCCGAGCGCGATCCGTACACAAGGCGGGTCCTTGCGGGAGGGCACATTGACACCAATGGAATATACACTCCGAAACCTTCCAGCATCGCGGCTCCAAAATTTGCACTGTTTTGCTTCAGCCGCGTGTTCGACGAAGGCTCCGTGTCCCTCACTGGCCAGCGGGAATTCTCGGTGGATATCTACCCAAGCTGCACCGCCGTCATCAACAACAACGACAAGGCGTCAAAGGACTTCAATCACGATACCTTCGATATCGTCGCAGTTGACGGACCTTCAATCCCTGCGGCCACCTCGATGCTGATCACGACCGATCAGTACTCGGCGCTCGCATTGCTGTACGCGTAAGGAATAGCCCGCTATGGAGAAATACATTTTCATAGCGGGCCTTGCCTTATTTTTGGCAGGGCTCGTTTTTTTTGTAAAAAGCATTCTCAATAAAAACAAATATACTGGAATTGGGTATAAGGAATTTATATCCACAAGATACTTCGTTGAAGACGTTCCGCTTGGAGGCGGAGTAAAAAAGAAACTTTTATTGCGAGAACTTGACATAAAAGACATTTGTGAAATATCGGATATGCCAAACTGGTTTGTAATGCTTGAGTCTCGCGGTCCTGACGCAGTCAACAAAGCAAAGAGGGAGCTTGAGGAAAAGAGCGAAGAAGAATTGCTCGACCAGACAAAAAAGTTCTACACGATGATGCAGAAAGTAGGCGAGCGCGCAATTGTAAAGTGGTCCTTTTTCGTTGAAGAATGGAAGAAAGTTGACCCTGAATACACTGGCAAATTTGACAAAGAGACGCTTGATTGGATGTTTGAAAGGTACACTAATAAGGCGGCCAACATCATAAAAAAAAAGAATTCGTACGCCGTCTTGCAATCACTTGCGAAAATTGTGGCAAAAGCCCAAGCGACTACTTCGAAGACGTACCAAGGCTGACCGCGTTTTTTATAGACGAATATTGTTCTATAGTTCTTTCAGAAATAAGGCAAGAGCAGCGTGATAAAGTAGAAAAAGAAAAAAGTGGCGGTAAGGGCAAAAAGAAAAATAAGCCCGAACCAAAAATGGCGTTCCCAAAGAAGAGGGTCGTAATATAATGAGCATACTTGGTGATTGGGTAGCCAGAATAATAATAGACCACTCTAAAGTTTCACCGGCATTAGCGTCATCGGAACGCAGGTGGGATGAATACTACAAATTTATAGAAAGAAGAGATAAAAAACAGTTCGACATAACAAAAAAGTCGCTTGAAGATATTACTGGTATAAGGGTATCCTCTGCTGCGCAGGCTAAGACTCAGATAAGTTCGTTGTCCGCCGTTGAGAAAAAAGCTGTAGATTCAAGAATAAAAGATTTATCTCGCGCTGAGGCCGCATACAATAGGCAAATAAAATTAGTATCAGATTTACGACTGAAGATGCTTTCATACGCATCTGTAGCCATAACAATACCCGTCACATTCCTTGCAAAAAAGGCGATACAAGATTTTACTGAATTTCAGCAGGCTCTTCAGAATATAAAAGCAGTAATCGGAGCCACTGCATCAGACATGGTGCTATTGACCGACACAGCAATAAATCTATCTGAGAAATTCGCGACATCTCCTACCAACATAGCAAAAGCAATGTTCGAGCTTGGGCAGGCTGGTCTTGACGCGATAGAAATATACCATGAACTTCCTTCTGTATTGCAACTATCTGCGGCAGGATTGAAAGATGTTGGATTTACCGCAAATCTTATAACAACCACACTTCAGGCATTTCAGATGGAATCAACTGAAGCGTCAAAAGTTGCAGACGTATTTTCGTCATCAAATGCGAAGTCAGTATCTTCTCTTGACAAATTAAATGCTTCACTAAAATATACAGCCGGTCTTTGGTCTTCAATGGGATGGACTCTTGAAGATCTTGTTGGAACTCTTGATACTCTTTATGACACCGGAGTTCGCGGTGAAAAGGCAGGACGACTTCTTGCAAGTGCAATAAACGGCCTTCAGAAACCATCAAAGTCAGCATCAAAAGCAATAACAAATTTGCTTGGTTATGCAGACGCCCTAAGCCCACAGTTTAATGACATAACTCAGATAATCGAAAAACTATCAAGGGCAAACGCTGACGCTGGGGACATAGTAAAAATATTTGGAAAAGAGTCTGCTGAAGTAATAAATAGGCTTGTGCAAAATTACTCAGTGTTAGGTGAAAATATCGCAGAGGTTTCAAATCAGACTGGTGCCACGGCATCCCAGGCAGCAGTACAGCTAGATACACTTGGTAAGAGGGCTGATGTTCTTCGAGTGGTATTTGGTAATATATCAAAAGAAACTGTTGGGGTTTTCGAACCAGCAATGAAGGATATTGTAAATTCGCTAATATCATTTGGGCAAACCATAGCAAAGTTACCCTCCCCGGTCAAAGCATTTATAGCATCATTTGCTTTAATATCAACTGCCTCGATTCCGGTTATATTAGCAATAAATAGCATTGCTGCCGCTGCCGCAACGGCCGGGCTAACAATGTCTGCTTTTGTTGGAGCTATAGCACTCGCCGTCGCTCCAGTCGCTGCGTTTGCTGTAGTAGCAGGCGGCCTCGCATCTACATATTCAACAATAAGAAAGGCTCAGGAAGATTGGGGAAAATCAGTAATATCCTCAGTGTCGGAACTTTCCAAGCAGGGTAAGTCAATAGACTCATTAACCAAATCTTTAAATGATTTATTCAGCACCGGAAAGAACACACAGGAATTAAAGTCGGGATTAGAAGAGCTGGCTAATGTATTCCCAAAATTAAGAGATCAGCTTAACAAAAATTCATCTGATACTGCGTCAGCAATTAGTGTACTTAATAGCGAATATGCTAAATTAAAGAAAATGCAGGCAGATATATCAAAAAACACAGTGCTTGGAGACTCTGCGACAAAACTAGAAGAAAGTATATTAAGATCTAAGCAAAAGATATCAGAACTTGATGCCGAACTTGCAGCATTAAAATCTAAGAGATATTTCTCAGAAATACAAACTGGTTTGAATGCTATAGGAAAAGGCGATCTCGCATCGACGTTTGAGACATTTGCTTTTAATTTAAGAAATGGAAAATTAAATTTGCAAGATATGATTAAAACAATAAGTAACAGTCCGGCTTCTACCATAATGCGTAGATGGGTAGAAGAAGTAGAATCTGTGTCTTCTGAGGCGCAGGAGGCTAGGTTAAATCTTACTAGGCTTACTACTGGGAAATATAATGTAAAAGTTTCTGTTGACAATAAGGATCTTTCAACGCTTGAGCGTGTAGTTGATATATATGATGATATAGAAGGACGAGTAGTAAATGCAAAATTTAAGCTTAGTATGGAGAACGCAAGCGCTGAAGAGTCTGGAGAAACTATAGCAAAAGCAATATCCGATGCTATTGGTGATTCTCTTGAGGATATAGTAATAGGCGATCAGCTTGACATGCAACGTCTTGGAATACTTCCAAAAGAAGGAGAAATAACAAACGCATATAAAACTGAATATGAGAAAATGTTGGCTGCCGTTAAGTCGGAAATAGCAAAGAATGGAATAAACTGGTGGGACACATTTAAATCTAATGTTCAGTCGGGTTCATTCCAGAAAATAAAAGATGATATGTCTGCGATACAAGGATTGCAGAATGATATACGGATACTTCAGGACGTTATCACTCTTAGTGGAGAAAAGGGCGACGCAAAAGCTTCGGCTTCAATATCAGAAAAAGAAAAAAAACTTGCTCAACTACAGACTAGGTATAAAAACCTATGGTCGGTTGAGGAATCTCAACTTACATCTGAAGAAAAAGCCACAAAAAATATGATAACATTCTACGCTGTTATGACTGGAAGCATCGATGATATAACAGGGAAGCTTAAAGAGAATAATGATTGGTGGAAAACAATAATAAATAACATATCAGGAATGATTGATCTTCTTAATGGTAAGGGAAAATCAGGAGATAAAGATTACATAACGTCACTTAATAAACAATTGTCAGAGCTTAGATCTGGATCTGGAAGTGCCGTCAATGAGCTTATGGGTCTTGCGTCAGCTTTAAAGTCAGCGCTATCACAAAGCCCTGAGTTCGCAGGAAAAGACGAAATACTTAATGTTGAGGAAATATTTAAGCAGCTTGTAATAATAGTTGAAGAAACATATTCAAGTTTATTAAAGCAATTGGGAATAGAGCTACCCGTTCAAAGCTTTATAAATGCATCTAACAAAGCATCAATACTTAGAACTACTCTTGTTGGACTTAGAGATTCGTCGGAGGCTAATAGTACAGCGTTTAAGATATTGCAGAAATCAATAGAAGACCTTGATAAATCAATGCTTGATTTAAAAGGATCGTCTGGAGCTATTTCTAAATTTGATTATGATGCAAGTAAATTCAAAAATGAATTTGACGAAAAGAAAAAGTCTGTATTAGATTTTCAATTAGCATTAGATTCATTTAATGCTAATAATTTTGAAAAATCTTTATATGTTATAGAAAACATAGACCCGGAAAAAGGGCTTCCAGAGCTATCTGAAAATATAGATGAAAGCAAATTTAGTGGATTGGCTAGGGCGTTTAGGCAATTGTCAATTGCCGAGCAAGACGTTAATAATAAAGCATCTGAGTATAAAAAATATTTAGATGATGGCGCCATAAGCATTGAAGAATATGAAGCAGAATTGTCAAAATTAAATATTTTGTTAGAAATGATAAAAAATAAAAAAAAGATTAATCTTGAATTATCAATAAGCAGCATCACAAATGTAATATCATCAATAGGTGATATAGCATCAAGTTTTGACGACATGATTGAAACACTGTCTGATGGAGATTCAGAAATATCTGATATAGCCGAATCAATAGGTGGATCTATAACATCCATAGGTACTGCCATAGGATTAATATCTGGACCAATAGGCGGAATAATAGCTCTAGCCGGAATTGCCGTATCTGTTATTGGATCTATATTCGGCATATTTGAGGAAGAGGCTGCCGATAGCTCGGAAGAAGTTGCTAGTAAATTTTCAACCACTCTAATGGACGCAGTAAAAGCCGCTGCGGAGGAAATGGAAGATGGATATAAAAGCGTTGGCCAGCAGTTAGGAGAATATATAAATGATGGCATGTCAGACGGACTTGATTTATCAAGCGATGACATGATACTTGCATTTAAGAAGTATTTGTACCAGATGATTTCGACCGCCTTGATAACGGCGTCTGGATTTGAAGATGAAATAGCAGAAATAGCAGAAGATTTATGGAATGCATTGTCTCCAGGTTCCGTACAGGCAGCACAAATAAAAGCAACTCTTGAGAATTTATACGATGAAATAGATTCTGACGGTAGATTTGATCCACTAGAAGAAATGATATCTGGTCTGGTTGAATTACAAAATACAATGGACACCACAACTAACAAATCGTCAACTACATATAAAAACGCAGCTGAGGCGTATGAGAAATTATATAAACAGATGATGAGTTTCATAAGCTCCCAGGCTACCAGCACCGAAGAATTAAATGAAATATCATTAATTGTTTCTAAAATATTATCTTTAGAGGATGAATTAGATGAACTTGATCTTGGAATTACAGGGGGACTTGACGATGAGGCAATATCAGAGGCGAGTGATGCAATAGATGAATACGCATTGTTAATATCAGAACTGGCAGATTCTCTAGGCTTGTCTTCAGAATCTATATCTAGCAGCATAAGTGAAATATCTGATTCTTTGACTGAAACGCTGACAGATGCGATACTGCAAGGTTCATTTGCTGATTTCAAAGAGGCTGTTTATAACCAAATAGTAAGTTCTATAACAAGCGCTATAGTAGAATCTGAGTTGATATCAACGAGAATACAGGCACTCGTTGATTCGATAGTAAGTGCAGGAACTGGTTTTTCATCATCTGACGCTAATTCAATATTAGAGGAAATAAGAAGCATTTGGGCAGAAGTTACAGATGAAAATACGCCGCTAGGCTCAGTAATGATGGGACTGAGAGACGCATTGGCCGATTTCGGTCTTTTGGAAATAAGTGTTAATTCTGGAACTGTGGTAAGCGCTATACCGTCTGACGTTCGCGATGATTTGATAGAAGCCATTGAGGGCACTATGGAATCTTTATCACAGGCTATAGCGGAGGCTGGGCTAAACTCAAGCATAGAAACGGTAAACATAACTACAGCGCATATAGCTCAAATGATTGCAAGCACTGTGTCAATAGCACAGGCAAATCTCACACTAACCGGGAGTATGATATTTCAATTGTCTAGTGGCGAATCCATTGCCGATTGGATGGAAAATTGGATGGAAGATTATCTTGCTAGGAGTTCTCCATAATGAAAGTATCAAGCGATAGAATTAATTGGACCGCTCTTGGAAATTGGTACGATGCAAATAGATCGGTATTTGCAATGAATTCAGAAGTAACTAAATTTATAGATACACAGAAAACCATAACAAAATCTGGATATAAAATGATATCGGAAAAGCATACACTTGAAAGCAGGGTAATAAACGTATCTGGGCAAATAATAGGTGATGACATAGAAGATTGCAGGGAGAAATCACGAGAGACTAGGGTTTTATTACTTGGAGAATCCAAGTATTTTCTTGATGAATATTACAACATGGTTGCTTACGGCTCAGTGTCAAATATAAATGATTCAATCTCAAGGGGTGAATACAACGGCAGAGTAAATCTAATAAATTTTAATATATCAATGGCTGACCCATTTTGGCAAACGTTGGATAGGCTATCATATGATTTCGACGCTCTTGATCCAATAGAAATAGACTATGATACGTTAGGAGCTGTAAATACTGATTATAAATTAATATTAACATGCAATACCGCATCAATACCAGTTACATCAATAATTCCAAGCCTTATTGTCTTGTCATCTCCAATAACGCTGAACTCCGGAGATAAACTAATATTTTCAAGTGAGGGAAGTTCATTCACCGCGTCGTCGATAATAGGAGGGGTCACTACAAACATACTTGGACTAGTAGGAGATGCATTCTTCTCATCTGGAATGGTATTGACCCCTGGCGACAACACGATCATACTGAACACCAGTATAGATGATTACTTTTCTTCCAATGTGTCATTTTACGGGAGATCTATATGAGCGTAATGAGCGATTTAATATTTGCAATTCCAAATATAGTAACGCAAAAGGACCCGTCAGAATCAATAGGAGCCGCTTCTGTAATATACGAAGGATTCTACAAGCCTCTTGAATCATGGGTTGTAACAGATGATGAACCCACAATCTCAGACATTTCGTGCTACTCTCACATGATAGTAAGATGCTATTCATATTCTGGATTCGACATGCTAAGACAATACATAGAGGATCTTTTATTCTTTAATATATTGCACAAAATAAGTTCATTAACATCTGATAAGTATTCAGACATACTTGAGTCAATAAAATTGAAATGGACTTCAAAATATTCATTCCTGGAGATAGATGCTTATCACACGTTTGCGTCTATAGAGGCAGAATAAATGATTGTCGCTAAGCTGTATACTGTAAATAAAGAATTCATAGATGCAGTTCCTTGCGTATCGCTTAAATGGACAAGACAATCGAACAAAGAATATACATTTACGGTGGAATTCTCATCTAAACCACCGGACAATTTTTACTATGTTGTATGCATAGATCAGGATTCTTCTATAAAGTTTATACCATCTGGGTATGTAGCGTCTTCTAGTTCTGACACTGAATTTACCATGAATTCATGGGAAACAGCTCTTGAATCAGAGGGGTGGATTCCAGACGATTGGGAGTGGTGGGATTCAAAATTACTATCAACAGTAATAGCAGATCATTGCTACGGATTTAGGAAGATTGGGTGCGCGGGCCTTTCTCAATTAGAAGCTGCGGTATCGACGTCTCAGGTCCAGATGGCAGAAATTGACGACGGGAATGGATCTGTATATCTTGACACTTATGGATATTTTGTTGAAAGCAGCGAGACCGAGATTGCCTATTATTCTTCAGGGTATGCAATATACAAGATAGAAATACCAGATGAAGCGAGAAGATCCGGGATGGTCCTCAGGTGGTCAGATAGCGTAGGGACTACTACTGACATATCAGTTCAATTCAGGTGGAGTGATTCTGCAACTGATTATTCCGGAGAGTATACCACTGAAGAGTCTCCAGCCAGAAGCGATAATGTAAATCCAAACGAGACCGTAGGTATAGATATACCAGAAAGTTCGCTTGCATATTTATTCGTAAAGTTTAATTTGAAATATGATTCTGGCGAAGACGGTGAAAATTACGAGAACGAGATAACGACAGAAGACGATATTGTTTATTACGGTAAAACACCGCTATTGTCAGCATTTGAAGTTATATACAGAGTGGCAACGAGTGTAGTTCCAGGAACGATAACAGTCGATGCGACCCAAACACTCACTGCTGACATACATGATAAAAGCGACCTACTTGAATCTCTAAAGGCTATCGCAGAGGCTTATGATATATCATTTTTATGCACAATAGATAGCGAGGGCGAAATATCTCTGAATGCATATTCAGATTACGGTGACAATATAAGAGATACTGCTGGATGTTTATCGGACATAAAAAATGCTACTGTTTCCGATAAGACCGAGACGCTCGACATATATGAGGGTTGCCATTGTTTCGGATCTGGTGACGGCATAGATAGACTTTATGCCTTCGTTAAAATGGACGGAGTTGACGTACCAAAAAGAATAACCACGTTTGAAGATGATGATATAACGAGTATAAGCGACTTGCAAACAGCCGGATCGGAATATCTTGAAGACGAGAATTCTGTGAGTTCGACTGTTGCATTTGAGTATTACGGAACACCGCTAGTGTCACTACACGACAATGTTGCAATATCAGTTCTTGGAACAGTGTATGAAAATAAAATATCTGAAGAATCTATAACATGCGATGACAATGGCGTAAGCACCAGAAAATACACAATAGGAACAAAAGCGTACCCATTCAGAAAGCTTTATGGATATTCATTCAGCGGAACATATCTGAAGACTCCGGTATCTCCATCTTGCGTTACAACTAAAGAGGTTGATGGGACATGGTACATATCATGGATAGGAACTGCGGATAGCTATCTAGTCGAATACAAAAGATCCGACGCTACTGTTTGGAGCAGGACGACAGTAACCACTAATTATTGCATTGTTAGTAACATAGTTTCTGGCACGGAATACCTATTTAGGATATACTCAGTATTAGATGGGTTACTTAGCATCGCGTCTACTACTGTTTCGACTGCTGGAAACTCAGAAGATCAATTAACTCCAGATGAAAAAACTCAGTATAGAATAGATTGGGTTAAAATAGCTTCTGAGGTTTCTGTATATGACGCCCTTGCCATAGAATACGGAATGACGGAAGAAAAAACAGCATACGATACATCATTCGCGAACCTTGCTAATTACCTAAACGGAGGGACTACGTGGGTATCCGGAATTCCTTTGTGGCTGAGCGACGACCAATTGAACACGACAACTATTATAGATTACGATGTGTGGACATCGATGTGGACATCATACTCTAATTCGCTTATTGCTCTTGAAGAAGCAATAAGGCTTTTGTTTTCAATATCTATTTCAATAACATCTAAATCAGCAATAAGAAATAGAGCTGGAATAATATCTCCGTCTGCAATATCAGTATCTGCAATAAAAAGCGATGGATCTGTATACTCTGGAAGATTTATAATATCTGGAACTCCAGATGGAATAACGTACGTAGATTTATATTCATCTACTACTGATGAATCTACAAAATTATATAATATTCCACTAAAATTAACAATAGAATCTGTAGAATACTACTCGCTGGCCATAAGAATAAGACTGTATAAGTCTGGAGGAACTTCAATAAAACTAGCAGAGGATTCATGCATAATATCACTAAGCCAAGATACAACGCCAATATATTTCGGATCTATGAATTCAGCTCCAACTACAGGGCTTGAACTTGTTAATGATTATTACTTCGATTCTAATTTGGTTGGAAACGGAGGAGGAGTAATAAGATATTATAATGGATCGGTGTGGGTTGAAGCTACAACATCATGGGCCATGTATGCAAACGCTGTTTCGTCTGCAATGACGGATATGATGGTATGGGTTGGATCTACAGGAGGGACTATAGCTGCCGCAAACGCTGTTTTTGAATCTATAGTAGCCTCGTCAGCATTTATAAATAAACTATCAACCGCAAATCAATATTCAGCCCAAATGTGCGATGATGGCATAACGCCAAGGATGGAAATTGATTGGGATAATGCTGTTGCTACATTCAGGAGTGGAGATCAGGAATACATAACAAAAATAACTGAAAATAAAATAATAGCATATGAGGGAGCAGGTCTTGCTAGAAGATCTGTTTCAATAGAGTCCGGCTCAGTTAACTGGTATAATTCTCCAGATGGCGGAATTGATGAGCTGATTGGTAGATTATTTAGAAAGTCTGCTGGAGCTGGGCCAATATTAATGGAGGGCGATTTTCAGTATAAGATTGATTATGATATAGCCATTACTGATTTTTATGAAAGGACCATATCGGCAACGTCGAGAGACTGGCGTGGAGTCGCGTGGTCTCCGGAACTTGGGTTGTTTGTGATGACCGCATACGGCAGTACTGTTTGTGCAACATCCCCAGACGGAATAACATGGACTGAAAGGACCATATCGGCAACGTCGAGAAA
>Ga0153915_10000176_pt1 | contig 57380 bp, 44 predicted proteins | sample Opewatmetagenome_2_FD_107003 | JGI IMG/M metagenome (GOLD analysis project Ga0153915, IMG submission 107003) | Freshwater wetland microbial communities from Ohio, USA - Open water 3 Core 3 Depth 3 metaG | ecosystem: Environmental > Aquatic > Freshwater > Wetlands | place: USA: Ohio, Lake Erie...
ATCCGGGAGGCACCGTGATGCCTAACTCATTGTCAAAGAGCAATCTGTGGTGCCAAGAACTTTTAATGGCAGATATCTATTTGAAATAACAGATCTATTTTTTATCAACTGTTAAAGATCAGTAATATCAATTAGTTGAATTTTTTCAGCCTGGAACATCCGTCATAAATCGGACAAAAAAAAGATTGTATCCATTTTTATGGATACAATCTTTTTTATTTTATTATTTATATTGCAAGGGCAAAATATGTTACATCATGCCGCCCATACCACCCATTCCGCCGCCGCCCTGTGGCATCATAGGCATGTCATCCTTATCTTTTGGTTTATCGGCAATCATAGCCTCAGTAGTCAGCAATAAAGATGATACTGATGCGGCGTTCTGCAGTGCGAATCTGGTAACCTTTGTGGGGTCGATGATCCCTGCTTTCATAAGGTCTTCGTATTCTCCGGTGTCAGCGTTCAAGCCGAAGGCGCCTTTCTTTTCTTTTACCTTTTCCACGACAACAGAACCTTCAAATCCGGCGTTATTCGCGATCTGCCGGATCGGCTCTTCAAGCGCCCTTACCAGTAGATTTACTCCACTCTGTTCCTCGCCTTCCAATTTCAGCTCAGAAACAGCCTTGATACACCTTAAAAGAGCGACTCCTCCTCCGGGGACGATACCCTCTTCAACAGCAGCCCTAGTGGCATTCAAGGCGTCTTCCACCCTTGCCTTTTTCTCTTTCATCTCGCTCTCAGTGGCTGCCCCGACATTGATGACCGCTACCCCGCCTATCAATTTAGCCAGTCTCTCCTGAAGTTTCTCGCGATCATAATCAGAAGTGGTCTCATCAATCTGAGCCCTAAGCTGTTTTACCCTTCCTTCCAAGTCCTTTCGGCTGCCGCCGCCATCCACTATAACGGTATTATCTTTATTGATATTTACCGTCTTGGCTGTGCCGAGGTCAGTAAGCGAAATATTTTCCAGTTTCAGGCCGAGGTCTTCCGAGATAACCTTCCCTCCTGTGAGGATGGCGATATCCTCCAGCATTGCCTTGCGTCTGTCACCAAAACCGGGGGCCTTAACCGCGGCCGCCTGCAATGTGCCTCGTAATTTATTTACGACCAATGTCGCCAAGGCTTCGCCTTCCACATCCTCTGCGATAATCACCAGAGGTCGGCCCATCTTGGCAATCTGTTCAAGGATAGGCACCATATCCTTCATGCTGCTGATCTTCTTTTCATTAAGAAGAATATAAGGTTCGTTCAGGGAAACTTCCATTTTTTCAGCGTCAGTTACAAAATAAGGTGAGAGATAACCTCTGTCAAATTGCATGCCCTCTACGATTTCCAGGGTTGTTTCCATGCTTTTGGCTTCTTCTACTGTAATGACGCCTTCCTTGCCCACTTTGTTCATGGCTTCGGCGATAATATTGCCGATAGTCGAATCATTATTGGCAGAGATGGTTCCGACCTGTGAAATTTCTTCCTGATCCTTGGTCGGCTTGGAGAGTTTTTTGAGTTCATCTATCGCAACTGCAACACCCTTTTCAATGCCTCTCTTGATTGCCATTGGGCTGATTCCGGCTGCTACAAGCTTAGAACCTTCTCTATAAATTGCCTGTGCTAAAACAGTGGCGGTGGTTGTACCGTCACCAGCAACGTCGGATGTCTTGGAAGCGACTTCCTTGACCATCTGCGCGCCCATATTTTCAAACTTATCTTCCAGTTCAATCTCTTTTGCTACTGTTACGCCATCTTTAGTAATATTGGGAGAGCCAAAGGACTTCTCAAGGATTACGTTCCTGCCCTTAGGTCCAAGGGTAACCTTGACCGCATCAGCAAGAGTATCTACCCCTCTAAGAATAGCCTCTCTGGCCTTTCCACCGTATCTAATCTCTTTTGCCATCTTAAAATTCCTCCTTAAATTTAATATTCTTATTCCACTATAGCTATAATATCGTCTTCTCTCATGATAAGGTGCTCTTCACCATCTATCTTGACTTCCGTCCCGGCATATTTTCCGAATAGTACCTTATCTCCTTTTTTGACTTCCAGTGGTTTTAGAGTGCCATTCTCAAGAAGCTTGCCATTACCCACGGCTATGACTTTTCCTTCCGAGGGTTTTTCTTTTGCCGTATCAGGGATGATAATACCCCCCTTTGTAGTCTCTTCCTCTTTGATCCTTTTGACAATAACTCGATCATGTAAAGGTCTGATTTTCATTTTATATATCTCCTCCAATTATAATTTTTTAAAATTTAATAAAAACCAAAAAATGAAAATATAAATTTCTGATAAATCTTATCACTCCATGTTTTAACATGTTTTAAAAAATAAAATTTATAGGGTTTATTGGTGCGATCCAGCCCACTGAGCGGCCATTTTAAGGTTTTTAACCGGCTGTGGACATGAAATTTATGATCTGATTGAACTCTGAAACATTAATAATTCAATGGTGAATGTCAAGAGTTCCAGCAAAAAAAATATCTATTTTTTCTGATTGAGCGTGGTGAAATGGCTCCGCAAATACCATTCAAGTGTAAATCGAATTCCTTTCCTTAAGTCCGTATCAGGAGACCACCCCAATAGATCTTTGGCCTTTTTCACTATCAGACAACTTCTGGCGATATCGCCTGATCTGGCTGGATATTTAGAGAGCTTTGATAAGTCATCGGGTATCCCAGGCTGGATTTCTTTTATGGCTTCAAATATAATATTATATAGTTCTTCTGTCTTGGTTTCCCTTCCTGTTCCTATGTTAATAAAATCATTATCTCCGGTTGTCAGGGCTTGTATGTTGGCCTTTACAATATCTCCAACATAGCAATAATCCCTGATCATACCTTGATCATCATTCGGGAAATGATAAAGATTTGACCCCTTTTTATTCCACAGATTGGACATAAAAATAGCCACCACACCCGCCTCGCCGTGAGGAATCTGTCGCGGGCCGTAAACGTTGGCATACCGCAGGATTGTATACTTGAGGCCGAACTGATGTCTATAATAGTTCAGATAGTATTCGGAGACGAATTTTGATACTGCATAGGGAGACAAAGGTATTGGTGGATAATCTTCTGATGTGGGATATTGGGATGCCTCGCCATAAACGGCTCCACCGGATGAAATGAAGATAAATTTTTTAATCTTATATTTTACGGCACTTTGCAAAAGATTTAATATTCCCTTGATATTTACATCAGCGTCGAAAACCGGATCTTCAACAGAGGCAGGCACGCTCATCTGGGCAGCATGATGATTAATAATGTCGGGTCTTTCAGATTCTATTATCCTTTCGATCTCCCCGTAACGAATATCCTCCTTATAAAACTTGGCGTCCGGATTGATGTTTTCCATTTTCCCGGAATAAAGATTATCCAATATGATTACCTGATGACCAGCCTTCAAATAACCATCAACGACATTTGAACCTATAAATCCGGCGCCTCCGGTAACCATTATTTTCATGATTTTGCCTTTTAGAAATAGATTGATAAAACTTCGCGAAAAATCCCTGGAGGGACCAGTTACATTTTCATGCCTATCCATATTAACGGGCTGGATTTAAATACATAAATTTATCTTTGCTTGTCAAGAAATTAGACGTATTAAGATGAATGATCTAACTGGTGAATTTTTATCATATACTATGTAATTAGGAGTTGAACGTGAGCTTACTATTCATTTTTCTCTATTGAAAATAACTCACTCCTATAATAGTATCCCATCATACAAACTAAAGACACTATATGACTTCTTATACTAAGATGAAGCACCTGGGGTATAAATAATGGAAAAAAAATATAACAATCTATTAGATTTAATCGGAAACACCCCGTTAGTGCATACCAAAAGATTAAATCCAAATAAAAATATTAAGATATTGGCAAAGCTTGAATATTTTAATCCTGGAGGTTCGATTAAAGACAGACCTGCCCTTCAAATGATCGAGGATGCCGAAAAAAAAGGCGAACTGACCAAGGACAAAATTATCCTTGAAGCGACAAGCGGAAACACTGGGATTGGACTTGCCATGGTTGCTGCCGTAAAGGGATACCGTGTGCTTCTTATGATGTCTGAGTCGGCAAGCGAAGAAAGAAAAAAAATCCTTGCTGCCATGGGCGCTGAACTGAGGTTCACTCCTGCCCATCTGGGAACAGATGGCGCTATTGAATCGGTTTATAGTCTTATCAGAGAGCATCCTGACAAGTACTGGCTTTCAGATCAGTATAACAACGAATCCAACTGGATGGCTCATTACAACGGCACTGCCATGGAGATATGGGAACAAACAGAGGGCGACCTGGATGTTGTTGTCTCAGCTATGGGTACAACAGGCACTCTTATGGGGCTTTCAAGACGTCTTAAGGAACTAAAACCTAATATCAACATTGTCGGAATAGAACCTTATCTGGGACATAAGATCCAGGGGCTTAAAAATATGAATGAGTCTTACCGGCCAGGCATATTTGATAAAGACCGCGCTGACCGGATTATCAGGATAGACGATGAGGAGGCATTTCAAACGACCAGGCTTCTTGCTAAGAAGGAAGGTATCTTTGTCGGGATGAGTTCAGGCGCAGCCATGGCAGGGGCTTTACGTGTCGCGCAGCAGATGTCGGAAGGCTCCATAGTTGTCATCCTGCCTGATGGAGGAGAAAGATATCTAAGCACTCCGTTGTTCGAGGATAAAAAGAAATCGGGCCAGTTTTTATATAATACACTGACCAGGAAGAAAGAAGAATTCATACCCATAGATGAACACAAAGTCAGGATATACACCTGCGGCCCGACTCTTTCACATCTGATAGATATCGGACAATGCAGAAGATTTATTTTTTCCGATCTTTTAAGACGGTACATGGAATACAGGGGCTTTGAAGTAGTGCATATCATGAATGTCACTGATCTGGATGACCGTACCATTGAAGGAGCTGAAGAAGCAGGACTTCCGCTTAATGAATTTACTGAAGGATTTTATCAGGAATTTATGAAGGATCTGGATTCACTTAATATTAAAAGGGCCAATGAATACCCGAGGGCAACTCAACACGTTGATGGCATGATCGAAGCGACTCAAAGGCTCATTGAGAAGGGTTATGCCTATGAAAAATTCCGGTCCATATATTTTGATATATCAAGGTTTAGAGATTATGGAAAGCTCTCAAAAATTGATTTTGATAAAATAAAGGTCGGCAAGACTGTAGATCTGGAAAGCTATGAGAAGGAAAACCCCAGGGATTTCACTCTTCTTAAGAGATCAACCCTTAAGGAACTTAAAAATGGGATATACTATCAGACAAAGTGGGGCAATGTCAGGCCAAGCTGGCACCTGGAATGCCCTGTCATGTCAATGAAATATCTTGGCGATACCTATGATATCCATACAAGCGGAGTTGATTTGATCTTCCCTCATCATGAAAACACGATTGCCATAACCCAGGCTTTAACCGGCAAACGCACCGCCAATTATTGGCTGCATAATGAGCTGATAACCATAAACGGAAAGGAAAATGCTCCTATTAAAGATAACGATTATTCGATCAGAACGATAATCGAAAAGGGTTACACCGGCAGGGAGATTCGATATTGGCTTATAAGCCGCCATTACAGAAAACCGGTTTCATTCTCCTATAAACAGCTTGATATGGCGGAAAGAACGTTATCCAATATGGATAAATTCATCACAAAGCTCCTTTATGCCCAGGAAGGACAACCTCTTGCCGAGATAGACCAGCTTGTCTATGACCTGAAAAACAATTTCATTGCATTTATGGATGATGACCTCAATGTCGCACCCGCATTGGCAACCCTTTTCCGGTTTACAAGCCGGATAAATACTATTATAGACCGGAATGGAATTTCAAACGCGGATAGGGATAAAATATTAGAATGCCTTAAAGGAATAAATTCCGTACTGGGCTTTATGGATTTTAGCCTTTGCAAACCTGATGAAAAAATTGAAGGGTTGATTGAAGTGAGGGAAAAGGCCAGAAAGGCCAAGGAATGGGACAAGGCTGATCTGATTCGCCGCGAGTTGAATGACAAGATGGGTATTGAATTAATCGATACCCTTGGTGGAACAATATGGCGACGAAGGTAAAGTTATAAGGGACAAGATCAGAGGGCATCAAAACCTGGCGGCGGGCCATCTTCAATGACTTGAGATCCCATATCCTCTTTATGTTTTATTGATATCTTGAGCCCCTGACTTTCTCCCTGTTCCTTCATGGAACCCTTGTCTATCCTGAGGGCGCCTAGCGGTGTCACGATAATAGCAGCCTGGTTGCGAACCGGACAATGATATTCGCAGCGCCCGCATCCCGTGCATCTCTCTTCAAGGATATTGGGCACTGGGACTTTATTCCCCTCTTCTTTGGTAAATTCAATGGCTTTGTAAGGACAGACCTCGTCACAAACCATGCATCTCTTCTGTTGTTCCCATGCCAGGCATTTTTGTCTCAAAATCATTGCCGTACCTATCTTCGCCCAAATACGATCAGTTATCGGCAAGTTTCGAATGGCATGGGTCGGACATACTGACCCGCAATTATTACAATCAGGATTGCAGGCGCCGCGCCTCGGGACAAGCGAAGGGCTGAAGAGTCCTGAAAAGCCGGATTCAATCCATATGGGCTGTAGGGCATTGGTAGGACAAGCGACCATACATTCGCCGCAACGAACGCAGAGTGATAAGAAATTTTTCTCAGTAACAGCCCCAGGCGGTCTCAGTAAGTTTGGTGGTTCGACGATTCCAACCCCTGCCTTTCCATAAAGTGATTTCAATCCGGTCATGTTTACCGAAGCAGTTCCGAATCCCGCAAGCCCGGCGAATAAAAATTCTCTCCTGACAGGCAGGATTTCCTGATTTTTCATCTTATTTTCCGTTGATGAAGATGAGAAAGAAACCGCATTTACAGGACAAACCTGCTCACATTTACGGCAAATTATACATTCTTGATAAAAGGTGTCATCAGGGACATCCTGTCTAATGGCATTCATTGGGCAGGATGAAACGCATTTTCCACAGTTGATGCACTCTTTGGAGACATGCCGTTTATATAGCGGTTTTTTCGAAAAAAGACCGATTATGGCGCCGGAGGGGCATATATAACGGCACCAGAACCTGCGTGAAAGACGGCTTGAAGCAAAGACACCTATAAAAAATAACAGGATAAAAAACTGAGTCGCAAAGCGTGGAGTTAGAAACCCTTCAAAGACAGGGGCGTTAGTAAATAATAAATCCGACAACGGCTGGATAACCCTTAACCCCATATGGCTAAAAAGCGAGATCAACGGATTTACCAGCAATCCATAGAATCTTGTGATCAAAGGAATGGGCGACGCGAGAAAAACAAGGGATACTCCAAGGATGGAAGCCCCGATTAGAAAGGATAATAAATAATATTTTATCCTGTGAAGTTTTCCTATGAGGGGCTTATTTTTTGAAATTCCGAACAATTTATCGCAGATATTTATTGTTGTGCCCATAGGGCATATATATCCGCAAAAAACGCGACCGAACAGAGGCGCGAGAAGGATCGCTATTATGGCCGGTAGAAAAGAAAAATGAAAAGACCTGCCGCTTATGATCGTTACAATGATGACTGTGGGATCAAGCCTCAGAAAAAGATCAAAACCCAGGCGATAGGTCGTAAAATAAATGGCCCCGACCAGCAGGGCCAGAAAAATGAAAAGGCTGATGAACTGGATTGTCCTGCGAAAGTACATTAGATAACCAGTTTTTTAATTGTCATGTTTTCTATATCCATCCTGCCCAGACCGCGCTCACTGGCCAATCGGATATGCTCTACCTGTTTGGGGGCGAGTTTTTGTCCATACCATTCAAAGGCAGATACTGCATAGGAATCAGCAGCGACCATATCCCTGGATACTATTATAGTGTTCTCTTCCAATACCTTTCCCGGTCCCCCGGGACCATTTGTTGAAAGCACCCTGCTCCCGTCTATAATTGTGAGCTTCGCCTTGAGCACTTTGGCGCACATATCCACAATACTTGATGACAGATCAGTCGAGTGCATGCTCCTGCGGTCCCAAACGAGACCCATCATGCCCTTCATTGAAAGACTTACACCCGTTGCCATATGACACTTGGCCACTGGAGCGGCTATAAGGACATCGGCATTAAGGGCATCTTTATGGACGCTGTTTTTTTTCATGGTTACAGCATTTGGGAATTCCGTCTCTTTAAATAACGCGTCACTATTAGCGCTTGCAACCGTAACTCCAGCTATATCCTTGCAGGCATCCTGTATGCCGGAATTCGAAAGACAGCTTTTCGGTTCCTGGAGGGTGTAGTCTGTGATCAAAATGCTGGAGGCGCCGGCTTCTTTACACATTATCGCCAGCTCTTTAACTATCAAGGGATTAGTGTTAGTTGCCATTTCAGGTTTATTGGCGAAACTCATGTTCGGTTTTATTATTACCTTGTTCCCTGGTTTTACAAAATTACTCATGCCCCCCATAAGCTTCATCGCTGCCTTTAATGCCTCGACAGGGGAACCCTTCGCAACTACAATATCAGGAACAGTCTCGGAAAATACCATCTTGGGAAACAAGATGCCTGATGATCCGGCTGCAAGTATTAATGCCCCTTTGAGATGTGCTTTCAAGAAATCTCTTCTGTTTAAAGCCTTTTTAAGCCATCGTGCAATAATTTTGTTTTCAATTTTTTCTGTCATCAGAAATTTACCTCCCCTTATGGATTATTTTTTTATATGAAGAATTAATTTATATTTTATACCAAGTAAATTTCAATAAAAATATTACTTCCTTATTATTTTTTTAAGCATGGTTATTTGTATATAAAGATAGCCATAAGATTTCATTTACAGTAATGCAGGAACTGGTTGCCATTCCCATGTATCTAGACATATGATGTATGATAAAGTTCCATTAAAAAGTCAATGTATGTAGGGATTGTGAAAGGAAACTAACTTCATGAGATTATTAATAGACCATCTGTCCGCCGAACATAAAATGATTCATAATCGGATAAGAGAAATAGGAAAGGTTTTTGATCAGGAATTGCCGGATGAGATGGCAAAGCTATACGCCCCTCTTTTGGCAAATTCTTCCAGAGGCGGCGTGGATATTATCAAAGATATAATATACGGTCCTGATGAACGTAATCTGCTTGACGTCTATATAAAAAAAGGTGATCCAAAGATTCCTATGCCGATCCTTGTTTTTTTACATGGAGGAGGTTTTATTTCCGGAGATAAAAGCTTTTATAAAAACATCGGTTATTATTTTGCAGATAACAATATAATGACTGTGATACCTTCCTACCGTCTTGCGCCTGAACACAAGTGGCCCAGCGGTGCAGAGGATGCTGCAGCAGTACTGGAATGGATCAGGTTGAACGGCGCTAAATTCGGAGGAGATGTAAACCGTATATTCCTCATGGGTCATTCGGCAGGTGCGGCGCATGTCGCCACCTATTTATTCTTAAAAGAATTTCATCCCGAAAAAGGAGATAATGTATCAGGGGCAATTCTGATGTCCGGCCCGTTTTATGACGCAAAAGACATTTCAGGACCATGCATGGCCTATTACGGTGAAGACAGTCTTCGGTATCCCGCAATGTCGGTTATTAACAAGATCGAAAATTCAAAGGTTCCTGTTTTTATAATGTACGCCGAATTTGATCCGCCGGAATTTGATTATCAAGCTGTCATATTGTTTAACGCAATATATAATCATTATAAAATCACTCCTTTTATTAAAAGGATTATCGGCCATAATCATATATCTGAAGTCATGCAATTTAACACGGGAGATAATTCTGTCGGACCGGATATTTTATCCTTTATCAACTCAATTGATACATTAGTTAAATGATATACTGAAAATTATTTTTAAGGCTTTATTATGAAATATTCCGAGGCAAAACAAGGCCGGATTTTTATAATCCGGCTTGAAGATGGCGAGATAGTTCATGAGGAGATCGAAAAGTTTGCTCGTGATCATTCGATTCGCGCCGCTGCTATTATTATATTAGGCGGAGCAGATAAAGGCAGCAGCCTTGTCGTAGGACCTGAGAACGGTCGTGTCAGCCCTATAAGCCCAATGGAACATATACTGGATGATGTTCACGAGGCAGTAGGGACAGGCACATTATTTCCTGATGAAGATGAAAATCCCATGATTCATATTCACATGACATGCGGCAGAAAAGATGACTCTGTAGAAGGATGCATACGGAGAGGGGTAAAGGTATGGGAAATAATGGAAGTAATATTATTCGAGCTAATCAATACCGGAAGCAAACGCGTATTGGATAAAAAATTAGGTTTTAAACTGCTCGCACCCTGAACACCTCCAGTAAAATTTACAACAAACATTATTACTGAAACATTTACATGAAAATAGTATTTTCCTCAATGTCTTCCAGTCAGGTTCCTATATTAATAAGGAGAACAGGGATTAATGGATTATTACAACGAATATGATGGGATGCATTATGAAGGTAATTGCATAAGGCCGCCAAGCGAGGCAGACAGTATCCTGCTTCAGGTTACATTGGGTTGCTCACATAATAAATGCACCTTTTGCGGAACATACAAGGATAAACGATTCGCTATAAAGAATAATGATATTATTTTGAACGACATCCTCTTTGCTTCAAGATATATGAAGAGACAAGACAGGATTTTTCTAATGGATGGAGATGCCCTTATAATTCCCCAGAAAAGACTTCTATGGATACTTGACATTATCAAAGAGCATCTCCCATGGGTAAGGCGCGTGGGCGCCTACGCCAATACAAAGGGCATTAATATGAAATCTCCTGAAGAGCTTAAAGAGTTGAGGGAAAAGGGACTCGGCATCCTTTTTCTCGGTGTTGAGACAGGAGATGACGAGGTGCGCAAGAAGATAAGAAAAGGTTCCGATTCAAGACATTGCATCGAGATGGGGAGAAAGGTTAGGAATGCGGATATAAAACTTTCAGTAACAGTTCTTTTAGGAATTGCAGGCGTTGTGAGATCAACTGATCATGCCAGGGCGACTGGAGAATTACTGAGCGAAATGGACCCCAATTTTATCGGAGCTCTTACGGTAATGCTGATACCGGGGACGCCGCTATGGGAAGAAAATCGAAAAGGTGAATTCCAACTGCCTGATGAACATGGGTTATTGAAGGAATTGAGAGAGATGATCTTACACACCAACATTACAAAGGGGCTCTTTTTTTCAAATCATGCCTCCAATTATCTCCCTGTGAAGGCCAGACTTCCCAGGGGAAAAGAGGATGCAATAGTACTTATTGATTCGGCGTTAAGGGGGGAAATAGGTTTAAAACCTGATTGGATGAGGGCATTATAATTAATTGGCTGACAGAAGCCACTACCTTTAGTAGTGGCTTCTGTCAGCCAATTAATATAAAAACATAAAGTGATTATTAAATATCTTAGTTCGTGATCAATAATCTCAGTTCACGGCAAGCACGCTATTCAACGTGCCGTGCTGATTATAAGATACATCTTGATTCTTCGGATCATTCCACCATTCCCCGTCTACAAGGAATTTATATTCATATCTGCCGGGTGGAATTACAACAGTCTTACTCCAAATTCCATTCTCATCCTTCTTCATCGGATGGACCTTCTTGTTCCACTTGTTGAAGTCAGCCATCAATATGACTTCATTAGCCCCAGGCGCTTCCAACAAAAAAACCAGTCTTCGTTTTTTATTAATTATTCTAGGCATATTATCATTCTCCTTTTGAAAAGCTTAGGGTTTAATGATTAATACTACCAAATATATTGTAAAAAAGATAACCTTTCTGAAACAAAGCCTTTTTCTCATGGATTGAAATCTATTTGATTCAATTTTATAAACAGGGAATGAGGGATTGCTTCATCATTTTATAACTATCCTCCATAAGCGGTTTCAGGTTAACAATATCGGCTGTATTATACCGTATTAAAAGATCAAGCGCCTCCTGATCACCCCAGCGGTATGCCTTCCAAAGTCGTACAGCCTCAAATCCGCTCAGACCTTCAATAGTCGCATCACGAGATATTCCAAACTCTCTTTCGATTTTTTTTAGACCTCCCTTGTAACCAAGCCTGTTAAGAAGAAATTTTAAGTCAATATGCCCTGCAGGCAAGGATATATTAGGAAAACATCTCTTTATTAAGGGAAGATCAAAACTGCTTCCATTAAAAGTAATCAAAAGATCATAGGAGGATACAGCGATTTCAAAGTCCTGAAGGTTCCGGCCTTTTACAAAGGTATATTCCTTAATTCCATCATATAGACCTATCACGGTTATCACATCTCCTCCTGTGTAATCTCCGCTTGTCTCTATATCTAGATATGCCGCCCTTTTTTTGAAATTATCAAACATCCGCCATGTATCCGATGCCGGGAGTCGATCTGCAAAATATTTAATGTTATCGTGATTACAGATAGAATCTTCCAATTGAAGACGCACCAACGGATCTTTCTTCAAAGATATTACAGTGCCCTCGCGTGATAAAAAACTATCCCAATCGCATATACCCTGTTGCCAGAGATTTCTCTCTGTCTTCGCGCCAATGCCCTGTATATGAATAAATGTATTTTCTATCACAATGTAAAAATCCCATTTTTATAGATAATAACTTCCTTGCCTGAGTGGAGATGAGCGGTAACAATCTTATCTTCGGTATTCACGAGATCCCAGTGAAGTGCTGAATCGTTGAAACCCAACTTATTTTTTAATTCCTTCGTCAGTTTTGACGGATCCCCGTCAAAAGTATCGGAATATGACATTCCAACAGCCAAATGGCAGTTGCCATACCGGCCGCCATGGTTTTCATCATAGAGTGTGTTTGCCATATATTTGTTGATTTTAGAAAAACGTCTATCCGTCAGAGAAAATTCACCTACCCTGGTTGCGCCAATATCAATGGCCAACTGTTTTGAGACAAAATCCCTGCCTTTTTTTGCATCAATTTTAAAAACCTTTCCTTTTTTAAATTCCAGTTTAACACCTTCGACATAATTACCATCCCTGAAAGAAGGTAGATTCGCATAATAAACACCCTCCGTACCCCTCCAATCCGGAGATATAAATATCTCAAAACTTGGGATGTTATGCCCTGAGATGCCGACCCATCTCCTTTTTTGGCCGGGGGTTATAATCAGATCGATGGCACTGGAAAGGATATGATAATATTTAACATTCATGCTGTTCATCCATTTTTTTATCGACATGGCCTCTTCATATATCTTTTCCCATTCTTTAACAGGATCTTTTTTATCAAGATGACACGCCCTGATTATCTGGTTGAAATATTCATTTATTGAAAGCCCTGATTTCTCGGCAAGTTCAGGCGTGGGTATCATGCAGAGTGTCCATCCAAAATAGCCATCCTCTTCTCTTTTCCACAGGATATCCCTAAGAGGTTTTCTTGCAATAGCGGCCTTGCCTATCTTTTTCGGATCTATATGTCCCAGATGAGTCAAAGATTCAGGGGCATGAAGGTGTATGCTGCCGTTTAGATTTTCGAATAATTCCTTTTCTCCCGGTGCTTGAAATATCAGTTGACGGTTGCCTGCCTTTTCATAAAGATTTCTATCCATTTGGGGGCTGTAATTGATCCTTAATATCGGATTCATGCCCATATCTAAAATCTTCCGTTGAAGTACTTCTGCCAGTTTAATCGCAGCCAGATTATATTTGATTAATATATTGTCATTTTTGTTAAATCTTTTTGTTCGTGCTTTTTTTAATCCCCACAAAAGAATTTCCGAATATTTTTCCAGTTGATTCTTAGAAAACATAGTATATTAATGCCTCCGTTATAAGTTTACGTATTCCGCTTATCAATCAGATAAGAGCTGCTCTTTTTTTAGGTTTAATCTGAAAAAAGCTATATACCTCATAACATTTTTTTAAATTTCATGCAAACTTGATAGGAAATTCATAACCGGTATAATTATCCGGGTATATTTCTGATAATAGTATAGATTTATGATATATTATTTATTAAATTAGCAGGAAAAGGGAAAATGCAATGGAAAAATCTATCTCAGAAGCGGCGAAACTTATCAGAAATTCGCAGAAGATACTGATATTCACCGGAGCCGGAATAAGCACGGAATCAGGCATACCGGACTTCAGGAGTGCTGGAGGCATATGGGACAGGTATAATCCTTCCGATTTTTACTTACAAAATATTATCTCAAGTGAAAAGAGCAGGCTTAAATATTGGGAGATGAGTTCTGAATATTATAATGTGATGAAAAAAGCCCTTCCGAATCAGGCACATCTTGCTGTCAAGCAAATCGAAGATGCAGGAAAATTATTGGCGATTGTAACACAGAACATCGACAGGCTTCATCACAGGGCAGGTAATTCTCCGGAAAAGATTATTGAGATTCATGGGACAGCATTTTTAGTCTCATGCCTTTCCTGCGGGGCAATATATGAAAGAGACGAGATTGAGGAAAGGATCAAGAGAGGCGAAAGACTTCCCTGTTGTGACAAATGCTCCGGCATTCTTAAGCCGGCTACCATATCTTTTGGTCAGGCAATGCCGGAGGAAAAGATGACTGAATCAATAATTTATGCGTACCAATGTGATCTATGCATTGTCTTAGGATCTTCTCTGGTTGTTTATCCTGCCGCTTCAATACCTGAACAGGCGGCTGATAGCGGGGCGCATTTAATAATTATTAATCGTGATAAGACCCCTCTTGATCATAAAGCCGACGTTGTGATCAATGATTCCATATCAAACATTATGAATGTATTAGTTGAATTATGTTTATCATCTATTTGAATATATACTACAAATAAATTAATTTAAAAAAACATTTTTTAAATTTTATAATGGCATGTAGATTGCATATTTATATAGAGGTTGTTTATAAATTTCATTATCGATGATCCTATTCTGACAACATTTGTTATTACATTGAAAACCATAAATTTTGAATAAAAAGTGAAAAACGCCAATGATTCTAAAAGACTCTCAAATTAATAAATATTTTTGTTTATGCATTCATGGACATTTTTATCAACCTCCGAGAGAAAATCCATTGCTGGAGATCATTGAGCTCCAGAAATCAGCATCCCCTTATCATGACTGGAATGAACGAATAACAAGAGAGTGTTATGGCCCTAATACGCGCGGCAGGCTGCATGGAGATAAAGGACGGATCACAAAGTTAATAAACAATTACGCGTATATGAGTTTCGACTTCGGCCCTACACTCCTGTCCTGGCTTGAAGTTTCACACCCCTGGATATACTCACAAATATTGGCCGCGGATAAAACAGGGCAAAAGAGATACAACGGTCATGGCAATGCCCTTGCCCAGGTATATAATCATATTATTATGCCTCTGGCGTCATTTCGAGACAAGCTAACCCAGATACGTTGGGGACTGGCCGATTTCAGACATCGCTTCGGTCGAGATGCCGAAGGGATGTGGCTGGCGGAAACCGCTGTTGATACTGAGACCCTGGAACTTATGGCAGATGAAGGAATTAAATTTACGATTCTGTCTCCATCTCAAGCTCTGGCAACGCGCCCTATAGATGTTAAACACGGCGCTTCGCGCGACATAATTTCAAAAGACTCGGAAAAGCATGGCGAATGGATGGATGTAACGGGAGGCCGCATTGATCCGACACGCCCGTATAGGGTATTTTTAAACAAACAATGCAACAAATATATTGATGTCTTCTTTTATGATGGGCCCTTGTCCAGATCGATTGCCTATGAAAAAATCTTATCATCAGGCGGAGGATTGCTGGGACGCATCAATAATATTTTTGAAAACCACAAAGATGGTCCTCGAATTCTAAGCATTGCCACTGATGGAGAATCATACGGCCACCATTTTAAATTCGGGGAAATGGCATTGTCATGGATCTTCGATCATATAGAAAATGAGGGTAAAATCAGGTTAATAAACTTCGGATCTTTTCTTGAGCTTTTTCCACCTCAACACGAGGTCAAAATAGTTGAAAAAAGTTCCTGGAGTTGCGCCCATGGTGTTGAAAGATGGCGCTCGGATTGCGGGTGTAATGTCAACGGAATAAGGGAATGGAATCAAAAATGGAGAGCTCCATTAAGAAAGGGGCTTGAATGGCTCTCCAAAGAATTATCCATGCTATTTGAAAACCGCGCTGGAAGGCTGCTAAAAAACCCCTGGGACGCCAGAGATGATTATATAAATACAATACTGAATGATTTGGAGACAAGTTCTTTCCTTCAGCGACACTCAATCATGCCACTTAAGGAAGATGAAAAAACCGAGGTCATTTGCTTGATGGAATCACAAAGGATGGCGCTCTATATGTTTACCAGTTGCGGATGGTTCTTTGATGATATCTCCGGCATAGAGTCAATCCAGATATTAATGTATGCGTCACGAGCAATCGATCTGGTCCGTAGATCTTCGCCAAATGATCTTGAAAAGGGGCTTATGGATTTTCTGGCACGCGCTGAAAGCAACGACCCCGCCTATGTAAATGGCGCCAGGATATACGAGATCATGGTCAAGCCATTAAAAATAACTCCCTCCTTAGCGGCTGCCCATTATGCCGTTATGTCTCTTGTAGGTGGTGTCAATCCTGATAGAAACCCCTTTTCAAAGATAGTCTTGCCCTTGCGCCAGAACCAATATGATAAGGGTGGAATAAAAGCCTCATTAGGAGAAGTCAAGGTTATTGAAAAAAGGACAGGCAAAAAAACCGAAAGGAGATTTCTTGCGGTCAGTGCAAAAGGTCAAGAGGTCAACTGCGTTATTGGAAGCGTCTCAACCCCTGATTATGAATTACTGAAGGATGGAATTGCCGGATCGGTCTCAGAATCACCGGAAACTTTGATTACTGTTTTTTCAATGATGGCGCAGGATGTTCAATATTTTACCTTAGGTGATCTGATCCCTGATATCCGCCTTAGTGTGATTGATGCCCTGGCAAATTCTTTTTACAGCAGGATCAAACTCTCATTAGATGCCGATAAAGGTTTGCTGGAAGAGTTTCTCAATGTTCTTTATTTGATTAAAGAACCTCCACCCTCCTTTTTAAACAACATCTTCCGTCTATTGTTTGCTGAAAATTTTTCTGATCTTCTGGCAGGGGATAATGATGAAGAACAAATTGATTTCAAAAAATTTCTTAGCCCGCTGGACCTTTTTCAAACCAATTCGCGTCAAATAATATTAGAAGATAAAAAAATACCGTCATTTCTCAAGGAGATAATGACAGAGCCAGCGTTTAAGAAAAGGGCTGAAGATTTTCTTTTAAAAAATATGAATTCTTTTGCCGAATCCAAAAAAATCGTCATAATCAAAAACATGATTAATTTTTTAACACTCACTATTTCACAGGGGATTGAACTGGACTTATGGGAGTGTCAGAATATCTTTCATGACTTCTATAAAGGGTCCGGTTTTACAAAAAATGATAACCCCCAGATGTTCTCAATTTTAACGGAATTGGGCTCTCTTCTGGGATTTTTAATTGAGGATAAATAACATGCTCAAATTGGTTATGGTGTTGCATTGTCATCAACCGGTTGGAAATTTTGACCATGTCTTTCAAATGGCCTATCAAAAGTGCTACCGCCCGGTGTTCGATCTCCTGAATGCACATCCCGGAGTAAGGACAGGCATTCATATCTCAGGCCCCTTGTTTGAATGGATTGAACAGAATCATCCCGAATGTATGGACCTGCTTGGCGATATGGTTGATAGACGTCAGATAGAACTCCTGTCAGGAGGTTTCTTTGAGCCTTTGCTTGCTGCTATCCCCACAAGGGATGCAAGGGGGCAGATCTTTTTGATGAATAATTACATCACGGAACGTTTCGGGACAAGAACGGAAGGCTTCTGGCTCACTGAAAGGGTATGGGACCCCAGTCTCCCTCTAGTGTTGAAAGACACCGGCCTGTCTTACACTATTGTCGATGATACACACTTCTATTATGCAGGGCTAAAACAGGATGATATCTACGGCTCCTATCTTACAGAGAAGGAAGGCAACACACTGAGACTCCTTGCCACGCCCATGATCATGCGCTATATGATACCTTTCAGACTGGTAGAGGATGTCATCGGTCATTTAAGAACTCAGAACGACATGGGACGAGGCATTGCCCTCTACGGAGATGATGTTGAAAAGTTCGGTCTATGGCCTGGCACGCACGAATGGGTCATTCAAAAAAAGTGGCTTGATACCTTCTTTTCATCCCTTGAACAGAATACGGAATGGCTCCAGACTACCCTGCCCAAAGAATACGTATCTTCAAATCCGCCTATCGGCCGCATATATCTTCCCCAGGCGTCCTATGAGGAAATGACCGAGTGGGCCTTGCCTGCTGAACGCTCCTATAATCTTGAGAAGATAATAGCGTCCCTGAAAAACGAAGGACGATGGGAGGAATGGAGGCCTTTTGTAAGGGGCGGCATATGGGACAATTTTTTGGTAAAATATGAAGAGTCCAACCGGATGCACAAAAAGATGTCTTTTTTGAGCGAAAAGGCCGCGGGCAATGACGAGGCAAGAGGCTATATATGGAGGGCTCAATGCAATTGCGCCTATTGGCATGGAGTCTTCGGAGGTCTTTATCTGGGGCACTTGAGACGCGCTGTCCATGAAAACCTTATAAAGGCTCAGGCGTCTATTATGGCAAATTCAGGTAAAAAAATAGCCCTCTTCAGAGATGATATTGACAAGGATGGGTATAATGAAATCATGGTATGGAATCATGAAATGGGCCTGGGTATTTCACCGAAAAAAGGGGGAGGAATATTTGAACTTTGCCATTTCCCCACTGCTTTGAACCTCAGCGATATACTGACCAGAAGACGTGAGGCATATCATTATGAACTTGCCAATATAAGACAAAGCGACGTTCACAAAGAAAAAAAGAAAGATGGAATCCCATCCATTCATGACATCTCACAGTCCGGAGGTGATCTGAGTAAACTCATTGTCTATGATAAATACGACAAGATCTCGCTGCTGGATCACTTCCTCGGCGAGAAGGCAACTTTCCAAGGCTATGCTGTTAATAATTATCCTGAAGAGGGAGACTTTGTGCAGGCTGAATATTGTGTGGAACAGGATAACGTCACCTCTGACGCTGCCCTTATAAGGCTATCAAGAAAAGGAACTATAGGTTCAGCAGGATTGCAGCTTAATAAATCAATTAATATAAAAAACGAAGCCAGTGCAACAATAGATTACTCCTTTGATAACCTAAGTTTAGTGCCAGTATCAACAAGATATGGATGTGAGTTCAATCTGAATCTCTATTCTGATCTGGACCCGAAAAGATATTATCTCTGCAAGGAATCAGGGGCTATCAGGAATGTATCGGAGATAGGCGCTGAGGATAACCTGACCGGTTTTGAATTGGTGAATAATGCTGACAAGTTGAGTCTGATATTCGAATTCTCAATGCCTGTTTCGTCTTGGTTTTATCCTATCATGACTGTCTCCAAATCCGAAGAGGGGTTTGAATATACTTATCAGGGGACGAGCCTGCTGTTTCTATTTCCCATGAACCTAGCGCCCGGGATAAAGGAACATTTTCAGATGAGGATCAGGTTTGCAAGGTCAGGGGTTGAAGGACCAAAACAATAAACCCACGCCCCTAACAATTGTTCTGAAAAGTAATATGAAGACATGCATCAGCTGTAAACACTACTACATCACGTGGGACAAGAATTTCCCATATGGATGCAGGGCAATGGGATTTAAATCCCATGAAGCCCCTTCTGTCTCTGTGTACAAGAGTTCGGGGACCGAGTGCCTCCTTTTTGAATCAAAGGACGGCAAGAACAAAGCTACAGAAAACAGAAAATAGACAATTATCGCTATACTTCCGCCAATACCCATTTAAGGCATAAATGCTTCATATTCTTGAGGCAAAATATTTATATCACCATTGAAAATTCTTGACCAATATCACAGAATGAGATTATTCTTTCCAAGCTTTTAAAATATCAAGAATAATTCAAATGTATATGGCTACAAAATTTAAATAAACCGATGAATAATAGCATTCCGGCATTGTTTGATTTTTGGCCGCAACAAAGGAAAAAGCTTTGACTACTGCAAAAATCACGCTCTCCCAGCTTGAATCCTTTCTATTTAAGTCCGCCGATATTCTTAGAGGCAAGATGGGTGCCTCGGAGTTCAAGGAATTCATCTTCGGGATGCTGTTCCTCAAGCGTCTCTCTGACGAATTTGACCGCAAACGTGAACAGCTTCGCAGGAAAAACTTCTCTCACCTAAAAGATCAGCCGGAACTCATCAAGGAATTGCTTGAAGACAAGATATCATACGGTGAGACCTTTTTCGTTCCAAAACGAGCACGCTGGCATGAGCCATGGATTGACGAGCACGGCGACCAAGTTCCGGCGCTGAAGGACTTGAAGCATGATATAGGCAATATGCTTAACAAGGCCATTTCAGCCATTGAGGATGAAAACGACGCACTCGCTGGGGTACTTAAGAACAACATTGATTTTAATGCCGTTAAAGGCAAGACCAAGATCCCGGACCAAAAATGGAAGGACTTGCTTGATCATTTCAACCAACCACAATTTGTTCTGGTTAATGAAAATTTCGAGTTTCCCGACCTGCTGGGCGCTGCCTATGAATATCTGATAAAATATTTTGCCGACAGCGCAGGCAAGAAAGGCGGGGAATTCTATACTCCTTCCGAGGTTGTTCGCCTTCTGGTTCAGCTTACCAAGCCTGAGGCAGGCAATGAGATCTACGATCCCATAGTGGGTTCCGGCGGCTTTCTCATCCAGTCACATCAATATGTGGAAGAATCAGGTCAGGACCCCAACGATATAGCACTCTATGGACAGGACTCCAACGGCACTGTCTGGTCCATCTGCAACATGAACATGATCCTCCACAACATCACACGTTTCACCATTGAAAACGGCGATACCTTGGAGGACCCTCTTATACTTGATAACGGTCAGGTACGCAGATTCGACCGTGTCCTGGCTAATCCGCCCTTTTCCCAGAATTACAGCAGGGCCAATATGAAGTTTCCGGGGCGCTTTCGTGAGTGGTGCCCGGAGACCGGCAAAAAGGCGGACCTTATGTTTGTGCAGCATATGCTGGCCAGCCTCAAGCGAAGAGGTCACATGGCCACCATTATGCCCCATGGTGTGCTGTTTCGTGGCGGAAAGGAAAAGTTGATTCGTGAGATCTTTATCAATGATGATGTAATAGAGGCGATAATCAGCCTGCCGCCCGGACTCTTTTACGGCACCGGCATCCCCGCCTGCGTAATCGTGGCCAACAAGAACAAGCCCGAATCCCTCAAGGATAAGGTCCTATTTATCAATGCCGACCGCGAATATGCCGAAGGCAAGGCCCAGAATAAACTGCGGCCAGAGGACATCGAAAAAATTGACTTTGCCTTTACTCACAAACTACAAATTCCAAAATATTCCCGACTGGTAGATAAAACTGAGATAGTAGATACACATGATTACAACCTCAATATTAGGCGTTATGTGGATAATACCCCTGATCCTGAACCCGAAGACGTGCAGGCCCACCTGATAGGCGGCATACCAGAAGTCGAGGTCAATGCCCGCAGCGTGGACTTTAGCAGGTTCGGCATAAACCCTGATACGCTCTTTCAACCCGATCAGACCGGTTATTTGGCCTTCCTCAAAGTAATCGACACAAAGTCAGCCATTAAGACCACCATGGAAGCAGACCCCGCTCTTCAACAGATACTTGATGCACATCATGAAGCCATGGAAACATGGTGGGCTGTGGCGAGACATGATTTTGCCGGGTTGCGTGACGGCATAAAAATGCCGGAAGTCCGCCACGAGCTACTGACTACACTCAAGGCCAAACTTATTCCCCTTAGTGTGCTCGATGAGTTCAAGAGCGCCGGAGTCTTTGTAAACTGGTGGCAGCAGATCCGATATGACCTCAAAACCATCATCTCAACAGGCTGGCATCATGCGCTGATTCCAGACGAATATCTCATCGCCGAATATTTTCATGCAGAAGAAGATGAAATCGAAAGATTGGAAGCACAAATCAGCGAGGCACAAAGCGACCTGGCCGTGGCCGTGGAAACAGCCCAGGAGACGGCAGCCTATGAAGCAGAAGAGGATGAGACAGTTACTGCGGCAGTCATTAAGAAAGCATTCAAGGATATGATCGACGACCTTAAGGAAAGCAAGGGAGAATCAGCACGAAAGGAACTTAATGCACTTCAGGAACAAGAGAAGATTATCACGGAAATAGAGAAGCAAATCAAAGAAGGCAGGACCGCCCTTAAGGTCAAAGCTGATGAACTGGAACTCAAACTCCAGTTGAAACGCCTCGGGGGCGATGAGTTCAAAGCAGAGACTCTGAACCTTATCCGGCAGGTTGATGCCCAACTGACTAATCCCGATAACTCCGATAAGAAAAAATCTGCGGTACTAAACAAGGACAAGGCTGCACTCCAGACGCGTCTGGCAAAAACCGATGACATACTTCAAGATATAGGTGGTCAACTGATCGAAGAAGATGCCCGCCGTCTTATCCTGAAAAAGCTCTATGACCTCGTAGTCAATGAGTTGAGCCGTTATCTGAATGCCGAAAAACGTGGCCTTATCGCAGGGGTGGAAAAACTTTGGGACAAATATGCCGTATCACGCCGGGAACTGGAACAGGAAAGAGTCGAAACAATGAAAACGCTGGATGGCTTTCTCGAAGCACTCGGATATTATAGAAAGGGGGAGAAGCATGAAGCTTAAAATCTTCATCAGCAGCGTTCAGAAAGAGTTCCAACAAGCTCGCAAGGATCTGAAGTCTTTCCTTCTGGGAGATGCGATGCTTCATCGTTTTATTTCCGAGGTTTTTCTCTTTGAAGAACTTCCGGCCAAGGACCGCCGTTCTGACCAGGTCTATCTGAAGGAAGTTGAACATTGCGATATTTATCTGGGCATATTCGGGTATGACTATGATAGTGAAGATCAGGATGGCATATCTCCCACAGAACGCGAATACAACCATGCAACTAAACACGGGAAAACCAGACTCGTTTATGTATGGGGATCTGATGAAAAGAAGCGTCATATAAAGATAAAACAACTGATCAAAAAAAGCAGCAGCGAATTGATTCGTCGCCGGATAGAAGATTTCAATGCGCTGACTTCGGAAGTCTACGCCAGTCTGGTTGATCATCTGGATAGTATCGGCGTCCTGCGTGTCCTGCCCTTTGATACTGCTGCTTGTGACGAAGCCACCCTTAAACACCTCTCTCGTAAACGCATAGACTGGTTTTTGGAGACTGCCCGCAGAGAGCGCAGTTTTCCTCTTAAACCCAATACCACAACTCAGGCGCTGCTTACCCATCTGAATCTGTTTGAAAAGGGAAAACTAACCAATGCCGCCATCCTATTGTTTGGATCGGAACCTCAACGCTTTCATAGGACTGCCGAGACAAAATGCATCCATTGTCACGGAACCGACTACCGCCGTCCCTTTGCGTCACAGCAGATCTATACCGGCGATCTTTTTGAACAGGCAGACCAGGCGCGTGATTTTGTCCTCTCAAAAATCAATCGCAGTGTAGGAGTGCGTGATGAAAGCAATATAGCGCCGGCATCCTATGAATTGCCACCCGATGCCGTTGGCGAGGCCATTGTAAACGCCATAGCTCATAGGGATTATCATAGCAATGGGTCCGTTGAAGTGCGCCTCTTTACGGATCGTCTTGAAATCTGGAATCCTGGAAGGCTCCCTGGGACGGTGACCATGGAAGACCTCAGAATAGATCATCCCTCTGTTCCCAATAACCCCCTTATGGCCGAATCCTTATATCTAACCCGTTACATTGAAAAGGCAGGCTCAGGCACACAACGCATGATAGAGCTTTGCAGGGAGGCCGGTCTCCCTGAACCTCAATTTGAGCAACGAAGCGGTTTTTTCGTCATTACGCTCTGGCGGGATTGGCTGACTAAAGAGGTTGTAGATAGCCTTCACTTAAATGATCGACAATATCAGGCTATTTTAGCAATCAAGACAGGTATAAAACTGAATAACAAACTTTATCAAGAAACATATGCTGTATCTAAACCTACAGCCTCCCGCGATTTAGAAGAATTGGTAAAGAAAGGCGTATTAAAAAAGGTTGGGAGAACAGGGAGAGGTACACACTACATTCTTGATCGTAAAGGGCTCACAAAGGACTCATTCGACAACTATAAACTCAAGGGCTCATAAAGGGCTCATTGGGCTCATAAAGGCTTTGAACAGTTAATGACTCAATATAAATACGCCAAATACGCCACAGCAGCGGAAAACTTATGAAGTGGCCCGCTCTGACATCGGTCCCTGCGATCACCAAAGACCGTGCTTTTAAATGTTTTCTGTAGGGGCCGACCACCGGGTGGACCATGAAGTTTCACAAAAGGGACATTTATGGGGACAATGGGGACATTAATTTGAAGGGGCTATAAACCCGTCATAAACCCGCCAAACCCGTCATGAACCGGGTCGGAGGTAAAAGACTTTTGTCCCCCGCTGGCGGGAGTGAGGGGATGGTTACCTTCTTAAGATAAGAGGGGAGGGAGTTATAAAACTTACGATTGTTAGTTCTGATCGTCGCAAGCCGGTATTGCCTTTGCGTCTGTAGGATGATGGGTTGCCCCTCAAGTTACCCCTCATGTCACCCCGCAAGTCCGGAAATTTCCGGTAGCACTAAGAGGGCATGTCCTCATTATAAAGCTTACGAAGGGTATGAGGGGCAATGAAAAGTAAAAGCAGATATAACAAGTTGAATTGCCGTAAAAAGCTCTGGGGTAATATGACGTTTCAAGTCGTGAGCTGGAAAAGGCACGAGATGAAACATTGAAAACATTGTATGGCTTTTTAAAGGGAATGGGATATTTGAAATGAATATTCTGAATGGTTGGGAAGAAAAACCTCTTGGACAAATTGCCCAAATCACCATGGGCCAATCACCTGATTCAAAATATTATTCAGGTGAAGAGAATGGTTTACCGTTTTTACAGGGATGCGCTGAATTTAAAACAAGATTCCCAAAGCATTTAATTTATTGTAGCCAGATAAAAAAAATTGCCAATAAAGGTTCAATCCTATTTAGTGTTAGAGCCTCTGTCGGAAAAATTAATATTGCGGATCGCGATTACATTATCGGACGTGGATTGGCAGCAATCTCTGGGATAGAAGTTGAACAAGACTACCTTGAACATTACCTGTCTTTTATTGAACCAAGCTTTCTTAATGCATCTCAAGGTTCAACTTTTCAGGCAATAAATTCGGCTGAATTATTTAAATGGAAAATTGAGTATCCATCTTCCAATCTTGAACAATCCAAAATCGCCAAAATTCTATCAACATTGGACCAGGCGATTGAACAGACCGAGGCGTTGATTGCCAAACAGCAGCGCATCAAGACCGGCCTGATGCAGGACCTCCTCACCCGCGGTATCGATGAACACGGCAACCTCCGCTCCGAACAAACCCACAAATTCAAAGATTCCCTGTTGGGCAGGATTCTGGTGGAGTGGAAGTGTGGAGTGACAGGAGAAGTCACAAGAAGTCTAGTCCCTGGCCGTGATAAACCAGAGTTAGACGGCGGTGGTATCCCTTGGATAACCATTCCGGATATAGACACAATATATATTCGAACTGCAAAAAGTGGACTTTCTCTGTCCAGAAAAGCAATCAAGACGGCGAATGGTAGATTAATGCCAAAAGGCGCTGTTTTAATGAGTTGTGTTGGAGAATTCGGTATCGCAGCAATTGCGGGTGTCGACGTAGTTGCCAATCAGCAGCTTCATGGCTTTATTTGTACCGAAAAAATCTTACCAGAATGGTTGGTTATGCATCTCATTGGCATTGGTCAGCTTATTGATCGAATGGCAACTCAAACGACGATTAAATATCTTAACAAGAAGGGTTGTGAGTCAATCATAATCGCAGTGCCGGATAAGAATGAACAAGAGCGCTCAATGGCTTTACTCAGCACAGTTTTAAACCTTTTGTCAGCGCAACAAATGCTTCTATCGAAGTTACAATCTCTCAAAACTGCCTTAATACAAGAGTTACTTACTGGTAAAAAGAAGATAACCGCCTTGTTGAACGACAAAGAGGTGTCAGCCTTATGAAACAGTATCTTAGCCCTTCCATTGATGACCTGCGCTTGGAATGTGTTCTAATGCAAGCATGGAAAAAGACAACGTCATACCTGCGTTCTCATAGTTGGTATGCGGATACTCTAAATATCGATTATGAATCACTACGGTTGCCAAATTTTATACGAGATATACAAGATAGACTAGAGTATCCGGATAATTGGAATTCAAAACCTCTTGAACTTGTACCTGCACCCAAAAATCAACAATGGTCCTATGCAAATGAAAACTGGAACCCTCTTAAAAATGAAAAAATTGATCTCAAATTGCGACCACTTGCACACTTGGATTTACAAGACCAGGTAGTTGCTACCGCTATCACGCTTTGCCTAGCAGATCGTATAGAGACCGCTATAGGTAATCCACTTCTCCCAATTAACAAAGCAGGAAATCGTCGACAAATTATTGCTTACGGGCACAGACTATTTTGCGATTCAAATGACAATGGTGAACTACATCATCGATGGGGGAGTTCCAAGTTATATCGTCAGTATTTTAAAGATTATCAGACTTTTTTAGAACGACCTAAAATTGTAACAAAGCAACTTGTATCAGCACTTCAAGACCCTCAAGCAGAGAACGCTAATTATGAAATTGCCATTATCCAAAGCGATCTTGAAAAGTTTTATGACCGTGTACGACCAGAACTATTGTTGATTAAATTATATAAATTCCGGCAGTCCCCTGAAGAAGATGCATTTTTTAGACTGGCCGGTCATGTTTTTGATTGGCGGTGGTCCGATCAGCTTAGTGCCGATCGTTATGCCAAGAATCATAAGATTGATAACTTCCGGCTTGTTGCCCTGCCCCAAGGTTTGGTGACTGCTGGTTTTTTCGCCAATGTGGTTTTACACGATTTAGATATAGCTCTCCGAGAAACTATGGGGCAAAAGCTGCCCAATAGCGAATTGATGCTGGAAGATATCTGTTACTATGTGGATGATTTTCGAATTGTAATGAAAATTCCTAAATTCATGCCAGAAGATGAAGTAAAACGCCAAGCGATAAAATGGTTACAAGATCTATTAGAGATATATGCACCAGGTTTAAAAATATCAGAAAGCAAAACAGAAGTCACGGTAGAGGGACGAGAAAAGCGTTTTTTAGTGATGCAATCAGATCAGGCAAATCGAATACAGAGTCAGGTTTCAGGCACTTTCGATATGCTGCATGGAACAGATCTCATAGGTGCCATAGAAGGTTTTTTCCATACCCAAAAACGATATTCAACTGAGCGGGGTCAAGATAGAAAAGAAGACTCGGGTTTATTGATTGGTGTTCCTGATATGAAAGACGATACCGCTGCACGGTTCGCCGCTGGTAAATTCCGCAGGACTTTTCGTTCGTTACGCCCCCTACTCATTGATGAATTGGAACAGGAAACGCCGCTAAAAATTGAAGACGGTTTTCCTGATATAGAAGATTCCCAGGATTCAGTTTCATCGCAATTTGTACTTACAAAAGCTCAATTGGATGAACGGGCCAAGTTTTTTTCTGCTCTCCTGATTGAAGAATGGATTAGAAATCCGGGCAATGTTAGATTGTTACGCATTGCTTTAGATCTATATCCAGATTTTTATTATCTAGGTCAAGTTTTAAAGATCCTACGGCCTGGATGGGAATCTAAGTCAGTAAAAAAAGCTAAAAGGGATGTTAGGACATACTGTTTAGCTGAAATCTTTCGCGCTGGAGCAACTGAGACAGGGTTTGTTGAGGAAAATGAATGTTTGCCTTCTGGTGTTTCAGTTGATAAATATCATGAACGTCTGGTTAAGGAAGCGCAAGAAATCCTAACCGCTTATCTAAATGTGATAGCTCCTAGCTCCAGATTCCCATGGTATTTGATGCAACAGGTTTTCCTATATCTAGCTACACGAAACGCTTTTCCGAATGACATTAAAACTAGAAAAACGAGAGGTGGTATATTTTTATCACAATATTGGAAACTAGCCAAATTCATTACAGGCGAAAGTCCTACAAATCTTGAACAGCGTTCTATTTTCCTCGTTATTATAAAAACTGGATATGGTATTCCAGGTTTTGATTTCCTAAATTCAACGGTAAGACTTTCAGAGAAATTTCTTATCGAAGTTGATCGGATTTCGCCAAAGATATCTCGTGAGCTTTGGGCGCAATTTCGAGATATTGCAAGTGAACAAGTCAAGCATACTGCTCAAAGGCTTGGGATAGATGTCTATAGCACCTTATTTGATAACAATTCCATTGCCGATATTGCAAGTAAACCAAATAATCCTTTTTATGAAGAAGAAAACATTCTGGGTTTGGCTTCCTGGCTTTTAACAAATGCTCAATCGTTCAAGGGTACAGTGACACCATGGGATGTTAGATGTGAAATTATTGAATCTGATGGATACGAGTTTGGTAAAATCAAACCAGGCACCTACGATTTCATAAAGGGTAATAGCAGGGCCACTCATCTTTTTAAACTGCCTGACTGGTGTGAGTCTGATGATCGTCAACAAAAATTCCAGGTAGGGCTTTTACTTCGTTATGTACTCCGTGGATCAACTGATTTCTATTATAATATCAGTTTAAAAAAACAATCCCATGGGTTGCGATATAAGAAGCCGATTTCTCATTGGGAGCAACAGAGGTATTCTAGTTTTCAAGGCCGAGATGCTTTTGGTCCTTCATGGTTACCCATCTCTTCTTTTACAGAAGACCTCCTCTTTCAGCTACTTCGATGGCCGGGGGCAGGTGTTATGAGCCCACAACTGTCTTTATTTAAGTTATTGAAAAAAGTTGATGACCGTCTGATTCACCTCCGTAGTCAACGAGGTAAGGTTACATCAGCTACGTTCCTGGAGCAGAAAGCTTCTTATCCAAGCAAAGAACCTAAACATCCTTGGACGCGTCCTTTGCGTATCGGGATTGTTCAGTCAATTATTCCAAATGCTAATGATTATAGCGAGCATAGAAACGATCCCGAATTACTGAACGATACCTCTTTTCGTACACGGCAAAGGGCACACTTAGCTTCTATTATGGAAGGTGTTGCTCAAATGCTTCGTGTGCGTGACACACATCGACTGCAAACTCGTTTGGATGGAAAAATGCTTGACCTCCTTATATTTCCAGAGTTAGCAATCCATCCACATGATATTGATTCTCTGATTCTTCCATTTATCCGAAAATATAAGTGCATAACCTTATTCGGCCAAGTTTACCATCCGAAAGATTCCAGTCCGGCAGCACCTCTCATAAACAGTTGCCTTTGGATGGTTCCCGAATGGACTTATGCAACTGGGTTCCATATTAGACGAATAGAGCAAGGTAAAAAGAACCTAATCCCATTAGAAGAAAATTTAGTGCCGGCACCCGTTAGTTTTAGACCAGCGCAATGGTTGATAGAGTATCAATGGCATAGCAATATGGATCAGAATCGTCCATTGATTCTCTCTGCATCAGTCTGCTATGATTCTACCGACTTGAAGCTGGCCGCGGATCTTCGCTCAAGAAGTGATTTCTATATTATTTGTGCATTAAATCAAGATGTTGGTACGTTTGATCGCATGGCGGAAGGACTTCATTATCACATGTTCCAAGGTGTCATTGTTGTTAATAATGGAAAATATGGTGGAAGCAGTTTTTATATGCCATTCGAAAAGTCATACCATAGACAAGTCTTTCATATACATGGCCAACCTCAAGTTTCTATTGCCTTTGCCGAGATTTCACCTAAAAAGCTGGTTGAGCGTCCAAATGAGATACAAGATGTTCGGGAACCCAAATTGCCAGAAGGAAAATGGAAATCACTCCCAGCCGGATGGGAGAAGATAAATCATGACACCTGACAAGACGTCGCAACATATCAGACTTGATAAACGGCATCATGTCGAAAAGCCCCCGCTTGATCAGCTTCACGGATCGGCGTGGGAGATCATCGACTTGGACAGCAGGCAGCATGCGGAATATAGGCTTTTGAGATAATTTATTTTAAAGGGATCCTTTATGAATGCCATGAGCAACTCCATGAATGAGAAGAAGCTCCTCTCTCTTTTAAAGGAGGGTGAAGGCTTGAAGTTGTAAGCGTTCCACGGCTGAGCTACAAGGCGCTATGCAGGCATTATGTGCTTTTTTGAACGAATCCGGAGGCACGGTTGTCATTGGCGTTGGTCCTGATGGCAAGCTGCTCGGTCAGGTTATCTCCGTGCCACGCAACAAAAGATTGCTGCTGCCTTTGACCGTTTTGAGCCTCCTGCGCCGGTCCGGATGGAAATTGTAAATCTTGGAGCAGATAAGCAGATCATTGTCTTTTTTGCGGAAGCCGGCAATGAGTCCGTCCCATTCACCTTTGAAGGCCGAGCCTATGAGCGGGTCGGGTCAACGACCAGAAAAATGCCGCAATCCCGTTATGAGCAATTGCTTCTTGAGCGAGGCCACGCAAAACGCCGTTGGGAAAACCAGTCGGCTGAGGGTTTAACATTAAAGGATCTTGATCGAAAAGAAATTCTGCGGACGCGCGAGTTGGCTATTCAACAGAACCGGATTTCACCTGATACCAGCAGGGATATCGGCGACATCCTGGATCGGCTTGGATTGCGTATTGATGGAAAGCTTACTACGCAGGCCGCGGAGGTTCTCTATGGTTTAAAACCTTTCCCCGCCTATCCTCAATGCCTTCTCAAGATGGGTCGTTTCAGGGGGACAACAATTATAGGCGACATTGTGGACAATCGGCAGGAACACATGAACGCCTTTGCCATGGTGCGTGAAGGGATGGCATTCCTTGAAAGGACCCTTCCCCTGGGCGCGCGATTTCCTGAGGGACAGATATTCCGGGAAGACCGTTTTCCTGTTCCCATGGATGCCCTGCGTGAGATACTTCTCAATGCAGTTATGCATCGAGACTACTCGGACTATTCCGGTTATGTGGCCATTGTAGTTTTTGATGACCGGATTGAGATTCAGAGTTGTGGTCTCCTTCCTATGGGTGTCACCCTGGAACAGCTTTCCGGTCCTCACCGTTCAAAGCTAAGGAATCCTTTGATAGCAGAGGCATTCCACCGAACCGGCGCAGTGGAGGTATGGGGCAGGGGTACAAATCGAGTGATTACTATGTGCCGGAAACATGGTGCAGTTCCGCCAATATTTGAAGAGAGGCAGGATTTTCTTATTGTCACATTTAAAGCAGCAATTGCCGAATCTGTAGAAAAAATTTCGAAGGCACCAGTTACGGCACCAGTCAAGACACCAGTCACACGTCCTGAATCAACCCTGATAACGACCCAGTCAAAGGACCCAGTCGGCGACCCAGTCAAAGGAGCAAGTCAAGACCAAGTTACAAATGGACTTGTCAGCCAGGACTCCCGACAAGTACCCGACAAGTTACCCGACAAGAAGTTTCAGTGTTGCAGGCTGCCCTAAAACCTGTTTCAAGGTCGATCCTTCAACAAAGCACGGGGCATCGAGATCGGGAACATTTTATGATTTCCGTTTTAAAACCATTACTCGATAATGGTTTGCTGGAAATGACTATTCCTGAGAAACCTCGCAGCAGCAAACAAAAATACAGGTTAACCCAAAAAGGCGCTGCTTTTCTGGAGAGAATTACTTCAGGAGGCAAGGTCAGTGAAAATTAAATATAGGCATAAAGGTTAATAATGGCACAGGACAAGACGCCGAAACATATCAGGCTTGATGAACGCAATCATGTTGAAAAGCCCTTGCTTGATCAGCTCCATGGTCTGGGCTGGGAGATCATCGATCTCGACAGCAAGCAGCACTCTGTTGACAGCTTCCGTAAGAGTTTCACGGAGGTTGTGATGCTGCCGGTCTTAAGGGCGCAACTCAAGGTTATCAATGACTGGCTTGAAGACGATCAGGTAGAAGAGGCCATCAAGCACCTCACGGCAAATTTTTCAGGTACCAGTCTGATTCAAAATAATCAGCATGTCTTTACTCTCCTGCTGGAAAATACCAGCGTCAGCGAGAATCGCCGGACTGGCGAGAAAAGCCCTACCGTTCGTTTTGTGGATTTCACCAGCAGGGGCAACAATCGTTTTATCGCCGTATGCCAGCTCAAGGTTCGCATCCCTGGCACAGAGCACCATGTTGTCCCTGATATTGTGTTGTTTTTGAACGGCCTTCCTGTTGTTTTAATCGAGTGCAAATCGCCCAAAGTCAAGGATGCCATTCCTGAGGCCATTGATCAGATCTTGCGCTACAGCGAACAACGCGAGGATAAAGGCGAGGGCAGCGCACAGCTCTTTTATTATAACCAGATTGTTATTGCCACCTGTCGCAATGAGGCCAAGTTCGGCACAATCACCACCTATAACGAGAAGCACTTTTATCGCTGGTCTGATCCATATCCCCGCATCCTGGATGACCTGGAACATAGCGGTAGCAGCCCCAATGATCAGCAGCGTCTGGTTGCCGGGATGCTCGACAGAGATAATCTCCTGGATCTGATTCGAACGTTTACTCTTTTCTCTGTCAACGATAAGGGAGAAACCATCAAGATCGTAGGACGCTACCAGCAGTTCCGTGCAGTCAAGCTGGCAGTTAAGCGCCTGCTAACAGGAAAAAAACCCAAAAAACGCAGCGGCATAATCTGGCATACCCAGGGCTCAGGAAAGTCCCTTACCATGATGTTCATGGTGCGTGAGATGTATCGTCATCATCAACTCTGTCGTTGGAAGGTAGTCTTTGTCACAGACCGGACCCAGCTTGAACAACAGCTTTCCGAAACCAGTAAGGGCATCGGGTTTACAGTCAAAACTGCTGATAGCATCAAGAAACTCAAGGAACTCCTTCGGTCTGATTCATCGGACTTGGTTATGGCCATGATCCATAAGTTCCGGGAGGCCGACCTTACCGAGATATTTCCCGAACATAATCCCAGCGCACACATCCTTGTAATGACAGATGAGGCCCATCGCTCCCAGTATGCCATGCTTGGCGCTAACTTGGACAAGGGCATCCCCAATGCCTCGCGCATAGGCTATACAGGCACGCCAATCGACAAGACAGAACGGGTATTTGGACTATATCGACAAATACACCATGCGCCAGTCTATTGATGACGGCGTGACCCTGGAGATCGTTTATGAAGGCCGAACACATAATGCTGAGGTGATAAACCGGACAGGCATGGACACGGCCTTTGCTGATGTCTTTAGCGACTACAACCTTAAAGAACGTATGCAAATTCTTGGTTATGGTTCGCGCGATGCCTATCTTGAGGCTGAATCAACCATTAAGGCTAAAGCAAAAGACATGATAAACCACTACCTGACCCATGTCTTCCCCAATGGCTATAAGGCACAGATAGTGGCTACATCACGCGAGGCCGCGGCCCGTTACAAGACACATGTTGATAGCGCAATTGCCGAGGCCGTCGTACAGTTGACAAAGGCCAACCCTGGAAAGATTGACTTGGATCAACTAAAGAAATTGAAGACGGACGTTATCATATCAGGGAATCATAATGATCCTCTTCATCTCAAGGAATATTCGGATGGTTCAAGGCATGAAGCTTCCATTAAGAGCTTTAAACTTCCATTTGAGGGCGAGGATGAGGGAGTCAAAGGCGATATAGGGATCTTGATCGTAACTAACATGCTTATTACCGGTTTTGACGCAAGGCCAGCCATTGGGCTGTCATGGATCTATGAAAAAATTGGGCATCCTCAGAAATATAGAGATCTGCCGCATCCACGGGGGAAAGAACTGGTCAGTGGTGAATCCGCGCTTTATCTGGGACGGCAATACCGTATTGAAGTGGTACAGAAGGGTTTGCCTGGTGTTCATTTCGCCCAGAAGTTTTTAATTCCCACCACACAGATTCGAAAAAAAGAGGAAGCCCTGCGGGAATGGTATATTGCGAAGGCAAAAGAAAAGATCATTCCACAAGTTAAACATTATGCCCATCATCTTGGCGTTAATATTAAGGGAATAAGAATTGTGGATAATCGATTCCGATGGGGTTCATGCACAATCAATGATAATGTGAATTTCAACTGGCGGCTGATAAAAGCGCCCATGTTTGTTATTGATTATGTAATCATGCACGAACTGGCTCACCTAATGGAAAGCAACCACACGCCCATGTTCTGGGATATTGTCCGGGCGCAAGCCCCTACAATGGATAAGGCCAAGGGTTGGTTGAAGGAACATGGCCAATTACTGGAACAATCGATATAAATTGCTTTTCGGACAAGCCGTATAATCCTATAAGTAGCCTCATCCTTTCGTCTTGGACAGGACCTTTATATCGGTGATCCTCGTGTCCGGATACTGGCCCTGATCATCCTTTTCAAGATACTTTACCATATCCCAGATAGTATTCAGGGCGACTGAAACCCCTATGAGGGCCTCCATCTCAACACCTGTCCTTGCCTGGGCGCTTACTGCACATCTAGCCTCTATGAAAGCATCCATGACCTGAAACTCAACACGGGCCATATCAAGAGGAATCTGGTGACAGTGAGGTATAAGCAGATATGTCTGTTTAGCCGCATTCATGCCCGCCACCTCCGCTACAGGCAGCGGGTCGCCCTTTTTGACCTCGTCTGCCCTGATAATCCTGATAGTCTTATTTGATAAAAATATTTTACCCGATGCCTCTGCCCTGCGTCGGACAACAGGCTTATCAGTCACATCAACCATTCCCATATCTTTTCCCCTTTATTAGTGTTCATCCGAAAATACCAGTTTTCGGATTCACGCTATCAGCCATTAGCTATCAGCAAAATCTATTTTAATAAATGAATTATCAGAATACTGATCGTCCTGCTTTGGCAGGACTAAAAGCTCCATCCCGAAATAAACGATTTATGGATGGACATTAGTTAAACCGTTTCTTTAACCTTATACCTTACGCCTTGAGCCTTATGCCTAGTTTTCAAATATCTCCTTCTTACTGCTCGCATCCTTCTTTATCATCTCCACGCCTTTTATAAGGGCCGGAAAGACATTTTCTCTGATGTCTCCTCCCACGGCCAGATAAAGAACCTCATCGCCTACCTTCAAAATGCCTGATTTGACATCAACCAATACTTCTACTATGCCTGGCATGCTTTTAATATAATTTACAATATCATTAAGCACATCCATATCATAACTCACCTCTACCCCTGTAACCTTTCTTCCGTCACGGGAATGCCCTCTGACAATGCCCAAATGACTTGCCACCATGCCTATCTTATTAAAATCAGGGTGCCTACGAATTTTTTCCAACAGTTTATCTTTGTCCATATCAACTCCTTTTTTGGTTTTCCATGTCCAGATTAAACAGTCTTCTCGCGACATCAAGAAAGATGTCCCGCCCTGCCCTGCCCGCCTTGCTCTTAAGAATAAGTATCGGGTCATTAATAATCTTGTCAGCCAGAGAAACAGTCAACGCCTCAACGGCCTGTAGTTGCGATTCAGTCAATTGGCCTAAAACGGAAAGACTCCTTTCCATTTCAGCCTTCCTTAATGCCTCAGTCCTTTCCTTAAGTGCAACTATAGTAGGAACCACTTCAAGTGTCTTCAGCCATTTCTCAAACCTTATTGACTCCTCCTGTATGATTCGTTCGGCCTTTATGGCCTCATCTTTTCTCTGAGCGCTGTTTTCCTCAACGATCGTCATAAGATCGTCAATATCATAAACATAGATATTCTCCAGGTTATTGACACTTGGCTCAACATCTCTTGGAACAGCGATATCAATGAAAAACAGCGGTCGGTTTCTCCTTTCCCTGAGAGATTTCCTGACTAGATCATGAGTAATGATATATTCCTTGGAGCCGGTTGATGTGATAACGATATCCGTTCCAATCAGATAATGTCCGATCTCCTCGAAAAGGATGGCCTTCCCGTGAAAAAGGTCGGCCACCTGCATTGCCTTATCAAAACTGCGATTGGCTACAAACAGGGACTCCACTCCCTGACCTATCAGATGTCTGGCCGCAAGTTCGGCCATCTCGCCTGCGCCTATGAGAAGTACTTGCTTCCCTTCAAGGCCATAAAATATCTTTTTGGCCAGTTCCACTGCGGCATAACTCACGGATACTGCTGATTCGGATATGCCTGTCTCAGTCTTAACCCTCTTTGCGGCGTGAAAGGCACGGTGCATGAGCCTGTTCAGGATCACACCGGTTGTCTTCTCTGTTGCTGAGGCCCTATGATAGGCATCTTTAATCTGGCCCAAAATCTGCGGTTCGCCTAAAACCATTGAATCAAGACTGGACGCGACCCTGAATATATGACTTACCGCCTCCATGTCTTCAAATATATAGAGGTTTGATATGAAACTGTCCTCTGATACCCCGCCCATTGTTGAAAACATGGATATAACGGTTTTTCGAGCCTCTTCCGGATAGTCAGTAGTAAAAAGGGCCTCAACTCTGTTGCAGGTCGATATGAAAAGCCCCTCTTTTATCAACTCGGACTCCCTCATGTATCCAAGGGCTATCCCCATCTTGCCGGCGTCATTAGCGAAGCACTCCCTTAATTCGACAGGGGCGGACATATGATTCATGCCTATATCGATAATCACGGTCATAATCCGGCGCCTAACCCAAGGTTCCTGAAGCTATGGTAATCACTGAGCCATATGCTTCCACCTAGAAACGTAAAGATAAGTATCAGAAAGCATAGTATGGACATTAAAGCAGCCCTTCTGCCCCGCCAGCCCACAGCAAGCCTTTCGTGGAGCAGCATGGCATAGGCGAGCCATGTGATAAGTGTCCATACTTCTTTAGGATCCCACCGCCAGTAACTTCCGAGTGCGTTCTGGGCGTATATGGCCCCGGCAATTATGCCGATGGTCAGAAAGGGAAAACCATACATGATGGAATGATGATTTATTGAGTCCAGCGTTTCCAGGGACGGGAGCCTTTTATAGAATGACCCAAGTGTCTTTCTTTTTATCTGGCCTTCCTGGATAAGATACATGACTGCGGCAGTGAAAGATATGGCGAAGATCCCGTTGCCTATGAATATTGTCACCACATGAGCCGTGAACCATGGGGTTTTAAGTATAGGATTGACTGTTGGTTCCAACCCCTGGATAGTCGAAGATATAATCATAAGGGCCGCTGCTATGGGGGTTACAAAAGAACCCAGTACCATTAATCTGAATCTGACATGAAAGCACAGATAAGCCCCTGTTATACACCATGCAAAGAATGAGAGGGATGATTTAAGGCTGATCACAGGGGCTACGCCCAGCGTATAATATTGGTTTACAAGGAACAGCGTATGAAATATGAAGCAGGCAGACAGTGTCATGAAGGACAACAGAAAGATCTTTTTCTGCTGTTTAATAATATAGACTATGAAACCGCTTGTTGATAAAAGGACCAAAAAAAGGGCGATTGTAAAAAACATATTGGCCATTTTTCATTCATCCTTAAGATAATCGATAACATCGTCATGGGAGATCCGCGTCTTGAGTATCCTTTTCAGTTCGGCTGCCACACCTGTGAAGTCATGTTGCTTTATCAAATCCAGTATAGGCGAATCAACCAGTTCATGGAATATCCTGTTCCTGTCCTCATCTGAGATGTCTTTTGAAAGTAGTCCCTTCCTTATCCTCCCCATCATTAAAAGAAAGGATTCATATTCTTTTCCGAACTGGTCGGTCAAGGTTTCCCTAATCTTTTTCGCCATGGCCGGGCTTTTGCCTGATGTTGAAACGGCGATTAAAAGGTCGCCCCTTTTAATGATTGAAGGGACAATAAAGTTGCATTCTGCCGGCTGATCAACCGCGTTGACGAGCATATTTCTCTTTTTGGCACACTCGCTGATCCTTCGATTAAGTATCTTATCATTGGTGGCGACTATTATAATAAATGCATCTTCGATGTGGCTCTCATCAAACTCATGGGCAAGAAGCTTGATATCTCCATTTTCAAGCCGGTTCTGCAATTCGGGCGTCAGGTCCTTTGATACAACATGGATAATAGCGCCGCATTCAATCAACGTTTCGATCTTACGCTGGGCGACCATGCCCCCGCCAACTACAACGGCCTTCTTGCCCGACAAGTCCAGGAGTATAGGATAATATGACATAAGATCTCCGGTCCGGTTTGAATGCAGAAGCGCAGTAATTATAAATACTGATCTACTAACCCACTGATATAATCTTCGATGCCGGCCTTCCCCTTTGCCGCATTCAATTCTTTTATAAGAGTCTCTATCTTCTTGCGCGTGCCAGGGTCCTTTCCAAGGTCATCCGTTGAATGATAAGCGCCGCCCCTCCTTCCGACACGATAGATAAGCCTCTCATCATCTGGAAGCGCCTGATATCTTTTAATCACCTCAAGCATCTTCTCCCTGTCTTCCGGCAGCTTTCCTTCGACCTCTTCCAAGAGGTTCATGATGTGATCGCTGATTATTGAACTCTTTATCCCATCCAGGGACTCGATAAAAAGTTTTATCTCTTCAGCCAGCATATCATCCGTCTGCATAATGAATTCACCGGTCTTGACTTTTTCCGCAAAGGGCGCCCTTTCAGGCATCCTAAGGCTCCTAAGGCGAATGAAATCAGGGTTTATCAGGTTAAGAACTTTCGCGGTCTCAAGGGCATGTTCCTTCCACATCGACTGACCACCAAGACCGGGCATGACATATTCCGAAAGCTCCATGCCGGCATCCAGGATCTTTCTGCCTGCTTCGATATGCTGCGCGGCGGTAACGCCCTTTTTCACCAGTTTCAGCAGGGGGTCGTAACCGCTTTCAAGACCAACATGTACCCTGTCAAGCCCCGCGTTTTTTATCTCCTTAAGCGAATCCGTTGACTTTCTGATGATGGTCCTTGATCTGGAATAGGTTGTTATCCGGGTTATCTCAGGGAATTTCTCCTTTAAAAATCTCAATACTTCAACCAGATCCCCTGTCTTCATGACAAGGTTGTCGGCATCCTGCAGAAAACAGGCGCCGGTCCCGAAATAGAGCCACATGGCGATGCTCCTGTAACTATCGCTATAACCGGGATTGTTAATGATATGATTGATTACCAGAGAGCTGATTTCGCCGATGAACCCAAGTTTAAAGGACACTGCCTTGATATCATCCGAGATATCCCTGGCAGTCTGAATATCCTGTTTAATCTCATCAACAGTTCTTAAGGAAAATTTTTTATCTTTATAGACAGGGCAAAAAAGACACTGATTCCAGGGGCAGTTGCGCGTAATCCTTAATAGGAAGCTCCTTGCCTCGCTGGGCGGTCTGATCGGGCCCTGTTCAAACTCCAAATCTTTCACCATAAGTGAACATCCTTTTCGGATACATGTATGGAAATATTAATTGCTTATAAGCTACAAAGGAAAATATATCAACTCTAATGAACGACTGCAATCTCCATCGCATCCCAAAAATTCTTGGCATCTTTCAATTTATATGTAAATACGGTTTTTATCAATTAACTGAGAGGTCCATTATAGAGCCGGATAAATGCGAAAGACATTCATACGCATACTCTCTGATATTGCCGATCAGCAGAAAAAGAAATTGGGCATCCTCGTTAGAGGCGAAGAGGTATGACAACTTAAAAAAATTGGAACTGCTCTGACATTTATACAGAGTTGGTGGATATGATACTGATAAAAACCCCCGCTCACTATTTGAGACGAGGGCTTTTATTTAAAATAAAAAAATTATTTTTAATGATTATCCGACCTTGACAATTATTGCCGCACCGGTATCACCTGCCGCGCAACCTGCGAACATGCCGTAGCCGCCGCCCAGGATTGATACTTCTTCAATAAGTTCGGCAATGAGCCTTCCTGCTGTCGGTCCCTGTGGATGTCCGTATATCATGGAACTGCCGTAATTATTCATCCACATAACATCAAAGCCCATCTTCCTGGCCATATTGATATCATTAACGGCAAAGGGGTTATGGGTCTTTATAGCCTTAAGGTCTTTTACAGTCAGTCCGGCATTTTTCAGGGCCATCTCAGCCGCGGGAACAGGGGCCGCTGCCATCCTGGCCTTCCCTACCCTTGCAAAACCATAGGAAACAATCTTGACCTCTATATTGGGGTCCTTGCTCAATGCCTTGGCATTATCGCGCGTTGTCACGATAAAACCGCAGTTGCCGTCCGCAGGGTGTGTCTGCGCGCCGAAGGTATGAACACCATTCGGTTCAACAGGCTGCAGGGCCGCAAGCCCTTCCTTTGTCGTGGGTGTTACACCCTCATCCTCTTCAACCAGGATAACCTTCTTCTTGGAAAGCTTTACTTCAACCGGGAACATATATCTCTTCTGGAAGGCCCTGTCATTTGCCAGCGCGTCCTGATACTGCTCATAATGTCTTACGGCTACCGCATCGCATTCTTCCTTTGTAGCACCTATCTCTTTTGCCACGGCTTCAGCGGTCTGGATCATCTTCATGCCGCCCCAGGGATCATTATTGAAGTTGTCCATGTTCCAATTTTCAGATATAACCTCGCCGCCCGGACCCATTGGGTTGGGCCATATAAGGTGCGGTCCGTTTGAGCATCGGTCTGCCATAAGGGCAAAACCTGTTTCATAGAGACCTGCATCGACGTGTAATGCAGCCAGGTGAATACATGTTGCTGATGTAGTGCATGCCTGATGCACAAAAAGACCCGGGACATTTTTCTTGTTGTCCATAATAATTCCGCCGACCCAGTTATGGCTGTAAAACATCCGGTTTTGCGCTACTGTCATGCCATAATGGATGTAATCAATAACAGTCGGGTCTATCTGCCTGCTTGAAAACCAGCGTTTTGCTGTGTTTGCTGCCAGGGTAATGGCGTTTTCATTGGCCAATTGTCCTTGCCAACGACAAAAGGGGCTGGAAAAATAGCCGCCATAGGGTATGTATGCCTTGTCAAACATTTATTTATTCCTCCGCAAGTATTAGATTTTTTTGTTTTACATATTATTTTGAGGTCTATTATGTCAAGCCAATATTTGTTGAAACCCAATTATCTTTCTGAATAGTCCAAAGTTCTGTCATTCCCGCGAAGGCGGGAATCCATAACTTATCGATTTCCCGGGATCCCCGCCTCCGAGGGAATGACAGGTCAGGAAATTAAAATGCTGAACGCCTTATTCCTGGAACCTGACTTTGCCCAATTTTCCGGATGCCTCTGCAACACGCAACTTTTTCAATCTTTTCTTGACTTCCAAACATCTTATGTAATAAAAAATAGCATTTTACTATTCTTTAAAAATCGCCCTTAAAATTTCATTTAAGCTTTCTGATTTATTAATGAATATCAATTTCAAATACAAGGGTAAGGCACTATCGGTTCTCCGGCCTTAAGTAAATGATAAGAGGTATCAAGGATAATGTCCGACACAAATTCCAAAAATTTGTCCGGTTCAGTTATGGTAGTAGGCGCAGGCATAGCCGGTATCCAGGCATCCCTGGATCTGGCTAATTCAGGCTATCTAGTCTATCTTGTCGAAAAAAAATCGGCTATCGGCGGGATCATGGCACAGCTTGACAAGACCTTCCCGACAAATGACTGTTCAATGTGCATAATCTCTCCAAAGCTTATTGAATGCGGGAAACTCATCAATATCGATCTTCTGATGATGACAGATGTCCTGGAGGTCACAGGAGAGGCAGGCAATTTCAAGGTCAAAATCCTGGAGCGGCCCCGCTTTATAGACATGAAAAAATGCACCGCATGCAATGAATGTGCAAAGGCCTGTCCGATAGATGTCTCGAATAATTTTGATGAAGGACTCAGGGATCGCAAGGCAGCTTTTAAGCTTTATCCACAGGCCATGCCCAGCGCCTATGCCATAGATAAGAGGAGCACAGCGCCCTGCAAGGCTACCTGTCCTGCACATGTCAGCATCCAGGGATATATTGCCCTTATCAACAAGGGAAAATACCGGGATGCGTTGGAACTCTTTAAGGATGCCCATCCCTTTCCGGCTATCTGCGGAAGGGTCTGTCATCATCCGTGCGAAAAAATATGCACCCGCACTGACCTTGATCAACCTCTTGCCATTCAATATCTACATAGATTCATCGCTGATGAGGACATAAAAAGCAATTCTCCATATGTCCCGGAGATAATTCAAAAACGCCAGGAAAAAATCGCGGTTATCGGGGCCGGACCAGCCGGTCTTGCCGCCGCTTATTTTTTGAGATTACAGGGCTACAAGGTAACCGTATTTGAAAAATTACCCGTGGCTGGAGGCATGATGGCGGTAGGCATCCCTGCATATCGAATGCCCAGGGATATCCTGAATGCCGAGATCAAAACCATTCAGGATATGGGGGTTGAGATTAAGACCGGTATTTCCTTTGGAAAAGATATCACTCTTGACTCTCTTAAAAATGAAGGTTTTAAATCAGTATTTCTGGCCACCGGACTTCATCTAAGTAGAAAGCTGAATGTTGAGGGGGAAGATCTTCCTGGAGTGCTTAAAGGGGTAGACTTCTTACGGGATGCGTCTCTTGGTCTTGGCGTTAGCGTCGGCAAAAAGTGCGTAGTGATCGGCGGAGGGAACGTTGCAGTTGATGTCGCCCTTACAGCTAAGAGAGTTGGTGCTGAAGACATTACCCTTGTCTGTCTTGAAAAACGTCATGAGATGCCTGCCTGGGAATATGAAATAGATGAGGCCATTGAAGAAGGCGTAAAAATCATGAACAGCCTGGGGCCGAAACGGTTTCTGGGAAAGGAAAGGCAGTGCATAGGCATTGAATTTATGCGATGTGCATCTGTCTTTGATGAAAACAAGGCATTCAATCCCAGATATGATGAAAATGATCTGACCAGTTTGGATGCTGATACCGTTATTGTTGCCATAGGCCAGGCAGCGGATATATCCTTTGCTGAAAAAGAAGGGATCGCCCTGACCAGGAGAGGCGGCCTCGAAAATGATCCTTTGACGCATGAAACGCCTCTGGCGGGACTTTTTGTGGGAGGAGATGTTTCCTATGGGCCTAAATCTGTCGTAGAGGCGGTCGCTTCCGGCAAAAAAGCTGCCGAGAGCATTCACAGATACGTGAACGGCCTGGATATCAAAAAAGACAGGGAAGAGGATTGGTCGTACGTAAAACCGGAGATTGAAGACGAGGATAAAAGACATAGGATCTCAATGAGAAATTCAGTCCTTGAGGAGAGGACAGGTAATTTCAACGAGATAGCCCTGGGGTTTTCAAAAGATGAATCAACTCAAGAGGCGGATCGGTGCCTGAAATGCGGCATATGCTCGGAATGTTATCAATGCGTTGACGCCTGTCTTGCCGGCGCGGTTAATCATAACATGATGCCCATTGAACGGACTGTTGAAGTAGGCGCTATAGTCCTTGCGCCCGGCTTTACACCTTTTGACCCCGGCAGGTTTGACGCCTATAACTATTCCAATCACCCCAACGTATTAACGAGCATGGAGTTCGAACGGATACTCTCCGCCTCCGGCCCCTATGAAGGGCATCTGATCAGGCCCTCGGATCATAAGGAACCCCAAAGGATCGCATGGATTCAATGCGTAGGATCGCGCGACCTCAACAGGTGCGATCATTCCTATTGTTCTTCCGTCTGCTGCATGTACGCCATCAAGGAGGCGGTGATCGCAAAGGAACATAGCCATGACCCTCTGGACGCTACAATCTTTTACATGGATATGCGCACCTATGGAAAGGAATTCGAGAGATATTACGTAAGGGCGGAGCAGGAAAAGGGAGTAAGATTCATTCGTTCAAGGATACATTCCGTTACCCCGGTCGAGGATGACAATCTTTCAATAAAATATATAACTGAGTCAGGTGAAGTTACCGATGAAATATTTGATATTGTTGTCCTCTCAGTCGGGCTTGCCCCTAATTCAGATATAGTTCAATTAGCTGAAAGACTGGGCATTGAATTGAATGAACACAAATACGCGAAGACCACCAGTTTCTCTCCGGTAAGCACAAATAAAAACGGCATCTTTATATGCGGCGTATTTCAGGGGCCAAAGGATATCCCCCAGTCTGTAATGGAGGCATCTGCCGCAGCCGCGGTCTCAGGCCAGATATTGGCCGGCGCCAGGAATACCATGACCAGAACCAAGGTACTCCCCCCTGAGATCGATTTTACAGGGCAGGCGCCCAGGATAGGCGTCTTTGTGTGCAATTGCGGCATTAACATTGGCGGTGTTGCTGATGTGCCGGCTGTGAGGGAATATGCCAAAACCCTTCCCAATGTGGTGCATGTGGAAGACAATCTTTTTACCTGTTCCCAGGACACACAGGACAAGATGAAGGTTGTAATAAAGGAAAAGGGGATAAACCGCGTGGTTGTTGCCTCATGCTCACCCCGGACACATGAACCTCTATTTCAGGAGACCATCAGGGACGCAGGATTAAACAAGTATCTCTTCGAGATGGCTAATATACGCGATCAGAATACCTGGGTTCACATGAAAGAACCGGCCAAGGCCACTGAAAAGGCCAAGGTCCTGGTTCGCATGGCAGTTGCCAAGGTAGGACTGGTTGAACCTCTCCAGCAGATTACCCTTGATATAAACCACTCCATCCTCATTGTGGGCGGCGGCGTCGCAGGCATGGAGGCAGCTATAGGAGCTGCAGAACAAGGGTTTCAGACATATCTTGTCGAAAAAAGCGCTGACCTTGGGGGAATAGCCAATAAACTCCGTTCCACATGGAGAGGCGAAGATATAGGCCAGTACCTTAAAGACCTGATCCAACGGGTTCAGGAGCACTCGTTGATTCAGACATTCCTTGAGACAACAGTAAAAGAGACAACCGGTATTATCGGAAATTTCAGGACAAGGCTGGCCAACGCTAATAAAGATGTAAGTGACACGGTAATAGAACATGGGGCCGTTATCCTTGCTACCGGCGGACAGGAATACAAACCAACGGAGTATCTTCATGGAATACATCCTGGAGTTCTCACCCATCTTGAACTTGACCAGGCCATTGTATCAGGGGATCAGCGCGTAACTGACGCAGGTTGCGCGGTGTTTATCCAATGCGTCGGTTCAAGGATTTCTGAACGACAATACTGCAGCAGGATATGCTGCACCCATAGCCTGGAAAGCGCCTTAAAATTGAAGGAAATAAACCCTTATATGAATGTCTATATCCTTTACCGTGATATCAGGTCATATGGTTTCAGGGAAGATATCTATATCAAGGCCAGGGAAAGAGGGGTTATCTTCATCCGCTATGAGCTTGATCATCTGCCCAGTGTGACATCTGAAGACAGCCATGCAATTACTGTCAGGGTCAGGGATCATGTCCTTGGCAGGGAATTACTCATATCACCCCAATTAGTTATACTTGCTTCGGCTATTTTACCTAATGAAAACAAAAAGTTATTTGAGCTGTTTAAAGTTCCGGTTAATGCTGACGGGTTCCTTATTGAGGCACACATGAAGTTGAGACCTGTGGATTTTGCCTCGGAAGGGATGTTTATGGCAGGGCTTGCCCATTATCCGAAGCCCTTGGATGAGACCATTGCCCAGGCCAAGGCTGCTGTGGCGAGGGCCGTCACCATAGTATCTAAAAAAGGGATTGATGTAGGGGGCATAGTTGCTTCAGTTGACCCGGATAAATGCGGCGTATGCGTGACCTGCGTAAGGACATGCCCCTATTCCGTGCCGCGCATAGGCGCTGAGGGCTACGCTGTAATAGATCCGGCTTCATGCCATGGATGCGGGGCATGCGTGGCTGAATGCCCAGGCAAGGCAATATCCCTGCATCATTTTACAGACAGACAGATTATTGCAAAGACTGATGCATTGTTTAATTAATCAACGGATGACTATTCGGGAGGAGATATGACGGGATTCGAACCGAAGATTTTAGCTTACTGCTGTCAATATTGAGCTTACTCCGCAGCGGACCTGGCAGGTTCCATGAGGCTCTCTTACCCCAGCAACATTAAGGTTATACAAGTGCCGTGTACCGGCAGGGTTGATGTTATACATCTCCTTAAGGCGATTGAAGACGGCTCTGACGGAGTCTATGTGGCTGGATGTCTTGAGGGAGAATGTCATTACATCAGCGGCAATTTAAAGGCTAAAAAAAGGGTCTGGCATGTTAAAAACATCCTTAAGGAATTGGGCATTGAGCCTGAAAGGGTTGAGATGTTCAATCTCTCGGCAGGTGAAGGCCCAAGATTCGCCGCAATAGCAATAGAGATGGATAAAAGAATAAGGAAACTGGGCCCCAGCCCCCTTAATAAAAATTTTAAAAAGAAGGCCGCATAATATTCTCTTATGAATGGGTGAGCATTTTAAGGTTTAACATGCCTTACAATATAGATCCGAAGATGGTCGTTATCGGATTAACGCTGTTTTAGGGAATTATGAAAGAGAGGTTATATAGTATGATAATTGCCGACCGAAAGCCTATAAATGAGTTGCTTGAAATGATAAAGGACTGTAAAAAAATCCTGATTCTCGGATGCAAGGGTTGTGTTACTGTATGCAATGTGGGAGGCGCCAAGGAGGTTGGAATCCTGTCTTCAATCTTGAAGATCGCGCGCAAAAAAGAAGGCACTGCCCTTGCAATAGATGAAAATACTCTGGAAAGACAGTGTGATCCTGAGTATATAGAAACGGTTAAAGATATAATTAATAGCTATGATGCGATTATATCCATGGCCTGTGGCGTGGGCCCACAATTTTTATCGGAGATGTATCCCAAAGCGCGTATTTTTCCTGCTGTTAACACAACCTCCTTCGGCGGTTCTTTGCGCCACGGGGTGTGGGCTGAAAGATGCGCCGGCTGCGGGACCTGCGTGATCCATTACTTTGACGGCATGTGCCCTGTGGCCAGGTGCTCGAAGAGCCTGTTGAACGGTCCATGCGGCGGTTCGTCAAAAGGTAAATGCGAGATATCGAATGAGATTGATTGTATCTGGGACATGATTGTAAGGAAAAAAATGGAACAGGGTCGTCTTGATGACCTCCTGGTTGTGAAAGAGCCCAAGAATTGGCAGACAGCCAGGGATGGCGGACCCCGTACAAGCGTGAGGGAGGATATTGCATTATGAGTGAATTCAAATCCGGAAGCAACCTTGAAAAGGTGCTTAAAGCGGGCCATTTCGCATTTACTGGGGAATGCGGGCCGCCCAAAGGGGCCAACGTGGAGCACCTTAAAGAAAAGATTGCTCATCTCAAGGGCATGGTCGATTCTGTAAATGTCACCGATAACCAGACAGCAGTTGTAAGGATGTCCAGTTGGGCTGCTTCCACTATCATGTTGCAGGAGGGAGTTGAACCTAATTTTCAGATGGTCTGCCGTGACAGGAACCGTCTGGCAATGATGAGCGATATCCTTGGGGTGTCTGCCATGGGCATTCGTAACATGCTCTGCCTGTCCGGAGACCACCAGCGTTTCGGAAATCATCCACAGTCTAAGAACGTCTATGACATTGATTCTATACAGCTTATAGCCCTTGTTAAAAAAATGAGAGATGAGGGGAAATTCATGAACAATGAAGATATTGACGTGTCTCCGAAACTCTTTATCGGGGCTGCTGCAAATCCCTTTGCCGACCCTTATGAGTATCGCGTCTATCGCCTTGCAAACAAGATCAGCGCAGGCGTTGATTTTATACAGACACAATGCATATACAACATGGAAAAATTCAGGGATTTTATGAAAAAGGCCGTTGACATGGGTCTTCATGAAAAATGTTACATACTTGCCGGTGTAACGCCCATGAAGAGTATAGGCATGGCAAAGTATATGTCGGCATCAGTCCCCGGCATGGATGTGCCTGATTCCCTGATAAAGAGATTGCAAGGCGCTGAAAAAGGAAAGGTCGCAGAGGAAGGGATTAAATTCGCACTTGAACAGATTGAGGAATTTAAAGAGATGAAAGGCATATCCGGCGTCCATCTCATGGCAATAGAATGGGAGCACAGGGTGCCCGAGATCGCAGAAAGGGCACGACTCCTTCCCAGACCGAAGGTTTAATTAGAGTTCATCCGAAAACTAGCCTTTTTTGATTTACGCTTTCCCCGATCGCGGATTTTGGGAATGGAGGATACGCTCGACATATATGGTCAAAATGCCGCTCGTTAATAGGCACAAATTTAATGTATATTAATAATTGTAATTAAAAAGAAACATTGACCGCCGCTCATTCTTCCATTGATCAAAAATGCCTCCTTCAGATGTTGGTTCGTATCTCCGAACCACTTCACCCGTAAAAGAAAGGTAAGCTGATTTATTCAATTTTTGAAGATATGTAAACGACATGTTCATAGGCGAACGGAATTCATTTGAATCGGTAATAGAAGCTGAATTGTAGGAATATGTATATCCTGAATACTGCATCCCCAGAGCAAAAAGCCATGATTTATTATCAGGAGAGATTTTCAAGTCAAGGCCATAAGTATAACGTTGCAGGCGTCTATTTTTCAAGTCATACCCTGTATCATAATATGTAAATGAAGGTGTCAATAATAATCCGTCATCATCGCTACCAAAGACAGTGGCAAAACGCATTCCCTGATCGGATGAATCTGATGCGGTTGCCAAATCAAATCCTTTAATTTTAAAGAGCGAGGATATATCTTCTGGATACGATTTAAAAGGACGATATTCCTGAAAAGCAGTGAACTTAGGGGTAATTGAACCGTTTGCGATAGACGCACTCCATGTTATTTCATAGCCCAATGAAAGTGTATTACTTGAATAATCTCGATAATAAGGATAAGTATCAAAAGCAGATTGATTTCCATCCAGATTAGCAAATGGATTAAAACGAGAGGAGTAGTTATTATACATTGCTAATAGTTCAGTCTCAGTTTCCTTTTCAACTGCTATACTCTTCCAAATATCATCGTTTTCTACACGTTTAGCCACAAAAAAACGTGCCTTCCAATATGTATTATCAAGAGAAGATATAGTTACACCACCCTTGGCAGCATGTATAAAACGTCCATCTGATAGATATATTCCAACATGATTAATTCTCTTGTTTTTGCCTGTAGTAGAGAAAAAAATCAAATCACCGGTTACAAGTTCATCCTTGTTAACCTTTTGCATGAATGGTAGTGACGATTGAGAACTGGATCTATGGGGCAGGTCGATCCCGAAAAATTCCATATATATTTGACGAACGAACCCGGAACAATCAAAACCTTTTTCAGTTATGCCACCCCTGATGTAAGGCGTGCCGACATATTTATCCAGTTTGTTTTGAAAATATTCAGTCTTATCTGGGTCAATTGATGATATTAAAGAAGGATTTTTTTTGAAGGATTCATTCTGAGTCACAGCCAAGAGGCTTGATGGAATAAAAACAGGGATAGTTATTAATAAAATAAATAGGAAGATAAATCTAAATAATCCTGAAGAGATCATTAAAGATATAACATTAATTCGCTGATCCAAGATATCTCCCCAACAACCGCAACCTCATAAATACCAGAATGATTTAAATTAAATATCCTTAGTTGAACGTTATTTACTCATATTCTACTAATGATAGCCATAAAGCTACTTACTGTACATGATAATTATCAATTATGGGTCAATTAAGTCTACCGGCCATATCCGATACCGAGGATAAAAGACTAAAAAAATACCTGCAATATGTCAAGATAAAAAAATACCCTTAATTTATATCGGCATCCTCCTTTAATAAAGTACTATCTTAAAATTCTAAAACAGCATCATACTTAACTTTCCAGCCCGCTAACCCCAAACATATCCTGCCTTTTTATCAATTACCTGTCATTCGTCTTCATTCATCGCAAAAACCAGTTTTTCAATAATTTCTCCAGCATCTCCCTGTATAAATAAATCCGTAAGTCTGGACGTCAGGTGAGTCCTTTCCTTATTTATCTCAATAATCTTTGCCCCGTTTTTTTTGGCCAGGACCGGGATGCTATTGGCCGGCGAAACTGCCGCGGAAGTCCCTACCACCATCAATACCTCTGCTGTATCGGCAAGCTTGTAAGAAGTGTAAAGGGCATTCTCAGGGATTGGTTCCCCGAATAAAATGACATCCGGTTTTAATATTTTATCACATTCGCATCTGGGAATATTTTCACTTCGTTTTTCTTCCATTGTGAATTTTTTATTACACCAAAGACATGATAGGGTGCTTGAATTTCCGTGATATTCTATAACATTCCTGGATCCCCCTGCCTGATGCAGATTATCCACATTCTGAGTAATGATATATCTGAGATATCCCATCCGCTCAAGACGTCCCATGCCTATATGCGCCCTGTTAGGTCTTGCTCGGACAATCAGTTTATCCATATCCCTGAGCATATCCCATACCTTTTCAGGATTATCCATAAAGGCATCTATAGTGGCATAATCAGAAGGATCATATATTGACCACAACCCTCCGGCGCTTCTGAAATCAGGTATCCCTGATTCAACGGAGATACCCGCGCCGGTCAGCGCTATGGTCATTTTTGATTGATAAAGAATCTGAGTCGCCTTGCAGATTAAATCCTGCATGATAAATCCTTGTATATTAACTTGAGAGTCTAAAGTTCTTTATAACATTCTTATTTTAAATAGCATTTTATTTTCCTGAACCGTCATTCCCGCGAAGGCGGGAATCCAGGATAATTAATAAGTTATGGATTCCCGCCTTCGCGGGAATGACAGAACTTAGGACTTGTTCAGATAAATCCTTGTATATTAATGGAGGAATCAAAACGGCTCTAATTAGATGGGTTCCAACAGGATCTTGTTTTTTGTCCCGTTATAACTCTTTATTCTTGCCTTAATGATCTTTTGTTCACCGAAAATATTGACCATCCTAACCTCATCCCCATCAATATCTACTTGATCGACGTTTTCCAGGATCATTTCTTCCTTGTCTTTATTTAATATAAACGCATGCGCCTCACACATTTTGCTTCTCCACTAATTATTTGATCCAATCCCCTTATGCCTCACTTAAGGGAATGGTGACAGAAAACTTTGCCCCCTTCCCTTCTCCGCTCTCTAAATACATCCTGCCGCCCATATCCTCAATAAGGATCAGGATGCCTGCCAATCCAAGGCCGTGCCCTCTTACACAATGCTCTCCTTCATCTTCTATCTGAAAATAGCGTTCAAAGATCTTCTGGTGATATATCTTTTCTATGCCTTCCCCGTCATCTTTAACGGAAATAAACAACTCTTCACCCTGATCTTTGATGGTCTTTATAATATCGACATCTATCTCAATGACCTTCTTCCTGTATTTCATCGCGTTGCTTAACAGGTTTCTGAATATCTGATTTATCTTCCTGGGGTCCAGATATACTTCTCTTTCCCACAATCCTTCATCCATATTCAGTATAATACACTTATCGGATAATTCCCTTTTCAAAGAATATATATCTTCACAGATCTTTATTCTTTCCGATGTATTGCCATCAGTAAGATCAAAAATCTCAACCATAGGAGGCATTAACAGTTCGCAGATAAGGCATCTTTTATTGTTTATGATGCCTTCAGAAGACCTTCCCACCTCCAGGATATCATTAACAAGCCCCTTTGCAATCTTAATATTTCTTAGCGTCCTGTTAAGTATTTTTATCTGTCTTTCGGTAAGAGGCCCATCTGTTTCATCCTTGTTGATCAACGAATTAATTCCAGCCTCAATAATCGCGATAGGATTCTTCAGATCATGCACTAAAAGTTCTGTTTTAATTCTTTTTTTATTTTTATCCATATCACCTGTATTCATTTTTTATCAGATCATCACGCATGAATGGTTCTTATATGATTCAGCCTAAGAATGGAATCCAATTATTCATGGCATGAATCATCTTTGCCGAATATAATCCCTGCATATCCGACAAAACTATCATCCGGCCTTACATCATAGCTTGTCCTGTAAATTAATTTCTCTCCCCTTAAGACACCTAATTTTTTTAAGGCAGCAACAGCCGCGGCAACAGCGCCGGAACAACATGCATTTGAATTTTTAAATGATTCTGGAATGATCCCTTCTGAGTCCATATTTAATATCAGGTCTATCATCCTTTTATCATTTTCATTCTTCACCCAATCAACTGCCTTTTTCCCGGTCCCTTTCGGTGTATGGCCATAATTATATCCGTAATGTGTGAGATCGGTTGAACCTAATACAAATATTTTTTTTCCGGTTTCCTCTGCTATCTCTGAGACACGTTCTCCTATCCTGATAGAAGATGCCTTTGGCGGGACTCCTATAGGGAGAATATTAACGTCGGGGAAAAGGTATTTTATAAAAGGCAACTGTAATTCAATAGTATTGTCCTGTTCATGCATGGAAGATGTCTCCACGCTGAATTTAAACTCTAATATCAACTTTTCCGCAAGATCGGTTTCTATCTCCAACTCTCCCAACGGGGTGCTCCAATACCCGTCTTTCATAATATAATTGGCGCTGCCTGGGTGCAAATGCCTTCCAAATAGCACAATTATATCAGGCGGCACAGTACTCTTGAGACATTTTATTACACTAAATGCAATCTGACCTGAATAATACCAACCGGCATGTGGTACAATTCCACCTAAAACACCTTTTTGAAAAGAAGTGCATGGCACGGCCTCCTCTGAAAAGGCATCTATCATCCTCCGGCATTCCGATTCTGTACCCGGATACCAGGACCCTGCAAAATCAGCTTTCCTTATACCCATAATTCCCTCCTTTCTCTTGCAGTATAGGTTGATTTTAGTATATACATCTTTATGAAACAATGGAATCCTGAAAATGGATGCCCTGATAATTATTATTTTTTTGACTGCCAATGCCGCCAGATCAAGACGGCGGCTGTTTATTTAAGGTATTGAGGCGGAACAAATGTCTAATCAGATAGCGGAATGGATAATAAGGATACCGGTTCTTCTCTTCGCGATAACTATTCACGAATACGCCCACGGCAGAGCAGCCTTGGCATTTGGCGACCCTACCGCGAAAAATGCCGGAAGACTCAATATGAACCCAATCAGTCATCTTGACCCTATAGGGGCCATTTGTCTGTTTCTTTTTAATTTCGGATGGGCAAAACCTGTGCCGGTAGATACAAGGTATTTTAAAAACATAAGGAAGGATACCATACTTATGGCCATCGCCGGGCCGATGGTCAATCTGGCTACAGCCTTTGCTGCAGGCATCTTAATCAGGTATTTCCTTTTCCCGTGGGAAGTATATTACAAGATACTTGTTTACATGATCCTTATGAACACCGGACTGGGATTATTCAATCTCCTGCCCATACCTCCGCTGGACGGATCACATGTACTTGAGAATGTTCTTACTCCTTCTATGGGACAAAAATTTCGTCATGCAGGAAGATATGCACCTTTCATTTTAATAGGCGTCTTGCTTATGGATAATTTTCTGCAAATAAATATCCTTGGCCGGCTGCTTTCCTATCCTATATTAAGGGTATGTTATTTCTTTGGCGGAGACCATTTTTTACAACTATTAAGCTTATTATGACGAATCTATCGGGCATGTTGCAAAGAAGCAGGATTATCTTATCCTAATATTATGACTATAAAGATATTTTTATCTCTTTCGTAACACAGGCAGGAGCATTTGAATCTCTTTCATTTTTAAGAGCCATGCTGTAAATAGAAAAATCGCGATGCCGGCGCTGATAGAAATGGCAAGCAGTGAAAGCTGCCCCCAGAAGTGAATGCATCGTGATTCCAACAGGCTTTTCAATCCATAGACACACAGTCCCATCATGGTTGAGGACAAGGCAATCCGCGTTAAGAATCTCGACATCTGTCCATATTCCCCTATCCTAGAGCGCAATTCATAGGCCAATTGCAGAACATTAATAAGCGCTACTATGGATGTTGATAACGGCGGCCCGGCAATCCCCAAATCAAGGATGCGGATAAAAATAAAATTCAGGATAATATTTAACACAATCCCTGTGATGCTTATGCGCACCGGGATCTTAGGCAAATCAATCGCATAAAAGGGAGGTGCAAGGACTTTGATGCACGCATAGCCGGCTAGTCCGATTGTGTAAGCCTGCAGTGCTAAGGCAGTTTGAGCGGTGCCAAAGGCGGTAAAGGCCCCGCGTTGATAGATGATGGCAATAATAGGTTTGGCCAGCACAGCCAATCCGACGGACGCGGGCACGGTTAAAAACAAGGCCAGTTTGATCCCTTCCGAAATTTTTTCGCGAAAACGCTCCATGTTTGCCTGAGCGGCTGACCTTGATACCAGAGGCAATACCACGGAAGCGATAGCGACTCCAAATATTCCTATTGGGAGCTGCATTAACCGGAAGGCGTTGTTCAGGCATGTATACGCTCCGTCGAACAAATAGGAAGCAAAATAGCCATTTACAAGGACATTTACCTGTACAGCAGCTCCGCCAATCACAGCGGGCAATGTCAGGATCAACACCTGTTTTAATCCACTGTCTTTCCAATCCAGCATCCATCTGTAATGGAATCCCAATTGGATGGATCGAGGCACCTGAATTATGAATTGTACAATGCCTCCAAGCACGGTTCCTACGGCAAAACCGTAAATAGCCTTCCATCCCAGTTGAGGATCAATCAGCCACCCGATGGCCAGACCGCTTATGATAGACACAGCATTAAAGGCTGTCGATGCCGAGGCGGGCAATCCGAAACTTCCAAGGCTGTTAAGCAAACCCATGTAAACGGCTGCAAGCGATACAAAAAAGATAAATGGAAAGAGGATGCGTGTAAGTTGGACCGTTAATTCCGTTTTTCCTGGGATAGAAGAGAAGCCCGGAGTGAAGGTGTGGACAAGCCATCCGCTACCAAAAATGCCTAGCAATGTAATCGCCCCAAGCACCAGGCAAAGGAAGGAAATAACCAGACAGGCAAGCCTAAAGGCAGCGGGTTTTCCCTCTGTCTCCATTTTTTTTGAAAAGGTGGTTACAAAGGAAACAGATAAGGCGCCTTCTGCAAAGAGATCGCGGAGGAGATTAGGGAAGCGGAATGCGGCAATAAAGGCATCAAGCTCTTTGCCGGCTCCGAAGATGGCGTTAAGAACCATCTCGCGAATCAGTCCCAGGACACGCGAACCCATCACCGCTAACATGATTTTTTTGGCAGATTTTGCTGTGCTTGTCCCGTTCATTTATATTTATCAAGAAACCTAAGAGGGTGATACTTATGAAGGCCGCCCCGAATGACCCATCAGTTTAATATCTTTCATTCTTTTTCAGACAAAGAAAGGTTGAAAAGGACTCCTGATAATTGTTCTAATATTGCCGGGAACTGTTCAGGTGTGAGCCCTATCTTATTTAACCGCGCGGTAAAATCATCTGTATTCAGTCTGTCCAATTCATTCCCAACCATGAATCTGGATAAGATCAGGTCAGCAAGATAGACTATGTGAGTCAGTTCAGGACATAGAGATGCCTTTTCAGGATTGTGGTGATATTTAATGACTTCTGCCAGTTGTTCAGGCATAGACCACTGTTCGGCTAAAAGACCTCCTATTTCCGTATGAGTAACGCCAAATATATCGCTTTCCACGTTAATAAGACTCTCGTCTCCAATCTGGAGTTTCCTGTAAAAAAGTGGGTAAGCCAGTCCCAAATATTGATCAAGCGCAACTTTCCCAATGTCATGCAGCAGTCCTGCGGTGTAAGCGATATCACCGGAGATGAGCCCTGTAATAGCCGCCAGCTTTTCACATATCATAGCGGTTCCAACTGCGTGATTAAATAGACCGCCTTTGCAAAGCGAATATCCTCCCGACTCCTTTGGGAAATAATCTTCCGTTGATGCCGAAATAACCAATTGCAGCAAGCGTTTTTCACCGAGCACACTTAATGCCCTGTCAATAGAGTCAACTTTGATCTTCTGCCCGAAAAAGGCGGTATTGCAAAGTCTGATAACCTTTGCGGTGATAACCTGCTCCTGCCGCACTTCTTTTGCCAAATCCATCATGCCGTAGTTATCATCCTGAATCATCCTTATAATCTTTAATACAATCTGTGGAATCGGACGCACATTGGCCATTGCCCTTTCAAGCTGCATTTTAGTGGGCTTTATAAAATTAATTTCAGGTGATTTGTCGGGCATATTAATGAGATCTATGCTGCTTTCCCAGTTGGAAAGGTTCAGGCTTAGACAACAACTGAAGTAACCGCCTGTCTCCCTGTTGATGATGGGTATGCCTTCCTCCTTAAGCATCCTTTCAACAACATCGGTTGTCCTTCCTCCTATATCCAGATTAATATCCATTCTGGAAACAGGACCGACAAGCGCTCCACCTGCCACAGTGGCTTTTAGATGCTCCTTTGTTGCGCCGTTCTTATAAAGCTCACTGATAAACATCGGGAGCCCTGTCAATGCATAATTTTCAGGTCTGCCTAACGTATTGCCTGCAGCAGTAGGTTCAGCCAGGAGCAGGTGAATCAACCCACCAATGCCGTTATGCCGATCACAAATAGCAACACCTACGCATGTCCCTAAGTAAGCGTTCAATACCTCATTTTTTTTCTTACTGATAACATAGCTTCCTGAGGAGACGGAATTTTTAATGGAAAATAAAGCTCGTTTCATTTTCTATAACCTCCTGACATCCTGTCCTGTTGAGTAATAGAGTCCACCAGATTAATGCCCATTGAAGACCTCCTTGTCATAGAGCGATTCATTAGTCGAATGAAATAATATCCCTCCGGGGTATCTGCGATGTAACCTTACCGTCAATAAAAAGGCCAAGACCAAGTATAGCGCCCTTTATTGATAATATAATATAGCCGTTATCTATCTCCATGTCAGTGGAAACATGCTTTCCATCTGCCATTTTATTTATATCATCTGATTGTATATCCAATAAAGCTCGAACGGCATGATGACCGAAGATCTGAATCATTCTTGTCGTTGGTTTAAGATGAATGCCCTTTTCCTTGAGCATTGACACAAGGTTTGACGGCTCTACCTTAAGGCTGTTGACCCTTAAATGCACAGGCAATGGCCTCGTGAGACTTTCAAGAAAAAGATCAAAATCAGTGATAATCTCACTGTATCGTTGAAATAGAATATCTGTCATAAAGGCACCAGTATGGGTCACCCTGATCGGATAAAAAAATTCCCGATTGCAGTTTTTCATAGGGGGCCTAAAACAAATCACCCTTAAATACGGGTTTCCTCTTTTCCAGGAATGCCGTCATCCCCTCTTTCTGATCAGGACTTGTGGCAATCAGACCAAATGCCTCGCGTTCCATATAGCATCCGTCTTGAAGGTCCACATCAAGCCCCCGGCCAATGCATTCCTTGATCGCCCTCAAGGCGACCTTTCCATATCCGGCAATGCTGTTGGCGGTCTTCATTGTCTCCTCCC
>Ga0153915_10000177_pt1 | contig 57295 bp, 48 predicted proteins | sample Opewatmetagenome_2_FD_107003 | JGI IMG/M metagenome (GOLD analysis project Ga0153915, IMG submission 107003) | Freshwater wetland microbial communities from Ohio, USA - Open water 3 Core 3 Depth 3 metaG | ecosystem: Environmental > Aquatic > Freshwater > Wetlands | place: USA: Ohio, Lake Erie...
AGATGCCAGCCTCGAGTACACCGGCATCAACAAACACGAAGGCGAAGACATCGGTCTATATAACACTGTTTTAAGTCGGAATGATTACGAAGGAACATTTTTGAATGAGCCGTAAAGTTAATAGAGGTCGCCACTGGTTTGACATGGAAAAAGGTTATTGTCTTGTGATTGGTTTTTCCAAATAAAACAAAAAAAGCACCTACAAATTTCTTTGTAAGTGCTTGATTCTTAAACGTCGGGGTAGCGGGATTCGAACCCACGACCCCCTGCTCCCAAAGCAGGTGCGCTAACCGGACTGCGCTACACCCCGTTTTCCAAGACGGGTGCAAATGTAGTCCTTTTTTTGCATTATCCAAAATCAGTAGTTGCCATTTGCGAAAAAAATCGTGATATTTGCACTTCAAAATCTTAAATAACTTATGTACAGGACCCATACTTGCGGGGAACTCCGCATCGATAATGAACATAATCAAGTAACCCTGGCCGGATGGGTTCAGAGGAGCAGAAAAATGGGAGGGATGACTTTTGTCGATCTCCGTGACCGTTATGGTATCACCCAGCTTGTTTTTAATCAGGAAATCAACCAGGAGCTATGCGGTATTGCCAATAAACTGGGCCGTGAATGGGTTATCCAGGCTACCGGTGTTGTCAAGGCAAGGTCAAATAAGAATTCTACTCTTCCGACAGGTGATATTGAGTTGATAGTAAGCCAGTTAAATATATTGAACGTGGCTGAAACACCACCTTTTACCATAGAAGATGACACGGACGGAGGCGATGATATCCGCATGAAATACAGATACCTTGATTTACGCAGATCGGCTGTGCGCAAGAACCTGGAATTACGTCACAAGATGGTTATGCTGGCTCGTCAATACCTTGATAAACAGAATTTTATTGAGGTTGAAACCCCCATTCTGATTGGATCGACTCCCGAAGGTGCCCGTGATTTTGTCGTACCTTCCCGCATGAACCCCAACGAGTTTTATGCTTTGCCACAATCACCGCAACTGTTTAAGCAGTTGCTCATGGTCGCCGGTTTTGACCGATACTTCCAGATCGCCAAATGCTTCAGGGACGAAGACCTTCGTGCTGATCGCCAACCGGAATTTACTCAGATTGACTGCGAAATGTCCTTTATCGAACAAAATGACGTGCTTGAACTCTTCGAAGGCATGACCAAATACCTCTTCAAGGAAATCAAAGGCATTGATTTCGAGGAGCCGTTTATCCGGATGTCCTGGTCTGAAGCCATGAAATACTATGGTAGCGATAAACCCGATATCCGGTTTGATATGAAATTTGCCGAACTGAAAGAAGTGACTGAAGCGGGTTTATTTACGGTTTTCGATAGTGCAAAATACATTGGAGGAATCTGTGCCACCGGTTGTGCCACCTATACCCGTAAGCAAATCGACGAACTGACGGAATTTGTAAAACGCCCTCAGATAGGCGCAAAGGGTATGGTTTATGTCCGTTGCGAAGAAGACGGCAGTTATAAATCTTCTGTTGACAAATTTTATGGTCAGGAACAACTTAAAAAATGGGCTGATTCACTACGGGCTAAAACCGGCGATTTGCTGCTCATTTTAAGTGGCGATAAGGCCAAAACGCAGAAAGCCCTTTGTGAATTACGTCTGGAAATGGGATCAAGACTGAGCCTGCGTAACAAAAACATATTTGCACCGCTTTGGGTGGTGGATTTTCCTATGTTTGAATGGGACGAGGAGTCGCAGCGCTATTTTGCCATGCACCATCCGTTTACATCACCCAAACCCGAAGATATACCTTTGCTGGATACCAATCCGGGACAAGTGCGGGCCAATGCCTATGACATGGTTATTAATGGTATTGAGCTGGGAGGCGGATCCATCCGTATCTTTGATAGCCAGTTGCAGGCTAAAGCGTTTAATATCATGGGCTTTACCCGTGAAAAAGCTGAAAGTCAATTCGGATTTCTTATGAATGCATTCAAGTTTGGAGCACCTCCCCATGGTGGATTGGCTTTCGGATTGGACCGTATTGTCTCTTTGTTTGCAGGGCTTGATTCCATTCGTGACTGCATTGCTTTCCCGAAAAACAATGCAGGACGTGATGTTATGTGCGATGCACCGTCTCTCATCGATGAAGCTCAGCTTGAAGAATTGTACCTGACGTTGAAACAACCTCAGAAATGATCACCGTACAGGACATCTGCAACCTGATTGAAGACGTTGCCCCGCTGTCCTATCAGGAGGCTTACGATAATGCCGGACTCATACTTGGTCAACGAGACAGGCCATTGAGTGGCGTACTTATCTGTCTTGATGTGAGCGAACCGGTTATCGATGAAGCTATACGGTATGGCTGTAATATGATTGTGTCTCATCATCCATTGATTTTCAGGGGAATAAAGCAGATAGTAGGAGTGGGGCGGGTAGAAACCTGTCTGGTCAAAGCCATCAGACACGATGTAGCTATTTATGCCGGCCATACCAATCTGGATGCTGTTATCAACGGTGTTAACGGGAAAATCGCCGCTATGATCGGATTAACGAATTGTCGTATCCTGTCACCGGTTCAATCATCAGATTCATCGGAAATACATGGTGCTGGCCTGGTTGGAGCGTTGGAACAAGCCATGGATGAACAAGCTCTTCTGAATTTGATTAAAAAGAAATTCAACTGCTCTTGCATCAGGCACTCAGCCTTTACGGGCAGGCTCGTTCAACGAATGGCCATCTGCGGGGGAGCCGGCAGTGAATTCCTGATGGAAGCCAGAAAGGCTGGTGCTACCGTTTTTTTGACAGGAGAGGCCAGGTTTCATGAATTCTTCACGGAAGGCCTGGATATCATGCTGGTAGATGCCGGTCATTTTGAAACGGAGCAGTTTACAAAAGCACTTTTTTTCGAGCTTATATCAAAAAAATTCCCTACATTTGCGGTTCGTATTTCGACTGTAGAAAAAAATCCAGTTCATTATTTGTAACAGTTTATAAAACAAGAATATACACGTATGAGTGCTGAAAACCAAAAAGCAGAAACCAAAGAAATTACCGTTAAGGAAAAATTGAAAGCGTTATATGATTTACAGGTAGTCGTATCTGAAATCGACAAGATCAAAACCCTTCGCGGCGAATTACCGTTGGAAGTACAGGACTTGGAAGACGATATCGCCGGATTAGAGACACGTATCGAGAATTTCAAGGCTGAAAGTAAGGAGTGTGAAGATATCATCAATGGTCGCAAACTGGATATGGAGAATTCCAAGGCACTGATTGAAAAGTATAAGGAACAACAAGACAATGTTCGTAACAACCGTGAATACGATTTTTTAAGCAAGGAAATCGAATACCAGGGACTTGAAATCGAGTTGTCTGAAAAGAAAATTCGTGAGGCTCAGGTAGTTGCACGAAGCAAGGCTGAAGAAATGACCATAGCTGAAGAACAGCTTTCAGAACGTAAAAAAGACCTGGAACAAAAACAACAGGAGCTGGAAGAAATTGTTTCGGAAACACGGACCGAAGAGGAAAACCTGAGGGAAAAGGCTAAAGACATTGAAACACTGATCGAACCTCGATTACTGACTGCCTTCAAGCGTATACGTAAAAGCGCCCGCAACGGTTTGGCCGTCGTAACCGTACAACGTGATGCCTGCAGCGGTTGTTTTAATAAGATTCCACCCCAACGTCAAATGGATATCAAAATGTGTAAAAAGATCATCGTATGTGAATATTGTGGTCGGATCATGATCGATTCATCGTTAACCAACGAATAACTGTCGTAAAACCACCTTCCATATAGAATAGCCGCCAGATGAGGTGGCTATTTTAGTAGGTACCTAGAACTAGAAAAGCTTGTCGTATGCCGGTATCTCTTCCAGAAAAATAACCCGCTGATTCTCATAATCATAACGGCAACAATAGTGGGAGAGACCATTGCTGACAATCAGATAGTCAGCCTTTAACACCCAGTTGTAGGCTGCTACTTGTTCAAATACCTTTTGGTCAATGGTTATTGTGGGTGCTTTGTATTCCATAATGACCAAAGGGTTTACATCCTTGTCGTACAAGACGGTATCACAACGCCTGGTCAACCCGTTCAACCGTATCTGCGCTTCGTTGACCAACCGTTCAGCCGGATAGTGTTTATATGTAATCAGGTAATTGACAACATGTTGCCTTACCCATTCTTCAGGTGTCAATGCAACGAATCTGCGTCGCAACGGATCAAACAGTTGATTTTTTCCATTTACTGTCCGGATTTTATAGTCGTAGCCTGGCAGGTTTAATGCAAACATTTTGTACATTTGTTTTTATTAGTTCAAAGGTATGAAACGGGCTTGTTTTTACCAAATACCGAATCAGTTGATATTCCGGCACGTAATTGCATCTGTCCTTGAACAAAAAATTAGTAGAAGATGAAACGAGCATGCTTGTAAAAGCGCCCAAGCGTGGTATAATTAGGGCATGCGGCGTGCATACTACCTTAATTTAAAAATAGATATTATAGTATGAAAACAAAACAAGAGATTGTCGAAAACTGGCTGCCCAGATATACCCGGTTTCCATTGGAAGGTTTTGGAAAACATATCTTATTGACTAATTTCAGCCATTACGTGACCCTTTTTGCTGAAAAGTTTGATGTTCCCGTGTACGGAAAAGAAGGCAATATGCCCAATGCAACAGCCAATGGTATTTCCATTATTAATTTTGGTATGGGCAGTGCCAATGCGGCGACTATCATGGATCTATTGACTGCGATAGATCCGAGAGCCGTTTTATTTTTAGGAAAATGTGGTGTTGTCAAACACGGTTTGGGTGTCGGGGAATTCATTTTACCGATAGCCGCCATTCGTGGCGAGGGTACCTCTAACGATTATTTTCCAGCCGAAGTACCTGCTTTACCGGCATTTAGTTTGCAGCGTGCCGTATCAACCACCATTCGTGACTATCAGGAAGATTATTACACAGGTACCGTGTACACTACCAATCGACGGGTTTGGGAATACGATGAAAAATTCAAGGAGTATTTACAACGGATCAGGGTATTGGCCGTCGATATGGAAACAGCCACCTTGTTTACGGTCGGTTTTGCCAACAGCATACCAACCGGAGCTCTTTTGTTGGTGTCTGATCAACCCATGATTTCAACCGGCGTCAAAACGGAGGTCAGTGATAAGAAGGTCACGGAATTATACGTTGAAAATCACTTGAATATTGGCATCACGGCCCTTGATATCCTTATCCGGAATGGTCGGTCTGTCAAACACCTTCGTTTCTGATTATGGCAAAACAAGGTCTTTCCCCCAAAAATGTACTGGACGAAATCAACCAGGGAATCATCAGGCCGGTTTATTTGCTGATGGGGGAGGAAGCATATTATATTGATTTGATTTCCAACAAATTAATAGATAATTTACTTGACGAAACCCAAAAAGATTTTGATTTAAGTGTTGTCTATGGCAAGGATGTAACCATGAAGGAAGTCATCATGCTTGCCAGGCAATATCCCATGCTTGCTTCAAAAAAGGTTGTATGGCTCAGGGAAGGTCAGGATACCAATGAGTATGAAAATCTGGTCATTTATGCCAAACAACCCAATCCAACCACCGTACTGATTATCAATTACAAGAATGGTACGCTGGATCGCAGGAAAAAGTATTGGGCAGAGTTAGAGGAGCATTGTTCGATTTTTGATTCCAAAAAGTTGTATGATAATGAAATACCAGGATGGATTGAGACGTATGTCCATAATAAAGGGTTTGTCATTGACCAGAAATCTTCTGCTTTATTGGCTGATTTTGTTGGAAGTGATCTGTCCCGTATCATCGGAGAAATAGAAAAGCTGATACTGACCACGCCGGCAGGGCAGAATAAAATTACACCTGAACTCATCGAGTACAATATCGGCATCAGTAAAGAGTACAATGATTTTGAACTACTGAATGCCATAGCCAGAAAAGATATCCTCAAAGCAAACAAGATTGCCTGGCATTTTTCAAAAAATACTAAAAACTACCCATTGGTTAAGTCTATTGCAACAATGGCCTATTTTTTTAGCAACCTGATGTATTACCATTATCTGACCGATAAATCGTTGGTAAAAGTGGCGGCTGAGTTGGGGGTTCCCTATGGAATAGCTAAGGAATACGAACTGGCTGCAAAAAACTACAACGGACTTAAGACGATGCAGATTATCCGGACGCTACGGACGTTTGATGCCATGAGCAAAGGCATTGGATCAAGAGGTGCAAACGATGGTGAGCAATTGAGAGAATTGCTTTTCCGGGTTATGCATGGATGATTTCAGTTACTAATCCCTCCATTTTTCAAATTCACGAGAATCGTATAAATGTGTACGGGCTTCTTCTGAATTAAAAATACGCGATTCTCAGCGATTTTGTCAACACGGTGAAAAAGCTGTTGATAAACTGTTTATAGCTTATTTTTCTGTTTACAAAAGTGCATCATTTTTTTGTAAACGCATGTACAGATGTTACGTGATGTAGCAGTATGTATTGTAAACAGTTCAAAACATATAATTAGCAACCTCTATGCAAGGTTACGTATGTTACGGGTTTCTTTTGTTACAAGATGAAACTGTGCTGAAGTGATTAAAAGCAACTTGTTTAAAAATATAAAATAGCTGTTAACCAGTTAATTAGAATGCAATAATTAATCTTTAGATTTAAATAATTAGGCCGATTTACATCAAAAATAACCTTGAAAAGTCATAATAATGACAAAAATATTCATTTATAATACTAATAATCAGCATGTAATACTATTTATATAAAGCTCCAACTTTAGGTTGTTTATTCTTCTTTTTTTGTTGGTTACAAAAGTTATAAAAATCTCGTGCATTTTGTTAATTAACAAGGTAACATTTGTACTAATAGATAATTACAAGAAATGTGAACTGAATCATTGTTTTGTTGACTTAAATATGTTACATTTGTAGACAATATACAGCTCACAAACGATACTAACATCCAGGCTATGAAAGACCGTATTTTGCGTATCATTGAAGATAAAAACCTGACACCGTCCAAATTTGCGGATGAAGTTGGCCTGAACCGCCCGGCTATATCACATATACTTAATGGAAGAAACAATCCAGGTCTTGAAGCGTTACAACACATCATGAACCGTTTTCCTGACATAAACGGTTCATGGCTGATAACCGGACAAGGTAACATGTATCATCAAGATCAAAAACGTGATTTGACTCCTACATTATTTGATGAGAATCCTGTATTCACGTCCACAGGCCGGGGATCTGGTAAAAATGAGCAGGAAAATGCCTTTAAAACTACTGAAAATGTAGTTCAAACAGCTGATTATCAGTCGTTAACACCTATAAAATCCAAGTCTGTAAAAGTAAAGAAAATAGCCATCTTCTATACAGACAATACCTACGAGGAATTTATTCCGGCAGAAAAAGAGTAAAGACGCTTCTTTTTCTTACTCTACTGTTTTTTATAGAAACCCTTCAGGCTGTTTTTCTTCCTGTCCATTATTTAATGTATCTTTGCCGGGATTACAGATCGAGCCTATATGCAACGACCTACAAGTTTCATCATGGATTGCCGGTTGACGGAAAAAACCTTTCTTAACGACCGGTATGTTCTTCTGCTTTTCGAAACTCCCAAACCTGTTCCTACTGCTTTTCCAGGGCAATTTGCCCAGGTAAGGATTGATGGATCTCCAACCACGTATCTTAGGAGGCCGATATCAATTTGCCTGATTAACAACCAGAGGGAACTATGGCTGCTGGTTCAGATTGTTGGCGATGGTACACGGGTGCTGTCAACTCTTGAGCAGGGAGCGGTTGTCAATATGATTCTGCCGCTTGGAAACGGTTTTTCTATACCTCAGAAGTCAGAAACCTGTCTGTTGATTGGTGGAGGTGTTGGTGTAGCTCCTCTCCTGATGCTAGGAAAAGACTTGTCACAAGCCGGACATCCGGTATTGTTTCTGTTGGGGGGCCGAAAAAGTACCGATCTGGTTATGCGAAACAATTTTGAAAAGTATGGGAGGGTCTTTTATACAACGGAAGATGGTAGTCTTGGTGAAAAAGGATTTGTTACCCAACATAGTTTGCTGAAGGAAGCCGCGTTTGACCGCATCTATTCCTGTGGTCCAAAACCGATGATGCAGGCCGTGGCAACCTATGCGAAAAAACAAAATATACCTTGTGAAGTATCATTGGAAAACCTTATGGCTTGCGGTATAGGTGCCTGTCTTTGTTGTGTTGAGGATACGGTGAAAGGTCATGTTTGTACCTGTACTGAAGGACCGGTTTTTAATATAGAAACACTGAAATGGTAGATCAGCACGTTCACTTAAAAGGATTGACTCTCCGAAACCCTGTAATGACGGCTTCTGGTACATTTGGGTTCGGTGAAGAGTACACAAACTTTATTGATTTATCGCGAATAGGCGGTATAATAGTTAAGGGTACCACCATTCGTCATCGAGAAGGAAACCCTTATCCACGTATGGCCGAGACTTTTGGTGGTATGTTAAACGCTGTGGGACTGCAAAATAAGGGTGTCTATTATTTTGTGAATACGATTTATCCTCGTATCAGAAATTTCCAGACCAATATTCTGGTAAATGTGTCTGGTTCGACCATTGATGAGTACGTTGAAACGGCGGCCATTGTACAAAATCTTGACCAGATTCCAGGTATTGAACTGAATATTTCCTGCCCAAACGTGAAGCAAGGCGGTATGGCTTTCGGCACGTCAGCAACCGGAGCCGCCCGTGTTGTCAAGGCTGTTCGAAACGTCTATAAAAAACACCTGATGGTGAAGTTGTCACCCAATGTGACTGATATCGCAGAAATTGCGGTAGCTGTAGAAGCCGAAGGTGCTGATTCTGTTTCGCTCATCAACACGTTGTTGGGAATGGCCATCGATGCCGAAAAACGTGTTCCGAAACTATCCACAATAACAGGTGGGTTATCAGGTTCCTGTATTAAACCCATTGCCTTGCGGATGGTCTGGCAAACTGCCAGAGCCGTAAAAATCCCCGTTATTGGACTGGGTGGTATTTCAAATGCAGCCGATGCCGTGGAGTTCCTGTTGGCTGGAGCTTCAGCCGTCCAGGTTGGAACCGCTAATTTTATTGATCCTGCCATAACAGTTGCTATAGCTGACGGTATAGCTGACTATTGCAACAGACATGGATTCAACTCTGTCAGAGATCTTTCTGGTGCGCTGATTCTTGAAGAAAAGTCCGTCAAATGCAGCCCTCAGGCTGATTGCGGTAATTAATCGGTTGTAAATTGTCCGGTTCCATTAGTGTTCATCACCCTTCAACAGGTCTGGTCTGAGGTGTTTGGTGCGTTCCAATGCTTGCTGATGTTCCCATTCTTCCACATTCCGCTGATGCCCTGACAACAAAATATCAGGTACTTTCCACCCTTTGTAGTCGGCCGGACGAGTATAGACAGGGGGTGCCAGCAAGTTATCCTGAAACGAGTCGGACAGGGCAGATTGCTCATCAGAGATGGCACCAGGCATGACACGCACTACGGCGTCCGTAATGATGGCGGCAGCCATTTCTCCTCCGGTCAATACATAATCTCCAATGGATATTTCCTTTGTGATAAGATGTTCACGAATGCGGTGATCAATGCCCTTGTAATGACCACATAGGATGATGATGTTTTCCAGCAAGGAAAGATTATTGGCCATCTTTTGATTGAAAGGCTCTCCATCCGGAGATGTATAGATGATTTCATCATAGGATCGTTCGCTGGTCAGCCTGGTAATAATGCGGTCGATGGGCTCTATCTGCATAACCATGCCGGCTGAAAATCCGAAGGCATAATCATCTACACGCCTGTGTTTCAGATCAGTTGAATACTCACGCAGATTATGTACCTGTATTTCTGCAATGCCCTTGTCCTGAGCACGTTTCAGGATGGAATTATTCAATGGCCCATTGAGCAGTTCAGGTAGTACGGTAATAATATCAATGCGCATATCATGCAAGAGTTAGCGATCCGCAGGGTTTCAAAATTACTAAAAATTCCACAGGGTATAAAATCAGGATGGGGAGGAATCACTTAATTTATTCTTTCGTATAAACAAGGTTATCGATGCAGGCGTAGGCTGGCGTATTTATGCAGTCTCCTACATCGGTCGATACAAAATTAAAGGTTAATTCTTCAACCTGTCCTAATTGAGTCAGAGACACTTCTGTCCAGGCATCGCATATATAGGTCTGACCATCACGGAAATCGGCCAGGTAAGCATCGACATGACCGGTCTCTATTCCTGTAGAATCATATCCGGTAATTGTAACATAAAAGTAATCACCTGCAGCAAACTGACGAACAAAGCCTGCACCATCATTGCCATCCTTCAAGGCCCAGTAGGCATAAGTTGAATTATTGATCATCAGGCTTTTAACCGTTACAGACTCCTTGAACCGACAGGAAGCCCCGTCTGAATAAACCAATCCGAACTGTGACGACCCATTGGCACCGGAAGAAGCATAAACACTGTATTGATTTGTATAACCAACACTGTCCATATTGGTATGATTGGAACAAGCTATTCCTGTCCATGAGGTACTGCCATATCCATAATCGTCAAAAATAGTATAGCAAGTAAGCGCGCCGGACACAAACGAACCGGCATACTCGTTTATGGTCATTCCCCACTTCTCATAAGAGCTGAATGTGCCAGACAGATCACTGCCATTCCAGTAACCAGTTGAATCAAGGCTGACATCTTCGAACGTAATCATGCCGGTTTGAACAGTTTCTTCAGGTTCACAACCTGTGAAAAAAACACCAATCAGGGTAAATGCTAAAAGCCCACCAAACAAACGAATTTTTTGAATTTTCATCGTATCAGTATTATAAGTGAATAAATTAATTACACACATTTGGGAGACGACCTGTTAACGATGAAACCGGATTCAAACCGATGAAAGGGGTACTCAATCATTACTGCCTTATTTCCCGAAAGCATTCATTATACGTGTCTGGCAGGTTTTCTGACTTAGCTCACCTTGTTTAGCCTTCCCATCCATCAGACAGTGGCTCATGTAGTAACAAGGTTATAAAAGAGCATTACAGCAGCGGGTACTGTTCCGGATTTTCACCGGATTCCCTTTTCACGCGCAACGATGAATATCGTTCGCGTCACCAAAACGGTGCAAAAATACAGTATTTTTTCTAAAACAAACGGTTTAGACAAAAAAAATCAGGCGGTTTTTTACAAAGTCATTAACCGTTCACTTGTTCCACAATTTCACTACCTTTGATTAAAGCGGCTTCATTCATAGGTAGTAATTTATGATGCCTTTTGGGCAGGGATTTTTTTAAACCGGTCATAACTGCTTCCAGGTCTACGATGGGGTTCACCTTAATGTAAGCACCCAACACAATCATATTAAATGATTTGGCATTATTCATAGCCGTAGCGGTTTCCATGGCATGAACGGTATAGATACGAATGTCAGTCCGGACAGGTTTTCTGGATATGCCCTGAGGATCATAAATAAGAATACCGTCAGGCTTGATTTTTTCTTCAAACTTATCCAGCGATTGCTGGTTGAGTATGATGGCTGTATCAAACGTATTCAAAACCGGTGAGCTGATCCTGTTATCACTCAGGATGACAGTAACATTGGCGGTGCCTCCGCGTTGTTCAGGACCATAGGCCGGCATCCAGGATACCTCCTTGTTATCAATCAAACCTGCATAGGCCAGAATTTTTCCCATGGACAGGACACCTTGTCCGCCAAAACCGGCTATTATAATTTCTTCTTTCATGATGTATCTTATTTATCTTTCAAATCCCCTAGCGGATAGAACTTGAACATGTTTTCTTCCATCCAGTTATTGGCTTCCCAAGGTGTCATTTTCCAACCCGAATTGCAGGATGAAACGATCTCAACGAAGCTGGTGCCTTTTCCTGACATGGAATTATCGAATGCCTTACGGATAGCACGCTTGGTTTTTTTAACCGAAGAAGGTGTATGGACACTTTGACGTGTGACATAGCACGTTCCTTCCAGCATGGCTATTAATTCTGTAATTTTTAAAGGATAACCGTTGAGGGCGATATTACGTCCCATCGGGCAGGTTGACGTTTTCATGCCTTCCAGCGTAGTAGGAGCCATCTGTCCCCCGGTCATACCATAAATGCCGTTGTTGATGAAAATGATAGCGATGTTTTCACCACGATTGCACGCGTGAATGGTTTCGGCAGTACCGATAGCGGCCAGGTCTCCGTCACCCTGGTAAGTAAACACCATCTTTTCAGGGTTTAACCGCTTGATGGCTGTGGCAATGGCAGGTGCTCTTCCATGAGGCGATTCGACAAAATCAAGGTTCAGGTAATTGTAGATGAAAACAGCGCAACCTACAGGCGCAATACCAATGGTCTTGTCTTGCATGTTCATCTCTTCAATCACTTCGGCAATGATTCGATGTGCAACACCATGGCTGCACCCCGGGCAATAATGCATAACATTGTCCGTCAGTATGCCGGACTTCTCATACACCAGGTTTTCCGGATTTATAATGGGATTTGACATAATTTCTTGATTATCTAAAAGATTAAATATGACTTTTCATAGCTTCAGCTACTTCTTCAGGGGTAGGCACTACGCCACCCATCCGACCATAATGGTATACATGAACCTTTCCATTGACAGACAGGCGAACATCTTCATTCATCTGGCCGGCATTGAGTTCCACTGTCATCATACATTTTACTTTTTCAGCATATTTTGCCAGTACTTTAGTCGGAAAGGGCCACAAAGTGATGGGACGCAAGAGGCCGATTTTGATGCCGGATGCCCGCATGGTCTCCACGGCACTCTGACAGATTCGTGCAGATGATCCAAAGGCAACCATCAGGTAGTCAGCATCTTCGCATAAGAATTCTTCATAGCGTACTTCGGTTGCTTCCACTAGCCTGAATCGTTCTTGCCTGCGTTCATTTTTCTTTTCCATTTTAACCGGATCCAGTTCCAGGGAGGTTACGACATTCCTGAACCGATTTTCGGGTTTACCGGTTGCAGCCCAGGGACATTCTATCAGTATTTCTTTTGTTGTACGTCTGGGTTTAGCGGGAGGTAAAACAACCCGTTCCATCATCTGTCCGATAACGCCATCTGACAAGATCATGCTTGGAATGAGGTATTTCTGCGAAAGAGTAAATCCAAGATCCACAAAATCAGCCATTTCCTGAACAGAAGAAGGAGCAAGGGTGATCAATTTATAATCACCATGGCCGCCGCCTTTTACCGATTGAAAATAATCGGATTGACTGGGTTGAATGGTTCCAAGCCCTGGGCCACCACGCATGACATTGACCAGCAACATGGGAAGGTCAGCTCCACAGGCAAAGGAAATGCCTTCCTGCATCAGGCTGATGCCAGGACTGGAGGAAGATGTCATCACTTTTTTTCCGGTAGCGGCGCCACCAAATACCATATTGATGGAAGCAACTTCACTTTCAGCCTGTAAAACGACCATACCGGTTGTTTCCCAGGGCCTCATTTCCATCAGTGTCTCCATTATCTCGGACTGAGGTGTAATAGGATAGCCAAAGTATCCATCGGCACCACACCGTATGGCGGCATGGGCAATGGCTTCGTTTCCCTTCAGTAACATAACTTCATTATTCATAATCAGAGCTTTATCTTATATACGCGAATACATCCATCGGGGCAAATCAATCCACAACTGGCACAGCCTGTACAGTTATCAGGGTTGAGCATATAGGAATAGGCATAGCCTTTAGTGTTGACCTCGGTGGACATGCGGAGCACATCGAACGGACAATTCTTGACACATAAATCACAACCTTTGCAGCGTTCGATGTCAACTTCTATAGCACCTTTAATTTTTGCCATTTAATTAACTTATTTAAATTTTTCACTCCAATAAAAACACCCCTTGAAAAGAGGACGTAAATCAACCGGATGATCGAACAATCCGTATATAGCCGATCCGCTTCCTGTCATAGATGCGAAGATAGCTCCTTGATCGTATAAATGGTGTTTGATCTGACCGACAGACGGATGCTTGCTAAAGACATAAGCTTCAAAGTCGTTGATTATCAAATCTTTCCATGATTCAACAGGTTCTTTTATCAATTCATTCAATAAACGTTCAGGTTTCTTTGGTTTGATGTGCGCATAGGCTTCTGCTGTTGAAACAGAAATATCCGGTTTTACCAGGATTAAAAATAGATTCTTCAGCGAGACCGAGGTAGGCTCAAACACATTACCGGTTCCCGTGGCATACATGGGCTCATTTTTAATGAAAAACGGACAATCAGACCCTAATCTGCCAGCCAATTCTTCCAGGAGATTCGCTGGTAAAGCCAGTCGTTGGATGTCATTCAACAGGTTTAACATGAAGGCGGCATCCGATGAACCACCACCAAGACCGGCTCCGGAAGGAATAGCCTTATGCAGATAGGCAGATACGGGAAAAAGGGAGTATGTTTGTTGCACTAGTCTGAAAGCCTTGGTGACAAGGTTGTTTTCCTGATCCGATTCTGTCATTATTCCGCTAACAGTAAGCTGATAATCAGTGCCTGCTGTCGGGACAAGTTCCAGTGCATCTCTCAGACCAATCGGGTAGAATATCGTTTCGAGGTTGTGGTAGCCATCGGGACGTTTTTCAGTTATTCGTAAACCCAGATTGATTTTAGCCGTTGGAAAACAAATCATAGCCTCTCTAAACAGTCGTTCGTTTTGAAAACCGCACAAAGATACAAAATTTGAGTAACAGGGCAAGTTATCAACAAATGATTGTTGATAGCTTTTTGTACCAGCTATTGTTTTCTTGGTTACCTTTGAAGTCATAGAAGAAATTTACATGGAAGCATCCGACAACAAACGAACAAACCGTAACAGGCAATCTCAGACTCCCATTTCAGTCATAGGAAGAAGACCGCCTGAAGCCAGGGAGCTCGAAGAGGCCGTGTTGGGTGCTCTTATGCTTGAAAAGGATGCTTACTCCATTATCAGCGACATTCTGAAGCCTGCCAGTTTCTATGAACATGCGCATCAGCTTGTATTTACTGCCATTCAGAACCTGGCTTTGGAACAAAAACCGGTGGACATGCTTACCGTTCAGGAACAACTGCGTAAGCAAGGCGATCTGGAAGAAGCTGGTGGTGCTTATTTCATAGCGCAGTTGACAGGTAAAGTGGCTTCAACGGCTCACCTTGAATACCATTCACGCATTATTGCCCAAAAACACCTGGCCAGAGAACTGATCCGTTTTACGTCTCAGGTGCAGGGCAAGGCGTTTGACGAAACCATTGATGTGGATGACCTGATGCAGGAAGCTGAAGCCAGTCTATTCGAGATTTCTCAGCGTAATATGAAGAAAGATGTTATGCAGATTAATCCGATTATCGACGAAGCCTTTAAGCTGTTAAACCTTGCGGCTCAGCGTGATGACGGTCTAAGCGGTTTGCCTTCAGGTTTTCACGAACTGGACAAGATTACATCCGGCTGGCAAAAATCGGATCTTATTATTATCGCAGCTCGTCCCGCTATGGGTAAGACGGCTTTTGTGCTATCCATGGCCAGGAATATCACCGTTAACTTTAAAAAGCCGGTTGGCTTCTTTTCGTTGGAAATGTCTAATGTACAGTTAGTCAATCGTTTGATCGTCAATGTGTGCGAAATTGAAGGTGAGAAGATCAAGAATGGAAAGCTTGCCAAATACGAGTGGGATCAACTGGATGCCAAGATAAAGGATTTGTACGGAGCACCTTTATTTATTGATGACACGCCGAGTTTGTCTATTTTCGAGTTCAGAACAAAAGCACGTCGTCTGGTGCGGGAGGAACATGTCGAGCTCATCGTTATTGACTACCTGCAGTTGATGAATGCCAGCGGAACGGGTTTTGGCAGCCGTGAACAGGAGGTCAGCACCATTTCCCGATCCTTGAAGGGATTGGCTAAGGAATTGAACATTCCCATTATTGCCTTGTCACAGTTGAACCGTTCCGTGGAATCCCGTACCAGCAGTAATGTGTCTGAATCAAAACGGCCTCAGCTTTCCGACTTGCGTGAGTCAGGTGCCATTGAGCAGGATGCTGATATTGTATGTTTCATTCACAGGCCTGAATACTATAAGATTTTTGAAGACAACAATGGCAGAAGTCTTCAGGGCATTGCTGAAATCATTGTGGCGAAACATCGTAATGGTGCAACCGGCGATATACGGCTTCGTTTCAAGAAGCAGTTTGCCAAATTCATGAATGAGGAAGATGATGTTTTCCCAGGGCAGGATGGACAGATACTAAGTTCCCGTATCAACAACGAATCTGCATTTGCTGCAGGGCAGGGGCAATACAGTAGTTCGCCCTACGGCGGCCCTGCGGATAACAGTGTACCTTTCTGATTTTTACTTCCAGATCAGTCCGGATTAGCTTGATACAGCCTCTTTTGTTGGTTTTTTGTGACCACGGCAGGATTCAAACCTGCAACCTTCTGATCCGTAGTCAGATGCTCTATTCAATTGAGCTACGTAGCCGTTTTTGTTTTGCGGTTGCAAATATAGCAGGATTTATGTTATCCTGCAACCCTCAGAAGTTCTTTTTTTAAATTTATTCAATGAAGCGACTTCCAAACAGAAGGTAACCGATATTGACTCCGAAGTTCCAATTGCCGTCGGGATAGCTGTAGTTGTTGACAAAAACGCTGAGTGTCGTGAAGTTAAGGCTGTAAACCAGCGAAGCTTCTGCTATGTACTGGATATTGGACCAGGATCTGGTGGCTACGGCTTCCTGGTTGACGCCTCGTTGATACATGGTCAGAGGAAAGTATCCGTATAGTTCCGTTCGCAGAAACAGAGACGGGCGGATGTTCCAGATTGGCAAAATGCCCAATGCGAGGTATTGGTTGGATCGGTATGCCTCATTGAAGGTTGTTTTGCTATGTATTGTCGGCGAGAAGGCAGGAGCCTGGATAATGCTTGACGTATAGTTGTCCAGCGAACGTTTATTGTTGTATACAGCTTCACCTTTAAAACCTAAAATAAACTTGTTTTTCTTTTTCAAATACTGTTCAAAGCCACCTGATAATTGGGCATAAGACAGTTTTGTATCTGATTTTGATAAACGCCCTACTGTATCGGGATAGAGATAGCTTTCTATACCTGTCACTAGTTGTAAAGTCAGGTATCGGCGACCTCCACCGGTCGGATATTGTTTGGTATTCAAGCTGTTTTGTTCAAAATGTACAGATCCATTTAATAGAGCATAGGCACTTTTATCAAAACTTTCTTCAGAAAATGACTCCAGCTTGGTTTGCATGTACTTATCGCCCAGGTAAGCACCGGACAATCCAAAATCAACTTTTCCTTTTTTTAACAAGGGTAATCCAAAGCGTAATTTTAAAAATACCTCATGCTGTTTGATAAAGGCTGGCCTGTCATCCTTGTAGAAAAGCTTTTCGCCTTGAAACATATTAAAGTTTAAGGAAGATAATTCGATAGAAGCATACTTGGGTAAATCATCTGATGAGAAGAAAACTGATTTTAACCGAATGGCATTCAGGATTCGTCCCATATAGGCATCAATAGAGTATTGTTGTGAAACCTGGCTTAGGAAATGAAAACCAACCCCCAGGTACAACTGGTTTGAAATGGAGGATGACACGTTGGCACCTACAGCCAGATGAACGCGATGATTCATTTCAACATCCAGCACCAATTGAAACGATTCATCCTTGGGGTCGTATATGGCGTGTGGGATGATCTCATTTACTTTATTGTCAGCCAATAATTTAAAATAGGCTATTTTGAAGTCTTCCAGCATAAAATACGAATCTCCATTTTGTCTGAGTACTTTGAAAATGTATTCTCTTTCCGCTTCGTTGACGCCGTTGACTGTAATTTTCCTAAAACGAAGCACTGGTATCTGACTTTTAAATATGTTACGTTTCAGCCTTAGGTCAAACGGGTCAGTACGTCTGGATATCAGGCTTTTAATACTGTCAATTCTGGCAATCGTTCCTTCATAGCCAATGCGATACAAGGAGTCGGCCTTATAAAAATCCAGCAATGAAACGCCTTCCATGTCAAATTGCATCTGAAAACCTTTACCCTGAGGTACGTCATAATTGCTTGGATGCATGATCATGGTCTGGAGTTGTGCCACCATATCGTAATCGTCCGGTTTTTGATTAACATCAACAACCACACTTCCCAGACACACATCGGGATCAAAGTCTTTAATCATGATATCAATAGGAAAATTGTTATAGATGCCTCCATCGTATAACAAGTGGCCGTCCACTTTAATAGCTTTGAAAACAAAAGGAAACGTCATGGAGGCCCTTATAGCATCACCAAGATCGCCCTCTCTGAAAACATAGGACTTCCGTTGGTATACATCGGCCGCAATGCTTCGATAGGGAACAAATAGTTTGTCGAAATCATTATTACACAGAGCCGTATACTGAGCTGTCAGTTGCAGGAAGGCAAAGTTCATTTGGATGGGATCCATCAAGCTGGTTGGCAGCATTTTACCGGCATTAATGGCTGTATCCTTCAGGGATATGTCGGTCGAAATGATTTCCGGAGTCGGAGCTGGTTTACGGAAGAAATCGATGTAGCGCTCCTCGACGGTGCCATTCATCCAATTAATAAAGTCTGAAGATTTGATCAGCGACATCATTTCAGCAGGAGTATAGCCCATGGCATAAAGACCTCCGATAATGGCACCAATGGAGGTCCCGGTCACATAATCGATGGGTATACCGTTTTCTTCCAATGCCTGAATGACGCCAATATGGGCAATACCTTTAGCACCGCCGCCGCTGAGTACTAACCCGACGCGTTGTCCGGAAACAGGACAGGTGCATAGCGCTAAAACCATTATTACCAGACAGAAACGGCACCTCATTTGTTATGAATACTGGATTGATTAAAGAAAAAGAGCCTACTCAAGTTGTTAACTTAAGCAGACTCCCAAATATACAATAATTTTGCTGATGAAACCTAGTTTATCAGGCCATAACTTCTTTTTACAAAGTTGGTAAGTGCTTCACCTTTAAGCAATCCATTCGAAAGTAAAGCGAGGTCAATCAGTTGTTTGATTTTTTCTTCACTGCTGCCGTCCGGGCTTTCATTGTCAATGAATTGCTTGATTGTCGGATGATCGGCGTTAACGACCATGGAATAATTCAGCGGCATGTCACCATAGAAATTCATTCCTGGATTCATGGCGGCCATTTCCTGCATACGACGCATGAACTCATTGATTGTCAGCACAACGGGGGCGCTGTTTTCTCCCAAATGATCCAGTTGGACGGTAAAAGAGGTCTTTTCAACGGAGGGTAACTGGGTTTCAAACTGTTTTTTCAGATTCTCCTGCTGCTCTTCAGTTAGTTTAAGTGCTTCTTTTTCGGCTTTTAAAATCAGGTTGTCAACAACATCGCTGTCGACACGGACAAACCGACTCTTTTCAAAGAGCTGTTCCAACTTTCCGACGAAATGCACGTCAAGCTGACCGTCCATAAGCAGTATATCGTATCCTTTGGCGGTAGCTGCATCGATGTAAGCATGTTGGGCATCTTTATCGGAAGCATACAGGTAAACCAGTTGACCATCCTTATCGGTCTGATTTTCCTCTATCAGTTTTTTGTATTCCTCAATGGTGAAACTCTGGCCTTCCACATTTTTCAACAGGCAGAATTTCTGGGCTTTATCCCAGAATTTATCTTCGGTAAGAATACCATATTCGATAAAGATTTTCAAATCGTTCCATTTTTCCTCAAATTGTTTCCTGTCATTCCTGAACAGTTCAAACAGGCGGTCAGCAACCTTTTTGGTGATGTGGCTGGATATTTTACGGACGTTGTTGTCGTTTTGCAGATAGGAACGGGATACATTCAACGGAATGTCAGGAGAATCGATTACGCCGTGAAGCAATGTCAAAAAGTCAGGAACAATACCTTCCACGGAATCAGTTACATATACCTGATTACAATACAACTGGATCTTGTTTTTCTGGATTTCAACACTGTTCTTGATTTTCGGGAAATACAGGATACCTGTCAGGTTGAACGGATAATCCACGTTCAGGTGAATGTTGAACAAAGGATCTTCAGAGAAGGGATATAAGTCTTTGTAGAATTTCTTGTAGTCGTCATCAGTCAAATCTGTCGGTTTTCGGGTCCAGGCTGGTTTGATGTCGTTGATTTGATTATCTTCTTCCGTTTCAACCTGTTTACCATCTTTCCATTCTTTTTTCCTGCCAAAAACGATGGGTATGGGCATGAACTTGCAATACTTACGGAGCAGTTCATTGATTTTCGTTTCTTCGGTGAAGGCTTTGTTTTCATTGTCAATATGCAGCACGATGTCGGTGCCGCGATCAGCTTTTTCTGTAGGTTCCAGCGTGTATTCGGGTGATCCGTCACAGGACCATTTTACAGCTTCAGAACCTTCCTGCCAGGATTTGGTAATAATGTCCACCTGTTTTGAAACCATAAAGGTTGAATAGAACCCAAGTCCGAAATGGCCGATGATGGCATTGGCATCGTCCTTATATTTTTCCAGAAATTCTTCTGCACCGGAAAAAGCAATCTGATTGATATACTTTTCGATTTCTTCGGCTGTCATGCCAATGCCACGGTCAGAAATGGTCAGTGTTTTTTTCTTGGGATCTACTGAAATCCGTATGGACAAATCGCCCAGTTCACCTTTGAATTCGCCGACTGAAGCCAGTATGCTCAGTTTTTGGGTTGCGTCAGTGGCATTGGCCACCACTTCACGGAGAAAAATTTCATGATCACTGTACAAGAATTTCTTGATAATGGGGAAGATGTTTTCTGTAGTTACCCCGATGTGTCCTTTTTGCATATCTTGTTTACTGTTAATGGGTGATGTTTACTGCCGTTGAACCGGCATCGATATCCAGACAAAAAAAATGCCGGAGCTATATGCCCTGACATTTTTTTCAATTATTTATGCCTTTCTGACAAAATGACATTCAGGCAGCGAGCCCGTTGATGGTTTTCACTATCTTTCCCTGGGTTTCGTCAACAGAAATGCCGATACGATCTCCAGGTTTCAGGATTCCACCAAGTATGAGTTCTGACAACTCATCTTCCAGGTATTGCTGAATGGCTCGTTTCAATGGACGTGCGCCAAACTGGACATCATACCCTTTGGAAGCGATAAATGTCTTAGCTTCAGGGGAAACCGTCAACAGGAAGCCTAGAGCTTCCACACGTTGGTTGAAAGCTTCCAATTCCAGGTCAATGATCTGAAGGATAGATTCTCTGGATAATTGCTCGAAATGGATCACATCGTCTATACGGTTCAGAAATTCAGGTGCAAAAGTTTTGTTCAGAGCTTTCTGAATGACGCTTCTGGAATATTCCCCACCAATATCGTCCCGTTGACTGCTGAACCCGATGCCTTTACCGAATTCTTTCAGCTGTCTGGTACCAACATTGGATGTCATGATCAGAATGGTATTCTTGAAATTGATCATACGGCCCAGGCTATCAGTAAGACGACCTTCATCCATAACCTGCAGCAACAGATTGAAGACGTCAGGATGCGCTTTTTCAATTTCATCCAGTAAAATTACAGCATAAGGTTTGCGACGTACCTTTTCAGTAAGTTGGCCGCCTTCTTCATAACCTACATAACCTGGAGGGGCTCCAACCAGACGGGACACAGTGAATTTTTCCATAAATTCGCTCATGTCGATGCGTAATAAGGCGTCCTTGCTATCAAACATGGCTTCTGAAAGCAATTTGGCCAGGTGTGTTTTGCCGACGCCGGTAGGACCTACGAAGAGGAAGGCTCCGATGGGTCTGTTTGGATCCTTCAGGCCGACACGATTGCGCTGAATAGCTTTAACGACAGCATCAACGGCTTTATCCTGACCAATGATCTTCTTCTTAATTTCGTATCTCATTTTCAGAAGCTTGTCGCTTTCTTCCTGAGCAATGCGACTGAGGGGTACACCGGTCATGACAGCCACTACCTCAGCGATTTTTTCTGCATCAACGGGTTGACGGGTCAGATCGGCACTCATTTCCCAGTCAGATTTCATCTGAGCCAGTTCTGTGCTTTTTGTATTGGCCTGATCCCGAAAACTGGCAGCCAGTTCAAAATTCTGTAGCTGGACTGCTTCCATTTTTTTCAGATTGGCATCGTCAATCTCTTTTTCAAGCCTTTCTATGGCTTCAGGGACTACAATATTAGTCAGATGAACCCTTGAGCCAGCTTCATCCATGGCATCAATGGCCTTGTCCGGAAAATTTCTGTCAGATACGTAACGTTGTGTGAGTTTGACACAGGCCTCCAGTGCTTCATCTGTATAGTGTACATGATGATGTTCTTCGTAACGTTCCTTTATGTTACGGAGGATCTGGAGTGTTTCTTCGGGTGTCGTCGGTTCGACTATGATTTTCTGGAAACGGCGTTCCAAGGCTCCGTCTTTTTCAATGCTCTTGCGATATTCGTCCAGTGTTGTAGCTCCAATGCATTGCAAGTCGCCTCTGGAAAGGGCCGGTTTCAGCATATTGGCGGCATCCATGGAGCCGCTGGCATTTCCTGCACCAACAATGGTATGGATTTCATCAATAAAAAGAATAATGTTTTTATTATTCTGAAGTTCATTAAGAATGGCTTTCATGCGTTCCTCGAACTGCCCGCGGTATTTGGTTCCGGCAACCATGGAAGCCAGATCCAAAGAAATGAGTCGTTTATCAAACAGTATCCTGGATACCTTCCGTTGAACAATACGCAAAGCAAGTCCTTCGACAATGGCTGATTTGCCGACGCCGGGCTCTCCGATAAGCACAGGGTTGTTCTTTTTGCGCCGGCTCAGTATCTGTGCCAATCGCATGATTTCTTCCTCACGACCAACAACCGGATCGAGGCGTCCTTCAAAGGCTGCCTTGGTCATGTCATTGCCAAAATTATCCAACGCCGGCGTATCTGATCCGGAGCCTTGCTTGGTGCGTGTCTGTTGTTTTGAATCACCAGAACGGGCCCCGTCATTGCTACGAGGCATTTCTTCCTCTTCATCAGGGTCGTCATCTGTAAAACCAGCTCCTGAGGTGGGAGAGGGGTAACCGGCGATAGAGTCCTGCAGTTGTGACCATTCAAGTCCTTCTTCGTTCAGAATGGAAGAAGCAAGGTTGTTGTCTTCCTTCAATATTGCCAATAGAAGATGCTCAGTATCAATCACTTCGCTTTTGTGACCGCGTGATTCCAATGAGCGGGCTTCCAGAAAAACCATTTTAAGAACACGTTCCGTTGCTTTGGTCAAGGGAAGATCCTCAGATACATATTGACTATCGGTACGGCTGACACGCTTTTCGATGGAGCGTTTTACGCGCATGGTGTCAACGTTTAGCTTGGACAGCTGGATAAACGCATTGCTGTCCCTTTCGCGGAGTATGCCAAGTAATAGGTGTTCCGGAGCTATGGCATCGTTCCCAAGCCTAAGAGCTTCCTCACGGCTAAAGCCGATGACATCACGCACTCCCTGGGAAAATTTTGCTGTATTCATATATAAACAAAACTATGTAACCTATTTTGCTGCCTATTGAAAACTTTGTCAAATATAGCAGTTTTATGCCAAAATTCAATGGTATCCATGCAAATACTTTGCCAAACTTAAATGTAACCGAAAATGTGGTCAGAATGCACCTGATTGAGCAAATTTATTTTAATGAATCCCTTGTGGGAATCATGGAAAACCCGTACATTAGCATGCTTTTTAAAGCAACCTGTACCTGTAATATAATGTATTTTTAAATGATTGAACAAGATAGAATTATCAGAATAAACATTGAGGAAGAAATGAAATCTTCCTACATTGATTATTCCATGTCCGTTATTGTTTCCCGAGCTTTACCAGATGTCCGTGACGGACTGAAGCCTGTTCATCGCCGCGTATTATTTGGAATGAACGAACTGGGTAACAATTCTGATAAACCGTATAAGAAATCTGCCAGAATTGTGGGTGATGTTCTTGGTAAGTACCATCCGCACGGAGATTCCTCCGTCTATTTTGCTATGGTTCGTATGGCTCAGGAATGGTCTATGCGTTATCCGATGGTGGACGGACAAGGAAACTTCGGGTCTGTGGACGGAGACTCTCCGGCTGCTATGCGTTATACAGAGTGTCGTTTGAAACGGATAGCCGAGGAAATGCTGCTCGACATTGAAAAAGATACCGTGGACATGCAGCCCAACTTCGATGAAACATTGAAAGAACCTACCGTCTTGCCTTGTCGTATTCCCAACCTTCTGGTGAACGGTGCTGCTGGTATTGCCGTCGGAATGGCCACGAACATGGCTCCACACAATCTGTCTGAAGTCGTTGATGGCCTGATAGCCTATATCGGTAACAACGATATTGAATTGCCTGAGCTGATGAAATATGTGTTGGCGCCCGATTTTCCAACAGGAGGCTATATCTATGGCTATTCCGGTGTACGTGAGGCCTTTGAGACGGGACGCGGCCGTATTATCCTTCGGGCTAAATGCGAAATTGAATCAGACGGAGCACGTGAAAAGATTGTTGTGACAGAAATTCCCTATATGGTGAACAAGGCAGAACTGATCACGGGCATTGCCGATTTGGTCAAAGAACAGAAGATAGATGGTATTTACCACCTCAACGATGAATCAGACAGGGATGGTATGCGCATCGTCATTGAGGTCAAGAAAGATGCCAATTCAAATGTACTGCTCAATAAGCTTTATAAGATGACGGCTTTGCAAACTTCTTTCAGTGTCAATAACATTGCTTTGGTTCATGGCCGGCCGAAACTCCTGAACCTGAAAGACCTGATCCGTTTGTTTGTTGACCATCGTCATGATGTGGTCGTTCGCAGGACACACTATGAATTAAATGAAGCTGAAAAACGCGCACATATCCTTGAGGGACTGATCATCGCCTGTGACAACATTGACCGTGTCATTGCTATCATCCGTTCATCACAATCTCCAGACGAAGCCCGCGAACACCTTATAGAAGTATTTTCGCTGACCGATGTACAAGCGAGAGCTATAGTGGAAATGCGTCTGCGTCAGCTGACCGGTCTGGAAATGGAAAAGCTCAGGAATGAATACGAAGCCCTGATGCAGAAAATAGACTGGTTCAAGCAGGTACTGGAAAGCAAAGATATGCGCATGGATATCATTAAGGCTGAATTGCAGGAGATTAAGGAAAAATACGGAGACTCTCGCCGGGCTGAAATCATCTATGCTTCTGAAGATTTCAATCCTGAAGATTTCTATGCTGATGACGAAATGATCATCACTATATCGCACCTTGGGTATATCAAACGTACACCATTGATTGAATTTCGTTCCCAAAACAGGGGCGGTGTCGGATCAAAAGGCAGCGAGACCCGGGACGAAGATTTTGTGGAATACATTTATCCGGCATCAATGCACAATACCATGTTGTTCTTCACCCAAAAGGGTAAGTGCTACTGGCTGAAAGTGTACGAAATACCTGAAGGTACCAAGAATTCCAAAGGCCGTGCCATTCAGAACCTCCTGAATATTGATGCCTCCGACAGGGTTAATGCTTTTGTCCGCGTCAAAAACCTGCAAACTGATCAGGAATTCATCAACTCACATTACCTGCTGTTCTGTACAAAGCAAGGCGTTGTTAAAAAGACATTGCTGGAAGCCTATTCACGTCCCAGACAAAATGGTGTAAATGCCATTACCATCCGTGAGGACGATGAAGTTATAACCGTACGCATGACCAATGGCCAGACTGAAGTTGTTTTAGCTAACCGGAATGGTCGTGCTATTCGTTTCAACGAAAGCGTTGTCCGCACAATGGGCCGTACAGCTACCGGTGTTCGGGGCATGACGCTCGATAACGACGGTAAGGATGAAGTGATCGGAATGATTTGTATCAAGGATAAGGAAAAAGAATCCATCATGGTTGTTTCTGAACAGGGTTATGGCAAACGCTCTGATCTGGAGGATTACCGCATTACCAATCGTGGCGGAAAAGGGGTCAAAACATTGAATATTACCGAAAAAACCGGTAAATTGGTTGCCATCAAGAGTGTAACTGACGAACACGATCTGATGATCATTAACAAATCAGGTATTACCATTCGTGTGAAAGTGTCAGATTTCCGCATCATGGGCCGGGCAACACAGGGTGTACGATTGATCAATCTGGAAAAAAGGCACGATGAAATAGCCTCTGTTTGCCGTGTTTCCGGTGAATCAGCAGAAGAAATACCTGAGAATGAGGGTGTTGTTCAAGACAATAACATGATTGATCCTGAATGTTGAATCATAATTGTTTAATTTTCAATCATATAATATTTATAAAACTAGAACCAATGAAACAAGCCTGTTATGCTGATGCAACAACGCATGAAATAGGTTTCAAGCGTAGTGCCATTCGGTCTGTGATGCAGCTTTTTGGAACAAACAAGCTATTATTTCTGCTTGTAAGTATCCTTCTTGCCGGAAGCGGTAACGCCTTGGCACAAAAGAAAAACGTTGCCAGGGCAAAAGCCAAAATCTTATCTGAAGTACCCGATACAAAAGCCGCCAGGGAAGCCATTTTGCCTGCTTTGGAAGATTCCACCACGAAAAATCTGGCCAATACGTGGTTTACTGCCGGAGAAGTATATTATTACACCTATAAGGAACAGCAAACAATAGAATGGACGCAGAAAAAAGGTGATAAAGCCTTGATGGGAGAGTCCCTGAAAAAAGCGCTTAATTATTATATTATAGCTGATTCGCTGGATCGGTTGCCGGACGCTAAAGGAAAAGTGAAGCCTAAATATTCCACCCGGATTATTGACCGTACATTGAGTTTCCAACGGGCTTTTACGGATGCGGCTTCTTTTCATTATGCCAATAAGGATTATGAACGGGCATTGGATATGTTCAGCCAATATTTAAGGTATCCGGCCATTTCATTTCTTAAAGACAAGGGTCTTGAAAAAGATACCCTGATCAAAACGCTTACCTATTATTGTGGATTGTGTGCCACGATGGCCAATAAACCGGAAGTAGCCGTCAAGTATTATGAGTTGGTGAAAGACTCAATGAATGCTGAGGACTGTTCCTGGATATATGCCCGGTTAAGTGATGATTACGCTACTTTGAAAGATACAGCTAATATGTTGCGTATGTATCAGTTAGGCGCTCAGAAGTATCCCAACGAACCATTTTATGCCCGCAACCTGATCAATTATTACATCAACGAGAATCTGATGGCTGATGCAATGACCTGGATTGAAATGGCTATCAGTCAGGATGAAAAAAGTGCACCGCTCTGGAATGTAAAGGGGCGTATTCTGGAAAACGATAAAAAAGTGGATGAGGCCATTGTTTGTTATGAAAAGGCTATTGAGCTGGATCCATTAATGGCAGACGCTCTTGGAAATATTGGCCGTATCTATTACAATAAAGCGGTTGAGGAATTGGAACGTGTTAATGCCATTAAGGATGACCGTGTATACCTGAAAGAAAAAAATAAATTAAAAAGTGTATTTGAGAAAGCCAGACCTTATTTTGAAAAAGCATATTCTATTGATCAGGATGAACGGGATTATGTTATAGCATTGAGAGGAATTTATTATAACCTTAATATGGATGCCAAGTATAAGGAGATGGAAGAAAAAATGAAGGAACTTAGTAAATAAATCGATCAATTATATTGCTCTATTATCAAAAAAAGCATCCTGAGGAGGGATGCTTTTTTGATTCACAAAATCATATTCAACATAATATTAATTATAACACATAATGGTTTGCTCCAGGAATTTTAGGTTGATTAGCAACCCACACCGGTTACTCAATTTTTTGTAACGCCCTGTAATCGATTATTTTCAGGCTTTTAAAACCAATACTGGTGTATGGCTGTGAAATAACATTTTACTTGCCAGACTTGGATTGAACAATCTGGAAAAAATAGTACGTCTGTGCGCTGTCATGGCAATAACATCCAGCTGACGATCCTGGATAAAATCGTTCAGGCCGTCTACTATGTTATCTCCTTTAATGACACAGTATGAACTATCCATTTCAGGATATTGATTACTGAAGTATGATTTGATACCAGTCAGTTTTATTTCATCCCATGTCCCTGGATCGGGTGATAAGTGTAGAAAATACACTTTAAAGTGGTAGGGTTTCAATAATTGCATCATAGATTCAAATGCAATAAGATCACGTTGTTCAAAATTAGTGATAAATCCAATGTTTCTGATGTCTTCAAATTTTGAAAACGGTAAGTTTTCAGGAAAAGCAAAAACCGGAATTCTGGATCGTTCGATGACATCGGCTGTTACGGAGCCCATAATATCCCCCTCTTTTGATCCTAGGCCATGTGTGCCCATGATGGTGATGATAGGCAGATGTTTTTTACTGTAATTGAGGATTTGTTCCTCTGGAACACCTTCGCGAAATTTTGTAACTATCTTTATATCTGGTAATTGGCCATGCTTTACATCGTTATTCAGTGTTTCGACCAGTTCATTCATAAGAACATGCATGTGTTTGATCTGCTTATGCATGGTCTCTTCGTTGTTGTCATCAAAAACAAAGGCATCGCTGATGGGCATACCTCCGGAATATATGGGACTATAATAGGTATGCAATAAGGTAATATCGCTATTTGTTTCTTTTGCCAAAGTGAAAGCCAATCGTGCTGCTTTCAGGGAATACTCGGAAAAATCAACGGGAACCAGTATTGACCGATTTTCCGGGCTTTTTGTGACAGGTGCTTCATCCGGAAACTTCAGATTTTCCAATATCATCAATGCTGCTGGCAGATCACTTTCTTTGATCCGTATCCGAACACCAGCTGAAATAACCGGCTGAATAAGGTTTATGTTATGCAAATAAACTTCAATACCTTCGGTTTCAAGAATACCTTTAATGATCACTGCCCGTTCATACGTATGAATAGCAACTGTAACCAGCTTATCTTCCATAGTTTTATAATTTTGAATTATAATAATTCTTCTAATATAAAACGAATAGAAATAGCTTAAACGGCGAAAATGTTAATATGTGTTAAAGTTTATCAGGGTGCTATCAATTACATATAAAACCATATAGGTCATAAGAACCCGCATCCGTTATTTTAACCTGATAAAAGGTCCCAAGAGTCACGTCTTTATCTTTCAGGATACATACTTCCGGATCTACTTCCGGAGAATCAAATTCAGTACGGCCAATGTAGAAATCAGGCTCTTCCCTATCAATGATGACCTTATACGTTTTGCCAATCTTTTCAATATTGATAGCTTCAGAAATGCTTTGTTGCAGTAACATCAGTTTGTCCAGACGGGCTTTTTTTTCCTCCTCTGGGACGTTGTCTTTGTAATACCTGGCTGCGTATGTACCTTCCTCTTCAGAATAGGTAAACGCCCCCATTCGTTCAAACCGTATTTCACGGGTAAAGTCCAGCAATTCCTGGAAATCGGCTTCAGTCTCATCAGGGTGCCCTACCATCAAAGTTGTTCGTAAATGGATGCCTGGTACTTCCTGACGGATTTTCCGAATCAGTTCGTATGTTTCAGTTTTAGTGATTTTACGGCGCATTTTTACAAGCATATTGTCGCTGATATGCTGTAGCGCCATGTCCAGGTATGCACAGACATTGGGACGTTCACGCATGACACGCAACAAATCCATTGGAAAGTTATGAGGATAGGTATAATGCAAACGAATCCATTCAATACCAGGCAAATACGACAGCTGTTCAATCAATTCAGGCAACTTTAGGGCCTTGTAGGTGTCCATACCGTAAAAAGACAAATCCTGGGCAATAAGTTGGATTTCACGTACCCCTTTTTGCGTCAGCAACTGAGCTTCCTCCAGGATTTCTTCCATCGGTCTGGAGCGATGTTTTCCGGTAATGATCGGAATGGCACAGTATGAACAGGTTCGACTGCAACCTTCCGATATTTTCAAAAAGGCATAATGGGAAGGTGTGGTCAGATGGCGGTCAAGATTGATGTCTGGTTGACTCATCTCTCCTAAATCGGTCAGGACTTCTATGAAATTGAATTTACCGTAATAATGGTCTACTTCCGGAATTTCCAGTTTGAGGTCGTTTAAATAACGCTCAGATAAACAGCCCATTACAAATAGTTTATTAATGCGTCCCTTTCGACGTAAACGCGCGTATTCGAGGATGGTGTTGATGGATTCTTCCTTGGCATCGCCGATAAAGCCACACGTATTGATGATAACGATGCTACCCTTTGGTGGGACAACATCGTGCAACACGAAGTATCCTCTTGCTTCAAACTGATGCAAAAGTTTTTCAGAATCAACCAGGTTTTTGGAGCAACCAAGGGTGATGAGGGTGACCGTCTTTACAGAAGGCATACGTTAATTGGATCCAAACAAGGAATCGACGTACCGACGTCGATTGAATAATTGCAAGTGATCAACACCCTCTCCCAGCCCAATGTACTTGACTGGAATCTGGAATTGGTCGGATATACCGATGACAACGCCTCCTTTGGCAGTGCCATCCAGTTTTGTGATAGCCAGCGTGCTGACTTCGGTAGCCAACGTAAATTGTCTGGCTTGTTCAAAGGCGTTCTGACCTGTCGATCCATCCAATACCAACAAAACTTCATGAGGCGCACCTGGAACGACCTTTTTCATGACTTCCTTGATTTTGGTCAGTTCGTTCATCAGGTTTGTTTTATTGTGTAATCGTCCAGCGGTATCGATCAGAACAACATCAACCTTATTGGCGACAGCTGATTTCAACGTATCAAAAGCAACGGAAGCCGGATCAGATCCCATGGCTTGTTTAATAACGGTTGCACCGGATCGTTCGCCCCAAATAACCAGTTGATCGACTGCTGCAGCCCTAAAGGTATCAGCCGCTCCCAGATAGACTTTTTTACCGCCTTGTACAAACTTGTGTGCCAGTTTTCCGATAGTGGTGGTTTTGCCTACCCCGTTTACTCCTACTACCATGATGACATAGGGCTGGGCGCTTTCAGGAAACACAAACCCGTCGGTATCTTCGTTGTCGTGCCGGATAAGCAGGTTGGTGATCTCTTCCCTAAGCACGTTATTCAGTTCACCGGTGTCCATGTATTTGTCGCGTTCAATCCGCTTCTCAATGCGTTCAATGATACGCAAAGTAGTATTGACACCGACATCTGATGTGATGAGCATTTCTTCCAGCTCATCAAGTACAGCGGCGTCCACCTTGGATTTACCAGCGATAGCACGTGTCAGTTTGGAGAAAACGGAGGCCTTGGTCCTGGACAATCCTTCATCAAGTACCGTTTTGTCTTGTTCCTTGTCTTTTGAAAAAAAACTGAATAATCCCATCAGGTTAATTTTGACTGGCACTGTAAAAATACCAAAGAACTGCCATCAGATAATAGCAGTTCTTTGAATTTCCGCGAGGAGCCTCAATGTAATTACGTTAATCGCCACTTATTTTTTCAAATGATCGTTGAGCTTTTCGTTCGGAACGATTTCTTCCTGAAAAACATAGGCTCCGGTTTTCGGAGATTTAACCATCTTGATAACTTTCGAGAAGGCGCGGCCTTCACCTTTATTCTGCATGGATGCAACTGCTTTTTTTGCCATGGCCTAATCTTATTTGATTTCTTTGTGAATAGTAACGCGTTTCAGGATGGGATTGTATTTTTTCAATTCCATACGACCTGTCGTATTCTTGCGGTTTTTGGTTGTAATGTAACGGGAAGTACCCGGCATTCCGCTTTCTTTGTGTTCGGTACATTCCAGAATTACCTGGATTCTGTTGCCTTTTGCTTTCTTTGCCATTTCTAAAGTCTCCTACTTTTTAATTAAGTATTTGGATATCTTCCACACGTAAGTATCCCTTTTCACTGGCATCTTTCATGGCGGCGTCCAATCCTTTTTTGTTGATGGTACGTAAGCCGGCGGCTGAAATGTTCAGCGAGATCCAGCAATCCTGTTCTACCCAGTAGAACTTTTTGTGAAACAAATTCACGTTGAATTTCCGTTTCGTGCGTCTCTTTGAGTGCGAAACGTTGTTCCCGATCATTGCTTTTTTTCCGGTAATCTGACAAATTTTAGACATTGCTATCTGTTTTTTTAGTTTGATTTTCCTGTTAGTTGGTTAAGCGGGTGCAAAGAAACAATTTTTTTGTAAATCGTGCAACAGTGCTTTGATTATTTAGTTGAAAACAATGATTTACTGTCATATAAAACATCTTGAAAGCCTTTACATAGTTTATTATAATAGTTAAAATAACCATCATTATATAAATATTCAAAATATAATGGTGTAAATAATAATCATTATTATAAATTTGCTGAAAAAAATAACGATGTTATCAATTAGTTGGTATGGACTGACCGATCTGGAAATAAATGTTGAAATCGGCCGTCGACTTAAATGGCTGCGTATAGAAAATCATCTGACACAACAGATGTTGGCAGACAGAACAGGCCTGAATCGTAGCACTATCCGTGACATTGAGAATGGAAAACCTGTGAATCTGATGAGTCTGTTACCTGTTTTCAGAGAGCTTGATCTTTTGGAAAAACTGAATGGGTGCTTGCCGAATACAGCAGACAATCCTGTGCTGGCGCACGATGTGCGAAATCGTCAACGAGTCAGGTTATCAGCAAAGGAGCGAAAACAATGATTCAGTATCTGGAAGCTTATTATTTGGACAAACCACTTGGGGTGATGTCATGGAGTCCGGAGTGTCAGGAAGGCCGATTTGAATTTTATCCGTCTTTTTTATCCGGCAGAACCGATCTCTCTCCCATTCAGTTTTCAACGCCTTCACTAAATGATAAGCCACCTGTACTGACATTCACTAAAAAAAATGATCGGTTGATTGGGTTGCCACCGTTTCTTATTGATTGTCAGCCAGGCGAATATGCCATGAAACTTTTGCGCTGCGCCTTAAAATCGTCGGGTAAAACACCGGAAATACTTTCTCCGCTTGCGCTATGCTCTCTTTTGGGGAAACGTGCATTAGGCGTTATTTGTTTTGAACCATGTGGTTATCCTGAATTGGATATGGTGGAACCAGTCGACATTAGTCGGTTGGTCAGGTATGCAAAAACGGTGTATCAGGAAACCGATGATAGTCTGACCGAAAACAGGCTTAGGGAGTTGCTGCGTAGCGGATTATTTACCACGGCCAACAGACCTGAGGCTCTGTTGGCTGTCAATGACTATACAGGGGAAATATGTTCAGGACAAGCTGGGATTCCATCCGGATTTGAGGCCTGGACGTTGGTTATTGATGGTGTCGTACCTAACGAAGGAAATAAGCTGAATGTTAAATATAACCAACATAAAAAAGCAAAGGCTTGCGGATTGGATGTGCTGCCTTGTCGTCAGATACGGGAAGGAACCCGTACGCATCTGTTGATTAAACGTCTTGACAGAGACAAAGAAAAAAAGATTCATTTCCAGTCGTTTGCGGCTCTCAGAGATGAACCTGCTGACAGTTGTGAGGCTGTTTTCCGATGCATGAGGCTGCTGCGTTTGCCTTACCCTGAACAGGTAGAATTTTTCAAACGAGTTGTTTTTAACGAATTGACCATCAATCGACAAGATAATGCAAAATCCATTCTGTTTACCTGCCTGGACCATCATGAATGGCACTTGGCTCCAACCAGTGGCATTGTAGCTTCAACAGGTAATGGTTTATCGGTTCGTGGTAAAATACGGAATCTGACTACTGAAGATTTGCTGGAGCTTGGCAGGCAACAGCATATACGGAAATGCAGGGAAATAATAGAGGAAGTTCAATCCTCACTGACAGCAGTGACATAAATTTGTCCTGCCTCATACCGAACAACAACGACAGGTGTCTCTGGTTCGAGATATCCGATTTCAGACATGGCATCATAATTTTTATCATCGATGCGAACCTTACCTGAAGGTTTTAAAATAGTCACCGTCACGCCGGTCTTGCCCACTATGGCCTCAATTTCAGGAGGTACACCGACAAATCCATCCTCTTTCATCTGAGAACTGGTCAACGCCAGTTTCCAGAGAAGTCCTTTTTCCTGCCCGATTTTTGATGTTATCCAAAGTAACAGCAATACTGCTATGACTATGCTGATGGATACCAGCAGGAACGGTTCCTCAAGTTGCTGAAGCCCATCAAATGAAAAATCGACGTGTGTATTGTCCACCAGGGCAAATGTCAGGCCGAGTATCATAAACAGAATACCCAGCACACCCGCAACACCAAATCCGGGAATAATGAACAGCTCTGCCAATAATAATAAGATACCGGCAATGAAAGCGATGATTTCCCAGTTTTGTGCCAGTCCTTCGATGTATAAAGGGGCAAAATACAGGATGGCAGCGGTAATGGATGCCATAGTCGGAAAACCGATTCCAGGGCTCTGTAGTTCAAACCAGATACCAGCCACAATAATCATGATCAGGATAGCCCTGAAAGCACTACCCATTAAGTGCCCTTTCAGTTTATCCACGCCAGCCATTTTGTAAACAATCAGGTCATAGTCTGTCATACCGATTTGGTTTTCCAGCACTTCCTGTACATTATCGGCCAGCCCCTCGCAGTATCCATTTTTCATAGCTTCATAGGCTGTGAATGTCAATACTTTACCGGTATCAATGATGCCTTCGATGTGGAGGTCAGGATCAACCATGGCTTCTGCAATCCGGGGATCTCTACGCCAGACTTCGATAGTGTCACCGTTCTGAATACGGGTTATTTTACCTTGTGCCTCTGCCGTAGCGCGAATGATGCCACGCATATATGATTGAACTTTGTCTTGTGCAGCTGCACCTGTCTGATCCACTACGGTAGATGCGCCTATGGTTCCACCTTTGCGCATATAAATACTGTCACAGGCTATGGAAATCAGTGCTCCTGCAGATGCGGCATTGTTGTTGATAAAAACATAGACTGGAAAAGGGGCGTTAAGGATGGTTGTACGAATAGAGTCGGCATACAGTACTTCCCCCCCGTAGGTATTCATGTTTAGTAAAACACATTCGAACTTTTCGTTGATCGCTTTCCTGAAGCTTTTTTGAATCAATAGCCAGGTGTAGCTGTTGATGTTATCCTGCAAGTTAACCTGCAATACCTTGGGAGAGGCTTCTTTGGTGACTGGGACATCCTGTGCGTAGAGCCAGCAAGGTACAATCCACAACGTAAGCAACAAAAGAGTGATGCGTGTTCTCATATTTCAGGAATATATTTTTTCAAAGGTATGGAAAGTTTTGGTATTTTTGTTTTCAATCTGGTGTTATTATGCACACATTCATTATCCTCCTGGGCTCGAATTTTCACGCTGAAAAAAACATAAGTGAAGCGATGAAACGGCTTTCTTTAGTTTTTCCTCAGGAATTGCATTTTTCGGACATACATCAAAGCCTGTCAGTTAAAAGTCAATCGGAAAGTGCTGGTTATCAGCAAAATTTTGATTATTATCTGAACGCTGTTTGCTTTGGTCAGACAAATTGTATGCTGGAATATATTCAGACTTTACTAAAGCAGACAGAAATGGCTATGGGAAGAAAAAACGGTCCCGAATCGTATGGGCAAGTGGCTATTGACCTGGACCTGGTGGAATGGGATGGCGAAATACTTCGTCCGGATGATGCAGTACAGGATTATTATACAATATGCCTGAAAGATATATATTCCTCAGATATAAAGTGATTTGAAAACCAGCGCTGATTTATAAAAGCCCTTTGGTTGATGGCAGCTCAAACTGATAGATGTCTCTGCGGATAGCCATTTTCAGGGAACGGGCAAATGCCTTGAAGATGCCTTCGATCTTGTGGTGTTCGTTATATCCTTCCGCCTGTATGTTAAGATTCATGCGGGCGGCGTCGCTCAATGACTTGAAAAAATGCAGGAACAGTTCCGTTGGCACATCTCCTACCCGTTCACGTTTAAAATCAGCCCTCCAGACTAACCAGGGCCTGCCTCCGAAATCCAGTGCCACGCTGCAAAGACAATCGTCCATTGGCAAACAGTAACCGTATCGTTCAATGCCACGTTTATCACCCAACGCTTTCAGAAGGGCTTCACCTAGTGCGATGGCTGTATCTTCCACCGTGTGGTGTTCGTCCACTTCCAGGTCTCCTTTGGTACGAATGGTCAGGTTGATACCAGCATGTTTGCCAATCTGATCCAGCATGTGATTGAAAAAGCCAAGACCTGTTTCAATTTGTGTCGTACCGTTTCCATCCAGGTCCAGTTCGACATAGATATCGGTTTCGCGCGTTTTACGGGACACAATAGCCTTTCTTTCGCCTGCAAACAGGAAAGTGGACACATTGTCCCAGCTATCAGTCACAAGTGCGCAAACGGGCTCTAAACCAGCCGCTTTTACCCTAAGGGCCATCATTGAACCGGGCTTCTGCATCAGAATGGCTTTACAACCCAGATTGGCAGCCAGTTTTACGTCTGTTAGCCTGTCTCCGATCACAAAAGAGCCAGCCAGGTCATATTCATCTGAGAAATAGACTTGCAACATGTCTGTGCCTGGTTTACGGGTGGGTGAGTTATCTTCGGGCATGGATTTGTCGATATGAATGGCATCGAATTCGATGCCTTCGTTGGAGAAAGCCTTCAGAAGTTGGTTTTGTACAGGCCAGAATGTTTCTTCGGGAAAAGAAGTTGTCCCCAGGCCATCCTGATTGGTGACCATGACAAATTCAAAATCCAGTTTGCTGCGTAAAAAATAGAGATTACGAAAAACGCGCGGGTAATACTCCAACTTTTCGAGGCTGTCCAATTGAAGGGTAACGGGTGGTTCCAGCACCAGTGTTCCGTCTCTGTCTATGAAGAGAACGCGTTTTTTTGTTTTCATTCGACAATACTTGTTCGTGACAAATTAACGACAATTCATGCTACAGGCAAGGCCTGGTATTTTTTAAGCGCTTCGACCAGGATTGCGTTTTCTTCAGGTGTCCCTATTGTGATACGTAGGCAACCAAGACATAGTGAAACGGTATTCCTGTTTCTTACAATGACACCCTGACTCACCAGAAAATGGTAAACGGCATTGGGGTCATCAACCTTAACCAGTACAAAGTTGGCATCGGAAGGATGAATTTGCCGGATCATGGTCAGTGATTTCAGGTTCTCAGTCAATACAGCCCTTTCTTTTACCAACATTTTTACCCAGCTGTTTTTGCGTTCGGGTTGTTTCAGTTCATCCATAACGAAATTTTGTGTCAGGATGTTGATGTTGTAAGGATATTTGACCTTATTGAAATAACCTATTATTTCCGGATAGGCAAAGGCCATGCCCAATCGTACGGATGCCAGTCCCCAGGCTTTGGAAAAGGTTTGCAGGACGATCAGATTCGGGTATTCTGGTAACAGTTTCAGGTAGCTTTCTCTGGCTGAGAAATCAATGTAAGCTTCATCAATGACCGTGATGCCTCCAAATGTGTCCAACACTTTCTTAACGGCAGAAACGGACAGATCATTGCCGGTAGGGTTGTTTGGTGAACATAGGAAGATGACTTTGGTTTTATCATCAACGGCTGACAGGAGGCGATCGGCATCCATGGTATAGTCTTCGTTTAACAATACCTTGCGGTATTCTACCTGATTGATGTCAGCGCAAACCAGATACATACCATAACTGGGATCTATGGCTACGACATTATCGATGCGTGGTTCACAAAAAACCCTGTATACCAGGTCAATGGGCTCGTCACTGCCGTTGCCGAAAAATAATTGGCTGGTTTCCACCTGTTTCAGTGTGGCCACTTTCTCTTTCAGCTTGTGTTGCAACGGATCAGGATAACGGTTGTAAGGTCCGTTCATTGGATTTTCATTGGCGTCCAGAAAAACGGAGGCTTCTCCCTGATAGTCGTTCCTGGCTGATGAATAGGGCTTTAAAGCAGCGATGGTTGGTCTTACTAATTCTTGAATGTTCATATTTCAGTATATCATTTCAACGTGTTGAGACGCAGTGTGACTGCTTGTTTGTGAGCTGTCAGGGCTTCCGTTTCAGCCATGATTTCGATGGCAGGTCCGATGTGCTTCAGGCCTTCCGGTGTTATTTCCTGATAGGTGATCCGCTTGCGGAAGCTGTCAAGGTTGATGCCGCTATAGGCTTTGGCATAACCATTTGTCGGCAGTGTATGATTGGTGCCTGAAGCATAGTCACCTGCACTTTCAGGCGTCAGGTTGCCTAAAAAAACAGAACCTGCATTGGTAATACGGTCAGCCACCTCACGACAGTTCTTCACCGACAGAATCAGGTGTTCGGGGGCATACTCGTTGGTGGCAACAATGGCTTCTTCCATTGTTTGAACAATGATTACTCGGCTGTTCTCCAATGATTTACGTGCAATGTCACGTCTGGATAATTCAGCCACCTGTTTTTCGACCTCCTGCATGACCTGACCGGCAAGTGTCTCGGAGGTGGTGATAAGGATAGCTTGGCTATCAACTCCGTGTTCGGCTTGCGAGAGCAGGTCGGAGGCTACAAATACTGGATTGGCCGTTTCATCAGCCAGCACTTCCACTTCTGAAGGGCCTGCAGGCATATCTATGGCTACATCGCGCAGGCTGACCAGTTGTTTGGCGGTTGTAACATACTGGTTGCCAGGACCAAAAATTTTATAGACTTTAGGGACTGATTCTGTACCATAGGACATGGCGGCTATGGCTTGTGCTCCTCCTACCTTGAAAATGCGCTTCACACCGGCTATACTGGCTGCATACAGGACGGCTGGGTGTACTTTTCCATCCTTGCAGGGAGGTGTACACAAGATGATTTCACGACAACCGGCCAATACGGCTGGAATGGCCAGCATCAATACGGTCGAAAATAATGGAGCCGTACCGCCGGGAATATACAGACCGACCTTTTCAATAGGCAACGCTTTTTGCCAGCAAGTAACACCTTCGGCCGTTTCAACAACAGGCAGTTGGATATCCTGGGCACGATGAAAGGTCGTAATGGTCTGTTTGGCAAGATTGATGGAATCCTTTAGATTGTCTTGTATAAGTAGCATTGCATCAGATATTTCTGACTCTGACACTTCGAATTTGTTTAGGGCCACTCCATCAAGACGTTGTTCGTATTCATACAGTGCCTCATCTCCCCTTTCACGAACAGCCTTCAATATTGCTCCAACGGTGTCGTTGAGTGAATTATCGGACATACGCGGACGGGCCAGCAAAGAAGGCCAATCGGTCAGAGTGGGGTTTTTATAGTGTTTCATAGGTGTTGGCTGGTTAGAGAATCATTTTTTCAATAGGAAGCACCAGGATACCCTCAGCACCTAATGATTTTAGTTTTCCGATAATTTCCCAAAATCGTTTCTCATCGAGTACCGTATGCAGCGAACTCCAGCCTTCATTAGCCAAAGGCATTACAGTCGGACTTTTCATGCCGGGCAGTTCATTGACGATGGCCTTGATGTTTTCGTTCGGGACATTCATCAGCACGTATTTTTTGTTTTCAGCCTGCTGGACAGCCTGAATACGAAACAGTAATTCGTCCAGAATGGTTTGTTTTTCTTCTGTCAGGGCTGTATGGCCGATTAAAAGGGCTTCAGATTGCATAACCACTTCAACTTCCTTTAACTGATTGCTGACCAGTGTACTACCTGAACTAACAATATCAAAGATACAATCTGCCAATCCGATACCAGGTGCAATTTCAACAGAGCCTGTGATCGTGTGTATTTCGGCCATAACACCTTTTGAGGTCAGAAAATCATTCAGTATAACCGGATAGGATGTGGCTATTTTCTTGCTGTTCAACCATTCGGTACCCATATAATCAATGGATTTGGGAATAGCGATGGACAAACGACATTTACTGAACCCCAATCGTTTCAGGATAATAGCATCTTCCTTCTTTTCACAAAATTCGTTTTCACCCACGACGCCTACATCGGCAACACCTGTGGCTACAGATTGTGGTATATCATCATCCCTGAGAAATAGGATTTCCAGCGGAAAATTTTTGGAAGGGACCAACAAGGTGCGTTTGTCAGAGACCAGCTTAATACCAGCTTCCTGCAATAAAAGCATGGTGTCTTCATTCAGTCGTCCTTTGGATTGAACAGCAATGCGTAACATGATGTATATATGTGTATGATTTAAATTAAAAATAAAAAAGGCTCACCTCGATATAAACGGTAAGCCCAAACTAACTAAAATCCACGACCTTTTCAGCCAACCGTTTAACGTCCAGCGCAATGATGGTGACTGAAATGATGGAATCCACTAATCATATCTGTGATATTTATATTGCAAAAATAGCGAAATATCCTGTATCAAGCAATAAAAGTTCGTGTTTTTTGATAAAATATCAATCTGAGGGTCTTATTTGTGTTAAAAAGGCGTAAAATGAACAAAAGACAGGTAGAATTGTTGTCCTAATACAGTATTCGTACCCGACTTTCGTTAAAAAAAACGTATTTTTGGGGCACTTTTCACACAGCTATGACAAAACTCCCAACCAACACATTACAAGCTATCCTGCAAAACAGCGTTTCTTTGTATGGTGATAAAGTCGCGTATACGTATGGCGATGACATTCAAGTGACCTACAGATATCTTGGCCTGAAAGCCCGTATGCTAAGGTTTTACCTGGCATCAAAAGGAATAGCCAGGCATGATAAAGTAGCTATCATAAGCGAAAACATGCCAAATTGGGGCATTTCCTATTTTGCCATTGCTTCGATGGGGGCTGTTGTTGTACCGGTTCTGGTTGATTTTTCCGCTGTGGAAATGTCTACGGTACTCGAACATGCCGAAGTTAAGGCATTGATCGTTTCTGAAAAAGTTCAGGCAAAAATTAAGGGGAAAATAAAGTTTAAGGGACTGACTATTCTGATAAACAAATTTAAGAATCTGGCAACCGGAGAAATAATAGAAGATTTTTGGAATAATCAGGAGGATGAAGCGCTTTCCTGGGAGCCAGAACGCACACAGGAAAATGATCTCGCCTGCATCATTTATACATCCGGTACAACTGGCCGTTCAAAAGGTGTCATGCTAACCAATGACAACATTGTTTGGGATGCCTGTATGTGTACGACCTTACATCCTGTTAACGAAAAGGATGTCTACTTATCTGTTCTTCCTTTGGCTCATACCTATGAATGTACGCTTGGTCTGGTGTTGGGCACTATGCAGGGAGCAACAACCCATTATATAGATAAAGCTCCGACTGCCAACGTTTTGTTGCCCTTATTTAAGAAATACAGGCCAACCATGATGCTGACCGTCCCTTTGATTATTGAAAAAATATTCAAAGGTGCTGTCAAATCAAAATTTGTCAAAACGCCCTTCATGAAGTTTTTATATAGTATCCGTCCTATCCGGTTTTTGTTACATCGGATTGCAGGCAAGAAACTCTATCGCGTTTTTGGTGGCAAATTAGGTTTTTTCGGGATTGGAGGTTCAGCCGTATCGCCCGAAGTGGAACATTTTCTGAGAGATGCCCGTTTCCCCTATTCCTGCGGTTATGGTTTAACTGAAACCTCCCCTATGGTTTGCGGATTGCCGGTCGGAAAAACGAAATTCCGGTCTGTCGGGCCCCCAATGAAGGGTATTGAATGCAAATTAATTGAGGTGAATCCGTCAACTGGCGAAGGTGAAGTCGTTGTCAGGGGACGGAATGTCATGAAGGGATATTATAAGGATCCGGAAATGACTGCTAAAGTATTAAGTTCGCAAGGCTGGTTCCGTACAGGAGATCTGGCTATTATGGATAAACTGGGTAATGTTTCGCTTAAAGGGCGTAGTAAGAACATGATTTTGGGAGCCAGCGGAGAGAACATCTATCCGGAGGAAATCGAAGCTGTCATCAATGAGATGGACAATGTGGTGGAATCAGTTGTTTATCAGCATAAAGGAAAACTGGTAGCCAGTATTTACCTGAATAAGGAAGAATTTGCCAAAAAATATCACGAGCTGATATCAAATGCCCATAATTATCAGGAAGAGCTGGTAAAGCGAATGGAAACCTACCTGAAAGAGCTGAAAGATAAAGTGAACCAGTCGGTCAGCCGGTATTCACAAATAACAGATGTTGAACTCAGGCATGAACCATTCGAGAAGACGGCTACCCAAAAAATCAAACGCTTCCTGCTGAATAAAGAAACAGGTACAGATTCAAAATCTCATCAGACAGAGAAAACAGTCTGACGGATGCGATTATTTGGACAATCTATACTCCTCTTGCTTTTTGCGGGGGAGTTTTTTTATGACTTCTTCCACCGAATGTAAGATCCAGGTTTGAATGTCGGCGTCGCTCATATCACGGTTTGGATATAATGTATTCCAGTAAGTTTTGTTGAAATGATAGGCTGTTTCGACCGCATCATACCGTTCTCTGAGATCCAGAGCCTGTTCTGGATCACATTTGACTGAAAGGCTGAGTTCGGGCCTGTCAAGCGATATCAGGGCATACATTTTCCCCATCACTTTATATACCAGGGTTACATCGTCAAACGGCAGGGTTTCTTCGGTACCTTTGATGGAAAGGCAAAAATCTCTCAATGATTCGATATCCATATAACTGATTTTTGACGTTGCAATATACATCAAAAAATATACTTTTGCATAATACCAGAAATCAGAAACACCTTGTATGAAACGAGTAATTATCCTACTGTCTATCAGCCTTTCATTATGTTATATGATGCTTGGAGCTCAAGGACGACCGATTGGAAATGATTCTTCTACTCCACTTCACCTGTTTACACCTGCTTACCCCGTTCCCTATGGCGTGGCGACCCAAGCTTCTGTTAAAGCAACAACAGACAAGATTCTCGCTTATCTGAACACGACAACACCTGCCAGACTTGAAAACAGACAGACACATGAGCCGGTATCGGATTACAAGCTTATCGATGCTAATACTCAGCTGGTACGTGGTGATTTCAGGTTGGCATCCTACGAATGGGGGGTCACCTATTCAGGCATGCTGAAAATGGCACAAATTACAGGTGATATAACATATAGTCGTTATGTGATGGAGCGGATGGATTTTTTGGCTGCCATTGCTCCTGATTTTAAAACAATGGTAGATAATGGAACAAGTATTGACACCCAAATGAACCAAATATTGAATCCACATGCCCTGGATGATGCCGGAGCTGTTTGTGCTGCCATGATCCGAACAGCAAAGACGCTGGATAAAACATCCGTCTATCGTACACTGATTGATAATTATATGGAATATATCCTTCATAAAGAAATACGCCTGAATGATGGTACGTATGCCAGAAATAGACCCTTCCGGAATACGGTGTGGCTGGATGATATGTATATGAGCTTGCCTGCCCTGGCCGAATACACAAGCTATACCGGTGACATTAGCTATGCAGAAGAAGCTGCCAGACAAATTCTTTTATTCAGGGACAAGTTATTTGTGACTGAAAAAGGCTTGTTCAGACACGGATGGGTTCAGGATATGAATCCTCATCCGGTCTATCATTGGGGACGAGCCAATGGCTGGGCCATTCTGGCCATCTGTGATGTGTTGGATATTTTAGCTGAAAGTTCAAACCGTTCTGAGATACTATCTCTATTACAGGCCCATTTAGCTGGTATAGCAGCCTGTCAATCGGGTTCGGGCTTTTGGCATCAGTTGCTGGACAGGAATGATTCATATCTGGAAACGTCATGTACAGCGATATTTACTTATTGTTTGGCCCATGCAGTATGCGAAGGGTGGGTTAGCGCTGAAATATATGGCCCAATCGCAATGCTTGGATGGCAGGCGATTTCGACAAAAATCACGCCTGAAGGGCGTGTAGAAGGTACATGCGTAGGTACAGGCATGGGGTTTGATCCGGCATTTTACTATCATAGGCCAATCAGCGCTTCAGCAGCTCATGGATATGGACCGACCCTGTTGGCAGGAGCCGAAATTATCCGGTTACTGAATCAGCAATTTCCGAAACTGAATGACAGTGCCGTTCAGTTCTATCAAACGCAACAGCCAGCCAATGCTCCTATTTTTAGCGAAGAATAAGTAACAAAGATTGATATTTATTACTGGATTGATCCGTTCTACCAATATGCTTCATTGCTTGTAATACATTCAGAGTTGAAGCACTTGAAAGACTCATCAGACAACATCCGGAGTATTCCAATCAGATTCTTTGTGAACACTGCGGTTTCGGTTCTGTTGATTCGTTAAAACGTGTTGTTTTTTTCAAAACAGGTTTATCTTTCAAAGAATGGAAAAATCATCTTTCGATCAAACGCCGATAATACTATTAAACTTACTTTTTAACTGATTTTTTTGCATTTTAAGCGTTAAAATGCCTATGATATGTCTATTTTGTTTGATTTTCTTTCATCAGTTTGCAGAATCGCCTTCCGTTTTGTATTTTCGCAACGCAATAACTACACCCAATTAATTAAATACGTATGAAAAAAATCCGTGCTGCCATAGTAGGCTATGGCAATATTGGCCATTATGTTCTCGAATCCTTACAGGCTGCTCCTGATTTTGAAGTAGCTGGCGTTGTGCGCCGTTCTTCGGCAGGTGAGCAACCGCTTGAATTGACCGGCATTTCTGTTGTTGATGATATTCGTCAGTTGACAGATGTACAGGTCGCTATTTTATGTACCCCTACCCGAAGCGTTGAAGAATATGCTACTGATATCCTGTCACTTGGCATCAATACCGTGGACAGTTTTGATATACATGGTCGTATTTTTGATTTACGCACCAGTCTTGATAAAACAGCCAAAGCCCATAAGGCTGTTTCTATTATTTCTGCCGGATGGGATCCGGGGAGTGACTCAATAGTCAGGGCACTTATGGAAGCAATTGTCCCCAAAGGTGTTACATATACCAATTTCGGGCCGGGCATGAGCATGGGACATACGGTATGTGTCAAATCGAAGCCAGGAGTAAAGGCCGCCTTGTCAATGACAATTCCACTTGGAACAGGGGTACATCGCCGTATGGTTTATATTGAGCTTGAAGATGGTTATAATTTTGATAAAGTAGCGGCTTCCATTAAAGAAGATGCTTATTTTGCTCATGATGAAACCCATATTCAACAAGTTGACAACGTGGACACCCTGATTGATATGGGTCATGGTGTCAATCTGGCAAGAAAAGGCGTTTCAGGACAGACCCAAAACCAATTGCTGGAGTTTAACATGAAAATTAACAATCCTGCCTTGACAGCACAAATATTGGTTTGTGTCGCTCGAGCCAGCATGAAACAGAATCCAGGAGCCTATACCATGATTGAGATACCTGTTATCGACATGCTTTTTGGAAACAAAGAAGACTTGATTCGCAAGTTGGTATAAACGAATAAACAACAATAAAAACGGGGCTGCATCGTATTGGATACACAGCCCCGTTTTTATTTATATTACTGATTCGTTAAAGGCGTTGGCCGAGAAGATCACCAAGCCATACGGCCAGTAAACATATGGAGACACTGGCCAGCACATATAAACTGAAAAGCCCCAGTTGACCACTTCTCAGATAATGAAGACTTTCATTTGAAAACGTGGAGAAGGTGGTAAAACCTCCGCAAAAACCGACGGTCAGCAACAAACGATAATCATTACCCATGAGTTGACGGCTGAATAAAGCATAAAACATACCAATCAAAAAGCTTCCAAGTATGTTGACGATCAACGTTCCTATAGGAAAGCCTGCAAAGCTGAACAACCGGCCAGCCAAGGTACGTGCCACACTACCAAGTCCGCCACCGATAAAAACAAGTACCAATGATTTTAACATGATGGTTCTCTTATATGAATACGCTGGAATATGGCGTGGCATCGAGTCTCGCGAATAAGCCTTCCTGATACCGGAAATAACCTGTCATAGCAATCATGGCGGCATTATCAGTGGTATAGGCAAATTTGGGTATGTGAACAGTCCAGCCATACCGTTTGGCATGATCAAGTAACGCGTTGCGTAATCCTGAATTGGCAGAAACGCCTCCGGCTACAGCAATTTCTTTGATTTTCAAATCTTTGGCCACTTTTTTCAGCTTATCCATCAGAATTTCGATGATTGTTTTCTGTAAAGAAGCACACAAGTCATTGAGGTGCTGATTGATAAAATCAGGATTCAATGCAATTTCATCACGAAGCCGGTAAAGAAAAGATGTTTTGAGTCCACTGAAACTATAATCATAATTCAAAATATGAGGTTTATTAAATGTAAAGGCTTTGGGATTTCCTTGTCGGGCAAGCTTATCAACAACCGGTCCACCAGGATAGGGTAATCCCATTACTTTGGCACATTTATCAAAGGCTTCACCGGCAGCGTCATCTATGGTCTGCCCAATGATCTCCATTTCATTAACGGATTTGACCAGCACAATCTGCGAATTACCTCCCGACACGAGCAGACATAAAAATGGAAATACCGGTAAGTGGTGTTCCTCTCCTTCTACTTGTATAAAATGAGCAAGTATATGTGCTTGTAAATGATTTACTTCTACCATAGGTATTTTTAATGCCCGGGCAAAACCTTTTGTGAAGGAGGTTCCTACCAACAAAGATCCCATTAAACCAGGGCCTCTTGTAAATGCCACAGCTGAAAGTTCTTCCGTGTTTATACCTGCTTGTTTCAGTGCCTGATCGACAACCGGTATGATGTTTTGTTGGTGGGCCCTTGAGGCCAGTTCAGGAACAACGCCGCCATAAGCTTCATGCACTTTCTGTCCGGCCACGATATTGGATAACAAATAACCATCGCGTATGACAGCAGCTGAAGTGTCATCACAGGATGATTCTATTCCAAGTATGGTCAAATGAGGCATCAAGTAGTAAAATTGAGTTTTATTAATAACGTAGGTCTATGAATTGGACGCCTTTTTATTATTTTTGTCAATAAATCCTTTGGATGGATCCGAAAACCCGGCAAAAATACCAAAATAATTTGAAACGAGCATGCTTGTATCAGCGTCCAGACCAATCATAATTCCAGCATGCGATATACATATGTCCATAGACGAAAAGAGCATGTACATATGAAACGAGCATGCCTGTACCAGGCACCCAAGCAGATGATAATCGGCATGCGGTGTTCCATCTGTCCTTAAACAAAAAAATATTATCAGATGAAAAGGAAGGGCTATATTGTATTGGCAGCCTCGCTGCTCCTGATCGGAACGGTGCTTTTTGTACTTAATTCCTCTGGTTTTCAGCGAAAGGTAATATATTCTTTTTCAAATGCCTTTGTTGAAAGGAGTCATTCAAGTCTGGTCATTGGTCATGCCAGTATAAACCTGTTCCGTGGCATTGTGCTTCATGATGTCGTGCTGAGTGATAGCACAGGATCAGTCTTTTTAAAAGCCGATCGGCTGGAGGCCGGAATCAGGATACTTCCCTTGTTTAGAAAAAAAATAGAATTTCATGCCTTACGCGTAATAAAGGCATCGGTTCATCTTTTCCGGCACAGTCCGGAAGAACCACTGAATATTGCTTCATTCCTGCAATCTTTTCATTCAGATGATGGCAAGCCGTCATCCATGCATTTTCGTTTGAGGAGTGTGGTGCTAAAAGAGTGTAATTTAACGTATGATGTGCTTTCTGAACCGGAAATGGAAAGTGTCTTTGATTCAAATCACTTTTCCGTCAATAAATTGTCGTCTTTAATCAGGTTAAGTATAACACCAGACAATACGTCGACTTTTGAAGTGGTGAAACTGACTATTGACGACCTGTGTGGCATGGCTATCGGGAAAATGGCATTCAAGGGCAGCATAGATGATCATATGGCCGATATCAAGGATTTTCTCATAAAAACAGATGCCAGTCAAGTTGAAATCCCGTCTTTGAGAATGTCATACAGTAGTTATAAGGCTTTTACCAATCTGGCTGATTCGGTATTTTTTTCACCGTTGCTGATAAAAGGGAAAATTACACCGTCAGAGTGGTCTGCTTTTTATCCAAAACTGACAGATCTGCCCGTTTCGATTGATTTTTCAATTTCGATGGAGGGAAAAATAAACGATCTGTTGATTAAACGCATCAGACTTTCCATGGTTAACATGGCTTTGTTTGATGGTCGGTTTTCACTCAAACAACTTAGTGATTTTCCGGATTTTTCCGTTGATGGCAAAGTCAGTTTGTTGAAAATTTTCCCGCAGGGTTTTGACTATTTTTCAGGGCTGATTACAAGGGAGAAAACACAATTAACCCCTCTTCATGCCTTAGGGGCAGTCAGTTATATGGGAAATGTCTCTACCCGAAACAAACAGGTTGAGGTGAAAGGTGATTTTACAACGGCTGCAGGTAATCTGGGAATGAATTTGATTGTATCCAGAACAAAGGAAAAGCCACTTCAATTCAAAGGTAAAATTGAAACATCATCCTTTGATTTGAGTCGTTTGTCGAACAAGCAGACATACTTAGGCCAAATTGCACTCAATGTATCTGTTGAGGGATCCCGGCAGCCAAATTCAACCGTATCGGGGAACGTGGAGGGCCTGATTTCCAAACTGAATCTGGCTGGTTATGAGTATCAGAATCTGACACTAAGCGGATCATTCAACGATAAAAGTTTTGAAGGAAAAGCTAAACTGGATGATGAGAATGCCAAACTTGATTTTCAGGGTTTGTTTGATGTGTCCGGTGAGCATGCTGTTTTCAAGTTTGACTTGTTGGCAGATCATGTGGATTTATATGGGCTTAATATACTGGAAGGAGAACAACTGTCCGATCTCTCCTTCCGTATGCAATCTGATTTTACGGGTAAAAGTGCTGATGACATTCAGGGAATATTGACCATTAAAGACATTGCTTTTTATAACAATGGGCAATGGCTTAAGGTTGATGAAATTCGTACCAAAGCCATACAGCGTGATTCCTGCACGGTCTATACTGTGGAATCCGATTTGTTTAACGGTAGCCTTTCCGGACAGTTTGAATTCAGCCAACTGGCTCAGGCATTCCGGCAGCTACTCTACCAGTATATACCGTCTGCTTTTACATCGCCCTCTTTTAAGGATCCTTCACTAATCAGTAATTTCGATATTCACGCTACACTTGAACCCTCACAGGCATTGACAAAAGTGCTGAACTTACCATTTAACTATCAGGAAACAATACACCTCGATGGTTTTTTCCGTCATCAACTAGGCAAGTTCAGGTTAAAAGCCGTTATTCCTGAAGTATATTATGGCAAATCTCATTTACGTCTGGTAAATGTGTTGTTTGAGAATCCCTTGAATGAGGCAAAATTTATTGCACATGCTCAGGCTGGTGTCGAAGGCGAGTATGTAGATATCGACATGGACGTCCGTACCCTAAATGATCAGTCTGTTTTTAAATTTTTCTGGAGCAATTCGGGTACAAAGACCCATACAGGGACTGTCAGCGGAAACATCCTGTTTGGTCGTAATCTCATGGGAAAATCCCTTATCGACATCGGCATTTCACCTTCGGATCTAGTTGTCAATGATACTATCTGGCGGATACATCCAACAACAATCAACCTGGATGATAAGCGACTGTTTATTGATAAGCTTCAATTGACTCATGGTGATGAATTCATCCGCATCGATGGTTATGCGTCCGAATTGTTAACAGACACATTGTCTGTTACGTTCAATTCATTTAGATTAGATGATCTGATCAGACTGTTGCCCAAAAGTGAGCTGTTGTTTGGGGGTAATATAACTGGTTCAGCAAAGTTCCCTCATTTACTTAAAAACGGATCAATGGATGCTTCGCTTGAAGTTGACCAATTCTCCATCAATGAGGTGGTCTTGGGAGACCTGCAAGCCACTACGTTTTGGGACAAACATAAAAAAACGCTGAACCTGAACGGATCAGTATACACGATACCGGAACCCAACAAACCAGTACGTCAACTAGCCAGGGCAACCGGCTCTTTTTTCCCGCTATCAGATTCCCTGTTGCTTGATATTGATGCTGATAAGGTTCCTCTGGATTTTCTGGATCCCTATCTCGGCTTAATTCTTCAGGATATGAAAGGCCTGGGTTCAGGGCATGTCAGGCTAGTTGGGCCTGTTAAAGAACTCGGCATATATACAAGGGTATATGTTGAAGATGCGTCGTTTCGCATAGAAATGTTAAATACACGCTATTCATTTTCTGATTCCCTCTTTCTGACACCCAGAACGATTGTCTTTGACAATATCAAAGCCACAGACAAGGAAGGGCATATCGGATATGCCAGCGGCTTGATCCGCCATAATAAATTCAAGAATATGCAAACCCAGATAGACGTTCGTGTCAATAATATGCTGGCTATGGATATTCCGGCTTCTCCCAATGCGCTGTTTTATGGTACGGCTTATGCTACAGGAACACTTAAAATATCGGGTACTGAGGATAATACAGTCATGGATATCAACATGCGTACAGATGAACGCACCAAAGTTTCTATTTCTTTAATGGAAAAGTCGGAACTCGAAGACTACAATTACATACAGTTTGTGAATTTTGGCTCAAGGCGATACAAGGAAGAGATAACTGGAAAAACCTCCAAAAAAGAAAAACAAACAGAGTCAATCCTGAAAAAAGCGGAGAATTTTACCATTAATTTACAGATTGAGGCGACTCCCAATGCGGAATTGACGTTGATTACCGATCCGAATACCGGAGACGAAATCAAAGCCAGAGGTTCCGGGGCTATCAGGGCTGTTATCAATGAAGTAGCAGATATCAACCTGTTCGGACGATACACGATTGAAAACGGAAGTTATCGGTTTATTTATGAAGATATCCTGCGACGTGATTTCTCAATAGTCCGAAATAGCAGTATCAATTTCTCTGGTGATCCATTTAAAGCCGAATTGGATATTGCCGCCAACTACACGGTTGATGCCCAATTATCCGACCTGATACCAACCAGCGAACTTGCTTCGTTAAATCTGACGAAGAACAGCATTCCGGTGAATTGTGTATTGAAACTGGCCGGAGAATTGCAACGACCCGATATTAGTTTGGATCTCGCCTACCCTTCTGCGGATGAAGAACTGGTTCGACGTATTAAAAATGTGATCAATACGGATGAAGCTATCAATCAACAGATTGTTTACCTGTTGTTGTTTGGCCGATTCAGCACGCCTTCCACCAATGTCACTGCCGGACAAAGCAACGTGTCTTCCGTCCTGAACACAGCCATTTCAACCTTGTCTTCTCAGGTCAATAGTATTTTAAACAATGCCATCGGATATTCCAACCTATCCTTTGATATTGATTATCAAAATGCTGCTTATGAATCAGGGACTCCTGGCGAAATAAAGGTCGGTATGTCTGGTCAATGGCTGGATGATCGGTTAACTTTTCAAGGTAATGTTGGATCCAGAGAAGATTTGACAGAAGTCGGCACGAGTCAGTTCATTGGTGAATTTGACTTGAACCTTCGTATGAAAAACACCGAAAAATGGAGCTGGAAACTCTTCAATCGGGCCAATGACAACCAATACTTCAAATCAGCGCTGAATACTCAAGGATTTGGTGTGGTTTACAATGAAGAATACAACAATCTTGCCGAATTATTCCGTCAGATGGTTGAAAGTCTGAAAAAGCCGTTTGCAAAGAAAACGGCTGAATGATACATCTGATAGAATCCTACCCTGATTATGGTATAAAAATCACGTATTGACGGGATTTTTCTCACGCCAATCAAGACCTAATTTTGCATATAAATCAATCACCTGTAACATCAGAGATGCAGAATCCAGGTTGAAGAAACTAAATCAATACATTCATATTTTTTACAAAAAGAAAGGAGAAAATCTCATGGCAACAACCGATCAATTGCATTTCGAAACGCTTCAGCTACATGCTGGTCAGGAAGTAGACAAGACAACGCATTCACGCGCGGTACCTATTTACCAAACATCATCGTACGTATTCGAGGATGCAAAGGATGGTGCAGATTTGTTTGGATTGCGCAAATTCGGAAACATCTATACCCGTTTGCAGAATCCAACAACCGATGTGTTTGAAAAACGGGTAGCCGCACTGGAAGGTGGTGTTAGTGGATTGGCCACATCGTCTGGGCAATCCGCCCAATTTATCGCCTTGAACAATATCCTGCAGGTGGGTGATAATTTTGTATCTACGTCACATTTATATGGAGGCACGTACAATCAGTTTAAAAATCAGTTTAAACGACTGGGCATTGAAGCGCGTTTTGTGTCAAATGATACGCCAGAAAGTTTTGAAGCGCAAATTGATGAAAAAACCAAAGCCATCTATCTTGAAACAATAGGAAATCCGGAGCTGAATGTTCCAGACTTTGACGGCATTGCCACTGTCGCCCAAAAACGGGATATTCCTTTGATTGTTGATAATACATTCGGAGCAGGTGGTTATCTGTTCAGGCCGATTGAGCATGGTGCTGCCGTTGTTGTAGCGTCAGCTACCAAGTGGATTGGTGGTCATGGCACATCCATTGGTGGCATTATTGTGGACAGTGGAAAATTTAATTGGGGTAATGGAAAATTCCCTTCTTTTTCAGAACCTTCAGATAGTTATCATGGCCTTGTCTTTTCGAACGTGTTTGGGCCGGAAAGTCCCTTCGGAAATATTGCATTTAACATTCGTGCCAGGGTGGAGGGGCTTCGTGACTGGGGTAACACCATCAGTCCCTTTAATTCTTTCTTACTTTTGCAAGGACTAGAAACGTTGTCTTTGCGGGTAGAACGGCATGTACAAAATACGCAGGTGCTGGCTGAATGGTTGGAACGGCATCCGAAAGTGGCTTTCGTCAATTATCCAGGATTGAAAAGCAGTCCTTATTATTCGCTGGCAAAGAAATATTTTAAAAATGGGGCTGGCGGTGTGCTTACGTTTAAGATTAAGGGTGATCCGTCAAATGCTGATACCTTGATTGATCATGTTAAATTATTGAGCCATCTGGCAAATGTGGGCGATGCCAAGTCGTTGATTATCCATCCGGCTGCAACAACACATGAACAGTTATCGCCTGAGGATCAGAAGGCGGCTGGGGTTGAACCTGGTTTGATACGTATATCAGTAGGCATCGAAAATAGTGAAGATATCAAAGCAGACCTTCAGCAAGCATTTGATTTTATATAACAGACCCGTTTGAATTTCCGCGAGGAATCTCACTAATGCTGTTTTAATAAGCTCGTGCAATGATAACTCTACCTGCTGATGGTTTGCCAGTTACCATGCATTGGCCAGGTGTTTTATCGCCATTTAGGGGTATGCAGCGAATGGTGGCCTTGGTTTCGTTTTTAATCAGTTCTTCTGTTTCAGCTGTACCATCCCAGTGACACAACAGGAAACCGCCTTTTTCGATTTCCACCTTGAATTCATCATAGCTGTTCACCTCGCGAGTATTGGCATCACGGTATTTGATGGCTTTATCGTAGATGTGCTGTTGAATTTCATCCAACAGCACATTGATATATGCTGCGATTCCATCACAGGAACGTGTTTCTTTGGTTAATGTATCACGACGAGCTACCTCTACGGTGTCATTTTCCAGATCTCTGCCTCCAATGGCCAAACGAACAGGCACGCCTTTCAGCTCATATTCGGCAAATTTCCAGCCTGGTTTCCTGTTATCGGTATTGTCGTATTTGACACTGACACCCAACGCTTTCAGGTTATCCATTATTTGTTGTGCCTTGGCATCGATAGCCTTTAATTGCTCTTCGTTTTTATAGATAGGTACAATTATAACCTGGTAAGGTGCCAGCGCCGGCGGTAAAACAAGACCATTATCATCCGAGTGCGTCATGATGAGAGCCCCCATCAGGCGAGTTGAAACCCCCCAGGATGTAGCCCATACATAATCCACTTTGTTTTCTTTATTGATGAACGTTACGTCAAAGGCCTTGGCGAAATTCTGTCCCAGAAAATGCGATGTACCTGACTGTAATGCCTTACCATCCTGCATCATGGCTTCGATGGTGTACGTGTCGAGCGCACCGGCGAACCGTTCGCTGGCAGTTTTTACACCTTTGATAACAGGCATGGACATGTATTTTTCAGCAAACGTGGCATATATTTCAAGCATCCTGCGAGCTTCTTCTTCGGCTTCTTCCCTGTTAGCATGAGCGGTATGGCCTTCTTGCCACAAAAACTCGGTTGTACGCAGGAACAAGCGCGTACGCATTTCCCAACGTACCACGTTGGCCCATTGATTACACAGGATAGGCAGATCGCGATAGGACTGAATCCAATTTTTATAGGTACTCCAGATAATGGTTTCCGAAGTCGGACGAACCACTAGTTCTTCTTCAAGCTTTGCTTCGGGATCAACAATAAGGCCACTGCCATTGGGATCTTGTTTCAGCCGGTGATGTGTTACAACAGCACACTCTTTGGCGAACCCTTCCACATGCTCAGCTTCACGGCTTAGGAACGATTTGGGAATAAACAACGGGAAATAGGCGTTGACATGACCGGTTGCCTTGAACATGTCGTCAAGCTGACGCTGTATCTTTTCCCAAATGGCATATCCATAGGGTTTGATGACCATACAGCCGCGTACGGCTGAATTTTCAGCCAGATCAGCCTTAATCACCAAATCCTGATACCACTGCGAATAATCTTCGCTTCTTGAAGTCAATTCCTTTAATTCTTTTGCCATATAGTTTGTCTGTGAAAAATGAATAACGGTTACCTGAAATAATCGGCAAAATTAGCAAAGATTGATTGCATTACAAGCAGAAAATACTAAATTCGCCTCAATTTGTATGTAGTGGAAGCTTAAATCGAATGACCATGTACCAACAGCTACTTCAACTGGATCAGGTAAGGATTAATTTCTCTCAGGGAGGATCTCACGTATTAAACATCATTCTGGCATTCATCATGTTTGGTGTCGCTCTTGGTATAAAACCAAAAGAGTTTTCCGATACGTTTCAGAAACCTAAGGCATTGATTGGAGGATTGTTGTCGCAGATGTTTTTATTGCCTGCTATGACCTTTTTGCTTGTCATTGTTTTTCATAAAATTCTGACACCGACGGTTGCCATGGGTATGATTTTAGTGGCAGCCTGTCCTGGCGGTAATATCTCCAACTTCATAAGCAGCCTGGCCAGGGCCAAAGTGGAATTGTCCGTCACCATGACTGCTTTCTCAACCGTTTTCGCCATTATCACTACTCCATTCAATTTTGCTCTCTGGGGTGGCCTCTACATCCGGTATATGGCCAAACATTCTTCGGATTTGTTACAGCCGATTACCATTGATGCATTGCAAATGTTCTATACGGTATTTATCTTGTTAGGTATTCCGCTGGCTATTGGTTTGGCATGCACCCATTATTTTCCCGTTTTATCAAAAAAAATTGCCCCCTGGATGCAACGTTTTTCTATTGTAGCGTTTATTGCTATGATTGTCATTGCCTTTTACAGTAATCTTGACATCTTTTTAAAATATATCCTCTTTATATTTTTTATCGTGTTGGTTCACAATGCTCTTGCATTCCTGGTGGGGTATGGTACCGCTACGGCTTTCAGAACCAACAAAAGAGAAAGGCGAGCCATTACCATCGAGACTGGTATCCAGAACAGTGGATTGGGACTTGCTTTGCTGCTCAATCCGAAAATTTTCCCGCAGGATATTGCACTTGGAGGTATGCTGATTGTAACAGCTTGGTGGGGCATCTGGCATATTGTTGCCGGGTTGAGTTTAGCTGCTTTCTGGCGTAAAAAAAACGTATAAACTGATTTTTCATGAGAAAGATACAACGTAACAGCCTTTTTTACAGGGGTTTGTATGTGTTGATGAAACTTGCTTTCAAACAGTTTTTCCGGCAAACAGAAGTCAGAGGGTTGGAAAATATTCCAACAGGAGTACCACTTATTTTAGCCCCCAATCATCAAAGTGGACTGGTAGATCCTCTGGTGGTCTTGTTTAACCGCAGCTTCCATCCTATTGTCTTTATGGCCAGAGCAGATATTTTTAAAAACAAGCTGGCTGCCGCTTTTTTACGCTTCCTGAAAATCATGCCTGTTTTCCGTATCAGGGATGGGTACGAAAACCTGGGGAAAAACGAAATTCAGTTCAATGAAGCCAAGGATGTACTGCTTGATTCCAAAACGCTGTGCCTGATGCCTGAAGGAAATCATGGCAATCAGCATAAAATCAGACCGTTGGTAAAAGGCCTGTTTCGGATAGCTTTATCAGCCGAGGAAGAGTTGCAGGGTAAAACACATGTCAGGATTGTTCCCGTTGGCATCGACCACAGTCATTTTCAGCATGCTGGTTCTGACGTTGTATTGTCCTTTGGCAAATCGATAGCGGTGGAAGAGTATTTACCGGTTTATAAAGAAAATCCTGCTAACGGACTTAACATCTTGCGTGCTGAGTTGGCAGACCGTTTATCACTTTTGATGCATGATATCCGAAGTGAAGAACGGTACGATCTGATTTATAAGCTTTGTTGTTTGGGTACGCCTGCCTGGCTGGAAGTACAGTCTGAAAAAGATAGGAAGCCAACCTCCCGTTTGAAAGCCGGACTGTTCTATGATGCTCGTAAAGCGTTGGGAATGAAGCTGGATGAACTTGACAAGATAAATTCTCCTCTTTTCAACGAATGGCAGTCTTTATGTATCAACCTGGACAAATTGCCTGGATATCCTGATGAAGTTGCTACCTGGATGGAATATAAAAGTCATTTCTTCAAAACGGTATTCTCTCTCGTGCTGACGTTGCCTTTTATACCTGGTATGCTGCTGAATACGCCAGCCTGGTTGATATGCAGGCATTTCTGCCGAAAAATTGCAGACAAGCAGATGCATAATACCTTTGCTTTTGCCGTTGGTTTTATCGTTAATCCGCTTTTTTATATAACAGCTGGTATACTGGTTGGCGTTTATATGAACTACACCTGGACATTAACCATCGCATTGATTGGTTTAATTGGTTGTTATGGCATTTTATCTGAGCGTTGGAGGCAAGAGTTACGTTTGCCTTTCAGGCGTTTTCGTTATGCGTTTGGTAAGCGTAAAACAGTAGTCCGGAATTGCCGGACAGATTATTTTTGGCTGAAGAAATCAATAATGAACTGGCTGAAAACATCTTGATTACTGTCAGAGCCTTTTATTGATGACTTTCCAGTCAAGTATGTCCCAAATTTTGTTCAGGTATTCTGCGCGTCTGTTCTGATAATCCAGGTAATAGGCATGTTCCCACACATCGATGCAGAGAACAGGTTTAAATCCTTTACGGAGCGGGTTTCCTGCATTGATTTCATTAATTATCTGCAACTTACAATCCGAATTTATCACCAGCCAGGTCCATCCGGAACCGAACAAACCGAGTGCTGATTTATTAAACTCCTCCTTGAGCTGTTCAATGCTTCCGTATTGTTCATCAATGCATTGGCATGAATATTCGATTGG